>Ga0272441_10011462_pt1 | contig 13150 bp, 11 predicted proteins | sample SSMProp6N_FD_193582 | JGI IMG/M metagenome (GOLD analysis project Ga0272441, IMG submission 193582) | Marine sediment archaeal communities from Little Sippewissett salt marsh, Falmouth, MA, United States - SSM-Prop-6N | ecosystem: Environmental > Aquatic > Marine > Wetlands > Sediment ... | reverse complement strand
GAGGACCCGGCACGAGTGATCGGGCTGTACGCCGCTCTGTGGCGTGAGATGGTCCTGAACGCCTGATGCCTACAAAGCAATATCGTGATGCAGTCCACGCCGGCCCGCCGCTCGCGGGCCGGACATGACTTGACGGGAGAGGATTCATGGACCTGACCTTTCATATTGATTGGGCATCGGCGGCACACAGGATGGATGCCTTCTGGCAGGGGCAGAGCACGGACCGGCCTGCCATTCTGCTCACCGTGCCCAAGCCCCAGGGCGAGCGCATCCCGGTTCCTGAGCCCGAAGGCCCTGAGCAGAAATACTTCGATCCCGAGTTCGTCCTGCGGCGGTGCGAAGCCGAGCTGGGGAATAGCTGGCATATGGCCGAAAGCCTGCCTGCGGCGACCCGCGCGATGATGGCCGGGTGGCTGCCCACCTACGGCTCCCGCATCGTGGCCGATGACGCGACCATCTGGATCGATCAGATCATCGAGTCTTGGGACCGGGTCCCCGACTGGGAGTCGGCCTGGGATGACCAGGGCTGGCGGCGACTGCTTGGACTGCTCGAGTACCTGGTGCAGCATGCCAAAGGCCGGTTCTTTGTGGGCTGCCCACCAATGCTGCCACCCAATGACCTGCTGTCCATGCTCAGGGGCTGTGTGGGGTATCTGTTCGATCTGGCAGACCATCCCGATGAAATCAAGCACGCCCAGTCCATCATGACCCGCAACTACCTACGGATGTTCGACACCGTCAACCGGGTGTGCCATACCCAGTTCGAGGGTTACCACGAGCACTACCCGGTGTGGAGCCGCGAACCGCTGATCACCACTCAGTCGGACATCTCGTGCACCTTGTCCGAAGCGATGTTCGAGGAGTTCATCGTCCCCGAGTTGGAGCAGATCATGGGCCACACGGGACGAGCGATCTATCATCTCGACGGTCCGGACGCCATCAAGCACCTGGACAGGGTTCTGGACATCCCCGGGATGGCGATGCTGCAGTGGGTGTCCGGAGCCGGGCAGCCGGGCGGCTTCCAGCACTGGGCGGAGTTGTTCCATCGAGCGCAAGAGCACGGCAAGGCCATACTCCTGCCCTGCGGTGTGGATCAACTCGAGCAGGCCGTCCAGCGATTCCGGCCCGAGTTAACCTACATATGGTGCGGAGAAGTGCCTACAAGGCGACAGGCCGACGAGGTGCTGCTCAATCTCGAGCGGTGGACGAGGAAATACTGGGGCCGTCGCTAGCTGCGGCACGCTTCACAAGTAAATAGGGCGCAGAGGGCCTCGAGGCCCCTTGCGCCCTGTCGGTTTTGGCGATTCAGCCGTGGGCTTGCGCTCGCTTGGGCCCTCTGGCGGTCAGCCCACGTTCCACGTCTCGTAGGCACGGCGCATCGCCTCGACCGAGTCATCGAGCTTGGTGCCGAACTCGTGCCCCACGTAGCCGTCGTAGTCCAGGTCGGCGATGGCTCGGGCGATGGCCGGGTAGTAGATCTCCTGGGTCTCATCCATGTCATTGCGTCCCGGGTTGCCGGCGGTGTGGAAGTGCCCGAACCACTCGATATTGTCCCGGATGGTGCGGATCAGGTCGCCTTCCATAATCTGCATATGGTAGATGTCATACAGCAGCTTCACCCGCGGGGAGTCGACCATCTTGCAGACATGAACGCCCCACTCGGTGCTGTCGCACATGTACCCCGGGTGGTTAACCCTGCTGTTGAGCAACTCCATGCACAGGGTGACCCCCTTGTCTTCCGCGGGCCCTGCCATCTTTGCCAGGATCTCCGCGCAGATCTCCGCGCCCTGCAGGTCGCTGACGCCCTCGTAGCGGTTGCCGCTCAGGCACAGCAGGCTGGGAACGCCATACTCGACGGCCGTCTGTAGACCGGCGTGCAATTCGTCCTCGATACGAGAGTGGTTCTCACGCTTGTTCAGGCCATCGCCCAGCGATTGATGGCCCACGAAGATAGCGATGTCCATCCCGGCGTCTTTGATGGCGGCGAAATGTTCTTGCGGCCCCATCTCGATGGATGCAAAACCGATCTGCCCGGCGGCCTTGATCCCCTCCTGCGGGTCCATCCCGCCACGGATCAGACATCCCCAACATGCCGATTGCTTGATTGGTCTCACCTTTGGTACCCTCCTGTAGTAGATTCGTGTTAGGTTCCGCGTGAGGTTATGGCAGGCCTTCATCGGGCCGATAAGAATAGTAACGGTAGACCGACGTATGGGAGGATGCACTGTGGGCAAGGGGACGCTGGTCAAGCCCGGTACGAAGGTGAAGCTCGAGGATCACGACCCGGCCTACCGCGGCAAGTACCGCAAGGCCGACCCGGAGGTCGCTGAGAAGCTGGCCGAGGACCTGCAGACCATGCGCGAGCATCAGACGCGCCTGTATGCCGAGCATAAGCAGGCTCTTCTCATCGTGCTGCAGGCCCTTGACTGCGGGGGCAAAGACGGCACGATCAAACATGTCATGTCGGGCCTCAACCCCCAGGCTTGCCACGTGAGCAGCTTCAAGGTGCCCTCGTACGAGGAGAGCATCCACGACTTCCTGTGGCGCATCCACGAGCGCTGTCCGCGCCAGGGCCACATCATGGTGTTCAACCGCTCTCACTATGAGGACGTGCTTGTGGCTCGCGTACACAACCTCGTACCCGAAGCGGTGTGGAAACGCCGGTACGAGCATATCAACAACTTCGAAGCCCACCTGGCCGACAGCGGAACCCGAGTCATCAAGTTCTTCCTTCATATATCCAAAGAGGAGCAAAGGCAGCGTCTGCAGGCGCGCATCGACGATCCGCAGAAGCACTGGAAGCTGTCGCCGAGCGATGCACGGGAGCGCAAGCTGTGGGACGACTACACGGCCGCCTACGAAGACGCCCTAAGCAAATCCAGCACCAAGCACGCGCCATGGCACATCATCCCGGCCGACCGCAAGTGGTACCGCAACATGGTCGTGGCGGACGTTGTGGCCAACACCCTCGTAGACATGAACCCGCAATGGCCAAAGCCCAAGGTGGACCTGGACAGCTACGTGATCGATTAGCATGCGGGACCCCCTGGCGGCCCTATGCTGACCTGACGCACCCGGCGTCACGCGCCGCCTTGACTCGCCTCGGCCCCATGACTATACTCCTGTGCAACACTCAAGGAGACGGTACCTGATGACCTGTTTGCAGAGGAGCCATCGAACCTGGGCTTGGCGTCGCTTGCACTAGCTGCGAGGCGCCCTCTGCTGACGGATACACATTAGCAGAACTCTGAGACCACACCGTGGGCGTGCTCGCAAAAGCCCACGGTTTTTTTGTGAGTACCCAACAAGCCGCGGGCATATCAATGCCCGCGGCTGCGTCTTTTGCCGTACCGGCCGCCGGAACAGGAGGCAGCAAGTATGAGAGTGCTATCAGGCATACAACCGACAGGTGAGTTCCATGTCGGCAACTACTTCGGCGCAATGAAGCAGTACGTGGACCTGCAGGACGATGACAATGAGGGCTATTACTTCATCGCGAACTACCATGCGCTCACAACGATCCAGGATGCCGATGAGCTACGCCGGCTGACCGCCGACGTGGCTATGAACTTCCTGGCCTTCGGCATCGACCCCGAGCGCAGTGTTCTGTTCCGCCAGTCCGATGTGCCCCAGGTGACAGAGCTGACGTGGCTGCTGTCGTGCATCACACCCATGGGCCTTCTGGAGCGCTGCCACGCCTACAAGGACAAGGTCTCACAGGGCCTGTCCGCCGACCACGGTCTGTTCGCTTATCCCGTCCTGATGGCCGCGGACATATTGATCTACGACTCGAACCTCGTGCCTGTGGGACAGGATCAGAAGCAACACGTCGAGGTTACGCGCGATCTGGCCATCAGGTTCAACCAGACCTTCGGCGAAACATTGGTGGTGCCCGAGCCGTATATCCTCAGGAACGTCGCGGTCGTTCCCGGAGTCGATGGCCGCAAGATGTCAAAGAGCTATGACAACATGATCCCGGTGTTCGCGACGGACAAGGCGATCAAGAAGCGCGTGATGGGCATCGTCACGGACTCCACGCCCGTGCAGGAGCCTAAGGACCCTGACGAATGCAACGTGTACGCGCTGTATCGGCTGTTCGCCACGGAGGATCAGGCGCAGGACATGGCCGAGCGCTACCGGGCCGGGGGCATGGGCTACGGAGAGGCGAAGAAGGAGTTGCTGCAGATGATGCTGGACTACTTCGCCGATGCCCGGAGGCGCAAGCAGGAGTTGATCGAAAACCCCTCCTACGTGGAGGACGTGCTGCAGGCGGGGGCCGCCAAGGCCCGTGAGAAGGCCGCCCAGGTGCTTCATCGGTGCCGGGCGGCCTGCGGCTACTAGAACGGCCGACAGTTGAGAGGAAAGTCACGTGGAGCGTCGAATTTAGGAAGGGGCTCTGCCCCTTGGCAGCCCGAACCTACCGGTATGCCCGGCCCCAGGCCGGTCATACGGTCATCTTACCGGCCGGTGGGTTCAGGCTGCGCGATGCGGCAAGTGCTCGGTGGCCTCGTTCCGGTGAACCAGAAAAGCCGCGAGTTATCGCGGCCATCTGCTCTCCAGCGCCGAAGCGAGGCGATCAACGAATCGCTGTAACGCGCGGCAGCGCGCGCATAGGGCGGTATCGCCGGCTTCGGTTGGGGTGGGGACGCCCACCCCAACCCGTCCCGCGTGTATGGGAGGTGACCACAATGGTCGTCACGACAAACGGCTCCTACCTGCGGGCTGTCGGGACACCATGCTCCTGGTCCGTGGCACACACCCAAACCCGGGCGGAGCACGGTCATGTCGCCTACAATGCCGCCTGAACCCGGGAGGAAGCATCCATGAACGTCACTAGACTCGCGGGATGGATCTTGTTGCTGTTCGCCGTTGCGCACTTCGGCGTCTCGTTGGCGGACTTCGGTCCGGAGTACGCCGCCGCGGGAGCCATTGGCGAGAACGCCGAGAAGTACGGTCTGGACACATCGGGCACCAACCTGCGCTTCAAACTGGGCCTCGAGTTCCTTGTCGACATCCTCCTGGCGGGCGTCTTGGCCATCGCAGGCTGGTGGTTGACTACCAGCGAGGTCACCCAGAACATCTGGATCATCCTCATCGGCGTGTTCGTCATCTTCTCGATCGTGGTGCGTGCAACGCCCATCGTCCCGCTGAACGTCGCCAAACTGTCTCCCGGCTGCGCCTTCTACGGGGCCCAAATACAACTGGGGGTCTCGAAGGACGTCACCTTCAACGGCCCTGTTCGCCAGTATGTGGTCATCACGAAGAAGCAGGCCGTTCGCACAGTCATGACGGCCCAGCAACAGGGCCAGGCCAGCGAGATGGTGGTCCTGGATCTGACCAACAAGGCCGCGGCCAACCAGTACCAGAAATGCGCTCTTCCCCTGACGATCGACGGTAACGTCATGGGAACGGCCGCGGTCGCCAAAGGCAAGGACCTGGTTATCGTCCCGCTGATCAAGGCAAAGAGCGCCCAGTCGGGCCTACCCCAGAAGAAGTAGCCGGGTGTCGGCGCCCGTTCCGGCCACAGCCGGCGGGGGCAGGCGACCCGCTTGGCGCACGGCTCCCGTCCCCACACCTGTGTCCGGAGGTCGCCAGGATGTCTGCCCGCTATACTCCCTCACTCGACGAGTTCGCTCGACTCGCCCAGCAGGGCAACCTCGTGCCCGTCTACCGGGAGATACTCGCCGATCTGGAGACTCCCGTGTCGGCCTTCCTCAAGCTCAGGACGCTGGGCGACGACAACGCGTTCCTGCTTGAGAGCGTGGCCGGCGGGGAGAACGTCGCCCGCTACTCATACCTTGCCACCGGCCCTTCGAGGCTTTTTACGAGCAAGGGCCGGCAGGTCAGAGTGGTCGACGCCGAGGCGACGCGCCGGCTCGATCTGCCGCCGGACGAAGACCCCCTTCACGCTCTCGAGCGACTGCTGTCTGAGTACCAATTCGTGGCCCTGCCCGGCTGGGAGAGATTCCCCGGCGGAGCTGTGGGCTACATGGGCTATGACATGGTCCGGTTTTTCGAGGACCTGCCGGACGACAACCCGGACGACCTCGACCTGCCCGACTGCCAGTTCATGCTGACCGATACCCTGGTGATTTTCGACCATGTCCTGCACCGGGTCCGAGTGCTCGCCAACGCCCACATCGATGGCGATCCCCAGCAGGCCTACTGGCAGGCCATTGAGCGCATCGAGCGGCTGATTGATGTCCTGCGCAGGCCTCTGCCCCAGACGCCCTCGGCCCCCGTGGCAGCGGCCCGCATCCCCGATGACCCCTCGGCCCTGCAGTCGACGATGACGCGCGCTCAGCACCGGCAGGCCGTGCTCCAGGCCAAGGAGTACATCACGGCCGGCGATATCATCCAGGTCGTCTTGTCCCACCGGATGCGGGCCGAGGTGGCGGTGGACCCCTTCGACCTGTACCGAGCCCTACGGGCCATCAACCCCTCGCCGTACATGTTCTACCTGAAGTTCGCCGACACCAAGATCATTGGCGCGTCGCCGGAGATCCTCGTGACCGAGGACGCAGGGAAGGTGACCACCCGGCCCATCGCCGGCACGCGTCGCCGGGGGAACACAGATGCCGAGGACCGGGCCCTGGAGGAAGAGTTGCTGGCAGACGAGAAGGAGCGCGCCGAGCATATCATGCTGGTGGACTTGCACCGCAATGACATCGGGCGCGTGTGCAAGCCCGGCACCGTCAGTGTCGACGACCTGATGGTCATTGAGCGATACAGCCATGTGATGCACATCGTCAGCAACGTCACCGGCGAGCTTGCGCCAGACAAGAATCAGTTTGACCTGCTGCGCGCGACGTTCCCGGCCGGCACGCTGTCCGGCGCGCCGAAGATTCGTGCCATGCAGATCATCGAGGAGTTAGAGCCCGTGCGCCGGGGGCCGTACGGCGGGGCCGTGGGCTACTTCGGCTTCTCGGGCAGCATGGATACATGCATCACGCTGCGCACCATCGTGATGAAGGGCAACACGTGCTACCTGCAGGCCGGCGGCGGAATCGTCGCAGATTCGCTTCCTGACGCGGAGTATGACGAGACCCTCATCAAGGCCGGCGCTCTGCTGGACGCCGTGCGCATGGCGGAAGCAGGCCTTGTCTGAGCGATACAGCGGAGGCGCCCTCTTGGACCAAGCATGGCCGTCCTTCGAGCTGTTGGAGCAGCAACTCAACTCCTGGAGCCGGCAGCACCCACAGATAATGACCCTCGAGCCCCTTGGCCGATCGGCCCAGGGGCGCGCGCTGTACGCTGCCTATCTCACCGACCCGGAGGGCGACGACGCCCACAAGCAGCACGTCCTGCTCACTGCTCAGCATTCCGGTATCGAGCGCTCAGCCACCGGGTCGATGTTTGCCCTCATGCAGTGGCTGCTGTCCGGTGAGCCCCAGGCCCGCGAGATCCTCCGACGCCAGACCGTTGTGTGTATGCCATTGGTGAACCCCGACGGGTACGTCCACGGCACGCACGCCACCACGGCCGGGCACGACCCCTATATCTATTGGACATTGAGCGGGCCCCGGGACCCCAGTACCATGCCTGAGAGCGTGGCCGTAAAGCAGATGATGGATCGCTACCAGCCGGAGGTCCACGCCGATCTGCACGGGCTGGACGAGAGTTTCCCCGGGTACATGAGCGTCGAGAACTCGGCATTCTCTTACTCAAACTGCTCGCTGCGGCCATACCACTACGAGATCGCCAATCTGATGGATGAAGCGGCGTTGCGGGAGGGCTTCCCCTCCGATCGGCTCGAGCAGGACGGCGAGCGCCTCCTGTGGGGGCCGCAGTTAGAGGAGATATCCCACAAGCTCTGGTCCGGAAGGCCCAGGGCCTACGCGGCAACCTACTGCTACAACCGCTACCACAGCCTCATCCTGGCTTCCGAGTGCATGTGGCCGCGCAGTGGCATGGTCCGCCACAGACGCCTGCTACAGCTCGGCAATGAGCGATGGCCCGGCGAGCAATACTCCGGATACCCCACGCGAGTGGTGATGGTGACCACGTTGCGCCAGCTCGTGGCATACGGAGTGACGGCCGCGCAGCGCCGCGCCAGCCGCGTCGAGCTGTGGAATAAGCAGGGGCAGGTGCTCCATGGCATGGTCAATCCCCAGCGCGACGGGGCCATGACATACGTATGTGCCACCCGCCACGCCGCGGCGCGCGAATGGCTCTCTGACACGTCGCTGCGGGGGTTCCTCGCCGAGCTCAGGCGGCATCCGGGAATGGATGTCGGCCCTATCGCCAAGGTGTTCGATGGTCTCCCCACCGGCGCGGGGCAGTGGGGCTCGGAGCCCAACCTCTTCCTCACCGGTGGCGACGAGACCGCCGGGGGCGATGAGCCCATCAGGCACGGTCTTGCGTTGCGGGTCCGCGTGCCCTACCCCAAAGCCCGGCTGACCGAGGTACTCCTGAATGGCCGGCCACTGGCCATCAGCGAGACAGACGGCTACTGCGCCTGGCAGGCCAGGGGCTTCATCCACGTGCAGGTGAACGTGCCCCCCGAGCGCTCCCGGACCGAGGACCTGTTCGTCATGACGGTCCGCTACGATCCCGGCGAGAAGCGCGTCCAGGGCTGGCGCCCGCTAACGGGCTGACCCGCGGGAGACGAGCCCATCACCATTGCTCATCCACCAAGCTTCGGCCACTGCTCCGCGGGCGGTATCGTCACCCATCGCGCCGGCCCCCATCAGGCCGCCTGCACCCGCTCGGGCGGCACATCGAGCATCAACCCATGTCGGGGGAGTGTCTTGACGAGCGGCCGGGCGTCATCGGGCATGACCAGCTTCAGCTTCTCGACCAGCTTGTGCTTGTGCCAGTAGATCTGCTGGGGTTCCACGGCGTTGGCGCAGCCCCACAACTCGTCGTACAGGTAGTCGACGTTCACGCACCGCCGCGGGGTCTTTGCCAGGAGCATCAGTAGGCGGAACTCCATCGGGCGCAGAGATACCTCCCGACCGTTCACGAGGGCGATGTCGGGCCGCCCGGAGTCCACAACCAGCAGCGGCCCGTCCACCGCATCCCGCTGTCCCACCGGTTCTGGGGCAGGCGTTGTGCGCCTTTGGCTTGGATCGTGGACGCTCGCGACAAGCTTGATCTGCTCGCATACGCTCGCAGGTAACACGGGACGCAGATTGTCCTGCGGGGCGGCCAGCAGTTGCTCGCGACAAGTGATGCCGGCGGCCGCCAGGGCCAGTGCGTGGTCACGCTGCAGGCCGGGTAAGTGAACGGCCCTCAGGCCCAGGCACTCCTCGGGCACGCCGGCCGAGACGCTCTCGCCGAAGCTGCGCAGCCGCCCAAACTCCTGCTCCGTGCATCCCAGCTCGGCAACCAGTTGGGCAATGCACTGCACGACCCACCCGACCGCCTCGCACAGCGCCATGGCGCGGCCTGCGGACAGCCCTGTAGCCAGCTCAAGCTCGGCGCTCGACCCGTGACCCGTCCACTCAAGAACCGTCGCCGCCACGCGTGCCGCATGCTGCCTGTCGCTGGCGCGCAACGAGGCGGCCTGGAAGATCTCTTGAGCCGTGGCGCTCCATCCCCACATGGCCTGCGCCTTTTGCTGGAAAACAGGCAGCCAGTGCTCTTCGCTGTGCGCCCGGGGCAGCGGAACGCGGCGGGCCTCCAGGGACAAGCACGCCATGATGAGCGCTTCAAGGTTGGTCGGGGCGCCCTTCAGCCCTCGGGTGGTGGTCGTTAGGGCGCCGACGGTCTCCATCGACAGACCCGAGGCGGCCAGCGCCCTGCCCACGCCCGTCACCCCCAGTCTGCCGTCGATAGGCGACACGGCCACAAGGCCCGCCCCGATTGCCAGCTCTGCGACGCCCTCAGGCTGCGCGTCGGGCCCCAGGGCTGAGAACAAGCGCGGCTCTGCCCCGGCCTCCCCGACCTCCTCCCGCATGATCGCTCTGAGCACAAGCCGCCGCAATGCCGCAACGCCGCCAAGCTGTCCCTCGACGCGCTCCGGTCGAGCCCGGATGTAGCGTCGCGTCAGACCGTCTGCCGCAAACTCGCTCGTGCCCAGAAGAATCGCTCGGCCGAATGCGTCGCCATACCCCGGCCTTCCCGCGCGTCCGGCCATGTTCTCGAACTCCGCCTGTGAAAGCGGCGTCAGCGTCGCCGCGCCTCGCTCGGTCGATCGCCACTTCAAGGGCTCGACGATGACGTTCCGCGCGGGCAGGTTCACCCCCACTGCCAGCGTGGTCGTGCAGAACAGGCATCGGATCTGCCCCCTGGCGAAACCCTCCTCGATGGCCCGGCGTTCGGCGAACTGCAGATCGGCATTGTGGTAGGCGACACCCGACTGAGTGTACTCGAGCAGTCGGGTCGTTGACTGAGTGCGGGGCAGCTCGGACAGGGCCTCCGTGACGCCCCCGGCCGGTGAGGCCCCCAGTAGCTCAGCGGCAGCTCCGGCGGCCTGAGACGAGCTCTTGCGATCCCTGAGAAACACCAGCGTGGGCTCACCCTGAGCCGCCAGCCCGACGGCAAGCCTCACCATTGCCGCCAGAGGTGGCAACTCATCGTCGTCGGGCCCCGCCAGGTCCTCCCACGAGGTAGTCTGGGTGTTGTGCTCCATGTAGCTGAATCGTCCGGCCCGCCATACTCCCTTGCGCAGCTCGACGGGCCGTCGGGACTCACGCACCAGCCGAGCCCCCAGCCAGTCGGCCAACTCCTGGTCGTTGCCCAACACCGCCGACAGCCCCACCACCTGAGTTACGCCGCTGTGCAAGAACCGGGAGAGCACGAGCTCGAGACACGGCCCTCTGTCGGGGTCGCCGATGAGCTGCAGCTCATCCACCACCAGCGCCCCGACACTGTGCACCAGCGCGGGACCTTTCAGCACCAGCGACCACAGCTTCTCCGGCACCGTCACCGCGATGTCGAAGTCCCCGCGCACCAGTCGCGCATCCGCCGAGCGTCGGTCCCGCGTCGCGATGTCAACACGCAGGCCCAGAGGGCAGTAGGTCTGCGCAAACTCGGCGTACTTGGCCTCCGCGAGCGACTTGGTGGGAACAAGGTAGAAGATCCTGCGGCCCTGGCAGGCCGCATGGGTAGCGGCCATTTCCGCGATGAACGTCTTGCCACAACCTGTTGGGCCACTGCCAACGATGCTGGCCCCCTGTAGCACACACCCCTCGAGCACGGCTCTCTCTTGTATGGGCAGCAATTCTGCGGTGTAGTGCTTCATCCATGCCGCCAATAGCTCCGGATGTGCGCCATGGGCCTCCAATGAAGCCACCTTCATGACGCGCGCCCCTTCATATGGCGGTCGAGATCAGTTTATCGAACATATATTCTATCAAGCACGCGGCCGTTGTCAAGCACTTTTACGCACCATCGCCGTATTCCGGGCTTCTACAAGCAGAGCATGCCCCTTCATCTGTTTATTGGTCGACACCCGGACGTCCCGGCATACAAGCGACTGGTTTCGATCCGGGGGCAGCGGGCGGGACCGGTTGCCGCCATCACTTGACGTTCCTCGCCCTGTCAGGTAGAATCTGCCGTGCGGCCTTGTGGGCCGCATACTGCGTTATTGGAGGCCATCAATGAGGCTCTCGCGCGCATCGAGGGTGCCTGTTTGGTTGTGTCTACTGTGGCTCTTGGTCCTCGGCGCAGCACAAGCGGCGGAGCAGCCCACGTGGCAACAGCTTCGGGCGCATTATGACTATGATGCCCAGATGCCACTAGAGGTCCGGGCCGATGAGCCTGTGGCCCGCGGACCCGTTACCGTACAGACGGTCCGCTTCAACAGCATCAATGACGAGACGGTGCCGGCAACAGTCTGTGTGCCGACGCAGTCCGGCAAGACGCCTGTAGTGCTCTTCCTGCATGGCCTCGGGGGCAGCAAGAGCGACGCCACGACGGTTGTGGCCCCGCTCCTGTGCCAGATGGGCGTCGCCATCGTCTCCATTGATGCCCAGTACCACGGGGATCGCAAGGTCGAGGGCAAGGATGTCTTCTCCGGCGATATCGAGACGATGATAGGCGCGTTCCGCCAGACCATCGTCGACAACCGCCGGGCTGTGGACTACATCGCTTCCAGAGACGACCTGGACAGCGACAGAGTGGTGCTGGTGGGCGCGAGCATGGGCGGGATCATGGGCAGCATCGTCGCGGCCCTGGACGAGCGGATCAAGGGCGCCGCACTCATTGTCGGCGGCGGCGACCTCGTGGGCCTGTTCGAGGGCTCACAGATTGACGCGGCCGCACAGTTGCGACAGCAGCTTATCGATCTTGAGCCCTACCGGGGCGCCCTTGCCTTCATTGAACCGACAAACTTCGCCGCCCACATAGCGCCCCGTCCCCTGCACATGATCAATGGCAGGGACGACAAGATCGTCATTGCCTCCAGCGGCCAGGCGCTGTTCGAGGCCGCCAGGGAGCCCAAGCAGATTGCTTGGTACGAGGGTGGGGCGATGGACGGACACATGCCGCCCATCGGTCTCCTCATCCGTGAGTTGCGAGGGTTCATGCAGGCGCAGGGCCTGATCGCAACTGCCGCCCAGACACAACCAGAATAGGTGGTAGACCGGGCTGTCCGGTCCACCCCAGCCGATTCAGAAGCCGGAGGCACTCAGATGGAAACTGCAATATTGGCCATCGCCCTGCTCAGCGGCCTTGCCCTGATTCTGTCCGTGATGTTCCAGACATCCAAGGCGGAGAGCCTTTCCGCGGCCATGGGAGGCGGCTCCAGCGGCACAGAGAACCGCTTCAAGCCGGGAAGCAAAGAGGAATGGTTGTACAAGATCACCAAGGCATCCGCGATCGTGTGGATCATCTCATGCACCCTCGTGGCCTTCCTGCACTACCGATAGGCAACGCCTGCGCTATGGCGGGCCTGATGCTCGCCCGCGGTGGTCGCTAAGGCCCAGGGCCGTTGACCCATGGGCAAAGCCGGGCTTCCCGAACCGCCGCGTGGATCCGGCAGTGTGCGATGAGCACCGCCCCGGCGCTCGTTGGCACATGCGTCGGTTCCGGCGCTGTTTTAGTTACTGCCCCCGGATGACGCGTTCCCAGGCAATCCCTGTGGGCCCAAGTCGCGCCGTCGCCACCCCCCGTGCCTGCAACCCCATCCGCAAGGCTTCGCCGCGCAGGTCACACGTGCGCAACGCGGCAGAAGGTTGTGGCCCTGGTGTTGTGCTCAGGCAAG
>Ga0272441_10011461_pt1 | contig 13150 bp, 9 predicted proteins | sample SSMProp6N_FD_193582 | JGI IMG/M metagenome (GOLD analysis project Ga0272441, IMG submission 193582) | Marine sediment archaeal communities from Little Sippewissett salt marsh, Falmouth, MA, United States - SSM-Prop-6N | ecosystem: Environmental > Aquatic > Marine > Wetlands > Sediment ... | reverse complement strand
CGATCAGGTCCACCGCGTCCCACCACTTGACCTTGTCCACGCCGCCGTGATTGGCGTTGTAGACCAGCGGGCCCGGGTAGACCTCGCGGACCTTCTTCGCCAGGCTGCGCCATCGGGCCTCGAAGCGCTCGGTGGAGATCATCTCGCAGCCGATGCAGAGCAGTTCGCACTTCGTCTCGGCGGCGATCTTGGCGTAGTGCACGAGGAAGCTCTCGTAGCTGCGCCACCATCGGGCCCACGCGTCGTCGTCGGGCTTGCCGTCGGTGGTCTGGAAATCGATCTTCGCCCGCCACGTGCCGTCGCGGCAATCCACGACGGGTTTGAGGATCACCTTGAGCTTGCTTTGCCGCGCGAGGCCCACGGCGCGGCGAATCTCGTCGTCGGTCACCATGTCCGGATTGTCGGGGCCCCACCGGATCTCCGGCGTGCTCCTGGTGGCCATGTGGCCGAGGAAGGCGATGGTGGCCCACTCGGCGCCCGTGGCGGCCAGGTGCTTCATCGACTCGGCCGGCGCGTCGCCCAGGTAGTGGCCCCGCTTGCCGGTCCAGCCCCAAGTGTAGCCCTTGACGAACCCGACGGGCGACCGGGGCGCGGCGGGCTGAGGCGCCTCCTTCGGTTCCTGTTGCACGGCATCCGCTCCAAAGACAAGCGTAGACAGGACGATGCAGACGAGCGCAGCGCCAGCCCTCATGATCTCCTCCCTCACGGCAACGACGAACGGCAGCAGCCCGGACACGATATATCGTGTCCCTACAACGGCGTCCGTCCCGGCGAGCCGGGGCGGCTTGTACGGCAACGGCGAACGGCCATGCACGGTTGCTGGACTGCGCAACCGTGGCACCTACGGCAACGGCACGGGCACGGCAGGCCGTGCCCCTACAGCACCGGCCCGTGTCGTTCGCGCCCCGGTGTCCGCTCAGTCGCGCGGCTTGGCGTACCAGGCGCGAAGGACTTTCTCGGCCGGCTTGCCGTAGCAGCAGAATTCCTTGTTCTCGTGGGCCTTCTCCTTCGGGTAGAGACGGACGTTCCAGTCCCACCACGAATAGCCGATGAACCACGGTTCGTCCCAGAAGACGCGGAAGGCGGCCTCGTAGAAGCGGGCCTGCTCCTGGCCGTCCCAGGGCCACTCCCAATGGCGGAAGTCGCCCGAGGTGGCCGACGCCCCGCGGGCCGAGCGGCAGCCGATCTCGATAAAGAAAACCGGCCGCTTCACCTTGGCGACCAGCAGCCGCAGGTTGTCGCGCCGCAGAGTCCAGTAGGCCATGAGCGTCTCGAGCGACGAGTCGGCCTGGTCCGGATTCCACGAGTAGGCGCTGAGGCCCAGCACGTCGACGGCGTCCCACCAGCGGACGAACCACATGGTCTCGAACATGCCGTTGTAGACGAGCGGCCCGGTGTAGACCTCGCGGACCTTCTTGATGAGTTGCCGCCACTCGGTCTGGAAGCGCTCGGTGCTCCGCAACTCGCAGCCGACGCAGAACATCTCGCAGCGGGTGCCCTGGGCGATCTTCGCGTGATGGAGGACGTAGGCCGTGTAGTTCGCCCACCACTCGTGCCACGCCGCGTCGTCCGGTTTGCCGTCGGCGGTGGTGAAGTCGATCGTGCCGCGCCACTTGCCCTCCGCCGCCGGCGGCTTCAGATCGACCACCGGCTTGAGGATGACCTTGAGCTTCAGGTCGCGTGCCATCTTGATCGCGTGGCGGATCTCCGCGTCGCTGACCATGGCCGGGTCCGTGTCGCCCCAAAGGATCTCGGGCTTGTTCCACGCCGGCATGTGGCACATGTAGGCCAGGGTGATCCACTGGGCGCCGGTGGCGGCCAGACGTTTCATCGACTCGGCCGCCCCGTCGGTCCGGTAGTCGCCGCGCTTCGAGTTCCAGCCCCAGGTGTAGCCCTTGACGAACCCGACGGGCGACCGTGGCGCGGCGGCAGCGGCCTTTTCGTCGGCGTCGTCCCGCGCTTCGGGGGCGCGCTTCGCCGCCGCGGGCGCCCGCGCGGGCGCCTCGGCAGGTTCGCCGGTCGCGGCGCACGCCGCAAAGACAACCGCGAGAAGCGAGGCCGCGAGCAGGATCGTCATCTCATGCATGGCCATCCCTCCTTGTCACCGCCTCGCCTCCGGCGTGCCCGGCGCCGGAGTGTGCGGGGTTCCACCTGCGGCGCGGCGCATTCTCGCAAAGCGGCGCGGCCAATGCAAGCGCCGGCCGGTATGCGGGGGCGCACGAAGCACGGCGGCACACAACGGCCGCCGTGGCACCGCTCCTGTGTGCGCGCAGGGTGGTAGTACCCCTGTTAACTTCTAACAGAGGTACTTGGGCCGCTCCCGTGTGCGCGGGGCGGTGAGACAAGGCTGTGATTTGCTGTGAAAGGGCTGTGTTTTCGGGGGGAAAAGGTGTGAACAGGGAGCCCCAATATGTTGTGGTGCAACACCTTGGGCGCCGTCGGCGCAGAAGGGGTCGGCGTTCTGCCAAGAAAGCCCATAATACGTCGTTTACGGCCATAATAACGCCCTATGCGGAGAAAACCGCTTAAAACAGGCACCTTGTTGCCCTTGACACACCAGATGTCGTGGCCTATTATCCGACCCCGACAACATTCTGGCATTGGTGGCGCGTCGCCGCCGGAAAGTTGTCAGTTTTTGATAGCATTTCTCACGGCGAAAGCCGATGATTGAGCAGGAGCCTCAGCCCAAGATGTAGTGGTGTAGCGCGCCGCGAAGCAATCGCAACGTCGTCCGGGCTTGGGTGCACCGAGTGAGGCAGGTGCGGCAGAGTCGTCACGTCGGGTCACAGAGGGAAGCAACCATTCGTCGGCAGACCAGGAAGCCTGAGAGCAGCGCTCCATGAAATGCCCGTTCTGCAAAGCGGATAATGACCGCGTTGTCGACAGCCGGAGCAGCGACGGCGGGTGGGCCATTCGTCGCCGCCGCGCATGCCAGGGCTGCGGGCGCAGATTCACCACGTACGAAAAGGCCGAGCAGGACGTCCGGTCGCGCGTCGTGAAGAAGGACGGCAGCCGCGTGCCGTACGACCGTGCCCGGCTGATCGAGGGCCTCCACCGGGCGTGCCACAAGCGGCCCGTGAGCGAAGAGACCCTCCAGCGGATCGTCCGCGAGATCGAGGACGAGGTGGTCGCGCAGTTCGACCAGGAGGTGCCGACGAGCTTCCTGGGCAACCGCGTCATGGAGAAGCTGCGCGAGGTCGACCAGGTGGCCTACGTCCGGTTCGCCAGCGTGTACCGCGAGTTCAAGGACGTCTCGGACTTCGTCGATGAGGTCCAGTCGATGTCGCGGGAACAGCCGAGGAAGAAGGGCAAATAGCCCTTGTCCGTCCGCGTCGTCCGCTCTGCGGACGGGCGGCGGTTATATCATACCGGAGGCATTCATTCTCGAAGGGCCGTGGCAGTTTAAGGAGTGTTGTGGATGCAGATCCGTGTCTGTCAGGTGCGCAAGCGCGACGGTCGGGTGGTATCGTTCGATGCATCGAAGATTGCTGACGCCATTTACCGGGCCGCCGAGGCCGTGGGCGGCAGCGACCGCGAACTGGCAGACGAGTTGGCCGCGGCGGTCACCGAGTTCATCAACCGCAACTACCAGGACCGGATCCCGACCATCGAGGACATCCAGGACATGGTCGAGAAAGTCCTGATCGAGACCGGCCACGCCAAGACGGCGAAGGCGTACATCCTCTACCGCGACAAGCGGACGCAGTCGCGGCGGCGCCTGTGCGTCCGCAAGCCCGGCGGCGGGAAGGCCGGCGACTCGACCGACATGGCCCTGATGGTCTCGACCGGGCAGATGGACCAGACGCTGCCCTGGAGCAAGCACAAGATCGTCCAGGCCCTGGAGGTGGAGTGCGACCTCGACGCCGACACGGCCGCCAAGGTGGCCAAGGCCGTCGAGCAGCGCGTCTTCGCCTCGGGCCTGACGCGCATCAGCACCACGCTCATCCGCGAACTGGTGGACAACGAGCTGTTCGAGCGCGGCCTGACGGCCCGGCTGGCCGAGCAGCAGACCCTCGGCATGCCCAAGTACGACCTCGACCGGCTCATCATGGCCAAGAGCCAGGAGAACTCGAACATCACGGCCAACAATCCCGAGGCCATCAACCTGACCATCGCCGAGAACGTCCTGAAGCAGTACGCCCTCCAGGAGATCTTCTCGGACGACGTGGCCGACGCCCACCTGGCCGGACGCATCCACCTTCACGACCTGGGCTACCCCACGCGGGTCTACTGCTCGAGCCACAGCCTGGAGTACCTGAAGAAGTACGGGCTGGAGCTCAATAACCTGGACACCTCGAGCGGCCCGGCGAAGCACGCCCGGACGCTGACCGGGCACCTCAACACGTTCCTGGCCTCGATGCAGGCCTACTACGCCGGCGCGCTGGGCGTCGGGTTCATCAACATCCTCTACGCGCCGTACGTCGAGACGATGAGCGACCGCGAGATGCTCCAGGAGGCCCAGCACCTGATTTTCTCGTGCTCGCAGAGCGCGTTCAGCCGCGGCGGGCAGACCCTGTTCCTGGACTTCAACGTCCACACGGGCGTGCCGCACTTCATGCGCGACGTCGAGGCCATCGGCCCGGGCGGCAAGTACACCGGCCGGACCTACGGCGACTACGAGGAGGCGGCCCAGAGGTTCTGCAAGGCCATGCTCGACGTCTGGCACCAGGGTGACCGCGACGGGCACCTGTTCGCGTTCCCCAAGTGCGACCTGCACGTCACCGAGGAGTCGTTCAGCGATCCGGCTCAGCGGGCCCTGCTGGAGCACGCCTGCCGGATCGCCAGCGAGAACGGCGTGCCGTACTTCATCTTCGACCGGCCGAACGGGTCGAACAAGAAGCAGGACGTCACGCTGTCGGCCTGCTGCCGCCTGCGGACCACCATCGACGACGACCACATGATCCGCCACCCCGAGTCGATGCGCTTCTGCGGGTTCCAGAACGTCACCATCAACCTGCCGCAGGCCGCCTACCGGGCCGGCAAGGGCAACTGGGACGGCTTCGAGCAGGAGATCAACCGCGGCATGGACCTCGCCCTGGCGGCGCACCTCCAGAAGCGCGAGTTCATCGCCAACCTGATGTCGGCCCCGCACATGCCGCTGTGGCAGATCGGCAAGACGGCCAAGGACGGGCGGCCGTACGTCGACCTCGACAAGGCCACCTACATCATCGGCCTGATTGGCCTGAACGAGGCCCTCCAGTTCATGGGCGGACAGGAACTCCACGAAAGCGACGCCATCTGGATGGAAGGCATCAAGGTGGTCGCGCGGATGAACCTCCGGGCCAAGGACTACGGCAAGCAGCACAGCCTGAAGTTCACCCTGGAGGAGTCCCCCGCCGAGTCGGCCGCACGCCGGCTCGCCAAGGTGGACTACCGCGAGTGGCCCGAGTCGCACGAGGTGCTGCGCGGCAGCCCGGAGCGCGACGACATCTACTACACCAACTCCGTCCACCTGCGGCCGGACGCGCCGGTGGACCTGATGACGCGGATCCGCAAGCAGGGCAAGTTCCACCCGCTGATCGAGTCGGGGGCCATCACGCACGCGTTCGTCGGCGAAGAGCTGCCGCCGGCGGCCAGCATCTTCACCCTCGTAAGGAAAACCTTCGAGAACACGCGGACGGCCCAACTGACCATCAGCCCGGAGTTCACCGTCTGCAACGACTGCCGGCGATGGGAAGCCGGCCTGAGGAACCGCTGCGGACATTGTCAGAGCGAGAACGTGGACGGCATCACCCGCGTGGTCGGCTACTTCAGCCGCATCACCAACTGGAACCGGTCGAAACTCGGTGAGCTGCGCGACCGCCGCAAAGGCAATTACCACCTGGCGGTCGAGCCCGTGGCGCCGCAGGCCGACCATCCGGTGGCGTCCGCGGCTGCCGGGTCCTGAGGCCCCCCGGCGCGACCGGATCGCGCCGGAGCGCCGCTCGAGGCAACTCGGGCGGCGGCGACGCCAGGGAAGGCTCTCGTCGTGCGGGGACGGCCGGGGCGGAAAACTTGGGAAATGTCCACCGGACAGGATGGTCCTGCCCGGGGCAAGAGGGTGACTCGGCAAGACTCAGGAGGATGGATGATGGCGAAGAAGAAAGCAAAGAAGAAAGCGGCAAAGAAGGCCAAGAAGAAAGTCGCCAAGAAGAAGAAGAAATAGTACCGCACACGCTGGCCGCGCGGCATGACCGCGCGGCGCTCGGCCGGCAGCATGCCGCTTCGCGGGCTTACGTTGTACCGGACCCAAGCCAGGCTGCCCCAACGGTCGCTTCCGCGGGAGACCTTCCTCCTTGCTCCCGAATCCCGGAAGCGGCCGGGGCAGCCGCCAAGACCGGACACCAGGTTCGCGGGGCAGGCGAGAGACCGCTCGGGGTGAACGCGCAGCACGCGAGATCTGCCCGACGGTCCATGAATGCCGGGCCATTGTCGCGAGCCTGAGGGAAAGTCGTCGGAACGTCTGTGGAGGCCCTCAGGCCGAACCCAGATCGGTTCCTCGCCAGGCCCGCGAGGCGGCACGGCCGAGCAACACGGCGCGACGCAAAGAAAAGAGGGGCCCAACTGAGAGACCCCCTTGTTGACGGCGGAGCCGGGTGCACGTATCGCCGACCCGGCTCGCCGTTTTTTTGCGCTCCGACACACTCGGCCGCGACGCCCGCCGGCCGTCAAGCGTACCCCCCTCTGTTGTCTTCTTTTTTTCTCCCTTCTCCCTTCTGATCCCGATGCCGGGCCATCCGGCATCCGGGACCCCGAATCGCATTGACAGCGATCGGGGCTTCTCACTTCTTCCGTACGCCCTTGCCACCTCCCCGCGAAACACTATAGTACGCCCGTCCACCGGACCTTGAGAGGACGACCCATGGACGGCCCGCGCGTCGCCCGGCCCGACGATCTGCCCGGCATCATCGAGCTTGCCGAGCACGTCTTCTGCGACCTCGAAGGCCTGCCGCGCACCATGGCCCGGCGGTTCCCCCTGCTGCTGTCGGAGGCCAACGCCGACAATCTGTACGTCGTCGCCGACGGCGGGCGCCCTGTGAGCCTCATCGCGACCGACCTCCGGACGTTCGTCACCTCCGGCTGCCGCATCCCGTCGGGGCTGGTCGGGGCGGTCTGTACGCACGAGGCGCATCGCGGGCGCGGCCACGCCGGGCGGCTGCTCGCGCTGGCCTACGAGCGCATGCGGGCCAAGGGCGTCCTCTTGGTGTGGATCTCCGGCCGGCGCAGGCTCTACCTTTCGAGCGGCGCCACGCCCGTCTGGCCGCATCACGCGGCGCGAGCCGACGTCGATCGCCTGGTCGCCGACGCCTCGCTCCGGACCGAACCCATCGGCGAAGCCAACCTGGCCGACCTCGCAGCGCTTCAGGCGGCCGAGCCGGTCCGTTTCGAGTGGCGCGGCGAGTGGCTGAAACGCGTGCCGCTGAGTTGGCTCACACCGCCCCTGGGCGCGGGCTGGCTGGTGCGCCGTGGCGGCCCGCCGGTCGCCGCCGTCTGCCTGCACGAGCCCAACGCGCGGACCGGCGCGTGCGACACGATGGACTGTCTCGGCGATTGCTCCGCCGCCCTGGGCGCCCTGCCCGCCCTGGCGCGCGGCCTGGGCGCGTCGAGCGTCACCGGCTGGTTCACGTCGTACGGCGGCGCGACGGCGGCGCTGATGGAGCGCGCGGGATTCGAGGTCACACGCATCGCGCCCAGCCACCGCACGCACAAGGTGCTCGACCTGGCGGGCCTGCTCCGGGCACTCAGGCCGCACCTGGAGCGGAAGCTCGGCGACGACGCGGGCGCCGTCACCGCGGTCGGCGCGCGGCTCCGCATTGCCGCGCGCGGCGGCGAATACGTCTCGCCCGACGAGGCGACCGCGGTTAAGATGGTCTTCGCGCTGCCCGACGAGTGCGAGGAGGCCCGGGGCGAGATGCCCCCGGCCGCGCGCGACCTCGTGGACCGCGCGATGCCGGTCCGGCTCAGGCATTACGGCCTCAACTACGTCTGACCGGCCGCGGGCGTTCGCCGTTGCTGTTGTAGGGGCACGGCCTGCCGTGCCCGGTCCCGGTGTGGCACCCGGGCGGATCGTTTGAGGAAGGACCATCGCATGGCGTCCGAACCGGCCGACGACCAGGCACCGCAGCAGGAAGGGCTCTACGACGACTTCGGCCGCCTTCGCGAGCCCGACGGCCAGGTGGTCGAGCTGCGCGGCAAAGCCGACGAGCGCGTCGTCGCTCTGATGCCCAGCCGGGCCTACGTCGAGGCGCGGTCGGTCCGGTACCGCACGCTCGCGGCCATCGGGCTGGCCGTCAGCGTCGCCGGGTGCCTCGTTCACTGGCTCGCGACGCGCCGCGGCGACGTGGGCGGCTACCTCATCGCGGTGGGCTTCGCCGCCGTCGGCATCGGCCTGGCCACCCGGATCTGGAATGCGACGATGCGCGCGGCCATCGTGCTCACGATCCGGCCGCGCCTGCGATTGAAAGTCGCCACCGTCAAGCTCAACGTCAACACCCGCCTGGGCGAGAAACTGGGGCTGGCCCGCTCGCCCGACGGGCGCTTCTGGCAAGTGTACCACGTGGACCGCGGCCGCGCGCGGCTCAAGCTGAAGCTCTCCGCCGTCGCCTTCCCCGACCTGCCGGCCTTCTTCCGCGACACCCTCGGTGACATGTGGACCGACGTCCCGCAACCGTGATGCGGTAGGGTGGCTTCCCCGCCGACGATGGAAGCACGCCGCCCGGCCGGAGCTTCGACGCCGGCACAGAAGTGTTGTGCGGGCACCGGCCCCGGGCGTATAATCGAACGTGTGCGTGGACGGAGCACCAGGCGCCTTCCCAGGGGCTCAGGTGACATGTCGAGAAGGAACACTGTCTGTGTCGCGGTCATTGGCGTCTGCATTGTCGTGAGCGTCACCATGCTCGTGGCACGCCCGTTCTCGAAGCGCGAGGATCGCGTGGCGGACATTCTGGAGCACGGGCAGCACGTCCACGTCGTGTGCATCAACCCTGCCTGCTTGCACGAGCAGGACGACTATCGCGCTCACTCGACCGACGTCACTTGGCCGTGGAAGTGCCCCAAGTGCGGGCAGATGACCCTGTGCAGGACGCAGAGGTGCGTCTACTGCGGCGAGATCACCGCCGCCTTGCCGCGGACCGAGGAGCGGACGTGGTTCACCTGCACGCAGTGCGGCCGCAGGATTCCCCTGACGTTCGGTGCCGTGGACATGGAGGAGGAATCCCGGAAACCGGCCACCAAGCCGACCGGCGGCGCCGGGCCCTGAGAGCCCTGTGCAGAGGGGGCAACAGCCATGAAACATTCCGCAAACGGCTTCACGCTCGTTGAACTGCTGCTGGTCATCGCGATCATCTCGGTGCTGTTGTCGCTGCTTCTGCCGACGGCCGGGAAGATCTACGAGGCCGTGAACCGGGCCCGCTGTGCCGGCCAGTTGCGCGGCCTGGCCAACGCCTACATGGCCTACACCAGCACCATCGGCCGCTTTCCGCCGGTCTGGCACCAGTCGGAGTTCAAGGGCTACGACGTGCGCGGCCCCAAGTACGCCACGTGGTTCCCGACCACCCACACGTACTGCATCTTCGTCGAATACCGGCGGTTCGATGTCGGCTTCGGTCCGCTCCTGTTTCACGGCTACGCGCGCGATCCGTCGACGTTCGTCTGCCCCGTGCTGGCCGCCTCGGGCGAACCCTGGTGGCACACCGAACCGCGGAGCGATGCCATCTATCAGGCGCCGGTGTCTCGCCCCTTGGAACCCACGAACCCCAACCCGGTGGACCTGCTCGAGGAGTGGTGGCGCCGCCCCGACCACCGGCTCGAGACCTACGGCTCCTATGCCAGCTACTCCCTGCGCCCCGGGCTGTATCCATACACCCCGGCGACAGTCGCGACGCGGGGCTTCAGCGCGCTGGCCGCCGACAACTTCCACTCTCCCGACGTGGTGCTCCAGCGCCACGTCAGCGGCGTGAACGTGGCGTACCTGGACGGCTCTGTGGCGTTTCGCGAGCCGCACATCCTGATAGACAACGCGTACGTGACCGGTGGATACTACGGTCTGGGCAGCGGGCAACGCCTCGAAGACACCGAGTATTGCCGCATGTGGCAGGCGCTCGAACAGCAGGAATGACCCGCGCGCCGAGTGACGCGGCATGTAGAGTGCGTACTTGTCGCAGAGCCCGAGCCTGTCGAGGGGCACGCACGCGGAAAGGACGGCGCAGATCCCTCCGCGTGGCTGCAAGCCTTGTTACGCTGAACCTGTCGGCCGTTGACGCTCGATTACAATACTCCACGTGACCGGAAAGCGTGACGTCCAATAGGAATCGTCGAAAACGCTCACGCCAAGCTGAACCCAGTCCTCAGTGCACGATAGCCTGAGGATATCCCCCTGTATTACTTGACCGCGAAAAACACGCCGAAATGCAGTGGTTTCCGGAGCGGAAACCCAATACTCGTATGGCCTCTCTTCCAGTTCCGAGGCGATCTGTTTCGCCAGATCTTTTAACAATGCTCTTTTCATGCCGGGTGCCGTGGCCTGCCTCCGACAGTCGGACTGACGCGAGCTAAGGACTGAATCAGTCCTCAGGTTTCCGTTCTCGACAGACCTCCGTGTAATTGAACACGTCTGTCGCCTCCGTCTTCGCAGGTGCCACGGTCTGGCCGACAGGCCAGGCCGTGATGACGGTTCGAAGACCGATCATGGCCAGGTGCCATGGCCGCTTGTCGCAGATGGTGAGCCTGCCGAACGGCGGCCATGCGTCTGCATCTTGCGCCCGGCGGCTCAGAAGCCGGGCATCGGGCGGCGCGGCCGGGTGGTTCTGCCGCTCGGGTCCGGCGGGGGGTGAGCTTCGATCAGGTCGGTCATCGCCTCGGCGAAGTCCTCGTAGGTCTTGCTGCACAGGATCACCCTGGCCTCGCCCAGGTAGCGCCGTTTCCAGTCGCCCCAGGCGTAGCGTTCCTGCATGAAGCGCAGCTTGCTGCCGAACTCGTTCATCCGGGCGCTCAGCGACGCGTCCAGCAGCCCCCCCAGCCGGTCGTCGAACTCCGCCAGGTGCGGCCAGATCATCCCGCGCTTCTGGCCCAGCGGGTCTTTCCACACGGGTTTCTCGTCGTCGCCGGCGCCGCCCGAGAGCATCTTCACGAGTTGCGTCTGCACCAGCCGCTTGATGTCGTCCCGGTCGATCACCACGCCGCAAAGGTATCCCTGGACCAGGGCCTCGGCGTCGCGGGCATAGTGCATGGGCTCCAGGCTCAGGTACATGCCGAAGGCCAGCCCGCCCTCGGGCATGAAGTCGGTGTCCTGCGCGGGGTCCCAGTAGTTCCACCAGTAGACGCTCTTGTCGGCGGGCCGCTTGTCCTCACGGCCGGGGCGCGGCGGACGGCCCTTGCGGTAGAACCGCAGGCAACTCTTCTGCCACCTCAGCAGCCGCGCCGCACGGGCGCGGTAGTCGTCCTTGCCCGTCAGGCGCCACAGCGCCAGGTACTGGAGAATAATCTGGCTCTGGGCCGGGTGCGTCAGCGTCAGCCCGGCGCCCTCGTTCGGCATGCCGGGGTACGGCTCCCACGTCATCGTGCTGCGCTTGAAGACGCGGGCGGGCCAGGTGAAGACGGCCCGGTCGTCGCTCAAGCTTACGAAGCAGCGCGACTCCCACTTGGGGACGACCTTGGTCCGGAGGCGCTCGATCCACGCCTCGGCCCGGTCGCCGAACTTCTCGCGCAGCTCGGGGTCGTCGCGGACCGTCATGGCGAACTCCGCGCACGCCGCGACCACCAGGGCCTCGCTCTGCTGCCAGGCGGTCACGAGCGACGCGTCGGGCCACGCGGGAGGCCACGTCTCGCCGAACTTCCTGCCCCCGGCCGCGGAGTGCCACCCCAGGGCGCCGTCGGGATCCGGCGTCAGCGCCTTGTCGAGCGCCGTCATGATCACCGCGAAGCGGTCGAGCCACGCCACGTCGCCGCTGTAGCGGTAGCCCCAGACCAGGGTCTCGAGCATCGGGGCGACGATCCAGCCGACCCGCTCGCCGAAGCCCGCCTGACCGGCGATGCTGGTGACCTGCTCCGCCCCGAGCGGGAGCATCCGGGCCTTGACGAAGTCGTAGATCTTCTTCTCGCGCTCGTCGGCCCGCTCGATGCCGTGCCTGGGCGGTGGAAGCTCTTCCTCTTTCTCGGCCTCCTCCCCCGCGGCGGGCTCAACGGCCGCACCGGCGCCCGCGTCGGACGTCCCCTGCGCGCGACACCAGCGCGGCCCGGCGGCCGCCACGGCCAGCGCCGCCAACAGAACCCAGGCCCACGTCATCCCTCGGTTACCCGTTCTCATGGTCGTCTCCTCGTCGCCACCCCCGCCGCCCCGGAAACCCCTCTCCCGTGACGACGGGAAAGGGTGGCCCTCCGCAGCGCCAGCGGAGGAGGCCCGGGTGAGGGCGACACTCCGTGCCTGCACGGCGGCACACAACGGCCGCCGTGGCACCGGGGGGCTGATCCCCCTTTCAAGAGGGGTGCTCAGACGGCCCAGGCTGAACACATACCCGGCGCACACCTGCCGCCGACTCCCAGGATACCACAGCGCGGCACTGCTTTGAAGGCCCAGGGGCACCGTCACCGACGCAGCCACATCGGGTACGGCGGGACGCGCGACACGAAGGCCTCGCCCTTGCTCACGAGGGCCTCGATCGCCTTCGGCGTCGAGATGAAGACCGAGCCGTCCCGGCGGACCGCGTAGGCGGCCTCGCTGCCGAGGACCATGTCGAGCGCCTGGGCGAGCGAGACGTTCCTGGCGCTGACGTTGACGGTCAGGTCGCCGAAGTCGTTGGCGAAGGCCTCAGGATCAACCATGAGGCGGATCCCGCGCGGCTCGGCCCTGGCGACCTCTGCGAGGTAGCTCAGGGCGTTCACCATCCCGGTGGCACTCAAGGACAGGCTGATGGTTCCGTCGCCGGTCAGCTTATCCAGGGTCTTTCGCGCCGCCGGGGGCATCGCGTCGGGCGCGCCCCGGCGCGAGCAGACCATGAGGTCGCCGCCGGCCGTGATGGTGTAGCCCAGTTCCGTCGGCAGGACCACGGCGAGCGCCTGGGCGACCGAGAGGCCCTCCAGGTGCGCCGAGACCTTCGCGTCGAGCCCCGCGCCGGCCGCCTCGATGTTCTTGCGGTTAACGACGACGTTGACGGGCGGCTCCAGGCGCCGCGCC
>Ga0272441_10011460_pt1 | contig 13150 bp, 10 predicted proteins | sample SSMProp6N_FD_193582 | JGI IMG/M metagenome (GOLD analysis project Ga0272441, IMG submission 193582) | Marine sediment archaeal communities from Little Sippewissett salt marsh, Falmouth, MA, United States - SSM-Prop-6N | ecosystem: Environmental > Aquatic > Marine > Wetlands > Sediment ... | reverse complement strand
TTTTCATAATGTTTGATAAGATCTTTTGTAATTGATGGATGGGACTCCTTCAGAGCCTGCTCAAAATGTATCTTTTTTACTGTATTTGATTTAATATCTTCTCGTAGAGAAAGCATAGCTGCTTCGCGGCATGCACCTTCAATATCTGCACCCGAATAGCCTTCGGTATGTTGTGCTAACTCTTTCAGATCGATATTACTTTCAAGAGGCATATTTTTTGTATGAATTTTGAAAATTTCAAGCCGGGATTGCATATCGGGGGCCATAGTCAATAAAAGGCGGTCGAAACGTCCAGGACGCAATAAAGCCGGATCAATCATATCTGGTTTATTGGTTGCTCCTATTACAACCACTCCTTCCATACTCTCTAGTCCATCGATACTTGTTAAAAGCTGATTTACTACACTTTCCGTTACATGAGAGCCAGAATACAGTCCTCTTCTAGGGGCAATAGAATCGATTTCATCTAGAAAAACAATAGTAGGTGCAACCTGACGTGCCTTTTTGAAAAGTTCTCGAACTGCTTTTTCACTTTCCCCAACCCATTTACTAAGAACTTCAGGGCCTTTTATTGAAATAAAATTTGCTTTTGATTCATGCGCAACAGCCTTAGCAAGTAATGTTTTACCCGTTCCTGGAGGTCCGTATAAAAGAATGCCGCGAGGTGCTGCAATTCCCATTCTTTTAAACACTTCGGGTTGAGAAAGAGGCCACTCGACAGCTTCAATAAGATTCTGTTTTACTTCCCCTAAGCCACCAATGTCCTCCCACGAAATTTTTGGAACTTCAATAAAGAATTCTCTTATTGCAGAGGGCTCTATTCCCCGATGGGCATTTTTAAAATCATCAAATGTAACATACATTTTTTCAAGAAGTTCAACTGGAATTGGTTTTTCGAGATCAATTTCGGGTAGATATCGTCGTAAGGCATTCATAGCGGCTTCACGGGCAAGAGCTGCAAGATCTGCGCCAACAAAACCATAAGTGATATCTGCAATTTCATCTAAAATTAATTCCTTTGCAATTTTGCGAATAAATTCAATGGGGTTATCAGCAATAGACGTAAGTCTTTCGTTGATTTGGCTCTCTGCTCCAAGATCTATATCCGAATCTGAAATATCATACGGTAAAAGAGATGTAATTTCATCTGCAATAATTTTAACCAATTTTCCATACAAATCTTCAGGAACAACATTTTTAAAACTCTTAAACGCCACACTAAGATACTCTCTTACGACCTCGCGTTTCTTTTTGTTTTTTACTTTTGAAAGATTCCTTATTAACTCTGCAACATTGATTTTTTTAATATCACTGGCGATGGCTGTTTGGATTTCTTTTCCTTCAATTGTTTCCCCCGTATAAAATTCATCTAGATTTTGGTCAATTGGCATGCCTCTGGTATGGATTTGCAAGATCTCTTTTCGTCCTTCTCTATCTGGAACATCAATACGAATTTCTCTATCAAATCGACCCGGTCTTCTTAAAGCAGGATCAAGCGAGTCTGGAATATTAGTAGCACCAATAACAATTAATTTTCCTCTTCCTTTAAGACCATCCATGAGGGTTAAGAGTTGGGAAACAACTCTTCGTTCTACTTCGCCATGAACTTCACTTCTTTTAGGCGCAATAGCATCAATCTCATCAAGGAAAATTATTGAAGGTGCATTTTTCTGCGCCTCCTCAAATATTTTTCGTAAATTTTCTTCACTTTGACCATAAAATTTACTCATGATTTCGGGGCCATTAATCGTATAGAAGCTTGCACCCGATTCATTGGCTACTGCTTTAGCAATTAAAGTTTTACCTGTACCAGGCGGTCCATGAAGGAGAACTCCTTTGGGGGGATCGATTCCGAGGCGATTAAAAACATCAGGATGTTTAATTGGGAGTTGAATCATTTCTTTTACTCTATCTAATTCATCTTTAAGACCACCGATATCTTCATAGCTGACACGAGGCCCCTCCTCCTCGGAAATTTTTGCAGCCTCTTCTTTAACACTTAACGAAGTTCTGTCTGTAATAGAGACGATACCATGAGGATTAGAATCTATAATAACAAAGGGTAAAGCGTTACCAAAGAAAGCAATGCCAGGAACTGTGATTTCGTCTCCTTTTGTAATGGGCCGTCTTAAAAGGTTTTTTCTAATAATAACATCGATTCCCATTCCAAATTCAATTCGTTGCCCCTCAGGCATTAATGGAGCCAATACTATTTCTCGAGCCTCTTTTACCTCTGCTCGACGGATTTTCACTCGTTCTCCCAAACCCGTTCCAGCATTTTTTCTGGTTAGGTTGTCGATTCGAATAATTCGTTTACCTTCATCAGAAGGATGTGCTCTCCAAACAGAACCCGCTGTTTTTTTTGAACCTTCGATTTCAATGACATCTCCAATAGACAAATCTAAATCAATACGAGTCTGATGGTCAATTCTGGCTCTCCCATATCCAACGTCTTGTTGAAAAGCTTCAGAGACTTTTAGAACTACTTCATTTTGCATTATTACACTCCCACCAAACGTAGTTAGGTGTGCCAGAAGAACAACGATATTATAAATTTTTCTACTATTTTTTAATATAAAATACACTTACAATAATTAAATAAATATTATCTTTATTTAAAATAATTAAAAAACATTGTTTCAAGTGGAGGAAAGGTAAAAATGCAATTAAAATATTTTATGATAGTTCTCTCCATCTTTTCAGTAATTTTTCTGTATTATCTGTCCTTGCTATCTCAACCAGAAGCAATACAATTGGACGATATCCCAAATTATGAAGAAAAACTTGTTATTGTTGAAGGTATAGTATCAAAGCACACTCTTACTTCTTATGGCGGTCATATCATTGAAATACGAGACAAAGCAGAAAACTACTCTCAGGCAATTCTTTTTGTTGAAGAAGAAACAGAAGTTGAATATGGAGACACAATAAAAGCAACAGGAAAAGTAACACAATATAAGGGAGATTGGGAAGTAGTTGTGAGTAATAAGAAAGATATTACAATTCTTCAGAAATGGCAAAATATTTCAATACCTTTGTGGCAATTAGCACAGAACCCCACTCACTATGTAGATATGAATATTAATGTTTCTGGTTTTATTGAGAGAGATTATGGTTCTTATTTCTATTTAATTGATCTACAGGATGAACATACTCTAGCTGTTTATTATGATTCAACTAGATTTAACAATATAACAGAAGGTAATGAAATTAGAGTGGGGGGTCAGTTTATTTATAATATGGAAACTCTTCGATACATTATTCAAACAAATATGCCAAATCACTTCATTACTGAGGTGTCCTAGGAGTAAATATGCTCCAGCTGGCACTTATTATCATTTTTTGTTTACTTGGAGTTGTGGTTGGCATAGGTACCGGTCTTTTACCCGGTCTTCATGTTAATAATATTGCCTTAATTCTTCTTAGCACCTCTGCATCTATTGTTGCCTTTTGCACTCCCTTATTTTCTTATGGTCTTTCTGAATCATTTATTCTCCTTTTAATTGCAGGGTTTATAATATCTGTCAGCATCTCACACTCATTTCATGATGTCATCCCAACAACATTTATAGGGGCTCCTGAAGAAGACACGGCTCTTTCAGTACTTCCTGCGCATAAGCTACTAATCCAAGGGGAGGGTTACAAAGCAATCGCGCTCTCTGCATTAGGTAGTTATGGAGCAATAATCGTCTGTCTACTGTTTTTCTTTCCGCTTCGATTCATTATCGGTTCTCCATTGTTTCTTTATGAAACCTTACAAGAAGTCATGGTTTGGATACTTCTAGCAATTTCCCTATTGATGTTAGCAACAGAAAAAGCAAAAATTAATGATTTTGGAACATCCGGTAGAAAACCATCTATACTTGGTCTGCTCTTTGCATTATGTATTTTTATTTTTTCAGGTATATTTGGTCTCATCATTCTTGATATTCCTCTTTCATCACCAATCGGACTGGATGCTCCTGTTCTCTTTCCTGCATTAGCAGGACTTTTTGGAACACCAACATTACTTAATTCTCTAATGGAGCAAGCTTCCATTCCAAAACAAAAAATTGAAGCATTGCAACTCGAACGTAATGCAAAGAAATCTTCAATCATATCTGTTTTTACTGGCAGTATGGCTGGTATTTTAGTATCTATTATCCCTGGAATAACATCAGCAACAGGTACGATACTTGCAATGAATGCAAGAAAAGAGCAAGACAATGAACAAACCATTGTAACCTTGTCCTCCGTCAATACAGCATCAGCATTCTCAGTGATTGTTGTATTGTTTATTATTCTTAGACCAAGAAGCGGGGCAGCAATTGCCGTAAACGAACTCATATCAGTTGAGGAATGGACTTCTTTACTCATTCCAACAAATCTACTCTATCTTACTATTTTCCTTGTTCTTGGCGGTACTTTTTCTTATTTTTTTACCTTAAAAGTAGGAAAAATTTGTGCAATTCGTTTTGCAAACATTCCGTATCATTTACTAGTAAAATTCACTCTTTTTCTTATTGGTATTCTTGTAATTCTCTTTACTGGCCTCATGGGAATACTGATCTTACTTGCAGCAACATGTATTGGATTTCTGCCTGTTCTTTGGGGGGTAAGAAGAAGTCATTGTATGGGAATTTTGTTAATACCAATTATTATTCATTTTCTTTGAGCAGAATGCTATCAACTTCTTTAAAAAAATCTTCAATTGCGATATTATATCTCCTAGCAACTAGCAATGCTGCCACTTCGCGAAGCAGTTGTTTCTCCTGTTGAATAGTTTGTATTTCTTTTATTACACTTCCTTTATTCTTTTCTATATTTTCACAAATTCTTTGTACGATTTCTTCAAACACATCTTTATGCTTATTTGTTGCTTCCTTTTCTATCTCATATTTTTTTTTTAAAGGAGAAAAACCAGTAGGAATGGAAGTTTGATGTATGTTAAAAGTTGGCGAAAATCCTCCATTTTTTCTCTCTAAAAGCGTATGTACTTTTGCATATTGAACAAAGGCTTTCGCTTCATCAGTAGAAAACCAACGTAAGTCGATGGAGAGTGTTAAATATATTTCAGATTCTTTCAATATCTCTTTTCCACTCCTTTTAAAAATAAACGCAAGAATAATTGATTCTTCAGAAACCATAACGAGTAAACTCCTTTATCCTGCCTAATTCAACTAAGATGCCTTGTGCTCCCACACTTTTCCAATAAGTAATATTCTGTGGATCTTCATCAAAAACTATAAGCTTGAAGTTTTTTAATGATTGTTTTAACTGACTTCCCAGCTTAAAATCCTGCTTGAGATCGCGTTTCTTAGAAAAAAGAATATACCCATCAATACTACTTGAGAAAACGAGCTCTTGTTGTAAGGTGTTACTTTGTGAAAGGTCTAAGAAAGAATATATTTCATTCTCAGTAACTTCTCTGATTGGCGAAAGATCTTTACCATTCCAAAGAGTCTGCCGAATAATTAGCTTCTGTGCACCAGCCAATAATAAATCAACAATATCTCCAATGTCTCTAGGCCCAGAATCGACCCAAAATACTTGATTTTGTATTTGTTGATAGGTGCAGAGGTTAGGTTTATCTTTTTCAATACCATCAATATCAAAAAAATAGAGTTCCGTTAGGTCGCCCTTTTTTTCTATAATCTCTTTTAATGAGGAGGGTTCACCCTCTCGCTTTAAAAATATTTTTCTTTTTTTGAGAAATACTAAAGGGATAAATTCCATGAAGATTCACGAGGTATGTTTTATCAAAGATACTATTAGAGTATATTATTGAGAATATAAATGTTGTAACCGCTTTTCAGCTTCAGCAATTTTAAGGCGAGTTTTGATGACAGTGTCTGGGTTAAGAGAAATACTATCAATGCCACATTCAACTAGAAATTCTGCAAATTCTGGAAAGTCGGAAGGCGCTTGACCGCAAATGCCTACTTTTCTTCGCGGCTCATGGCTATGTGCGACATTAATTACCTGGGACACCAATCGTTTTACTGCATCATTTCGTTCATCAAAGATGTGGGCAACAAGAGCAGAGTCACGATCAAGTCCTAAGGTAAGTTGCGTTAAATCATTTGACCCAATACTAAAGCCATCAAAGATATCTGAAAATTGATCAGCAACGACAACATTGGAAGGAATTTCACACATAACATAAACTTCTAATCCATTTTCTCCTTGTCTTAATCCAAATTCGTTCATCACTTCAATGACCTTGCGACCTTCATCTGGTGTTCGACAGAAAGGAATCATTGGTTTGATGTTGGTAAGCCCCATTTCATCTCTTGCTTTTTTCAAAGCCCTACATTCGAGTCCAAAGGCAGGCTTAAATTTTTTATCATAATATCGAGAAGCACCACGCCATCCAATCATAGGATTGTGCTCTACAGGTTCATAGAGATATCCGCCAATAAGATTGGCGTATTCATTTGTCTTAAAATCAGACATTCGTACAATAACATCGTTGGGATAAAAACCTGCCGCGATCTTAGAAATGCCTCGCGCAAGTGTGTCAACAAAGAATTCTACTTTATCCTCATATCCGACACTTTTCTCATCGATTTGCTTGATAACTTTTGCAATCTTTTTATCTGACTTTGCCCTTTCTTTTAATTGATTATATTCAATAAGTGCTAAAGGATGAATTCCAATGTGAGAGTTTATGATAAACTCTTCGCGAGCAAGACCGATACCATCATTAGGTATCTGTCCTTGCTGAAATGCCATTTCTGGCGTTCCTACATTCATCATTATTTTTGTCTTAGTTTCAGGAAGATTGTCAATTTTTAATTCGTCAATTCTAAATTTTAATAATCCATTAAAAATCCTCCCAACACCTTCTGAGCAATCGACGGTAATATTGGACCCAACGGATATCTTAGATGTTCCTTCTCCTGTACCAATAACACAAGGAATGCCTAGCTCTCTTGAAATAATAGCAGCATGACATGTTCTCCCCCCCCTATTGGTTACAATAGCTGCAGCAATTTTCATAATAGGTTCCCAATCAGGATCTGTCATATCTGTTACAAGAACTTGACCTTTCTTGAATTTACTAATATCTTTTGCATTTTTAATGATATTAACATCACCTTTACCGATCATACTGCCAACTGCTTCTCCTTTAATCAGAAGGGTCCCCTCTTCTTCTAATACATACGTTTTCATAACAGCAACGTCCTTCTGTGAATGAACCGTTTCAGGACGCGCTTGAACAATATACAGATCCCCAGTATTCCCATCCTTGGCCCATTCAATATCCATAGGTTTTTGGTAATGTTCTTCAATGACCCGTGCCCAATGAGCTAGTTTAAGAAGCTCATCATCGGAGATGACAAACTTTCTTCTATCTTCAACACTAACTTGTTGTTGTTTTGTACCCTCCTCACTATAAATCATTCGCTTTTCTTTTGATCCAAGTTTTTTCTCAAGGATGGGCCTCAAACCTGGATTTAATGTTGGTTTAAACACATAGAATTGATCAGGATTAACAGTGCCTTGAACAACATTTTCACCAAGACCATATGCTCCAGTGACATAGACAGCATCACGGAAACCACTTTCAGTATCGATAGAGAACATTACACCAGAGGAAGCAAGATCAGAACGAACCATTTTTTGAACACCAACGGAGAGATAAACACTAAAATGATCAAAGCCCTTATCTGTCCTATAAGATATTGCCCTGTTCGTAAATAAAGAAGCAAAACAATCTCGTACCTTTTCTAGTAGCTCTTCTTCTCCTCTTACATTCAGATACGTTTCTTGTTGTCCTGCAAAACTGGCGTCTGGTAGGTCTTCAGCAGTTGCACTACTTCTTACTGCAACATCAACATTTTTCCCATATCTATTTTCCATCTCACGATAATGTTTTCTAATGTCTTCTTCTAGCTCAGGAGGAAGTGGTGTACTCCTTATAAGCTCTCGAACTTTTTGTCCGCGCTCGGCAAGGTTGTTAACATCATGAGTATTAAGATCAGAGAGAATTTCTCGGATTTTACTATCGATACCTGCTTTTTCAATAAGATATTTATATGCATAAGCAGTAATTGCAAAACCTGAAGGAACATTCACCCCTTTCTCACCAAGACTTTGAATCATCTCACCTAGCGATGCATTCTTTCCTCCAACAGAGGGAACGTCTTCAATGCGTAATTCTTCAAACCATTTTATGAACTCTTTCATCATACTGTTGTCTCTCCTTTTGCTCACTACAACCTAATAACAACTCCTATATATATTCTTTTTACAGGCATGCTCTTTTTTCTCGAGATGCTCTGATCTTTTAACCAGCTTTCTTGATTTTTCATAAGACGTTCTGGATTGGCATTCGTTAGAAGGCACATAAAAATGAAGAAAAGAAGGTAAGACTACTTCATACTATGTGATCAGACCAGTCTTCACTAGATGAAGAATTCCTGAGTACTATATAGAAGGATTCAAAATTCTGAAGACAATTCTCTTTCTTTACATTATTCCTCTAAAAATACTGCTGCAGCAATGACTGTTGTCCAAAGCCCATTTTTTTCTCCCTGGGCTGTTTGAGCAACACTTTGTGTTCGAACAAATCTGCCGCTCATTTTGTATTCTTGTTTTCTCTCATCCCATGCCTTGTCTAAGTCAAATTCTAATCCTAAAGTAGTAGCAAGCATTGATGCAGCTAGATCTTCAGCATAGTCACCTAATTTTTTACTAACCTCACCAAAACTATGATGTTCGGAAATATATCCATAGGAATTCTGTTCTTTGGGTGTTGCAACTCCTATTGCGGCACCAATAAGACGATTTGGTTCGTTTGTATTATTACGAGACATTACACAGTAAGTAATTTGTCCTGGTTTAAGGGACTCAACTCCCTTCTCACGTGTAATGATTTTACAGTTGGGGGGAACAATACTAGAGACATTTACAAGATTGCATCGTTCTATCCCTGCATTTCTCAAAGCAAGCTCGAACGATTGCAGTTCATGCTTATGCTTCCCTACACCTTTGGTAAAAAAGACTTTTTTTGGCACCATATTTCCGGTGATAAAATGTTAGATTATAAAGATACCTATACACTTTTAATATTTTCATCCTCTGATTCTGATTCATCATTTGAAACCATTTGTTTTTTCAGAAGGTCTCTCATTTGTTTTTGAATGTCTACTTGTTCTTTTTGCACTTCTTTTTGCTCTTCTTGTAGCTCTACTTGTTTTTGTTGGTAAGGAGTTATAACGTTGTTTTGTACCATGTTTTCCACAAGATTTTTTACTTCTTTATAAGGATAGATGCCGTGTAGTTCATAATAACTTCTCGCTCGAGGTGTTTGTACTTCTTTACCCCCCCCAAAGAGCCCAAGAAATCGCACATTCTTTATACCAACATCTACACCCCCGGCAGCAAGGGTTTTATCACTACCTAGCCCAAAGCCAGATGCACTTATCGGAATAACTGTTCCAAAACTAAATATCTGTCCAAGAATTCCTTGTTTTGCGTCAATATCAGTAATCTTATCATATCTTAAGGTTCTCTCTCTTTTTGTGAAAATCCCTCCTTTGAAAATAATACGTAGATTTGAAATAATGTATTTATGAGAGCGACGGTACCCTTCTACAAGTAAAAAACCAGCTACCGAAATAAAAATTGAATAAAAGGGAATAAAAATTCCTGAATCTTTCACCCAATTTTGAGACCACATGAACCCCACTCCAGCAAGAAAAACTCCAAGATAGAGGATCAAGACACTCCATCTTATGGTAATAAGAGATGCGATGACACCAACAAGAAGCAGCACTCCCCCCCAAACAAGAATAGGATACCATTCCATACTTCCTAAAAGCGTTTTATACTCAGAGAAATTAACGAGCCATCCTACTAATACACCCCAAATGATAAGAAATAAACATAAAGATTGCAGTCTCATGAATGATAAGGGGTGTGGTGAAAGCACTCTTTCAATTTTTTCATTTTGTAACGGTTCATTTTGGTCCATCCTCAACCCTCACACGATTCATCTATGTTTTAGTTTTAAATGTATTGGTTTTATATTTAACTAAGATGAGAATAGTGAGTGCAGAAATACAAATCATAAAAAGAAGAGAAAAAAAGAGGATATTCTCTATTGGGAGGAAGTAAAATACGATTCGTATCAGAATATAGGAAAGAGGCAGCATGCTATAGGGAAGCAATGCCCACCATTTTGGCAAAGTATCTGTTATTTTTATAAGAAGAATAAGAAAATGAGCAACAAGTAAGGAAACGATAGCAATAATAGAAATCCAACCAAAGATTGAAAATAAGGCCACATACCAGTTACCATGGAGTAAAAGTGAGATATAGTAAAAGATATATGCCAATAAAAATAAGAGAGCAACATAGAGCGGGCTACTTGTAATGTGGGCCTGTATATTTTTTAGATCGTAGATCATATCAACTTTCTTTTTCTTTTCTTCTCCGATATAGCTTGGTCGAATCCCCATCCCTAGAAAAACCAGAAGAAGAATAAATCCTATGTGACGAGGATCAAATAAGTCGATGGTGAATAAAAAATTGAAGAATTTGACAGAAAATTGATGTAAAGCAGTGCCAAAAGCAATAAATTGCTCAGAAAAAGTGTAAAAAGCATCAGCTGCTGGAGAAGGTATAAAAAAAGACCTTCCTGTAAAAAAATATACACTGGTAAGCAACACTGCAGAAGGAATAAAGAAAGGACCTAGAAATAGAAAAGAATTCGAGATCCATTCAAAGATGCCCCTCTTTTCTTTCTTAGGTTTAACATGGCCATAATGAATATTTACAGAAAAATGGGAAATGCCACTCCGTGTTACTGTGTAACCAAGGGCATGACAGATTGTCTGAAAGAGTATCCCTATAAAATTGGTGAATCGACAAAGAGGCTCGTGCTTTGCTCTAATTTTTGATAAAAGATATTTTTGACTCTCAATAAAAAGAAGTTGTAAAAACCAAAACAGCAACACACCAAAAACAACAGCAAGTGGTGCAAAAATTACTATATCCACAGGTGAAAGCTCCATCTCTCTCAACTTCTGATAGATAACATATCCTATAAAATCTTTTTTAAATAACAGTAAGTTTTATTTCCTCTCCTTTAAAATCAAACGCTTTCCAGGACAAGGTAGTATACGGTAAGGCTATGATAATGTTGATTCTCCCAAATTTTTCAAATAATTGCCTATCGGCTGATGAAGGCTGAGCATTTGGGGAAGGATGACTATGAACAGTTCCAACAATACTGAAATCAATTGGCAACATATGGAGTTTAAAGATTGCATGAGCATCCCCTGCTACCGTTCCAGGAAGGAGGACAAGTTCAGTAATTAAGTCTTTCTTTTCACTGTCTCGTCTGAGTAAACCACCAAATTCATTGGGATAATTTGATTTAGCACATTCAATAATCAGGTCGAGACAATCGTGTGTGATACTCCAGTCTCTCCTGGGAAGTTTGTGCGGTTCTTGGTGCATTCGTTTCATTATCTCATGAGCTTTAATCGAACCATTTGATAAAAACTTTCACCAAATCGAACAAATCTTGCTTTTTTCTCCGACCCGGTTATGAGGATTTCACTCTGTGGAGTAACAGGTTCTGACATTCTTCCATCAATTACAAGACGAGATTCTTTATTTTTAGCAAGCAGTGCAATACTGACTTTTCGTTCAAGAGGGACAATCCAAGGCCGGGCAGACAATTTAAAAGGAGCAAGCGGTGCAATAATCATTGCATTAATAGAAGGATCTACTATAGGCCCGCCCACGCTCAAAGCATAACTGGTCGACCCTGTTGGCGTGGCTACTATAACGCCGTCAGCACCCATAGTTTCAATTAGTTCTTCGTTGATGAATAATTTAAAATAAAGAATTTTTGCAATACGATCAGATTGAACCGTCACTTCATTGGCCGCGTCATCTAACCGCTTACCATCGATGGTAACCTTCAACTTTGCACGTTCTTCAATATTATAATCACCTTCAACAAGTTTTGTTAATCCACCTATGGTATACTTTGATTCAACTTCTGATAGAAAACCCATGCCTCCTGAGTTAATGGCAAAAATAGGTTTTTCGATCTGAGATAATGCCATAAGAATCGTACCGTCTCCTCCTATTGTGATGACTACGTCAGCTTTTTTATTCAGGTCTTGGAAACTAAATCCAGGTAATTCTGCTGCCCTTGCAAGTTCTTTTTCAACAAAAACCTCACCATAGTTTTGAAGAAATTTATAGACCTCTTTTGCTAAAGAAATGGATTTCTTTGCTTTTGGTTTACATACAATTCCCCATTTCATAGTATCTCCTACATTTTCGAGACCTTCATGAGCGGCTTTAATTTTATCAAGAGTGAAGGGTGTTTTGAAACGAGCGCTTTTAATAAACTAAGAGTACTGATTTCATCGAAATTATAATCATGTAAAGATTCTGCTAGCATATCTAATGTTTTATCTTCAAAATCTAATAAAAGTTCTTTTACAACATAGTTTCTCTTTAGTTTCTTATATAACGTATCTACTAGTTTCTTCTCATAGGATGAAAGAAATTGTTTATCAAATTGTTGTCTTTGGACAGCCTCTCCAAGTGTCTCTCCTGCTGCTTTTCCTGCTTCTAAAGAAGCCATCAGACCCCCACCAGTGATAGGATCAACCTGTCTGGCAGCATCTCCAACCAACACCATATTGTCTCTAGTTGCTTCAATTGGTTCAGCAACAGGAACGGCACCAGCAAGAAATTTCACCTGTTCTCCTTTTCTTAATTCTGCATGTTCCTGAATAAATTTTTCTAATAATTTTCTTGCCATTCCTGATTTACTTAAACTTGCTAGAATACCAATACCAACATTTGCAGTATCTTTTCCTTTAGGAAAAACCCATACATAACCACCAGGCGCTATGGTTTTTCCCAAATAAAAATCACAATAACCTGATTCAACATCTACTCCTGCAAGAGTATATTGGGCGCATGTTTCCAAATCACTAGGCTTTAATGTAGTATTCATACCTCCCATGCGGCCTATATTTGATTCAACTCCATCTGCACCAACTACAATATCAGCTTCAATAGTGAATTTTTCATCAAAGCGTTGTACTTTTACTCCTTTTATTATATCTTTTTCATGCAAGAGATCTACCGCACAAGTGTTCACCATAACGTGTACACCTGCTCTTATCGC
>Ga0272441_10011459_pt1 | contig 13151 bp, 30 predicted proteins | sample SSMProp6N_FD_193582 | JGI IMG/M metagenome (GOLD analysis project Ga0272441, IMG submission 193582) | Marine sediment archaeal communities from Little Sippewissett salt marsh, Falmouth, MA, United States - SSM-Prop-6N | ecosystem: Environmental > Aquatic > Marine > Wetlands > Sediment ... | reverse complement strand
CTCGTCGCCGCCGAAGTAGCGGCCTGGTATCTGCATGTCTTTCAGTGCGTACATCTCTCCTCCTTTTGCTGCGTGTCAGCAGCCTTTGCTCGCCTTGTCGTTCCAGAACTGTTCCCACAGGTTCGGACCGTCGAAGCCGATTGCTTCCGCCATCTCGTCGTGGAAAGCCCCCACGCACTCACGGACGGCGGTGTCGCCCGCCTCGCCGTAGGTCTTGTGGCTGTCCATCTTGCACCATTCACGGTGAAACCTGAACAGGGCGTCGACCTTCTGCCCCTTCGTCAGTTCGGGGTTGTCGATTGCGTCGTACAGCCGCCGGGCAAGCGTGGTTATGCGCCTGTTTCCGGCGGGCGTGAACATTGCCCAATCATCCGGAACCGTTATGGGCTTCTCCACCACTTCGCTTTTCTCAGCCTGAATGATTCTCTTTACTTTTCGTGTAAGCATTTGTTACTCCTTGCAGTCTGATGGAGAACTCTCCACGTTTGCATATGAAGGCACGGTTCCCCGGACGAAAAAAATGCCCGGTCACCGTTTCCGGCTTCCGGGCATTTTCCAGGGAGTAAATATGGGTTGTTTAAGTATAGCGGCCGTTGCGGCCGTTCATATCAGATGTAGGGTATTCCCTGTGTCTTCGCCCCTTCGACGGCAAGCTTTGCCCACTTGACGGCGGCTTCGTTGCGGCCGTCGAAATACTCCAGGTTCCCGTACTTCTCCAGGAATGAGCCGATTGTTCTCACCAGGCTCGCCTGGAGGGTCCTGTGGGAAGAGGTGACGGTCTCGAAAAAGGCCTCGTTTACCTCTTCGTCACGTCCCATGACGTTCAGGGCGTCAATCAGGTCCCTGGTGGCTTTCTCCACCTTGTCCCTGAGCTCACGCTTTCTCCTCTGTTCGGCGATTTCATAGTCTTCCATGTCAACTCCTTGTGTTTGATGAATCTTTATCCGGTCTGGCTGCCGGCAGCATATGAAGGCACGGATTCAGCAGTTGCAGTTGAATACCAGCGCCTTCTTCTTGATCGCCTCGCCTATGAAGGTGCGTGACGTGTCCATAAGCTGTTCCTCGGTCAGTTCCTGCTCGCTGTCGTCAATCTCGTTGAGGATGTGGAAAACGTCCCCGTCGTACTGGATGACCTTCGAGGACCTCAGGCCCCCGTTGAGGATTATTGATACGTCTGCGTTCTGTCCGGCGCATGCTTCCTTGAGCTGCTCAACCGATTCTATGACTGTGTTTTCGTTCATTGTATTCTCCGTAAATCAAGGGGGGCTTTGTTCGGGCAGCCCCCTCAGCCCGTCGCATTTTATCTGTAGGTTACGACATCCTTGCCCGAACCCTCGGGCACGTTCCTGATCTTGTCAAGGACGCTCAACGGGAATTTGTATCTTGCGCCGTTTGCGCTCTTGCCGATTACAGGGTATTTCCGGCTTTTGGGCTTGAAGCCCACAAGACTGTACTCGCCGTTGAATGTGGAGAATTTCTTCCCGTAGTCGTCCTTGCTGAGGCCGTACAGCGGACAGCATTTCTCGAATTCGATCTGTTCGGGGTTTTCGCCGTTGGCTGTGGCGTATCCCGTCAGTTTGGTGTGGAATTCCGAACCCGAATAGGATATGTTCCCTATCGAGAGCGTAATCCCGTGCTTTTTGCTGAATTCGACCAGTGTCCTGTCGAAATCCTCACGAAACTTTCTCAGTTGTGTCTTGTCAAACATATTTGCTCCTGTTGCTTGTTGTACTGCGTAATGCAACCACTCCGTGACTTGTATATGAAGGCACGTTTTTTCGGCCCCTTACTCTATGTAGTCGTCGTTCTCGCAGTCGTGGATGATCGGGTCAGGAGGGCTGCTCTGGAAAATCTTGTCAGCCATGTCCTTGATCCTCTCCTGCGTGTCGAAGATTTCATCCGTGACCTGTTCGTCAGGGAAGTCAAACGTTACAGGGTAATTTACCGTTACTTTCATTCTTCGTCTCCTTCAACTTCTATAAGCTTGTAGATGTCTGTCCAGCAGGCGCCGCACTTGTTGCAGGTAATGTTCTGCCAGCAGTGGCCGTTATCTACCTCAACGGGACCACCCTCTATCTGGTCGTGACCGCAGGCGGGACAGACGTTTGGGCTCTTGAGATACTTCTCTTTCTGTTCTTTTGTCAGTATCATTTTAATCCTCCACCGTGGTACTCATGAGCTTACCCTGATTATTCGGCCCCTGGCTATCCAAGAACCGGATTTGCCCGGTGCAAGATCCTCGACCCAATACCGCACGCCTGCTGCGGTCCGCAGTTTGTTCGGGAAGCGGACGTATCCGCCTTCACTCTCGTTCACCGCACGCATTTTGTGCTTGCTGTAATCGTATTCTATTACTACGTGTCCTTCCATAATTTTACTCCTTATGCTTTTGAATTCCAATAGCCGTCATAATAAACGCCTTCGATTTCCTGATGAAGCTCACCCTCAACGTAGCCTTGTTCCATCATCTCGGCAGCCCTTTCAACGCCATGAAGATTTAACTGTTCTTTGTGGGTTTCTTCAATGCCTTCGGTGTCTTCGTTCTCCCACCACTCGATTGACAAATTCATTTTCATGCGTTGCTCCTAAAAGTTGTTTCAGATATCGGCTTGATGTAGTACCATTCGTCGCCTGTGCAACTGTCGTGGTGAAAGTTCTGAACGGCGAAGCCCCTGCCCCAGTTGTGTATCTTGAATGTGCACTCGGTATCGGGCAGTATGCTTCCTATCAGGCGTGTCATGCTGTCGGCCTTGACATACTTGTGGCCGTTCAGCTTGCGCCACCCGAAGTTGTTTACCGTAGCGAGAAAATGACCTGTCTTGAATTTGTGGGGCGCTATTTCATTCATGTCCTCCCACTCCATTTGGAACAGATCAACGTCTTCGCTCGAAGAATAGTTTGAACCTTCGTGCAATAACTTTCCTATCTTTGTCATACTGAACTCCCTTGTGTTTTCTTGTTGTTCAATGGAGAACCCTCCACGCTTGCGTATGAAGGCACGGATTCCCGGGCAAAAAGAAAGAGGTCGTTCCCGACCCCTTTCCAGTTCGTTACTCTGAACACCAGCCGCCAATGAGCCACATTGTCGTCTTTGCGCTCTTGCTCTCGGTAGGCTTGTAGTTGCGTAGGTCTCTTTGAGCCTTGACAACCTTGTTGTCGGCAACGGCAAGCCTGTTTTGAGCCGTAGGACTTAACAGGCTTTGGTGGCACAACGGGCACTTCCCGTCAACGGTGATGAAGTTGCGGTTGATCTTTGACTGGCAGCCGCTGTTGCGGCAGCCTATCAGTTTTGATTTTGCGTTGCGCAAGTCGCTCACGACCTTGCGCTTTAGGCTTTCTTTGTTTCCGATAGCCTTATCAAGACTGCTCTGCAGCCGAGCCTGTTTGCTTGCGCTTGACTTGGCGAGTCCGCCTTTCTTTAGGTAGCGTACAGCCATGGCACCGTCCCATTTCTGATGGTGCTCCTCAATGTACTCTTCGGCCTCTTCACGGCTTTTGAAGGTCTTGCCCGTGTCGTTGAAACCCTTTCCGAGTTCAGAGATAGAACCCGTGTAGTTGCCGCCATGACCACACTCGTATTGAGTGTCTTCGACATCAGAGTTCCATTTTTTCAGAACCTGATCCCTTGTACCCTGATAGCTTATTGCGTTGAAGCTTGCTCCCATGACTTACTCCTCCTCTTCCTCGTTGTCCTCGATGTCCAATATTGCAATCGGGGACAAGTCAATGTTTTCGTGGTATATTTCCCTCATCCTTTCCTGAGCTTCCTCGTTGAGGTCGCTCCAGAAAATCTCAAATGATTTCATGCTTTACTCCTTGCCTTGTTTGGTCATGTATCGAGAACTCTCCAACCTTGCGTATGAAGGCACGGACCCACGGGTCAAAAAACGGGCAAGCGGGAAAATTCCGCCTGCCCGCAATTTTTATTCCTTGTCCTTGTCCTCTATGCTTATGACTTTGGTGTCGGTGTCGGACGAAAGGACGTGGATGAACTGCCTTATGTTGTCGTTCAGCCTTTCATGCTCCCCGTTCGGGTCAAGGTTGAAGTATTCGCCGCAGAAACCGCCCATGATGGTTCCCTTGTAGTCCTTGAAGTCGTTGATGTCAACGAGGCGAGCCATAAGAGAAGGCTCCAACCATTCGGCATTTTCACTTTCATTGAGAATGTGCTGAATGGTCTTTAACTTGCCCTCGTACTCGTCAATGTACTGCTGGAAATATTCCTTGCCCTCGGCAACGCCGTCCTCGAACCGTTTGATGTCTTTTTTCAGGTCGTCGATGTCGGGCTTGACCAGCCCGTTGGCGATGTAAACGGGGCAGATCAGGAACTCTCCCTCGTCGGACAGGTGAACGATAGTATCGGGCAGCCTCTTGGATACCTCGATGAGAGCCGTGTACACCAGCAGGGAGTTGTACTCGTTGCCCTGTGTCTTGGTGAACCCGTGTATCTTCTTGAGGTTGTCACGGTGGTACCTTACGTATCCCGTGGCATAGAGCCTTTCGATTATGTCGAAATGATCCATGCCCTTGGCTTCGAGCTTCCCGTATTCGGCATTGACCTCATCCCAACTGTCAACCTTGCCGCCGTACCTTTTCCAGTTCGGGTAATAGTTTTCGGCTGTGAAATAATAGTTTTCACAAGTCCAAGCGTTCTTGAACTTGCCGCTATTATACTTCTCGGCAATTTCCAAAAGGATTTTGCGCTGTTTAACGGTGAAGTCACGTCCGTTGTTTCTTCTGATGCTGTAGTGTAATGTTCTTCCCATAATTTTGCTCCCTTGTTTTATTTGCTCATGAATACGGGTTTAAGCCGGCTTGCGTATGAAGGCACGTTTCCCGGACGTAAAGGAAAGGGCAAGGTTCCCCTTGCCCCTCGTTTTTACTTTTTCAGGGTTTCATCATCCTTGTCCGTCAGCCCTTCTATATCGTAGAGCTTGAAATATTCGAGCCAGCCACTGTTGCAGTCCAGGCAGTTGACGGTACGCCTCACCTCGTCCGAGAGATCGAGAGGGTCAATGTCTCCGCCCTGAATGTTCTCGCTTCCGCAGTGAGGGCATTTTGTGCCATGTGATTTGAGGTATTCTTCTTTCTTTGTCATGTCCTTCTCCCTTGCTGTGTTTGCTCATGAATACGGCTTGCGTCCGGGTCGCATATGAAGGCACGTTTCCCGGGCAAAAAGGAAGGGGCAAGCCGTAACTTGCCCCTCGTTCAGTTCCTTACTCCTTCCACCTGTACTCGTTGCCGACCTTCTCAAGGTACTCGCCCATTTCAGGGCGCAGCTTGAGGGCGAACTCGTACGCCTCGTTGCTCCCGCCTTCGGGCACGAAAACGTCAAGCTCAATTCCGTCCTCGAAGATGATGCGGCCGCAGTTTTGGCCGAAGTCCTCGTCAGCCCACTCGATTTGGAATTTGCACTTGGGGAACTTCTTGGAAAGTTCCCTGATGATCGGTTCGGGCATTGACCAGGCCGTCAGGAAACTTACGGCGTTTCCGTCAACGCTGATGTCGTACGCTCCCCACTTCGTGCCCCAGTTTTCAATGCACCAGCCGTACCAGTTCCTGTGGCCATGGGTCTGCTCGTTGCCCTTGTAGGTTTTCCCGAGTTCCCAGTCGTATCTGTCGGAGTACCGCTTGTTGGCGTACTTGATCGCCGCCTTTCTCGTTGCCGGATACTTTTTCGGTGTCGCTGCGACAGCCATGTCGAGGCAGCCGGGCAGCATGGGAAGGTTGTCGCCGTCGGCTTTCAGGCTGTCCCAATGCTTCCACAGCTCCACTTCCTTTTTCCAGTCTCCGTAGAGAAGGTTGTACGCTCCGTCGCCGCCTGACCCCGCCGGACAGTCCAATGACTTCGGCTTCGGTATCACCCGGTTGAAGTCGAACTCGCAGTCGTCGAGGGTTTTCTCCTTCGTGATGATGTTCTCATACTCCACCTTTCCCTTGAGGCTTTCGATTACTTCCTCGTAACCTTCGCCAATGACTGTAAGTACGTTTGTTACGTGATTTGGCATATTTAACTCCTTGCTTGTTTCTGCTTGTATATCGAGAACTCTCCGCCCTTGCATATGAAGGCACGCATATCCGGGCGAAAAGGAAAGGGCAACCCATCGGTTGCCCTATTTCTTATGCGTTTGCCATCTTGGCGAACTTGTCAAACAGGCCTTCGTAGGCGAGTTCCGTCTTTTGACCCGGCTTGTGGGCCTTGATCTTGTCGATGAAGTCCTTGATGTAGGTCCAGCGTTCGCTGCCGTGCCCCTCTTCATTGAGCCATTCGTCCTGCTCGGCCGCAAGCACCATTCTCTTCTTGAGCTTGGCGGGGATTTTTGCCCCGACGTGCAGGCAGATTGCTCCGAGGACCTGGTACTCGATTGATTGGTTCTCTTCCAAATCAGGGTACTTCTCAACGTGCTTCTTGAGTTGCTTTTCAAACTCCTCGACAATCCTGGAGAGATTGCCCTCGACGTTCTCACGGGTGAACCCGTGACCGCCGAAAATGGACTTGCTGTCGTCATCGTAATCGTAATCGTTCCCGATTATCCTGCCGATGTCACCCAGCGTATCAAGAGGGCTGTCGCCCCCGAGTATTGTTGCGCTCCACCATCCCATGATTTACCTCCCTATGCTTGAGAATTCATAGCTGTCTGTTTGCCTGAACTTCTCGATGAAGGACTTTATGTCCTCAATTTGAACCCTTACGGTTCCCGTCTCCTCCTCCTCGTTGACCGAACTGTTCAGGATTTTTGCTCCTGATTGCCGCAGGTCCTCAAGGTAGGTCTCAAGGTCTCCGTCGTGTTCGCACTCCGTAAAGAGTATGTTTGCTTCTTTCATTTTTGCTCCTTGGTCGGCTTTTCCTTCCACCACCCTTCGATTGAGAAAGCCCTGAAGCCTTCCCTGTCCATGGGCTCTCCGATCAGCCATTCGTCAACGGCGTCAGGGTATTCGCTTTCGAGCGTATCCCGCATGTCGCTTGACGCTTTTTCGCTTTCGTAGCCTCGGTCAGGAAAGCCGACGGTCAATTTGTCCTCGTCGGCGTCGACGCTCGGGGTGCAGTTGTGCACCTTGACGGTCTCGGCCAATTTTGTTGCGAAGTCAATGACTTCATTTTGCTCTTTCGTAAACATCGCTTATCCCTCCGTATAGTCGATGACTTTCTTGACGACCTCTTCCTTCGTATCGAAGATGGTATAGCCGTCCTCGCTTGTAACGTCGTTGTAGAAATTGTCCTTGATGATTTTCCTGACCACCTTTTCGGGGTTGTCGGTATCGTCGATTTCCTTCCAAAACACGCTGCCGTATTCGCTGTCAACGGTGTGTATTGTCAGTAGCACAAATAAGTATTTTTTCATGTCTTTTGCTCCCTTGCCTTGATTTACTTGCTGATGGGAACCGAGCCTCCACCGTATATGAAGGCTCGGTTTCACCAACCTCTTATGCGATCAGAAGGAATTTACTTTCGGCGTCCTCTTCCTTCTTGCCTATCGGCTTCTTGACGGCCAGCCCGATGACCACGCCCTTGGCGTCGTCATACCTGTTGTCGTCAACGTCACCGTCGGTCACCTCGTAGCCGTTCCACGTTTCGGGAAGTTTACCCGAAAACACGACAGCAACGTTGTGGTTGCCGTCGAGCTTGTTTTTGACCTCCTGCAGACTTATTCCCTCGTTGTAGGAATAGGTCAGGTGATAGTTGGCAAGACCACGACGGTTCCAGTACTTGGTGTAGTCATAGAACTGGATGTCCTGATGTGACCTGATGAAGGGCGTCCAGTCTATGTCGCTGAACACGTTCAGGCGTACGGCGAGCCGCTTGCCCAACAGGTCGGCTGTCATTCTCGCTTTCACCAGTTCTGCGTCCAACAGGTCGTAGAAGAATTCGGTGTCGTTGAGGTACAGCCATGTTCGCCTTGCCCGGGTTGCGAGTATGGGCGATATCTTGCCGTTGTCGATCATGTTCCTTTGGTGCAGCAGGTTGCCCTTGCCCGTAAACACAAGACAGGTCTTTATGCACGCTGTCTCACGCCCGCAAAGGTTGACGCCCTTGACGCCGCAAAGGTTCGACGGCAGCAGTTCAAGGCCGACGTTGTACTTGTCGCCCTTGATCAGCTTCTTGTTCTGCACAAGAAACCGTCCCGAGGTTACAGCCCACTGCCGCACTTCCAAACCTGTCAAGGATTTGAAGTATGACCGTATGACTGATTTGACTATCCTGAAATTTTCGTTGTTCATTGTAGCCCCTTGGTTTTTGTTATATGTCTATATACAATGCCGCACGGAATGCATATGAAGGCACGGGAACCGGAACGCAGGAAAGGGCAAGGCACCTCGGGTCAGGTTCCTTGCCCTTTCCGTTCACAAGGGGTTGATGTTTTTTAAGTTGTGTGGGGAAATCCTCCCCCACGTTCGTTATACCTTGTCGCTCCCCGTTCTCGAAATTACCCACCCCTCGCACAGTTCGGTCAGACGGTTCTGTACCTCGTCAAGGCTGACCTGCTGCATGGGCGTTATGTCGCCGCTCTCGATCCCGTAGTTGTCGATGAGGTTCCTGAAAATCCCCTCAATTCCCTCGTTGACGGTCTCGCTCACGGGCTCCACCCCGTAGTCGGGACAGTTGATGTAATGATGGCGTATGATTTCCTCTTCCGTCCAGTGCGTGTAGTCTATGTCGTTGTCGTTGAGCCACTTGGTCGCCTCTTTCAGGATCGGGGTGAAATACTCCTTGTCCGTCCGGTGCGCCTCCAGCACCTCTTTCAGTGATTTTTTCATCAGTTTACCCCTCGCCACCGAAGATGGCTTTTTGGCAGTCGGGGCACAGCCCTGAAATCAGAACCTCACGCTCCTCGGGGGAGAGGTCGGGCGCAGCCACCTGTACGAGTTCACCCGAGTTGAGTTTTGCCATTATGCTCACGGCGTTCTCCCTCTTGAGAATGGGGTTCGGCGTGACTTTGCCGCAGTTGCACTGGATGTTGTCTTGGTATGCAAATCTTGCCATAAATTAACTCCTTGCTTTATTCACTTGCATATGCGAAACCGTTCACGGTCGCATATGAAGGCACGGTCTCCAGGTGAAAGAGAAAGGGCAAGCCCTATGGCTTGCCCTTTGGTTCATTCTTTTACCCTCGTACCGTCTGCGGTCAAATTGAAGAACTCGGGATCTGACCCCTGCTCTTGGAGAGCTTCCGCCATTTCCTTATCTGTAAGTTTGACATTACGTTTAACATCAAATAGCTGTCCGCTACAATGCCCTTCCATAATATCATAGTTAATTGTTTCAAGATCGTTACCCTCATATTCTTCTTCAGAGAGAATAACAACTTTAATGGTTGTTTTATACATATTTTACCTCCGACCGAATATTTCCTCTTCCGTCCAGATGCCGCTCTCAACGGCGTTGTCTTGTATGCTGTCGAGGAAATGGATGATCCCGTCAAGCTTTTCCGTGGTGTCTTGGTCGGTAACCTTGTTGAAGGAAACAGCCAGTTCAACCAGGTTCTGCTTCTGCTCCTGCAGCGATTTCCAGTCAGGGCTGTCGATTAAGAATTGTGCCATGTCATGCCCCCTTATTCCTTTACTTCCGTAATTGACTTGTTCGCAACGATGAACACATTGTCCTCCTGATCCCTCACGTTGGAAAAATGCTTCTCCGCAAACACCACCGTCCCTGTAAAGTCATGCTCCACAAGATCATTGTCCGATTTCTCGGCGTTGACCTCGACAATGTCTCCTGTTCTTATTTCCATGCTTTTACTCCTTCGCTTTTCTTACTCGTATATGGGTTTTTCCCATGGGTTGCGTATGAAGGCACACTCCATAGGCGAAAAAAAAGGGACGAGATATAACTCGTCCCTTTCTCTCTTTACACGAGGGCGATGACTATCATTGTTACAACGATTGCCCCGAGAGCAACGTTGAGGATGATTGCCGTTCCCTTACTGTTACACCGTATGCCGATGAAGCATGGTGCTTTGAAATAAACTCTCCCAAACAGATGTTTCATACGTGTCCTCCTGATTTGACCGTGTCCATGACCTCTTTCAGCGTGTGGCTGCCGAAGTGCCGGTCTCTTTCGATACCGAGACCGAGGGGAAGCCTCAGGCTTTTGAGTTCGTTTAGGCTTACTCTCCCGCACTCGGCAAACATCGGCTCCCCGAGGTTGACGAAAGCCATGTAAATGTCCTCGTCCTCCTGCTCGTACAGGTACCATGTCTGCGCCCCGACGGGGTTGAAAAGTTTGCAGACTATCCGTATGTCCTCGGGCTTCTTGTTTCCCGTGTAGCCCTGTTTCTCGAACGCCTGCTGTATTTCCTTTGTTATTAATATCATAACTTTACTCCCTTGCCTTGATTTACTCATATATACACGACCGAGCCGGCTTGCATATGAAGGCACGGATTCGGCTGCGGAAAAACGTACCCAACAAACCGCCGTTCCCGGGGAAATGTTGGGCACGTTTCGTCAGTTCAACCTCGGGAGGTTCCCGAAGCGGCGCAGCGACGGGTTAGTCGTCCCGACCTGCTCGACGACGGCGATGTCCAGGCGGCCGCCGTTTACCTTGTTCGTTTCTTGCGCCAATTCCTCGGCGCTTTCAAGCGTTCCGATGTGGTCCTGTATCCAATGGCCGCTTACTCGGCCGCCGTCCTGCTCGGTTACGTTCAGAAGACTGTACTTTGCCATATTTACCTCACTCTTGATTTACCTGCATATGCATGAACGGCCGCCGGCGCATATGAAGGCACGCATATCCGGGCGGAAAAAAAACAGGGCAAGGGTTTTACCCCTTGCCCCGCCCTTATACCTATGCCGCTTTTTCCGTCTTGTCCTTCCTGTGTGCGTATGCGTTCTCCCGCTCCATCAGGTAGTCGGTCGCTTTCCTTGCCTGCGTGCTTGCCTCGATTATCAACCGAGGGTCGTTTTTCAGCTCCCTGATCCACGACTGGATGTACGCCTTGGAGTTTTCCATGGTGACGTTCAGGTCGATCCCGCACTCGGAGGCGAGGAAGTTGGCCCCTATCTCGGCGACAAGCTCCTCCTTGCTGTACTTGTGCGACCCGAACAGGGTTGACAAGTCACGCTTGAGGCGCTTTTGACTTCCCGTCCAGTGCGTCAGCTCGTGGAAATAGACGGTGTAGTAGTGCTCGGCGCTGTCGAAGCTCCCGGCGTCCGGCATGCGTATCGTATCGTCTCCCGGGCAGTACGAGGGGTTGCCGACGGCACGCTCGTGCACGTTCCGCTTGAGCACCATTTCGGCGTCCTCAACGGGCGTGTGGGTTCGCTCGGCCTTCTCGGTCTCGGGTATCCTGTCCCGCAGGCCGTCGGTCATCGAGACGGGAAAGACGGTTGAGTACCGCAGGAAAGGTATCTTTTTCTCAACCTTGCCCGTTTCCTTGTTCTTTTTCTCCGTCCAGTTCCAGTACACGACCGGAAGCCCCTTGGCCTCCTTGACGACCGTACCGCCGAGCATCTGCGCCTGCCGATAGGTGACGAACCATTCCTCGCCCGTCATTCCGAGCACCAGAACGTTTATACCTCGGTACTCTTTTTTGCTGTACAGGTTCTTGGGCATGGCGTCGCAGGACTTCCATGACCTGTGCCATGGTATCTTGCCCTCGCTCAGTGCGTCTATGAAAACCTGCGTTATCTTGTCGTACGTCTTGTTCATTTTGACCCCCTTGCTTTTGCTTACGTTCATATATACATGACCCGGGCAAAAAGAATATGAAGGCACGTTTCCCCGGAAGGAAAAACGGGGCAAGGGAACAAACCAACCTGTGATCATCAGGTTGGCGAACCGTTCGGGCGTCCCCGAACAGTTCCGTCCCCTTGCCCCGTCCCTTGACGGGCTTTCCCCGTCACGATGGCATTTTTGCCCTCCGTAAATGGTTTTGACTTACTTCTGCGCAAGAAAGGGCAAGGCACGCTTTTCCGTACCTTGCCCGTTCTTGCCTTGGGGGGTGTCTATTCGGGTTGAAATCTCCCTTTGCCCTTGCGGGTGTATATCTTTTTCGACGGCTTCGTGCAGCGTGTGCGGAGGTCCCGCCCCCTGAAAACCTCCCTCGACATCTTCATGCACATCTTTACCCTGTCGTCCTTTCCAGCCTTGTCCATTTTTTTCTCCATGGGTTCAGGGGGAATTGCTTCCCCCTGCCGCCCCTTCGGCTCACTCGTCAAGGGCCTTTTCGACCTTCCCGAAGAACCATGTCAGGGCAATAAAGAACCCTATGGAGAATATTACCGTTGCCATATTTTCACCTCTCATGGGGAAAAGGGCAAGGCACGCTTTTCCGTACCTTGCCCGCCAGGTCTTGATCAGTTCGAGAAGTGGAAATCCCCGCAGTCGATTTTCCGTACCGACTTCAGCTTGTAGTCACGAGGCACAATCTGGTCAGCCTCGGCCAAACCGACCTCGGACTGCTTTTTGCTCTCGCTTTTCTTGGGGAGGTACTGCCTGATTATCTCAAGTTCCTCCTCCGTTGCGGGACGGTTGTCCACGAGGTACTCGACCTCAACAGGGTTGTTGTTGCCCATGTTGTAGTAGGTGCGCAGGTACAGCGTGTCCGACCCGTTCGTTGCCTTCGAGATGAGGTTCTCGTATCCCTCAACCCACTCACGCCCGCTCATTCCGTCGGCGACGAAGCTCTCACGCTCCCCGTTCACCTTCTCGGTGCGGTTGCTCACCGCCGAGGCGTAGTTGTTGTTCAGCATGACCACTGTCTTGGTCCTTTTCAGAACCCTGTCAACCAGCGGGTTCGGGTACTGTCCCGTCTCCTTGTCCTTCCTGCCTCCCTTGTTCATCTTGGGATCGGTAACGGTCAGGATACTGGCGAACACCACCTTGTTCCCGAGGCTGTCTTTCAACGGCCCAAAAGAATTGATGTTATCCATAGATAACCCCCTTATTTTTGATGAGACATACGCCCGCCAAAGTCCATGTATATGAAGGCTCGGCTTGCCCCACCGTTTTTCCGTAGGCTCCCTTTCGTTGCCTACGTGTATATATGCAAGACCCCCCGGACTAGCATATGAAGGCACGGATTTTTCCGTGCGTTCCCGTGCCTTCATACGCACGCCGCCCCCAGCACGCATTAGGAAAGAAAAATTTCAGGAGCCCCCCACGGCTTGCCCAGCCCAGAGCCCCTAGCACCCCCCGTTCCCCAAATCCG
>Ga0272441_10011458_pt1 | contig 13151 bp, 12 predicted proteins | sample SSMProp6N_FD_193582 | JGI IMG/M metagenome (GOLD analysis project Ga0272441, IMG submission 193582) | Marine sediment archaeal communities from Little Sippewissett salt marsh, Falmouth, MA, United States - SSM-Prop-6N | ecosystem: Environmental > Aquatic > Marine > Wetlands > Sediment ... | reverse complement strand
GGGAGTCGTCCTCAGGGAAACGAAGTTCCGGGACCAGTCGAAGATCTGCTCCCTCTACACCAGGGATTTCGGCAGGATATCGGTTATCCTCAAGGGCGGGCGGAATCCGAAAAACCGCCTTTCCGGCATCTTCAGCACGGGCAACCTGCTGGAAATCGTCATCTACCGGAAAGAACACCGCGACATCCAGCTGGTCAGCGAAGCCCGTATCGTGCACAGCCCCATGGCTGCCGAACCGGACCTGGAACGCTACAGCGCCCTCTATCAGCTCATAGAAACCGTCAAGAGCACCACGGGAGGCGAGGAACGCAACACACGGCTGTTCGACGCACTCGCCGCGACCATCGAAAGGCTTTGCGCTCCCGCGGGCGATGGCGACATCCTGCTGGCGTGGTTCATGCTCCGCCTGATCGCCGCCCTCGGGTTCGAGCCCTCCCTCGACCGCTGCGTCCTCACCGGCAGGGAAATCCTGCCCCTGGCGCGGGAAGGCGCTCTCGACCGGCTTTTCCTGCTCTACGAACCCGGCGGCGTGGCCGTCGCGCCGAAGGGCGCGGCATCCGGCACCGACAGGCAGCTCCTGCCGCTGCCCGCCTACCTGCTCATGACCGCGCTGCGCGATATCGATATCCGTTCGATAGACAACCTGGAACCCTCCGGAAACACCGGGAAACAGCTCTGCGACATTCTTCAGAACTATTGCGCCCGGCACGGAGAACACGAACCCCGCCCGAAGAACCGGGCCGTCATCACGCAGATCCTCTCGGACCCCGGTCATCAGGGGCAGCATGACGTCAGAAAGCAAAAGTAAAAAGTCAAAAAAAACAGCCGCGGAACCGGCGGGCCCCGACCGATTGCCCGAGAAACCCCTCTTCAGACACATCAACAGTTCAACAACAGCAATCCTCCTTGCAGTCCCTTCCCGTCTTTCATATCTTCGGGAGTATTTCTATCTTGGTTGTTTATCTTCACACATCATGTCTTCAGTCAATCTTTAACCGAATTGGTGAATATGCCTCAGTTAACCAAATCAGCGGAACTGTTCGAGAAAGCGAAGCAGTTCATTCCCGGCGGCGTCAACTCCCCGGTACGTGCGTTCAAATCGGTCGGCGGCACCCCGATCTACATGGCCAAGGGCCAGGGTGCATACATGACAGACGTCGACGGCAACACCTATCTCGACTACGTGGGTTCCTGGGGCCCGTTCATACTGGGCAGCATGCACCCGAGGATCACGGCCGCTCTCGAGCACACCCTGACGAAAATCGGCACCAGCTTCGGCACGCCGATCGAAATGGAAATCGAAATCGCCGAACTGCTCTGCCAGATCGTGCCGTCGCTCGAAATGGTACGCATGGTCAACAGCGGCACCGAGGCAACCATGTCGGCCGTCCGTCTGGCGAGAGGCTATACCGGCCGCGACAAGATCATCAAGTTCGAAGGCTGCTACCACGGCCACGGTGACAGCTTCCTCATCAAGGCGGGTTCCGGCGCGCTGACCCTCGGAGCTCCCGACAGCCCCGGCGTCACCAAGGGAACCGCCAACGATACGCTCAACGCGAAATACAACGACATCGAATCGGTCAGGCTGCTCGTCAACGAAAACAAGGGCAACATCGCCGCGATCATCATCGAGCCGGTCGCCGGCAATACCGGCGTCATCCCGGCCAAACCGGAATTCCTCAAAGCGCTTCGCGACCTCTGCACCGAGGAAGGCATCGTGCTGATCTTCGACGAGGTGATGTGCGGTTTCCGCGTAGCCCTCGGCGGGGCACAGGAACGCTACGGCATCACCCCCGACCTCACCACGATGGGCAAGATCATCGGCGGCGGCCTCCCGGTCGGAGCATTCGGCGGCAAGCGCCAGATCATGGAACGGGTTGCACCGCTCGGCGACGTCTATCAGGCGGGCACGCTTTCCGGCAATCCGCTCGCACTGACCGCTGGCCTCGAAACCCTGAAAATCCTGCGTGACGAGAATCCCTACCCGGAACTCGAAAGAAAGGCCGCGTTCCTCGAGGAAGGCTTCCGCGACAACATGCAGAAGCTCGGCCTGAACTACGTGCAGAACCGCGTCGGCTCGATGGCCTGCCTCTTCTTTACCGAAACCCAGGTCACCGACTACGACACCGCGGTCACCTCGGACCTCAAGAAGTACGGCAAGTACTACCACGCCATGCTCGACCAGGGCATCTACCTCGCACCGTCGCAGTTCGAGGCGATGTTCACGAGCGCCGTCATGACCGACGAGGACCTCGAGAAAACCGTCAAGGCCAACTACGTCGCCCTGCAGGCCGCCGAAGCGTAAGCTGCAAAAGGACTACAGAGACGAAAAAAGGGCTGCCCGAAAAGGCGGCCCTTTTTGGTTTTGGGGATTATTGGGATTGGGTTGGAAGGGAAAGCAATGAAGCCTCAGAACTCATATCTTGCACTCAGGAGGGTTTCAACCCGATGGACATTCATCCGTCTTACATTCATGTTGCCCCGGACTTCAGTCCGGAGGACGTGCCCCCGATCAAAAGACCACTTCTTCTTGGCAAAATTCAGTTCCATCACGTCGTCCACTGCCGCACCGCTTCCCGCGTCACCAGCGCCTGCGCTCCGGACTCTCGCAGCAGCGACTCAACCACCGGCAGGAACTCTTCGATCTTTTCGGTGATGTCCACAATTTCGATCACCATCGGCAGCTCTCCGGCGAGTTCGAAAATCTTGGAAGTGTGCACTTTGTGGCGCAGGCCGAAGGAGAGCAGGCCCCGGAAAACAGTCGCTCCGGCCATGCCGCGTTCGAGGGCTTCGCTGACCAGCAGCTCGTAGAGCGGGCGGTGGTGCAGCTTTTCCTGCTCGCCGACGAAGATCCGCAGGAGTTCAGATTCGATGAAGTTCATCATTGCCAGAGTTTTGCAAGAAGGGTTCCTGAGACAAGACAGACAAGGCCACCAGCAAGGCTGCCTGCGACATACAGCCCGGCGTAGAGCGCCTGACCGTCGCGCACGAGGCCGCCGGTTTCGTACATGGCCGTTGAAAAGGTGGTGAAGCCTCCGCAGAAGCCGGTCGTAAGCAAAAGGCGGGTGTCGGGCGACAGCAGAGTGGTCGAAAGAGCCAGTTCGCTGATGAAGCCGATCAGGAACGACCCCAGCAGATTGACAGCAAATGTGGCAAAAGGAAAGCCGGTGCCTGAAAACGGCACGGCAAGCGCCACGAGGTAGCGGAGGACCGACCCGGCAAATCCGCCTGCACCGACCAGAAGCACTCCCTTCATCGCACTGTCTCCCGCGTCGATCTCAGGGCTTTAACGGTCATCGCTCGTGGGAGTTTTTAGTCTGGCGGTCCTCGATGCGCTTGTGCGCGCAGCACATCTCGTCGAGAATGCCGATAAGCGTGTTGAAGATTCCAATGCCGATGATCGTCGGCGCCCAGAGCCCGATGAATATCGCGATCATCTCGTGGTTCGCCCAGGTTCCGAAAATAAACATGTATATGGAGAGCAGTATCGAAAGTCCTGCTCCGATGAAGTACACTATCGGCTTCATAATGGTGCTGTCAAACCGTTGTCGATTCTGCATGCATGCCCGGCGAAAACGCCGTCATCCCCGACGCACCCGGTACGGCGGGGAACCGGGCCGTCCCTCGGAGCCAAAGCGTCCGAGGCTTAAAATTTATCAATTTAAACCGTATAATGTAAACCGAATTTCCCGGGCGGCGCTGCGTGCACGACGGCCAGGCAAAACCGGTTGCCCCGAAAAGCCCCGAAAGAATGGATTCATGACTTTTCCCGATTATACCGCTGCTATCGGCCTGCAGGGCAATATCGCCGTGCTCCTGCTGAGCGCTTTCCTGCTCTATCTCGGCGGCGAATGGCTGGTGAACGGCGGCAGCAGGCTCGCCCTGCGCTTCGGCGTGAAACCCTTCGTCATCGGTCTCACAATCGTTGCCTACGGCACCTCCATGCCGGAATTCGTCGTCAGCTTTTTCGCCAACGTCGTGGAAGACTCCGCCTCGATCTCCCTCGGCAACATCATCGGCAGCAACATCACCAACATAGGGCTCATTCTCGGCATCAGCGCGCTGATCTTTCCCATCCACATTGCCTTCCAGAACATCAGGCGCCAGCTTTTCTTCCTTTTCGGCATCAGCCTGCTGCTCTACATGTTCTCCTGGGACGGCACCATTTCGGGGGGCGAAGGAGGCCTGCTGGTCCTCCTGCTCGCAGGCTACCTGTTCGCGCTGTACAAAATGCCGGAAATGGCCGAGGAAACCTTCGAGGAGGTCGAAAAGGAAACCGAGTACCACCCGCTGATGCAAAGCGTGCTTCTGGTCGTCGGCGGCAGCGTCCTGCTCTCGGCGGGTGCGTGGTCGTTCGTGAAAAGCTCGGTCTGGGTCGCCGAAAGTTTCGGGATACCGAAACTCTATATCGGCCTGTCCATCGTCGCGCTCGGCACGTCGCTGCCGGAGCTGGCCACCTCGCTGGTAGCGGCACTGAAAAAGGAAAGCGAAATATCCGTCGGCAACATCATCGGCAGCAACATCTTCAACATTCTGTTCGTGCTTGGCGGCGTCGGCCTCATAAAGCCGCTGACGGTCCTCGAACCGGGCCTCGGCGGCGCGCTTCCGCGTTTTCCCCACGCGCAGTACCTCACGATGATCGCCTTCGGCCTGGCGCTGTTCCCGCTGAGCTACCACCGCAACACGATAGGGCGCGTTTCGGGGCTCGCTCTGCTGTGCGGCTATTTCCTGTTCTACTGGTGGCTGTTCGGGCAGGGATAACGGTCACGGAAAAATCCCGCAGCCCTTCTTTCCACCGATGTGCCTTGCGGAAAGTGCCGATATGCCGAGAATGGTGAGCAGGATATCGGGGCTCGGCACGATCAGCGTGTCCGGGCAGATACCGAGCACCTTCCTGACGAGTTCGGGGTCCCTGGTCACGAAAATCGCGTAAACGTCGTCGGTATAGTCCATCACCGCCTTGAGCATGGGGATGTCGGAGACCGTATCGCCGCAGACGAGGTGAGGCCCCCTCTTGAGTTCCAGTCCCAGCCTGCTGTCGATGAATTTGAGGCCGTCTCCCTTGTCGAAATCCTTCAGGCCGTCCTCGCCGTCTACCGTGACGACAACCTCGACGTCCTTGCCCGTATCGTGCACCCTGAAGGTCGATCCGTCGGGATCGAGTTCGCGCACAATGCCGCTGACGCTTTCGAGCAGGGCCAGGGAATCTTCTCCGGGAATGGATTTCGCGACATCCTGCCGCGCGATCGTCAGCTGGCCGAACTTGAGCTGCAGGCCTGAACCGACATAAAAAAACTTCTCGAAATCGGGATTTTGCTCCAGCATCCCGACCCTGCGGCCGAGCTCCTCCAGCTTCGAGCGCTTCCGGGGATCGATGAACGCGCGATGCTCCCGCAGTTCAAGATCGAGAAACTCCCGCCCCTTCGACCCTGCGTAGATGAACACGCTTTCGGGATTGACCGACACGTCTATGATACCGAAATTCTTCAGGGGAGCGGAGGTGATGAAGATCGGGTTCTCGGTGCAGAGCGATGCGAAACGGGAAAGAAACACGGCGTTGTAGACCGGCTGGATCGAGGAACGGTAGTGGCCGCAGTAATTGTTCGTCGTGCCGTCGCGGTCGGTGATGAAACAGTTGAAGCGCAGCCCGTCGAGAAATTCGAGCCCCCTGATGACGTGCTGGTCGAAATTGTTGTAGAGCTTCCCGATGTAGTCGAAAAAGTAATCCTCGCCGTGCTCCAGGTAGTAGGTGTCCTTCTTCAGCTCGCGGATCTCGTAGGAAAGATCCACCTGTATCGAGTGCATGTTGTCGAGACGGATCATGCTTGTATCGTAATCCCTGAAGTAGACATCCTCGAGCGAACGCCGGGCGTTTTTCAGGGATTCCAGCGCACGCTGGTTGATGACGCGGGCCGAGAAAATGTTCCTGACGATCGGCGAGCGGATGGTTCTCGTCAGGGCCTTGAGCTGAAACAGCTCCTTGAACGAGCGTATCGGCTGCAGGCCGATATCGATTTCGGGAATGTGGTAATCCCTCGTGGGAAGCATGTACAACGGCTGTCGTTCGACAAATGCCGCGTCAGGCTGGTCGGGATTGGTCATTGAAACATCGGTTTATTCCTGCGTCTCGTCCAGTGAAAATATGCACATTTCAGCGGTATGATCAAAAATATTGCACACATATTACGCCAACCGTCATCAGGACTTCCCGAGCATGACCTTGACGAGGTGCACCGCCGTGAAGACAAGGGCGGCCACGAGAATGATCATCGCGCCCGAAGCGGTGTCGAAGAGATAGGAGAGCCCGAGGCCCGCGAGGGTGAAGCATGCCGAGAGCAGCGCCGAGAGCGCCATCATGGAAAAGAGGTTCCGGCTGAAGTTCCTCGCGATGGCGGGAGGGATGGTCAGAAGGGCGATCACCATCACGATGCCCACAACCCGGACCAGGATCACCACCGTGAGAGCTATCAGGGAGAGCTGCAGCAGGTAGAGGAACATCGTGTTCAGGCCGGAAACCTCGGCGTATTCTTCATCGAAGGAAACCGCGAGAAACTCCTTGTAGAAGGAGAAGACCACGGCGACGATGAGTACGTCCAGTCCGGCCATCATGTAGAGATCGGTGCGGGGAACGGTGAGAATGTTGCCGAAAAGATAGCTGAAAAGGTTCGGGGCGTAACCGGGCGTCAGGCCGATGAAGATCACTCCGAGCGCCATGCCCGCCGCCCAGAATGCACCGATGGCGGTATCCTCGGCCACGTTCGCCCTCTTGCTGAGCAGGCCTATCCCGATAGCGGAAACCAGGCTGAATGGAATCAGCCCGAGCAGGGGGCTGATTCCGAGATAGTAGCCGAGACCGATGCCGCCGAATGCCGCGTGCGCGATACCGCCGCTGATGAATCCTATCCTCTTGACCACCACGTAGGTGCCGATGACGCCGCAGGCGACACTCGCGAGCAGAGCGGCGGCAACCGCGTTCTGCATGAACTCGTAGCCGAAGATATCCATCACTGCTCCGGATGTTTGCGCCGAATCTCCTTCGACGGCTCGTGCTGGATCTTGTCGACCGGATAGGTGTAGGTGTGCGACAGTTCCCCCGCGCCGATCTCTCCTTCCGCATGCATGTTCATCCGGCAGTTGAGACAGGCCACCCGCGAGACACGGCTGCTGATGGCGCCGGTGTCGTGGGTGACGAGCACGATGGTCATACTGCCCCGCAGCGTGTCGAGAAGGTCGTAGATGGAGGTTTTCATGCCGGGGTCCACGCTTGCCGTGGGTTCGTCGAGCAGCAGCAGCTCCGGGGTTCCGGCCAGGGCCCGCGCAATGAGCATGCGCTGGAGTTCGCCGCCCGACAGCGCCCCGACCCGCCGGTGCCGCAGTTCCGAGAGTCCGGTGGTTTCAAGCGCGTCAAGAGCGGCTTTACGGTCGCTTGCATTGTAGCGCGCAAGAAGCCCCCGAACCGGAAGACGGCCCATGAGCACCGTTTCAAGCACCGTCACGGGAAAGTCCCGGTCGAAAAACAGACGTTGCGGGACATAACCGACCCGCTTCCGGGCAGCCGCGGGCTCGACACCGAAAACCCTGACACTGCCGGAAAAAGGCTTCTGCAAACCGAGAATCACCCTCAGCAGCGTTGTTTTCCCTGCCCCGTTCGGCCCGATGATCCCGAGAAAATCTCCTTCGCTGACCGACATGGTCAGATCGTCGAGAATCCTGTTCCCACCCGCTTCGACCGTCAGGCGGTCGAGCCGCACAATCTCGCGGCTCATGGTGAAGCGTTCACGAACGCATCGGTCGCCTTGCGGAGGTTCGCGATGTACTTGTCGGAAAGCGGATCGATGGCCCTGGTGACGCCGCCGATCTCCCTTGCGATGGCTTCGGCCTGCATGGTATTGAAACGGGGAGAGACGAAAACGACCCTGATGCCGTGACGCTTCGCCCGTTCGACAAGCAGCTTCATCCTTTTCGGGGTCAGCTCCTTGCCTTCCTCCTCGGCGGAAAGCTGCTGCAGACCGAATTCCCGGGCGTAGTATCCCCACGCGGGATGAAACACCATGAAGGCGCGGTTCTTCAGGCCGGAAAGCTTTCCGGCGATCTCCCGCGACAATCCGCGCAGCTCGTTTTCGAGCCTGTTCCTGTTGGCCTTGTAAACCGCGGCGTGAGAAGGATCGGCAAGGGAGAGCGCCCGTTCTATGTTGCGTGCGGCGATCATGCCGTTCGCGGGTGAAAGCCAGAAATGCGGATCGAGTCCCGGTCCGTCATGATGGTGAGCATGCCGGGCTTCCTCTTCCTGCGCTATCATCCGCACCCCCTCGGAAGCGTTGCACACCCTGAGGCGCGGATAGAGTCCGGTGAATTTTTTCATCCAGTCGAGTTCGAACTCGATACCCGATCCGGCTTTCACGAACAGATCCGCTTTTCCCAGCGCCACCATCTGCGCCGGCGTCGGCTCGTAACTGTGGGGATTGCCGCCCGGAGGCACCATGACGGCCACCTCGACCCTCTCCCCGCCCACTCTTCGCACGAAAAACGAAAGCGGAAGAATAGAGGTGACGACGGATATTTTCCCGCCCTGCGCGGCTCCGGGATCAGCTCCGGGGCTCGCCGCCCGCAAGGCGGCGACATCGGCGCAGAGCAGCGCAATCAAGAATACGCAACCCTTCAACGACAGACTCATGAACCATCCTCCTTTTCCGCGCATGATGCACACAATCCGTTTAACTGAACGATATGACTGACCAGCCTGAAGCCCTCGATCCGCATGCCGTCGCGATAGTGGCATTCCGGCACACGCCCGACCTTGCCGCACGACACGCAGACGATATGATGGTGATGAAGGCTGCTTTCCGGCTCCGGACGGCAGAGCGCGTAGCGCCGTTCACGCCCGAAGGAAACGACCCTGAACAGGATGCCGCAGGAAGCCAGCGTTTCGAGATTGCGGTAAATGCCGGGAAGACCGCATTTGCCCATGCTGTTGCTGAGCGCGACGAACACGTCGTTCGGCGACAGCACCGAACCCTCGCGCAGAAACAGTTCAACGATGGCCTTTCGGCGGGGCGTCACCTTGAGCCCCGAACTCCTGAGTTTCCCGAGCAGCTTTTCCATACCTCCAAACAGAAATTGTTTCCATTTAGAATATATAACAAGAAAAAGCCTTGCGCGCAGGCGGCTGGAGTGAAGAAACCGCAGAAAAAAACTCGTTATATGCCTCCAGAGGATACTGCGCAACGTGAGGTTTTTTCTTCGAGGTCAAGGAGTACGCCCTCTTCCGAAGCGGAGTGTATATGCGAATACATGAGCATCGGAAGAGGGCGTACGACGCCGAGATCGAGCAAAAGGACCACGTTGAGCGCTATCCTTACAGTCTGTTGACAGCGCTGAGCACCGCCTTGATCGACGCGAGGCTGATGTTGGAATCGATGCCCGCACCGACGGACTTGCGGCCGTCCGGAGCTTCGATCCGGACATAGGCGACCGCCTCGGAATCCGCCGTATGGCCGATGGCGTGCTCGGCGTATTCATCGACGCTGAAACGCAGCCCGGTCTGCATCCCCAGCCCCTTGACAAAGGCGTCGACGGGACCGTTGCCCTTCGCCGAGAAGGAAAGCTCCTCCCCGTCGTGCAGCAGCGTTGCGGCAATGACCGTCGATTCCTCGTCGCCGGCGGACGGCTCTTCGTCTTCCCAGCTGATATGGCATCGCCTGAGCACGAACGACCCCTGCGGGCGGACATATTCCGCATGGAAACAGTCAAGAATCTCGCGAGGTTGCAGTTCCCGGCCGTTTTCGTCGACAAGCGCCTGCACAGCAGCCCCGAAATCGGGCTGCATCCACTTGGGAATCTGGTAACCGAATGCAGACTCCAGCACATAGGCCACCCCGCCCTTGCCCGACTGGCTGTTGATCCTCACGATGGCCTTGTACGAACAGCCGACGTCTTTCGGATCTATCGGCAGGTAGGGTACGTTCCAGAGTGCGTTTTGCGATGCCTCGTAGGCTTTCATCCCTTTGTTGATGGCATCCTGGTGCGAACCGGAAAATGCCGTGTAGACGAGTTCGCCCGCATAAGGGTGGCGCGGATGGATGGTCATGCGCGTGCAGCTGCGGTATACCTCGCTGATCCGGGCGAGATCGGAAAAATCGAGACCGGGATCGACGCCCTGCGTATGGAGATTGAGGGCCATCGTGACGATATCGAGATTGCCGGACCTCTCTCCGTTACCGAACAGCGCACCTTCGACACGGTCCGCGCCGGCCATGACCGCAAGTTCCGCCGACGCTACGGCCGTACCCCGGTCGTTGTGGGTGTGAACGCTGATGATGACCGCGTCTCGCTGCCGAATGTTCCGGCAGAACCACTCTATCCTGTCCGCGAAAATATTCGGGGTAGACATTTCCACCGTAGACGGCAGGTTGATGATGATCTTTTCATCCGGCGACGCACCCCACGCGTCCATCACGGCATGACAGACGTCGAGGGCGTAATCGAGTTCGGTGCCCGTGAAGCTTTCCGGGCTGTACTGAAACCTTATGCCCCGATTGCCCGATGCGTCCCGCAACTCCCTGACGAGCCTCGTTCCGCGGACGGCGATATCCCTGATCTCGTCACGATTCTTGCCGAACACCACGTCGCGCTGCACGGTAGACGTGGAATTGTAGAGATGAACGACGGCGCTCGGCGCGCCTTCCAGCGACTCGAACGTACGCCGGATGAGATGCTCCCTCGCCTGCGTCAGCACCTGTATGGTCACATCGTCCGGAATCAGGTCTTCCTCGATGAGCTTGCGCACGAACTGAAACTCGACGGCCGAAGCGGAAGGGAAGCCGACCTCTATCTCCCGAAAGCCGATATCGACGAGCAACCTGAACATCTCGATTTTCTCCTCGACGCTCATCGGGACCGGAAGCGCCTGATTGCCGTCCCTCAAATCGATACTGCACCAGACCGGCGCGGCCTCTATCCTCCTGTCGGGCCAGGTCCTTTGCGCTAAATCCACCGCGGGATACGCAGCATACCTGCTGCTGTCCATCACTCCCATTATGTTTTCTCCCTGTTTTTCTCTGTAACGAAAAAAGCCACCGTACCTCGTGAGGCAGGTGGCTTCATATTGCCGACATCATACATGCATGGAATACACTAAGACGCACCTTCCTCGCCCCCCGCTTCACCGTAAAGAAGCAGAAGGTCAGCGAGCAGACCCGATAGTAGTGTTCCCTGCATGGTAATCATCGTCCCGTGATCGGAATGGTTGAATTTTCAGATAGAAATATACAAAAATCATTGTAAGAGAAAACCACCGAAACAACCGCAGGGTTCCCTTCCGAAGAACTCCTGTACGGTTTATTCCGCTTTCAGACGCATCAGCACACGATGACGCCCGTCGAACAGTTCGAGGGTCCTGCCGCTGATCTTCCAGGCCGCGGCTTTTTTCAGGGCGCCGAGAAACGCCCGCTCGACATCACCCGACGCACCGGGGCACGCCATGCGTGTCGTCGCAAGCTTGCCGAACGAGATCGTTGCCTTGCTTGCGGTATACGATCCCATCAGGCTGTTGCATCCGGTGAATCCCTTGACGCCGCCGTCCTGCGCCGAAAGCACGACATGCGGCCCCTTTCTTTCCCCGCGAAGCGATCCGGCGAAACCGGCGATGGATATCGGACGCCAGTATGTCCCTGAAAGCCCGGCCGCCGGCTGCAACGGCTCGGAACAGGAAACCCCCGGCCAGAAACGGCCGAACGACCGCACGATGACATGCTCCGCCGCACGCCCTCCTTTTTGAACCCTGCGAACGGCGATCGTTCCTTTCAGGGTAGCCATGAGCGGCTTTCCGGGAGCCTGACGCAGCGCGAGATATTGCCGTTCGACGGTGGCGTCCGGCCGCTCGAAAACCAGCGGATAGGTTTTTCCGGTCTTGCATTCTGTAAAGCGGTACACGCCTGAATCGGCGACGAAACGCCCCCGCAGGTTCATCGGCACGGAGAGCATGTCCACGACCGGCGAACGCCTCAGACTGTAATCGAGTTTCGAGACGATCTCGTTGCCCCGCTGATCGAGCAACCGTATTTCGTCATTGGAAACGTAGCGGAACTGAACCGGCCAGCGCTCGCCGTTGTCCAGTACCAGGCGTCCCCCCTTCCTGCTCCACCGGCCGAGATCGTAGACGGTTTTGCCGCCGCCCGTGCGCAAACCGGTATAGGTGCGCTTCAGCCTGAAGGTACGGTCGGCGAAAAGCGTGACGGTCATCTGCTGCGAACGGCAGTCCGCGCAGGGAATCGATCCCGAGTAGGTGACGTTCTGCACGACAGGTCCCACGTCGGGAGCGGGCGTGAGGCCGGAACATCCGGCAACGAAAGCGAAAAGAAGAAGCGCGAAAACGGAAAGGGGATATCTCATGGGAAATCTCCGTTAAGTCGAACATTCAGCATCCGGGAGAAGCTTTTGCGGCACAGCATAACTGCAAGGTAGACAGGCGGGATGAAAAATAAAAAAGGAAGCACAGCTGTTTCCGTACTTCCTTTTTCGCTCCGCGAGTAGGACTCGAACCTGCATCCCGACATGTCGGGACAACTGCCGCATGCTTATATCCTGATTCCACCCGAAACGACCCTGGCGATCATCGACCTGCTTTTCCAGCTTTTTATCCGCCGCTCGACCGCGAGCGCTTCACTGCGGCAGGGGTATCGTTTCATGAAAACTATTTTCCACGGCCGGTAACGGGCTGTAAACCCCTTTTCCCGGCTGTTGTGAAATGCAAGGCGACGTGAAGGGTCTGAAGAGACGCCGACGTAGTAGCGCTCAGCGCTCACCGATTCCAGAATATACAGCGCACACGTTTCCGTATTTTCTCTCGCCATTGCTCCGTATCGACGTTTCGGCGGAAAAAACAAAAAGCAGAAGTGCTTTCGAACCTCTGCTTCACCAGTAGCGCCCGAACCTGCATCCCGACGCGTCGGGATAACAGCCGCATACTCTTCGGGCAAAAAAAAGAAAAGGAAGCACAGCTGTTTCCGTACTTCCTTTTTCGCTCCGCGAGTAGGACTCGAACCTACATCCCGACGCGTCGGGATAACAGCCGCATACTCTTCGGGCAAAAAAAAGAAAAGGAAGCACAGCTGTTTCCGTACTTCCTTTTTCGCTCCGCGAGTAGGACTCGA
>Ga0272441_10011457_pt1 | contig 13152 bp, 7 predicted proteins | sample SSMProp6N_FD_193582 | JGI IMG/M metagenome (GOLD analysis project Ga0272441, IMG submission 193582) | Marine sediment archaeal communities from Little Sippewissett salt marsh, Falmouth, MA, United States - SSM-Prop-6N | ecosystem: Environmental > Aquatic > Marine > Wetlands > Sediment ... | reverse complement strand
GGCTTTGCACTTGAGGAACTCCGAGTCGTAGCCCAGGGCCTTCTTCGCCGGGGGTTCGCAACTGAAGCCGCAGTGCGGGTGCGGCGAGCTGGGGCACCACAGCGAATGAAGCTGAAACCGGAACGCCGAGGCCGACACGCCCATGAGCATCTCGTAGCTCACGTCTTCGCCGATGGCTTGGAACTGGATGGCCCTGGACTTGTAGACGGTGTTCGGCTGTTTGAAAGTCGAGGGATAGAGCCGATCCACGTCGATCCGGACCGTTCCGTCCCCGCGGCGGACCTCGGCCGGTTTTACGGTGGGCGCCTTCGTCGCGGCCGCTGTATCTCCCTTCCGCTCCGTCGCGGTCTTCTTGCCCGATTCGGTCTTCTCGATGATGCAGATGCGCTTGTTCTTTGCGTCCAGTGCCCAGAGGTGCTTGCCGTCGAAGGCGATGCCGTCGCAGCGCCCGTCGAAGGGCTTCTCGCCCCAGTCGAGGAAGTGGCCGTGTCGGTCGAGCCCGCTTTTGATGAGGGCCGGGGCCCACATGTCGACGTGCCAGATGCCGTCGGGCACCGGTGCGTAGTCGGCGGCGAGCGGCCCGCCGAGCACGAGGGACCGGCGTTTCTTCCCGGTGGCGGGGTCCAGGGCCACGGCGACCATCTGGAAGCCGTCGCCCAGCCAGATGTCGTCGCCCACCTTCTCCACGCAATTCACCCATTCGACCTTGCCGTCCAGCGAGAACTCACGCCGGATCGCACCGGTCTTCGGGTCGATCCGGAGCAGGCGTTTCGGCTTGGGCTCCGTGGCGGCGAGGGCGCCGTCCCACCAACCGATGCCGTTGATTTTGGGCACGGGCAGCTTCACGCGCTGCTCGACGCGACCGTCCGTCGACGACAGAGCGATGGCCTCGTTGGTCTTGGGGGAGTAGGTCCACAGCCTCTTTCCGTCCCACGCGATGGTGCGGCAGTCGGCCTCCGGGGCCGGGATGCTCTTGACGATCTTCCAGTCGGGCGGCAGCGCGGGCCGCTTGCGCAGGACGTCGAGGAGCCCGTGCTTCTTGAGGGCGCGGAAGACGACGACGCTCTTGTCGCCCCAGCCGCCGTCGGCACGCTGGGCGCGCAGGAGCATGGGCACTTCTTTGCGCAGGATGTCTTTCGCCTGGGGGTGGTCGATGACCGACGCGAGGCGGACGAAGCCCCATGGGTCTTTGTACGTGAAGCACCCCGCGTCGTTCAGACCGTCACTGATCCGTACCAGGGACCGGGCGACCAGCGGCTCGACGTCGGCCACGTCGCGCCCTTGCCAGAGGGTGATGAGGTGCTCGATGGGTGTCCAGGGGCAGCCCTCCCACGGGTTGTTCCATTCCTTCTCGCGGGCCATGCATGCCTCGATGCCCTTGCGGGCCAGCTCGCGGTACTTCGGCTGTTTCGTGAGACCGAGGAGGCAGAGGGCCCGGCCGTCATAGATTCCGTGCGGGTCGGCCTGGTTCGGATTCGGCTTCGACAGCACGGCCGCAACGGCCTTCCTGACCTCGGGTCGATCGGCCCGGCAGCCCATCTCGGCGAGGCGGATCAGTTTCTCGGATGTGAACTGGTAGCTGTGCTTCGGGTCGTCGCTCAGCCGACCGTCCGGGAGCTGCGCCGCGAGGATCTTGTCGATCTCCTGCTGGATGAGCTGGGCGTCCTCGGGCTTCGGCTGCTCGAAGACGAAGGTCCGCACCAGGGCGCCCTGGAGCGATCTGTCGTTCGCGACGAAGGCCATCGGGTCGCACCGAAAACCGTACTCGAGCGTGGTGCCGGCCATGGTCCCCTCCTTGTCGTCTGTCTTTGTGGGTGTTTTCTGTTCGCGCTTCGCCTTCCGCTCCGTGGCCGTGGGCAGCCCGAGGCAGCCGATGACGACCAGTGCGATGATCGAGGCGAGGCTCAGCCCCACGGTCATTCGCCCCACGCGCCCTTCGATGATCCGGCGCACGCGCCGGGCGAAGTGCGACTCCGTTGCGGCGAACGTGTTGACGAGCAGGCGGCGCGTCAGGCCGTAGCGCATCTCGGCCACGCGCGTCAGGCTGTCGGCATAGACCGCCGCGTCGCCGTAGGCCTCGAGCACGGCATCATCGCACGCGGCCTCGGCCTCGCGCCGCATGGCCCAGCCGCAGAGCCAGACGACGGGATGGAAGAACAGGAGCATCTCGGCGAGCCGCTGGATGAGCAGCAGCAGGTTGTCCCGCCGCCGGACGTGGGCCAGCTCGTGCGCGGCGATCAGCCGCATCTGATCGGGCGAGAGATGCTCCACCAGATCCCTCGGGAAGAGCACGACGGGACAGATGACGCCGGCCAGCACGGGACCGTGCGCCACGTTGGACAGGGCCACATGCGGGGGCCGCCGCATCTTCAGCGCCTTCGCCGCCTCGCTAACGGCGTCCGCGAGCGGCCCCGTTCGCTGCGTTGCTGCCGTCTGTCGGAGGAAGCTTACGTAGGCGAAGCCGAAGACGAGGCGCAGGCCGAGGGCCGTCGCGGCGAGTGTCCACAGGCCCGCAACGATGCCGTAGCGATCCAGGGCCTTCCACGGAGACGGCGGCTCCACCTTCGCCGTAACGGGCGGGCGGTAGGCCGGTCGCGGTCGCGGCATGGGCGGGCGCTCCATGGGCCGCGGGACGAATCGGACGGCGGGCGCCGGTGCAGCCACTGCGGGCAGCTCCTCGACCGGCGGCCGGAGGAACCAGTAGAGCGACAGAGGCGACGCCACCAGGAACGCGGCGACCGGCTTGGCCAGCACAAGGCACCAGAACAGATGGCGCCGGGCCGGCGATTTCACCCGAAGCAGCCAGAGAACGAGCACGACCACTCCGGCGAGGATCGTCAGCTCGATGCTCATCCGCCACAGATGCTCGGCCAGCCAGCGGCCGAAGGCATTCAGCAGCTCGACGAACTGCATCATGAGTTGTTCTCCTCTCCCCCGGATTCCGTGCGCAGTTTGCTGTTCAGCTCCCGGCGAATGGCCTTGATCTCGTCGTCGCTCAGGTCTTCCGACGTGAGGATCTGACTGACCAAGGCCGTCGCCGAGCCCGCGAAGAATCGCTCCAGAAGCTCATGCAGCCGATGTCGTCCCATCTGCTCGCGCGAGACGCGGGGCTGATAGACGTCCATCCGTCCCTCGCGCTTGCTCTTGAGGAAGCCCTTGTCGCGCAGGATGCGCATCATGGTGAGGACCGTGTTGTAGGCCATGGGCTTCACGTTCTCCAGGTGCTCCTGCACCTCGCGCACCGTGGCCTGGGAGAGGTCCCACACGCAGTCCATGATCAGGGCCTCCAAGGGAGTCAATCGCTTGTCGTTGTTGCTCGCCATGATTCGTGATTCCTGCTGGCAACTAAAAGTTTAGTTGAAGTATAGCGCCCGGATGCGCGATGTCAACTAAAACTTTAGTTTTTTCTTGGGTTTGCCTGCGCGCGCAGGAGGCGTGTCGGAGGTGCTGTGCAGGGCGTCACTTGGGCGGCGCCGTCGGGTTCTTCGTCGCCCCGGGAAGCGCGATCTCGATTTGTGTGGGTTCGCCGTCGCGGTTCACGGTGCCGCGATAACCCGACTCAGAGAAGCCAATGGCATTGCGCCGCGACCACTCGGGCCGGTCGGCGATCAGGCAACCGGCCTCCTCGGCCGAGACCTTCAGGCCCGGCGGCATCACATACACGGCCAGCAGCGTCGAGGCCGTCCAGTTCTCCGGCCGGTTGACGATCTCGACCGTCAGCGCATCCCGCCGCTTGTCGGGCCACGTCAGATTGCGGAGCACCACGCAGCTCACCTTGCCGTCCGCGCTGCGGCCTTTCGGCGGGAGCGACCCGACGGGAACCCGCTTGTCGTTCGAGTCGATGAGGAACACGTCGTGCTCCGATTCCTTCTCGTCGGCGTCGAAGTCGTTGCCCAAGATCCACAGGTCGAATGTGCCGGGGATCTCGGCCATGTCGTGCTTCGGCACTCGCTCCAGCCACTTGGGCTTGGTCAGCCCCACGCCGCGCTGCTCCAACTGCTGCGTGTCGGTCTTGTCCCAACGGTGCAGAAAGGTGAACGAGGGGTTGAGCAGGCGATCGACGTATTTGTTGTTCTTCCGAATCACGCCCTTCATGTCGGGACGGGAGCGGAACTCGTCGACGGCCTTCGCCTTCGCCTTTGCGTCGTCGAACAGAGCGGGCTCCGCGGCCAGTTGCCAGCGTGCCTTCATGTGTTTGTCCACCGCACGCACCGCGTTGACGTAGTCCATCACGAGCTTCGTATAGCTCAGTGACAGTTGCGCGATGTCGATGCGCTTGCGAATGGTCTCGCTGTCGGCCAATCCCTTTGCCTCGTCAAGGAATCGCTGGCAGTCCTGCAGGCACGCGCCCGTGAACGCTTCGGGGAAGCGGAAGTAGGGCGGTGAGAAGTGGAGGCCGGAGTCGATGGATGCCTTCTCCAGGCGCTCGTAGTACCGCTTCATGGGCGCCGCTGCCGGCCCATAGAACTTGGTGTAGAAATCCTGGAGCAGCTTGTCCACATCCGCGTCGGCATTCCAGAGCAGCCGCGTGGGTATGTAATATGGTAGCGTCAGCGTGCCCCAGTTCCGCGTATACTGGGTGTACACGCCCCTGACGCCGACCTTCTTGAAGTAGGGGTAGTCCTTCCGCATGGCGTGAATGATGGGGAAGGGCAGCTCGCACTGGGCGCATTTCCAGTAGTACTCATAGAGCATCACACCCCCCGGCGTGATGGCCGACCAGCCCTCGATGGATTTCCGGAAGTCGGCGTTGATGGAGCAGTTCGGGTCGGCGATGGCGTGGTTCTGGCACCAGCTATGGCAGATCTGCACGATGACGTTCTCGAGGTGCTTGATCTTCGGGTCCTTCGGCGGGCTGGTGTAGCAGCTGTAGGCGCCGACCTTGACCATGACGCGGGGGTGCGATTCGTGGAGGGCCTTCGCGACGGCGTTGTTGAAGATCACGAGCCGACGCGATAGCGCCCCGAGAGCCCGGAAGCCCAGCGCGCGGGCGTGGCGGTTCACCTCCTCGACGGGGGCCCATTCGGGCTCGTCGAGGGCCTTGCAGTGTTCGCATTCGCAAAAGCCCATCCCGTCGTTGGGGAAGAGGGTGATGACGGTGTACTCGGGGTTTTCGTCCAGGAACCGGCGCATGTTCTTGATAACTTCCTGAATCGCTTCCGGGTTCGAGGTGCAGATCTGGTTGCGGTGGTGGGATTTCGTGAAGTGGCGCCGTTCGCCGTCCACGAGGGCGAACCACTCCGGATGCTCCTTGAAGTACTTGGCCGGGTCCAGGAACTTGCGGAACGTGTGCGCCGAGCGATAGATCTGGATCCCGATGTCCGGGATGCCCACGTTGTTCCGGTTGCGCGCGACCCAGTCGTTGTTCCGGCCGATCCAGCGGTACTCGAAATCAGGCTGCTCATGCCGATTCAGCGGAGGGATCGCGATGGCCTTCGTTTCCGGCACCACCTCGCCGATCTCGCCGGGCATGAACCACCGGATGCCGAGCTGGTCTTCGAGGAAGGCGTAGACGCCGTAGAGCGTACCGCGCTGGTTGCCGCCGGCGATGCAGAGGGTATTGCCGTGGGTCTCGATGGTGAAGCCGTCGCCGGTGGGCTTGTTCTTGAGGTCTTTGCACGCGCGGCCGAGGCGGATCGTCGAGCTTACAGCGGCATCGCCTTCGCTGCGGATCGGCAGCTCAGCGCCGGAGGCCTTCTTGACGTAGCTTTGCAGTTCCTCCGCCGCCTTCCTCTCCCCGGCATTCGGATCCGCCGGCAGAACGATCACTGCACACGGCCGGCCGTCCTGCACGAGCCTGAGCGATTCCTGCGTGTCTGCCTCCGGCGACCACAGCAGAGCCACAGAAGCAATCAGTGCTGGCATGTATCTCATTCGGCGTCCCTGTCTTCGTCAAATCCAAAATCCAGAATCGCAAATCGAGAATCGAAAATCACATTGGAGCGGGCAGTAAGCCGAGTTTTGTCGTGGGTGATCATTTGTCTGGGACGTCCGTTGCCGGACGCCTCGAACGGCCTACCCGGGAGTTGTGACGAGCCGGACCGACTCGTGCCGCGCGCCGAGGCGTGCGGCTTCTCCCCTATTTGGCCTTTCACCGGGCGGGGTTTGCCGTGCCAGGGATGTCACCACCCCTGCGGTGAGCTCTTACCTCACCTTTTCACCCTTACCCCGCCGAGGCGGGGCGGTATGTTTTCTGTGGCACTTTCCCTATCCTTGCGGATGGTGGGCGTTACCCACCGCCCTGTCCTGCGGTGCTCGGACTTTCCTCCGCTCGAGGCCGAACCCCGAACAGCGACCACCTTGCCCGCTCCAATGTGATTTGCGATTTTGGATTTTGGATTGCGGATTGGCCATCTGCCCCTTGCCGAAACTCACCATGCCAACCCAATTATACCATTGCGGTCGGCGGATGCCAGTGATTTCGGGCGGTGTGTCGGGCGACGTGGCGAGGTCGGTCTGCGACGCGGGCTCAATCGCCGGGGGGCAAGACGTGCTTTGGCCGGCCTTTCCTCGGCCGTCGCCTTCTGGCGTGCTGGATTCAGATGCGGTCGTGCGTGCAGCGTGCTACTGCTTCTTGCGCCGCTTTGCCGGCTTCGGCGTCTTGGCCACCTTGACGGCCTTGCCCTTCTTGCCGGATTCGTAGGCGGCGGACACGATGGCCAGCGCGGCGAAGCCGTCTTCGCCGGTAATGGGCGGGGCGGAGCCGTTGGCGATGGCGGCGGCCGTGTCGTCGACCCAGGCGCCGCGGGCGTTCTTGTCGCTCTTCTGCAGCTCCACCTCCTGCCACTCCTCCTTCTTCAGCCCGGCCACGCTCTTGCGCGTCCAGAGCAGGAGCTTGCCTGCACCGACGGCCATCTGGCCCTCGGTGCCGTAGATGCGGTCGCCTCGAGCGGCGCCGGGCGGCAGCCCGCCGCGCGCGCAGGAGCTGCCGTCGATGCTGCCGATGGCGCCGTTCTTGTAGCGGATGGCGACGGAAATGATGTCCTCGACCTCGACCTTCGTGGCTCGGGTGGCATACTGCGCCGTCACGCGGTCGGCCTCCATGCCTGTCATCCATCGCATGAGGTCGATGTTGTGGATGGCGTTCATGACGAGGATGCCGCCGCCGGCCGTCTTTCGTTTCGTGCGCCAGTCGGTCTTGGCGCGGCCGGAGTAGCCGCCGGTCCAGTAGGTGTCCTTTTTGTCGCCGAGGGAGGCGTGGTAGGTGCCGACGTAGTTCCCGAGCACGCCCTTGCCCAGCAGCTCGCGCGCCTTGACGGCCTCGGGTCGGTAGCGCATGCAGAAGGCGATGGTGAGCAGCACGTCGGCCTCGCGGCACGCCGACAGCATCTTCTCGGCATCCTTCAGCGTGGTGGCGATGGGCTTCTCACAGAGCACGTGCTTGCCGGCCTTGGCCGCTTTGATGGCCATGGGTGCGTGAAGGTAGTGGGGGGTGCAGATGTAGACGGCGTCCACGTCGTCGCCGGCGATGAGCTCCTTCACGTCGGTCGTCCATTTCGCGCCGCGCGGTTCGGCCAGGTCTTTGGCCAGCACGTTCTTGACGTCCATGGCGTAGCTGATTTGTCCGTGCTCCGAGGCATCCACGCCTTTTGCCGTGGCGACGGCGATCTCGCCGCAGCCGATGAACCCGATCCGCAGTTTCGCAGCCATGACACGTTTTCACTCCAAGAACCGAGGTCGCTTGCCTGACGTCCAAGGGCATGTTACCAGGTCGTGAAGGAAGAAGGCAAGGGGTGTGGCATGAACCCGAGCCAGCTAATGTCACAAGCTGCCGGGGCGACTACGCAACCCCTTTGGGGTAGGTGCGTGTCGATCGATGGTATCCCAGGATAGGCCGCCTATGGCGGCCAATCCTGGGCTGATATCCGGAACGCCTTCGGCGTAGCCAGCGGGCCTTCGTGTCCAGTCAGGACATGACGGCTGTTGATGCCCCCAAATCCGAGTTTGGCCGCTATTTTCCGCGCAGGCGCCGCAACGGGCGGCGCGGTGGGGGGGCGGTCTCCTCCTTGGGCTTCGCTTCGTTGTCCGTCTGCTCGGGCGCGGAGGCGTCGCCCTGTCGGCGGTCGCGGAGCTTCGTCTTCACGGTGTCCCGCACGGCCTTGAGGGCGTCCACCACCTGGCGCACGCCGTCGACGCGCTCCTTGATCTGCTGCACTTCCTTGTTGAGGTTGAAGATCATCGCGAGCGATGCGCCGGTGATGCTGAGCAGGATGACATTGGTGACCAGGGAGGACACGAGTATGGAGACCAGAAGCTTCTTCGGCTGTGTTGTCTGCTGTTCCATGGCTTGCTCCTCCTGCCCTATCGCCTGCGTCCGCCGCCGCCGCCGCCGCGCCGTCCGCCGCCACCGCTACGTCGGCCGCCGCTGCGCGATCGTCCGCCGCCGGAGCGTCCGCGCGACCGTCCGCCGCTTCTGCCCCTGGACATGCCGCTCCACGATTTGCGGTGGCGGTTTCGGGCGGCGTTGGTGCGTTGGCGCCTGTTGCGATTGCCCGATCGGGCCGAGGTGGCGCGCCGGCGTGTCTGGGGGCGCTTGCTCCTCCGGGCCGTGGGTTTGCGGGAGGCGGCGCGGGGGTTCTGGCGCCACTGGTTGACGCGATGCTGCGGATTCTTGTCGGCGAACCGATCGACGCGCTGGGCCAGGTTCTTGAACTGACCGCGCCGGCCTGCGATGTTCTGGATGCGGTCCTGGTGCTCCGTCAGGCGTTCCTTGGCCTTCGGGAACTCCTTGCGCAGGCCCGCGATCTCGCCCAGGAGCTGGGGATTGGCGATCAGCTCGCCCACATCGGCCAGCCCGGCCACATCGCTCAGGATCTGCTCGGCAAGGGCGCCCTCCTGGTACTGCTGCCAGTAATCCAGCGCCGCGGCGGCCGCGGCGGCGTACTCATCGGCGTTCTCCAGGAGATAGTCCACCATCTCGCCCGTGGGTCCGCTGTAGACGGTGACGGCGCCGCCCTCGCTCACCTCGGCTTGGTAGGAGGGATCGGGCGGATAGCTCTCCTCGGCATAGCCTTCTTCGGGGGGGAGGGGCTCCTCGGGCACGGGCTCGGCCGGCGCCGGGGCGGCGGGGGCTGCTCCCGTGGGTGCTGCCGGTGCTGCCGCTTGGGCCTCGTTGAGGGCCTGAACCGCTTCACCGAACTGCTCGAGCGCCTGCTGGTTGGCCTGGAGAAGCTCGAGCCATTTCGCTTTCTGCGCGTTTTCCTGCTCCTCCAGCTTCGCCGCCAGGCGGTCGGTCAGGCCGAGCGTCTCGCCGCCCGTGCGCTCGTAGAACCGTCCGACGACGGTGGCGATGCCGATGTAGTTGTTGAGCGTCTGGATGATGTCGGGGTACTCGGCCAGGTCCTTGGCGGCCTTTTGGACCGATTCCGGATAGGCCGAGATGTCGGGCAGCTTGCCCGTCTTGCCCATCTCGACGATCAGGTCGGGCTTCGTGCAGACCTCGAGGATGGCCAGGCGCGTCTCGGGAGGGTAGGCAATGATCCCTTCCAGTGCCTTCCGCCCTTCGTCCATCTTCTCGCGAAGGACCTGGGCCGACGCACTGCCGCAGATCGCACCGAGAAGCACAGCAACAGCCATCGCGATTGTGAGTTTTTTCATCGCTGCTCCTCCAAAGTTGCCGTTCATGTCGCTCATTCTCGCTGTTTCCAGCAGCCGTTCCGCGCCGCCACACGCGGCCTGCCCCGGGTTCGACGTGTTAGTGGACCCATGGCCGCCGGGGTAACGGCAAAATCTGCACGGTTCTGCCGCTCTTCCATTATAACGTCACATCAGGCGTCCATCCTTAGAAAATCGCCGGTCCTTTCCATCCAGTTGCCCAAGCGCTGCCTCAGCTCGGACTCGACCGACGCGGTCTCCGGGCGGCCGGCGAGATTGGCCATCTCCAGGGGATCGCCCTGCAGATCATACAGCTCGGCCCTGTCGCCGTGGTTGTAGATGTACTTGTATTGCCCGGACACGACGGCCCGTTGAAACCAGCGATGCTGTACATTGCCGCTGTATTCCGAGAAAACCTCGGGCCGCGACGGTGCGGAGGGATCGTCCAGAACCGCCCGGAGCGATTGCCCCTGCAGGGCCGCCGGCGCGTCGATGTCGGCGTAGTCCAGGAGCGTGGGCATGACGTCCACGTGCCCCGCAAGCTGCGCCCGACGGCCGGGCTCGGCCCCCGGCGCGCGTGCGATGAAAGGCAGGTGGATCGACTCCTCGTAGCAGACCATCTTCTGGAACAGGCTGTGGCAGCCGAGCTGTTCGCCGTGGTCGGCGGTGAAGAGGACGAGTGTGTCGTCCATGAGGCCGCGGTCGCGGAGCGTGTCGAGCACCATGCCGATGCATTCATCGACCATGGTGACCATGCCGAAATAGACCGCCCACGTCTGCAGCCACGCCTCGCGGTCGGGCACCGCGCCGATGATGCCGGGCAGATGGCCGAAATGCATCTGCGGCTTGCCGTCCAGCGGCGCCATCAAGTTCGCCGGCGGCACGATGTCGGCCGGCGAGTAGAGGCTGTAGTACGGCTCCGGGATGACGAAGGGCGGGTGGGGCGCCCACAGGAAGCAGAAGAGGGCGAACGGCTCCGACGCATCAACGGACCGGACGAACTCCGCCGCATGCCGCGCGAAGAAGAAGTCGAGGAAGTCCTCCGGCGCGTAGGGATGGACGCCGGGGTTCGGCGCGCTGTAGTGGACCTGTTCCGTTTTCCCGTCCCTCTCCACAGGGCACGGGTGGCGGTGAGAGGAATAGTCGTACGGCTCCAGGCCGCGCTCGGCCATGTGCTGCTTGTGGTCGCCGTTGCTTACGTAGCGGTCGAAGACGCCGCGCTGCCGCAGGGGCGGGATGGTCCGCACGTGGTCGATGCCGATGTGGCCGATGCGGTAGCCGGCCTCGGCGAGCAGATCGTGCATGGTCACCGTGCCCTTGTTCACCACGCCGTGCGACTTCTCCTCCTCGCCGGGCGTGCCGAAGGCGTTGATGGTGGCGCCGCAGGAGTGGGGGCAGAGGCCCGTGGCGAGGGCGCTCCGTGTCGGCACGCACAGCGGGCAGGCCGAGTAGAACCGATCGAAGACGACCCCCTCCGCGGCCAGCCGGTCCAGGTTCGGTGTGCGGGGGCCGTTGTCCCCATACGCCCCGACGCAGTCGCGCCGGTGCTGATCGGTCATGATGACAACGAGATTCGGTTTCTTGCTCATGTGTTTCTCTCCTCGACTCACGCTACGTCAGCGCGTTCCCTATAAGTCGGACGATTTTCGGGATCAGTACCATCGCGAAGTAGCAGACGAAGAAGGCCAGTGTCACCGCCAGCAGCACATTGGCCAGGATGCCGTTGCGCAACGTGCCCAGCCAAGTGCTTCGGTTGTTCATGTAGAGCAGCGTCGCCGCCAGGAACGGCATGAAGAAGGAGCCGATGACGGCGTAGACGATGTTGAGCTGAACCGGCTTGCCCACGGTGAGCAGGATCGCCAGCGGCGCCACGGCGATGAAGACGAGATAGCCGCGGTACCACGGCGAGTTCTTGCCGCGGATTCGCTCGCGCGCCTCGGCATCGGCGCCCTTCATGATGCCGACCAGGTCGGCGAAAAGGTACGGCACGCCCTGCCACACGCCGAGCATGGAGCTGGCCACAGCGCCCCAGAACCCGGCGAGGAAGATGTACTTGCCGGCCGTCCCGTGCGTCGTGCCGAGCATGGCGGCCATGTGCAGCGCGGCTTTGCTTTTTGCGGGGACGGTGCCCTGCACGTGGAGCGTCTGCGAGGCCAGGATGATCAGCGCGGCGCCGAAGAATCCCGTCAGCAGGTAGGCCGTGCCGAGGTCCACCCGGACGGCGCGCATCCAGCGCGCGTCGCGCCATTTGTGCTCGTGGATCCAGTAGCCGTAGGACAGCAGCGTCACCGTTCCCCCCACGCCGCCGACCACGCCCAGGAGGTAATGGAGCGAGCCTTTGGGCAGCGCCGGCACGAACAGGGATCGCCCGACGGCGGCAAAGCCCGGCCAGACGGCGATTGCTCCCACGACGATGGAGACGAACATGATGCCGATGAAGACCTTCATCGTGTTCTCAAACCAGGAGTACCGCCCGGAGAGCACAAACAGCAACGCCGTCGCCGAATGGAGCCCGGCCCACACGCTCACCGGCAGCGCCGGGAACACGGCGTGGGCCGCCATGCCGCACGCGGCCATGAGCGCCACGCCGACCCAGAGGGTCCACACGAGCAGGTAGACGAGGAAGTAGTGACGGACGATGCGAGGCAGGTGATCGGCCCAGCCCTCCACGACGGACGACTTCGTGGCGAGCTGCCATCGCGCGATGCCCTCGCTCAGCGTGAACTTCAGCACCGCGCCCAGCACGCACGCCCACCCCACGGCCAGGCCGAACTTGGCGCCGGCGACGGTGGCGGCCACCATGTCGCCCGCGCCCACCCCCGTGGCGGCGAGGACGATGCCGGGGCCGATGACGAGGACGTAGCCGAGCGGGGACCGCGGCGGCTCTCGATCGGTGTTCTCGGTGCTGCTGTCGGGCATGCCGGATTGTAGCAGGCGCTGCGCTGAGCGTCCACCCCTTCCCGCCCTACTTCAGCTCGTTGAACATCTCGAGCAGGTTCTTCACGATCTTGGTGGACGCGCCCTTCTCCACCCGGTTGGTGCCCATCCACGTCTCGTATCCGCCCAGCTTGTGCTGCTCGGGCGTGGGCAGGTAGCCGTAGCCGCCGTTGGCCAGCTCCATGGTGAAGGTCGGCTTGAAGGGGCTCTTGGCCTTCAGCTCCAGGCCGATCTCCGCAAAAACCTCGAACGGGATGGCCGCGATCCCCACCTTGCCCACGCGGACGGCTTGGAGGACCGTGTCCACCTTTGCCGGCAGCTTCTGCAGGTGCAGAATCCGGCGGGCGTAGTTCTCTTCGTGGGGGCGCCCCTCGATGGGCTCGGCGCCGGCCTTCAGCTCGTTGGCCCGGGCCAGCTGCTCCGCCGTGGGCTTGCGCCACGCCAGAGCCAGCTCGCGTTGCGCCATCCGCAGCGGCACCCAGTCGTGATACTGCACCTTGCCGTAGGCCTCGAACACCTTCTGGGCCACGTCGTGGGCCACGTAGCGCATCTGTTCGTAGGGCTTCTTGCGCGGACGGCCCTTGCGGAAGTTGATGTTGTTGATGTCGCCGCTGGTGCCGT
>Ga0272441_10011456_pt1 | contig 13152 bp, 8 predicted proteins | sample SSMProp6N_FD_193582 | JGI IMG/M metagenome (GOLD analysis project Ga0272441, IMG submission 193582) | Marine sediment archaeal communities from Little Sippewissett salt marsh, Falmouth, MA, United States - SSM-Prop-6N | ecosystem: Environmental > Aquatic > Marine > Wetlands > Sediment ... | reverse complement strand
ATCACCGGGAAGCCCCCAGTCCATACAACAATTGCCGCCACCACCACCGTCAAAGTCCTGCCAGAAACCATGAAGGACGGCATAAAATTGAGAACTCCCGGAACCGGTTGCCGCCTGACCGAGTGTGCCGCTCAGAATATAGCTGGCGGATGTACCATTCATACTGCCGCCGCCTGAGATTACCTGCCAGTTGATTTCTTCACCGGATCTATGACCGGCGTAAATCGAAACCGAACATAGAATGAGCATAAGCAAATAGCCAATGTTTATGCAAACACGCATGTTCATGTAATACAACCTTTCAATCAATACGGTCTTCGGTTTCATTGTGATTTTCATAATCAATAGCTTGATCGATACCATAGCCGAACAATTCAGGATTCATATAGCGCCCCTTCTCGTCGACATCCTTAACAACTTCAACTTCGGATGGCCTTGATTTCGAAAATGCATCCTTACGAATACCGGTAACCTGCCATGAGATTTCCATAAATGGTTTGCCACCGGCAATGGCAAAGCGATTGTTCTCGATTTTCCTGGATATGTATATAGGCGCATAATCACCAATACAGGTGAGTTGGTACCGAAAATTCTCATTCAACGACTCAAAGTATGATGGCAACATCACCATCGCCTCACCATTAGCATCCAGTCGTATTACACCGTCATAGACATTTTTCATCTCAGGTGAGGAAACATCACTGTGCATAAGATACATATTAGCCGGGTCTTGAGGATGATCGATTTTGTATCCACCGCCCGCCTTGGTATTTGATCCCGTAGAATGTAAATTGCCGTAGCAATACACACCGTAATTGCCGGATGATGAGCCACAGGTCCCATATACACCATAATTGCTGCTACTTGCCGAATTGCCTGAACCATAAACGCCATAAGCCAGTAAACCGTTATGAGCGTATCCATAAACACCATAGGAGTACCCGGTCGTCGATGACAAATTACGTGGTCGAGCATTTGCATAAACGCCATACCAATCGTCCCGTCACTGGTCGCCCCAAAGTCGCCGCCATAGGCATATGGCGCGGCAACTCCGGGTGTGGTATGCTCAGCAGAGGCTGAAATACCCTTGATTGATCCGGTTGATGCGTTTTCGGCGCTTATGACAATCCCATAGCAATAACTCGAATAATCAAAATGCTTGGCGACATGGAGTACCCGCGAATTAACGGGAGAATTCAACCCAGATGCATCGCCCATCCTCACTCCGTAATTACTGACCATCATTGCGCTGTCGAAAAACTGCGTTTTTGCCCCCGCATAATTGTCCTCATTAAAGGTTACATTGTGTCCGAATTCATTGGTGCTGCTGAAATTGTTGGCTCCCAACAGAGTGGCGGCAGTAAGCGAAATTTTGCTCGCACTTATAGCCGCCGAGTTGTTGATGTCGTTATTAACTATGGTGAAATTCTGAATATGCGAAGATGTGACAGCATTGTCGGCAATCTCAGATGAACCAACCGCATTACTTGCGATTTCATCACTGTCTACGGCATCAGTATCAATCTCATTTCCTCCGATTGCATCACTGGCTATTTTGGCCCGAGTGATGGCGCCGCTGCTGATATCAGCACTTGTTACAGATAAATCGCTGATTTCCGAGGACGTGACGGCATTGCTGGCAATGTGTAATGAAGTAACTCCATCCGGGGCTATTTGAACCGTTACTTCGCCGCTTGTACCGCCACCGGATAATCCATTATCTGTATAAACAGCGGTAATATCACCGGTCCCGCCAAAATCCTCGGCAACCTGCCATTCTGAAAGAGAATTACTCCACTTGATAACCTGTCCATCGGTAGCACCATTCTGACCAAGATCCTCCAACGAAATGCTTCCATTATCAATATTGTCACCAGTGATTTCTTCATAACCGATATCACTGGAAGTTATCGAATGATCTTGCAGGTGTGCAGAATGAATCGAATTATCCGCAAGTTTCATCTCGGTTATTGTATAATTGGCAATTTTGTTTCCGGTTACACAGTTATCAGCAATGTCATGGGCATAGTCGGTGGTATCAGACCGTAATGCCTGATGCGTAAAAGCTGATGAGCCAAAACGAATCCTCGGTGAAATCTCGGTATCAGATTCCACGGTTATTCCAAGATATCGCTGTGAATCGATAAAAAGATCGTCAGGAAGAGGCTCCATTAAACCCAGTTGATATGTAAAAAGCCCATTGGTAACAGGTACCGCCTGAATTCCACTCCACCAAAGTGAATCATCACCCGATGGCGAACCATAGATCTTAAATTTAATAAAGTAGGTGTCATCAGCCACCGGCTCACCATTACTGTCGGTTAAACGCCCTTGATAGCTGATGATCTGCGGCACGTCGGCCAATAATACTGAAGATGCCGCCAACAGAATCGATATGGCGACACCCAGACGCATAGATGCACGAAACATAGCACTCCTCCCACAATATGGTTTAACATTTAGGCGCAAGGGCCCCTAATATCACCTATCCAATTCAGTTTTTAAGTGTGCTCGTTTATGGTAGTGCCAGAGATGTCAGTACCCAAGTTGAAATTCCCATTCGAAGTACGCAGGCCAAGAAAACTCGGGTGAATGTCATGGTGCTTATTTAGGACAAATAATACCTGATTTGGCTTTATTTGTCAATACATTTTTCCACAGCTTGTGCTGACCTATACAATTGGACAAAGCACGTTTTCGCAGGAATAAATAATTGGACCGCGACATTTCTCGTTCCGCCATTGGTAATGGAATGGTAGAGTCGCCTGAATCACACCATTCCGTACGACTACCGATTACGTCCCGATCAATAACCGTGCCGTGAATAGGAATCCCACTGCTGAACATCGTGAGAAAGGACATCTCGACATCTTCATATTCGATCTTCATCCTGTCGGTCACCTCCCCCGCAATCGTGACATCTTTTCCGTGAAACGACACTAAACAAATCGTAGCTCAGAATCTTTACGTCTCCAGGGTACAACTCGTCATGCCATAACCTCACAGCGAGAAACGCTTCACACGCAAGAATAACAATGATTTCGTTTTTTGTTTTCTTTTGCCTGGTTTTGTCTGTTTAGCTGTGTTTTTGTCATTAATTGAAACTGGATGGACACAAATCAAAAGGACGGTCTCAAAGACCGTCCTTTTGGTTCAATCGTGTTCATGGACACACGGGTGCCGGTCCTGGCGGAGAGCTATAAAGAAAGTCTATAAGATAGAGAACATCAAGCAAATTCACTGCGGTATCGGCATTGGCATCGCCAAGGTCCAAAGGATCAGGTGCTGGTCCTGGTGGCGATCCATACAAAAAATCAATCAGATAAAGGATATCCAATAAGTTAATATCGCCATCGTTGTTGGCATCACCACATAAACCTTCACTGATGTAAACAGCAAATGTTCGTGAGTAGTCTGACCACTCACCGCCAACAAAACAGCGAAAACGCCAATAATACAAAGAGTCTCGTGAAAGCGGCTCAGAAACTGTAAAACGGGGTTGTGTTAGACTCATTATGTCATATACTGGATCAATAAAATTGTAACGGCCATCAAGCTGAAAATGATAAGCATTTGCCGGCATCTTGCCAGAAATCATATCACTCCAATCAAAGGTAGGTTGGGGGTTGTCAATCATAGCTCCGTTAGGCGGTTGAATCGGGGAGGTTGGCTGATGATTGTAATAGAAAACAACACTATCCCCCACATCACCATAGATGTTTTTAGAGATACCCGGCACCGCCATTTTATCAGCTATTATTGAAAATACTGTGCCATCTAAACGGATACCGATACCACACACATCACCAATTTCAGCATCAGGTCGCCCCTTGACTATAATTGCATACTCTCCATACTCTAGATTAAAATCAAAGGAAACCTCATCAAGAACCAAGTCTCCATCGACATCCACTCGCCAATACTCTGAACCTGCGACAGTCGAGTGATTTCTTGATATTGTAAACGAATCCGGATTGACAACATTCAAACTGATTTTACCATATCCAGTGACCACCATCTCATCACTTAACACTGGCTGGTCTTCTAATTGATTTACAGCCGCGACTAGTCTCGTACCGAAAAAGAAATCACCGGTTGCAAAATCCGGATTCCCGTCCCGGTCGAAATCGCCTTCGATTAGGCTATAGAACGTCCCATCGCCCCAGTCAAAGGATGCGGAGTCGGCGAAAACTCCGCTACCATCCCCAAAAAATAGTTCGAGTCGATGCTTGGTAATGTTATTGACGGCGATATCAAGATTACCATCTCGATTGACGTCCGTGGCACACAGGCTATATGCGTATCCATCGATTTCAATGAAGCCTAAATCCGAGAGACCACCGAATCCATCACCAATGCCGACATAAATCCGGCTTTCATACTCAGTTGGTACATGAGGAGTGGCAACAGCAAAATCGCTCCGGCCGTCATTATTGAAGTCCGCCAGTGAGTTTGATGTTGTGGCGTTCCAAGATACGTTTCCTGAATAGAACTGTGACGATCGTGAAAAATTGCCGGCACCGTTATTGACATACACAACAATCGAATCACCCTTGGTTGCAACGAAATCATCCACCCCATCTTGATCAAAATCACTGACATCAAAGGTTTCAAACCAGGAGTCAAGCGGGGTCGCTTCGGTGAACCCCCCTGATCCGTCACCGAGCAATAGAGTAAACGGAGCAACCAGGATGTCAAGATAGGCATCATCATTGAAATAACCGGATGCCAGTGCAGGTCGCTCTGCCCAAAATTCAACCGTACTTTCGACGGTAAAAATGCGGTTACCGTTATTAAGCAATATCGTCGCCTCGCCGTTCTCCGCTCCCGGACTTGATGCCACAATAATGTCCAATAGTGAATCATCATTCACAAAATTGATCTCTATCGCGGCTTGAGTCACAGATAAATAATTTGCCGGGGATTCAAAGGTGCCGTCCCCCCTTCCATATGCAATGAACAATCCGTTTTCTATTGCACCACTGTATATAAGATCAGTGTTATTATCTTGATCAATATCTGCTGCCTGCATATAGTACACGTCTGCCGGAGGGCCATCGATGATGGTAAATGCAAAAGTGCTGGATGTATCCTCGGCAAGAATATAGTTATTCCTGGTCAGTGTATCGGTCATCACACCATCTGAAACTATAAGTGTAACATCATAATAGCCGGGCAGTTCATACTGGTGAACCGGTGATGTAACATCTGAAGAATCTCCATCACCAAAATACCATTTCCAGCTTGTAATGGTTCCATTCGCAGTTGAGAGATCAACAAAATCGACAGTCAAAGGAATTGGACCGATTCTGGGATAGGCATCAAAATCCGCTTGTACACCAACGGTATCCTGAACCTGTATGTATTCTATTTTGGTCAGGGTGTCCGCTAGGACACCATCAGATACTATCAGAATGACATCAAAGAATCCGACCTCCTCGTAGTTATGAGCGGGATTCTGAGTGCTAGAAGAATCACCATCGCCAAAATACCATTTCCAATCAGTTATGGTTTCGACGGGTATTGACAGATCCCAAAATTCAACCTCCAGAGGAACTGATCCGGACTCTGGTGATCCCGCAAACTCGACCTCGGCAATGTCACAAACATCGCCTTTGCCATCGCCATCTAGGTCATTCTGATCGGGATTGTATGTGTCAGGACAATTGTCAACCAGGTCTGGAACACCATCGCCGTCACCATCAACATAGTTATCCGTCAAATCATAAAAACTTGAGCTGTCAAGCTCTTCATCATAAACATAAAGGAAAACGTGCCCGTCTACAATAACAGGACCACCATGTTGCGGCCGATCGCCACTGAACCGATAAGACCACAAACTGTCCCCGGTTAGCCCATGCAGGGCATAAATCGCACTGGTGTTTTCTGTGGCAACAAATACAACCGAGTCGGCAACCGAGGGAGAATAGCAACCTCCATCCGCATAAAATGTCCACAGCGTATCACCCATATTGGTCAGGTCGAGAGCATATAGTACCTGATCGGCACTAACATACAAGACATCATCAAACACGGCCTGCGTTTGTGAGGGATATCCGGAATTGATTATGAATTTCTGCCACAGTGGATCACCGGTTTCAACATCCAAGGCATATAAATTTATATTGCTACAGCCGGCTATATAGTACACTATACTGTCCACCACGGTTGGAAGGTTTACTCCCCAGGGATGACTGGAACTGTAATCCCACAACCTGGCCCCGGTGTCCACATCCAGACATATCAAATTGCCGCCACCATCAGATATTAACAGCCGGTGTCCGTCGCTTGAAATGACAGGCTGATTCACACCGTGATTGAACGGATTGGAATAATCCCATTTGGTTGTAAGTGAATCGGCGTTAAGAGCAATAACTCCAAATGGTCCCGTCCAGTATTTGCCGTATCCCATATAAACAGTCCCATTGGAAACAATTGGTGCAGTAGGCTCACCGGGAACACCGGCGACAGCCACCGTATCACCGGTTATCATATCGATTTTGTACAGAACACTTCCGGTATCGCTTTTAAAATTGGCGCTGACAAAGACATATCCATCGTAAACTGCGGATGTGGTCAAATCCCGCGCATTGTCGCAAAACTCCCATAAGGTGGTTTTTGTCGATCGGTCATAGGCCTGCATGCAGTGTCTGACACCGGAGATAATCACGATATCATCCACCACTACCGGAGAACTGCTTTGAGTTGGACTCCCACCGACCACAAAACTGGTTTCAACAACCATTGGCAACGAAATCGGTTCGATCGTGGAACCGGTATGGATCCAATCATGCGCCAACATTGGCCACCCGAGAGTATCGGCAACATCAACATAATTGTGTCGTACAATGGTGTCAACTTCAGGCCCAGCCGTTACAATCAATCTGACATCATACTGACCGATCTCATCATAAGTATGCTGCGGATTGACATCTTCTGATATATCTCCGTCTCCAAAATCCCACTGGTATCCGGTTATTGCCTCATCGGATGATGACAGATTTTCAAAGTCAACCGTCAACGGTACGTTTCCGAGCCGTGTATTGGTGGTAAAATCGGCATAAACGTACGAACCACCATTTTCCCTAAAAACCCTGATATTGTCATATGAGCAATCAGTATGCCATGCCCTCAAGACCAGATCGCCAGATTCCATAATGGTATTATCCTGGGCCTCGAGATGTAATAGGCCGTCACGAAATACCCGTATCCAGCCATCACCGGTGCGATCGATTCGAATATGATACCATTGTCCGCTCGCCATCGATTCCGGTGTTTCATCCAAAACTGTCTCCACGCCTTCATCGACCAGAACAATCGCATCCCTTGAATCACCGGGACGGTGCAATCCGATGCGATAGTGATTGTTGGCATCCAAGTATTGGATGAGCAAGTCACCGTCGGCCGATGACGTACCAGACAATCTCAAATCATATGATACGCTGAATTCGGCGGCATTCAGTTCATGAAACAACTCATTGCCACCGCTACCGGATGAATTCACGGCATATATACTGGAGCTGCCGGCAGCAAAAGACCAGGCACCCTCAAGATTTTCCCAGGTGTCATAATTGCCGTCCTCAAAATTCTCCTGGAAAACAATGCCATCACACCCGCACTCAAGCGTATCTAGTCCCGCAAACCAATTATCGAAAGCTGTTGACGTTTTCACCGCAAAATACAAAATGTATGTTCCCGCGGAATCCATAAAGTGATCTGGACCATCGACTGATGCGCCATTTGCAATTCGCGTTTCCAAAACACATTCAAGACGATAACCGATTCGCTCATCATAGTCACCATCCCACATTTCTGTTCCGTAGGCACCGCCTTCCCAAAGGGTCGTGTATCCGCCCGGATATGTGTAATGAAACGTCTCGTCGGAACCATCGGCTTTCAAAACACGAACAGAGTCATTGCCATCATTATTGCCCCCTGGCTCCCACAGAGCGGATTCCTTGCGGTTTTCATCTGAGGATTCAAAATAGTACGTCCAGTATCCCTCGATACCGCCAGTTTCAGACCACGTAACATATAATGTCTTGGTTCCATATTCAGTATTGGTGTACACAAAATAGGCATAATCACCTTGGACGTCATATGATGTAACGATACTGCCTGTTTCATGAGAATCAGAAAGCCCCAAACCGAGCAAATGCCCAATACCATTGTTCCAAGTTTGATCCAATAAATCCTGGTTTGAACCATGTTTGTAGGTGATCGCATCAATTTCTCCACGTCCATGATCAAACGCCAAAAATACATCATCATTATCGATGGTGGTTGGGGCTTGGCCAAATGCCGGAATGAAAGGAAATATCAAAAACACCAGTACCATGAAAATGAACTTTTTCATAGCCGCCTCCAGCGAGTAGTTAAGATGTGCAAGTATCGATTGGGTCGTGCTCAAACCCGGCATAATATAAGCACATAAACTACATTTGGCAAGAAGATAAGTCCTTCTATCCTAACCCCTTTCAACGCATTCGAAGTGATCAGTAGTTAAATTGATATGTGATTCCTGTTTGGTTTTATGTTGATAGCTTACTCACACCCCACCACTCCCATCACGGATGCTGGACCAGGTGGATTGCCGTAAAGATAGCTGATTAAATACAGCACGTCGAGAAGATTGACATTGCAGTCGCCGTTGACATCGTTTGCGATTGTGGGTTCCGGGCAATATCCCTCGCCATAGAGACAATCGATCAGTGCCAGAATATCCAGCAGATTAACTTCCCAGTCACCATTGGCATCGCCAAGTCTCCAGGTTTTGAAGGATAAGACATTGTTGCTATATGTAAACTGCCCGGTGTTGTCGATGGCTTTGGCTTTCCAATAGAACTTGGTGCCGAAATACAGACTATCGGTAAGCGCGTAATATGGTTCCCAGATACTGTCAACCTGGCTGAAGAACACGAATTCGCTGTCGGTTGATAAATATAGTGAGTAATGCACAGAATCGAATGGGTCATGGTCTTGTGATCCTGACCAGATAAAATTTGGAAGCATGTCATAGACAATTCCGCTTGAGGTGTCCGGCGGATAATAAACTCTAAATGTATCCGGGGTTTCCTCTACTGCGTTTATCCAGAACATTTCACTATCTGTCCAGTCGGAATATTCGTAGCCGTCAAATGCCCGTGCCCTCCACCAGTAGCGCCAGTTTTCATGAAGAGGTTCGTCGATTTGCCAGCCGGTGGAGTCTTCGCCCTCAAGGATATTCTCGCCCTGATATAATTCCGGTTCGCCGAAAGCAGTATCAACGACTGCCATGAAGTCATACACAAGCGTATCTCCCTCCACATCAAAGGAGTTGGAGAGATATAATGTCGGTTGATCGCTGACACATACAGCTTCGTCAATGGGTTGTAGTGCCATTGGAATGGATGGCAATGAGTTCATGCGGAATGAAGTTTCATACCATTCAGACCAGATATATTCATCCATCAACCTTAATCGCAAATAATACGTTTCGCCATCGACTAAAGGTACACCATCATATACAATAAAAGTATCCACTGTAACAAGCGCAATTGACCACATTTCAGCAATGGTCCAGTTTTGGTCAGTGCCTACTGAGATTTCAATATATATTTGATTGGAATAATCTGAATAACTCCATGATATTTTTGGAATATGAGACGTAATATGATGTGACAATTCCCCATCATAGTATACAGTGTCTATGATTATACCACAACCGATGCCAAAAGCACCAATTAACTCATTACATTCATTGTTAGGTGGCGCACACGGAGATTGACTGGTGATGGTAAACACTCCTGCATCATCATCACAGAATATTGGATCAAGTGATATATTGCCATTAATACCATATTGGTCAGCAATATCTCCCAGCCAATCGCCATCTTCGTTGCCATATATATCTGAACAAGCTATTGTTACTGACCAACCACTACCCTCTATACCGCTAATTACTGATTCAGAAGAATTAAAAGCAAATAGGGAATTCTATATATTCATTGAGGTTGCGTTAGAATGAACCGCGCTTCCGTCGACGTCAGCATAATTATTTACAAAGGTACAGTAATCAATTCGTGGAAATACTTCGGGCGTGTTTTGCCCCTTATAGTACCTAATTGCGCCGCCATGTACTAAGGCTATGTTTGATACAAAAAGGCAATTGCGTATTATTAGTGATGATTCATGAGCATAAATAGCCCCGCCCCATTCTGCGACATTTGAAATAAAACTGCAATTCTCAATCAATGGGGAGCTATCAAAAACATTAATTGCACCAGAAAAACCATTACCTAAAGTATCTGGGGCGTTCCCATTGAGTATTGTAAAACCGTTTAATATCGATGTTGCATCTTCATTGTTTACAAAATTAAAACCCCGATGTTTGTCTTCTTCATTACCTTGACAGTCGATTACTGTTGAATCTGGGCCGTTCTCTGATATTACCAAGATTGCCTTGCCGTTGTAATAAATATCCCTATTCCCATCTCCGGTGTATATCCCATCTGCCACTAACACAGTATCTCCACTAACGGAGGCATCTATCCCCGCCTGAATAGTCGGTTGTTCTGATGGCACATTAATGACAGCAGATTGACCAAAACCAAATAGAAGGAAGAATAGCCCCGCAACTCCCAACAAAAGCCCGCTTTTACGCATGTTGAGTCCCTCCGGACATGAGATAAGACATATTACAGACAAATATATTGACGATTATAATCTACCTGCCAGCGGGGATATTGTCAAGCTCTTATCGGTTAGATCGTATCATAGAGGATTATATGTATCCGTATTGTATGGATCAGCAAGTGCAACCGCCGGGGCTCTCATCCGATAATCCCTTTTTTACATTTCGTGTCATCTGGCCTGCCTGCGGACTATGTTTTTCAAAACGCTTTACAGAGTGTGAATGCTTCAATATTGACATAACCATCAATCCATCAATGAGATAACCTTAGTGCATCACCTACACTCTGGAACAAATTTCTGCACCAATATCCATCACAAGTTCAATAAAACCTGATAACAAAGGCTTCCTTTTTCTTCTTGTTCATGTCCGTTCAAAACCGTTTCCAGACGGATGCCTTTTTAGAAGAAATTTACACAAAAGTTGGCGAGGGGCTATTCTTTATCAGATAACACCCCCCAGCGGCGGTTATACCCGGGGGGGATGGTGAAGAAACAAGTAGAAACAGAAAATCAAGAGAACTCATACAGTTTAAACTTTTTCCTGATGCTCACAATGACTATATTACCGCAAATTAATAAAGGCCTGCGCCACCCGGCAAGGTATTGCGCAAGCCCTTAACGTTAACTGACAAACCCCTGAAAGGAGGTTTATCATTTGATAAAAACGGCAAAAGCCAACACCCTGTCAACTACTTTTGTAAACTATTTCAAAGAAAAATCGCTAATCGGCAGATTTCTTTGCTTAATCTCTGTCATTTGTCGAAGTAAGTTTCTGGGGCATAAATGAATAGAGGTTGGGTGAAGGACTGGCGGTGTGATGAGGATTGGCGGTGGCATCCTCTTAACTGCAGGCGACCATTCACGAAATATGAGGCTTTCAAGGACCTGATCAAGCTGGCCAACCATCAAACACGCAAGGTCCCTTTTGACGGCGATATGATCCTTGTAAAGCGGGGGCAGCATCTTACTTCCCAGGTGAAGCTCGCCAAACGTTGGAAATGGTCCAGAACCAAGGTTCAACGGTTTCTCAAATCGGCAGGTGAATATCATGAACTTGATGTCAAAACGAGCACCCTTTACACGCTTATAACTGTATGCAATTACGACAGATATCAGAGTCGCAATGATCAGGAGTGGAACACCGATGAAACACCAATGAAACACGAACGAAACACGGATGGGCACAAACAAGAATTAGAAGAATGTGAAGAACTAAAGAAAACTACTACAACAGAGGAGGTGGTTTCTTTTTTTGTCAATAAGAATAGCATGAGGTTTACAAACCACGAACTGGATGTAAACCGGGCAGTTGATGACATAACTGCCTATGTTATTACCCACCAGATTTCCCGCGATGATATCGGGCCATTGGTGTTCCGCTGGCCCGAAAATCATAGAAATTCCAAACAACACCATAAACTCAATTCAAGGAGGAACAAAGAATATGGATCGCCAGGAATTACTGATGTCTAATCAGGTTTTTGCGGAGTATTTGCCTCATCGCCATGTAAATGCCAACTTAGAGTTGGTAAGCGAAGAAATTCGACATCATGTTCAGGAATCCATTGAAAGCCTGTTATCAGATAGTCCGAAAGGCTTGTTGTTGATTGGTGATGTCGGATGTGGCAAGACGTCCATCCTTGCCATTGTCTTTAAGGAATATATACGGCGATTAGATCGACACATTCAGAATCGTTTCCAGGCCAATATTGGATCGAAGGATTTGCCGAAGTTAGTGACTCACGGACAAATGATTAATTGTCTGCGAAAACTTCAGGAGGAGGATGAATTTACCCGCCCGACTATACCAAAGGGTTTAAATGCAACCGTTTTACTCATTGACGATTTCGGTCGAGGTTACGATGACAAATCCAAATGGAATCTGTCGCTACAAGAGGAATTCATTGACTATAGATGGAAGGGTTCACGTCCAACCTTTATTACAACCAATCTTAGTCCCGCTGAATTGCGATCCTGGCGTGGATGGGAACGGATCGTTGATCGGATTGCGGATCCGGACTGGATGACCGCGTTGACTGTACCTGGTTCAAGCAGGAGACGGCGTAGTTCAGAACAAACGACAATTGAAGAAATACTAAAGAGCTGAAGTAATGTTACCCATTAATTTAAAAGAACAATTTGATTGTCGTTACCGCATTCAACTCGACGATGCGGCAGAATGTGAATCGGGCGGAAGAAACAATCCCTGGTATTATCAGATCCCGTGCAAGTATGGGCATATCTATCCCGTGTCAGATAAACTGCTGGGCTTCTGGTGCGAGAGCGGAACCATTCGCGGACGGTTGCATCGGGAGCATCCTGAAATCGATGTCACAAATTGGAGCGATGACGGTGAAGCGATCTTTCGCTTTCGCCCAAATCAGATGGATATCATCGCCGAATATGCGCGGCCGAAGAAGAAGCGCAGGCTTTCTGAAGAACACCGCCAGAAACTGGCAAAAGCAGGCCGCGATGCAC
>Ga0272441_10011455_pt1 | contig 13153 bp, 9 predicted proteins | sample SSMProp6N_FD_193582 | JGI IMG/M metagenome (GOLD analysis project Ga0272441, IMG submission 193582) | Marine sediment archaeal communities from Little Sippewissett salt marsh, Falmouth, MA, United States - SSM-Prop-6N | ecosystem: Environmental > Aquatic > Marine > Wetlands > Sediment ... | reverse complement strand
TTCTTCCGGCTGATGGTCCGGTGCAGGATCAGTAGGGAAATCAGGCCGATGATGTGGCCGATGAAGGCGAAGGTGGAGTTCAGGATGATGTCGTACCACAGCAGGGCGTTCTCAGTGATCAGGGGATGCGGGGGCTCGACCCGCACGGGTATCCGGATCACGTGGATGAAGTCGGTGAGGATGTACGGCGCGTTGGGGTAGAAGAACAACCAGGCCAGGGCAAGGAGGACCGCTAACGGCTTAATCCCTGCAGTGATGGGCGTGTCAGTAATAGCTCTACGCCCCGCGACGATCCGGCGCACGATTAGGGCAAGGCAATACGGAATCCAGGCGAGGAACAGGTTCCACAGCAGGAAGGTGTAGCGGATGCTGCCGGTGACCGCCACCCTCAAAACGATCATCAGCAGACAGCCGGCGGAGGCTACACCCAAGGCGAAGGTCAGGATGATCCAGGGCTGCAAGGACACTTGTCTGTCCCGTGTCATATCAAAGCGCGCTCCCATTCGGCGGGCACTCGGCGGATATAGTAGATCAAGCTTTACCTCGACGATACAGAAACTCGTTCAATATATCCAGCTGGAAGGGTTTGTCCACGTCCATACCCACCTCCGGATATGGGCTGAACAGGACCGTCCCGCGAACACCGAGCCGCCTACTGGCCGTGCGCACTGCCGCATCGATAGTCAGCAGACGAAGAAGGAATAGCAGGAGCACGTCGAAACCGATAATGGCTGCAGTCTTCCAACGGTTCTTACGCGCCTCTGTGAGCTTTTGCCACACCCCACTGTCTTTTGAGAACACCGACATCCCGATTACAGCCAGATCCCCGCCGCAGACCTCCCCGTCCCGGAAGCGGAAGAACGTACGCCGGCAGCCGGGGAAGAGGCCTTCCATGACCTTGCGTTCGAGCACGCAGTAGTAAAACTCGTGTTGGGAAGCAAATGTCTGTTCGATTACCCAGTCGATTTGGGGTCCGGTGACCGCCGGAATGTCAGAGGAGATGAGCAAAAAGTTCGGGGCCTGGTGTTCGGACTCCAACAGCGTGCGGGCTCCTAGCAGGACATTGTCCAGTAAGTCGCCCTGGCTGGGAATGTAGCTGATCATACGGGGGAACCGCAGGCCTCCGTCCAAACCGACTACGAAAACCCGCCTGATATGCTTCGCGGCGGCCAGCGCGTCCATCACCCACTGCACCATCGGCTTACCGGCCACCGTCAAAAGGGCCTTGGGATGCCCTTGGCTGACCGGGTACAGAGGCTCCCCCTCCAGGGGAATCCCTCCGGCCAACACCACAGCATCCATGCTCTAGACGATCTCCTGAATTGCGTTCTCCATACCGATCTCCCGAATCAAATCCTCCAGCTCCTTGCAGCTGAGCGCACGGTTCTGACCAGCGACTGCTGTGATGGCCGCTTCCATGGCGTTGGTTCCGAAGCTGCGTCCCTCATAGACAGGCGTTGTTGTCACCACGTAGCGAATGCCGTGCTGGCGCATGAACTCTATATCCGCCGGCGTGGTGGTGTTGGTGACGATCACCTTTCCCTCCATATCCTCCGGCATGTGTTTCTTGATGTACAGCCAATCGCCTGCGATCACCGAAGCCTCTCTGTAGAGGTTCTCGTACTTCGGAACCACCACTTCCTGGGACTCTCCTGTGGAGTAAAGGAAGCTGCAGGGCATATATCCCACGATCGGAAGAAGGATACGAGCCACTCGGTTCAGAGCTTTGAGACTGTAGAGGGGAATGGGTATGCTGAGGGCGAACATCAGGTCGCCGTACACACACTCGTAACCGGCTTCGAGGAAGGAGTCGAGCATCCCAACTCGGGTAATCGCTTCCACGAGGAAGGCTTTTTTTATCTTGATGTGCTTTCCGATCCGGCTGTCCGACAGCTGCATGACCCTGCGCTCCAGCACGCGACGCAGACTCGTCCCGTCCACCACCGGCGTCTGGCGCACGTCTTGCACAAGTTTTAAGGCTCCGCGCAGGGGATAGCTCTTCCAAGGCATATGGACATAGAGGTCGATCCCGCCGACTCCGAAGGCATCCACCGAGCCGTCCATGTCCCGGTATAAGGCTCGCGCTTTCTTCTCATCTCCGTTGGTACCGATCCGCTGGAGCCGAACCTTCTCGCCAAGAAGGTTTAACTCTACGCTCTTGTCCCGTGAGGGAGAGCCGAGGCTGATGCTGACTGCCTGTTTCATCGATACAGCATTATATTGCATGCCCCTCGAGGGATCAATTAAAATTGACCCGAAAAGCAATCGCTCCTATAATCAGGGCATGAGAAGAAAGGGACTGTCCCTGCTTCAGGCCTTGGGTGCGCGTACAACGCTCCTGAGTATCGGTCTCCTGGCCATAGCTGTGATCGCCTGCTTCATGGCAAGCGAGTTGATCCAGACCCTGTATCCGGATCGGCCGATCGTACCGGACCTCCTATTTGATCTGCTCCCGAACATCCCTTTCCTCGCCTATCTCACCGACCCGATCATGGCCGCGGCGATAGTGCTGATCATATACTACGCCTGCAACCAGGGGCGGCGCCATATGGGGTTCTATTTCTTCACGGTGGGCATCATGTACGTGCTGCGCGCTCCATTGATGATCCTGACACCACTAGGCCGTCCCACCGGGAATCTTGATTCCTACGGGATCTTCGAGATCTTCGGACTGAAACAGCACGGAATGTTCCCCTCCGGTCACGTCGCGCTGGCTGCGATATTTTATTTTATGATAGACGGCAAACGGCAATCCGGCTTCAAATGGGCTTTGGGAATGCTGTGTATAGCGGAGATCATCACCCTGATCCTGTCTCGGGGGCATTATTCGATTGACATAGTCGGAGGTGTGATGCAGGCGTTTGTCGTCATCACCGTGATGTCGCGATACAAAGAGCGCTTCAACACTGAGCAGGTACACGCGGGTCAGAGGGGTGCATCACAGGTCAATAGCAATTGATCAATCTGCGATACAAGCACGAGGCGATCCTCCAGGAGCTTGCGAACCCCCGCACAGAGAAGCAGAAGCTGTACCGTCGGCTGCTTGCTACCGAGCTGAATTGGGCAATACTGGATTTTGTGGCACACTCAGGGGCATTAACAAAGACTACTTTTTCTGTTTGAGGAGAAAGCATACATGCCACGATCTCAGGCTCAGGTGTTTAACCCGCTTTTCGAGATGGGAAAACATGCTTGAGGATTCGCCCTGATACTCTGCGGTATGTAATCTCGATCAGAAAGGACATCAGCAGTATAGCCGCGGGGATGGCAACCTTCCATGGGCTTTCCATCACGGTCTGTGCCAGGAGCAGCACCAGCGCCGCAAAGCATGCCAAGGTCCCGAGAAGGGGCAACCACCAGAGACTGTGAGTCTTGCGAAACAATCGGAGGTTTGCCGCATTGACCGCCGCAAACACGATAATGAATCCGGCGCTGCCCATCATGGCGATGCTGGAGAGATCGAAGAGATTGGCCGCTGCAAGGGTTACCCCGGCGGTGATCAGCAGGCCCTCCACGGGTTTGTTCCAGATCTTCCTCTCCAGTGACACGGGCAACTCTCCGTCTTTGGCGATAATATAACTCACCCGTGAAGCACCATAGAGGGTAGCGTTAATCGCCGAAGCTGTGGACATTAACGCTGCCACGGTGATGACCGTGAATCCCAGCGAGCCCATTAGTGGTTCAGCCGCCGCAGCCAGTGCGTAATCCTTGGCCTCCACAATTTTCGGAATCGACAGTACCCCCAGCGCCACCACCGCGATCAGAATGTAGAGCAGAACTACGAAGCCAACGGCAATGGTATAGGAGCGGGGAATATTTTTCCCTGGATTCTTCATGTCGGAGGCGGTATTGGCGATCAGTTCGAACCCCTCATAGGCCACAAAGATAATCATACCGCCGGTGATCAGCTGGAAGGCCGGCGCCCAGGTAGCAGGTTTCAGGTTGGCCGGATCCACCCTTCCCAATCCAAAAACCAGGAACAATAAAAGGATCCCCACCTTCACACCGACGATCCACTCCTCCGCCTCTCCCACCGCCCTGCTGCCCAGGACGTTCAGTACGGTAAATACAACGATGACTCCGCTGGTAAGCACATGCTTCATCAGGGACTGCAAGTCTAAAGAAAAGAACGTCGATCCGTAACTGCCAAAGGCATACGCATAGAGTGAGAGCATGATGATGTAGTTGAACCACAGAAGGATATTCAATCCTCCGGTAACAATCCCGGTTCCGAAAGCCTGGTTGAGGAACTCCACGGTGCCGCCCTGACTCGGAAACGTCAAAGTAAGCCTGGCATAGGAGTAGGATGTCAGCACTGCTATGAAGCCGGCAATGGCGAATGCGATGTACGTGCCACCGGCGGCCAATTGGACAGCAAGACCAAGCACCGCGAATATGCCACCGCCCACCATGCCGCCGATACCGATAGAAACCGCTGAGAGCAAACCGATCTTCTTCTCAGCCATGGCTTTTCATTCTACTCAAGGTTTGCGTTCTTGTCGCCCTTCCCCGATTGGGGGGCTTCCTCATCCTCCGGATAATGAAGCCGCTCGGTATTGAAGTGCCGGCCGCAGCAAATCCACGTGTGTAGTATTTCCTCGACTGACCAGTCCGATCACCGGTTCTACGCCTTGGCGGAAGATCCGGAAGCTGTGCCAGAGTCCAGTTGTGAACGAATGTGATACTTAGACAGGCAAAAGATCTGAACGTTGAACTTCTTTGTACCTATCGTATCCGTTGTACAATCTTCAAGTAGATTGAAGCCGGCATTAGCGGCGAGTTGCGCTAGACGCCGTGGTGGTACGAGATGCATCACCGAGGAAAGCACTCCCAACGACGTGTATGGAGACGGCGTCACCTCGGGCTCCACGCTTGGCAATTGCAGCACAACCACCAGAACGCCCTCTGGACACAGTATCATAGGAATTTTGCCCAGAACAGTATCGATTTCCACATACTCGAAAAAAAGACCGGCGAAAATCAACTCAACTGGCTCAAAGCCAAACTCATCTGCCTGAACGTCACCAACGAACAATTCTAAACTCGGCAGTAAATTCTCGAAGCGAGAGCGGGTGCGCTCGACATACTCCGGATTGATGTCAATGCCTGCAACTCGGTGAATTGGCCGGCCGAGAATTCTTTCAAATCCGTTCCCTCCCGTACAACCGAGTATTGCGACAGAGCGAGGGGAATAATCATCTATTGCGTTTTCCAATATATTGGCAAGAAGTTGCGCTTGTCCAACATGAGGCAGCACCATATGAGCTTCGTAGTCATCCAGGGGGATATCCAACCATGGATTCTTCATATCCTCGAACATAACATATCATACAGCGATTGCTGAACCAACTTAGCGGTTCATATCAACCAGTGGCTGCAGCCGCCGGAACTCCGTTCCGGGTGTTCTTGGATCGCCGCAGCAGCTTAGCAAACTCCCGCCCCTCGAGAACCTCTTCCTTGAGCAGCTTCTCGGCAATCATTTCAATCTCTTTCCGGTTGTCTTGAAGCAGCGCCGTCACTTTCCGATAACGATCATCGATGATTCGCGCCGTCTCCTCATCGATGTACTGCTGAGTGTTCTCTGAGTACTCCCGCATCATCGTGTAGTTGTTCTCTCCGAGAAACGGACTCTGTCTGCGCGAGGGCAGGAATACGTTTCGGAACTTGTCGCTCATGCCAAAGTCAGTGATCATCCTGCGTGCGATATCTGCGGCTTTATCCAGATCATTAGCCGCTCCTGTGGAGATTTCACCGAACACGATCTGCTCGGCTGCTCTTCCACCCAGCAGTACATCGACCTTGCCGTACAGTTCCTCTTCGGTCATGAGAAACCGTTCCTCTGTTGGAAGTTGCATTGTGTAGCCGAGAGCACCGATACCCCGGGGTACTATTGAAATCTTCTCTACCGGATCTGCACTGGGAGTGAGAGATGCTACCAGGGCATGGCCGGTCTCGTGATAGGCAACGATCCTCCGCTCTTTCGGATTGATCAGACGGTTCTTCTTCTCCAAGCCGGCAACCAGTTTTTCAAAGGAATCGTCGAAATCCTCCTGAGCCACCCGTTGACGCCCCGAGCGAACTGCATGGATAGCTGCTTCGTTTACCAGGTTGGCCAGATCGGCTCCGACGAAGCCTGCGGTCCGCCGAGCCACATCCCGGAGATTGACCGAGTCATCGAGCTTGACATCTCTACTGTGCAATTTGAGGATCTGTTCCCGACCCGCAAGATCCGGCTTGTCCACCACTACCTGACGGTCGAAGCGTCCCGGCCGCAACAGGGCGGGATCCAGAACTTCCGGACGGTTGGTGGCAGCGATAATGATGACTCCTGTGCGGGCGTCAAAACCGTCCATCTCCACCAGTAGCTGGTTCAATGTTTGTTCCCGCTCATCGTTGCTGGAAATATTGGTACTGCGGCTCTTTCCGATGGCGTCCAGCTCGTCGACGAAGATGATGCAGGGTGCTTTGGCCCGGGCTTGCTGAAACAGATCGCGGACCCGCGCCGCCCCTACACCGACGAACATCTCCACGAACTCCGATCCACTGATACGAAAGAAGGTCACCCCGGCCTCCCCGGCAACCGCACGGGCCAGAAGAGTTTTTCCTGTTCCCGGTGCTCCGACCAGAAGCACCCCCTTGGGGATGTGCCCGCCGATTGCTGTATAGCGTCCCGGATTCTTGAGAAAATCAACTACCTCTACCAACTCGGCTTTGGATTCCTCGGCTCCGGCTACATCACTGAAGTGCACTTTGGTGTCACCCTCAGCAACCACGCGGGTTTTATTCTGCCCGAGGGTCATTACGTTTTGTCCCATCGAGCCTATACGTCTGGATAAGAATCGCCAGAGAAAAAATAACACAGCAAACGGCAGGATCCAGGTCAAAACGATGCCGAGCAGTGGGTGGTTCTTGGGAAGAACGGCGTAGTACTCCACTCCCTTGGAATCGAGCAACTGAACAAAGCTTGGATCCTGAACCGGCGTGGTCCTATAGAGTTGATTCTGGGCAGCCGGGATTTTCTGATCCTTGCTGTTTTGAAGATTCTGCGCTTCTTCTTTGGTGATCGTGAAACCAGTGTAGTATGATGGTGTCATCTCGATGCGTTTGATCTCACCCTCTTGGATCTTCTCTTTGAAGGTGCTGAAGTCCACATTGGAAATGTTCTGCTTTGGCATCAAGAAATAGTTCATCACGGTGATCACAACCAACGTTGCGATCAGATACCACAGAATCGGGGCGAACTTCCCACCCTTAAAAGGTCTGAGAGATGGAAATTTGCTGTTTTTATTCTCATCCATAAACTCCTCCTTTTACGATAACAGGAGCCGCGGCTCGGTGTAACAAAGATAGTCGTTGGGGATTTCTTGCTCCTGTCCGTAAGATTACACTTCTGTCATACTCCGAACTTGGGACGCTCGTTTATCGCGTATCGATAGCCATCACATTGTAACGGAATATGTGGGATTTCCCGCGGTTTCATTTAGTCACTATCCCTCTGATGCCCCCGGCGATCAGAGAAGTTACGTTCGTCAGGATTCCCGGTAGAGTCAAACCTCCCGGGAAGGCTATGTAGCGGGGTTTCCACTCCGGATCGAACTTCTCCTTGTACTGCCGAAGTCCCTTAAAGTTGTAGAAGTGATCCCCATAACGGTAGAGCAGAGAAGCTGTTCGTTGCCACATCGGGGCCAGGCGCCGAGATTCTAGCCCGCCGAGAGGTGCCATGCCCAGATTAAACCAGCGGTAGCCCGCCATTGCTCCCCACAGCATGAGTTTGACCAGTAGATACTCCATGATGCCCCCGGAGGTAACGGGACAATGACGCATCAGATCTATCGACAGCTCTTCCCCACCACCGGAGCTCCATAGATTGGCGAAAGCGACAACTTTGCCGTGGAATCGTACGATCCCCGCCGAGAAGTTCTTCAGATACTCCTCCCGGAAACGACCGAGGGAAAAGCCCTTCTCCCGGGTGTTTTTTCCAGCCAACCAGGCGTCGGAGATTACCTTGAGCTCCGGCAGAAGCTCTGGAACCTTCTCCCGTGGTACCACCTCGGACAGATAGCCTTCCGCTTCCAAACGGTTAACGGTGTGGCGTAATCTCTTACGGCTGCCACCTTCCAGAGAAAAGCCGTTCAGCGGCACACGTGCCTCTTCACCGAGCTTCAGCAACGTTAAACCCATGTCGAGATACAGCGGCAGATATTCGGTACCTATCTCGTAGAATACAGTCCATCCATTATGACGATCCGAGAGCTCGCGGAATGCCCAGGCGAGCTCAATTCCCTGTTCCGTAGTTCCGACTGGATCCCCCATGGCAATCCAGCTGCGTCCCGAAGTGTTGTACATGATAAAGGCGCTTCCCTTTCTGCTGAACAGAAAGCGTTTGTCCCCTAAAAAGGCAAGGTTTGCATACGTCTGCGGAGATTGCTCAACCACGGCATGGACACGATCCCAGTCCGGTTCCTGGAGTACGACGGACTTCTGCCGGCGAGGACGCAAAATGTAGACCAATACGACAGTAAAAACTACCACCGCTGCACCGACCAGAGCCCGCAGCGATCTCGGAGCGTTTCCCTCAAAGGTGAATTGCCACCACAACTGGCTGGCGTACGCTACGTGCTTGTGCACAAATAAGGTTAGCCAAACCGTGACCACAAGCACTGAGCCTATAGCCAGGACCCAGCCCGGAGAGAACCTTGAACTGAACAGTGATGACTTTCTGTAGAAATATCTGCGGCTGGGAATCAGGGCAACCAACATAACAGCCAAGATGATTGCTTCTTCGTAGTCAAATCCCTTTAAGAGCGAAATCACGACACCTGCACCAAGCAGAATCACAGATAGATGGTAGGCGGCATCGATCCGTTTTTGGATACCGCGAGCCAGCAGTAGAAGTCCTACGCCAATCATACTGCCCATGAGATGAGAAATTTCGATCACCGGAAGAGGGAAGATTTTAAGGAGCCATTTCAGGCGTTCCGCAAGCGCCGGTGTAGCTCCGGAAAATAGTAGGACAGCTCCACTTACAAAGGTACTGAGGGCCAATACGGGGGGCACTATGACTGCAGCCCAGCGTCCGATAAAATCTGCAGCTTTCGCGATTATCTGGCGTTTGCGCAGGGCTTCTTGAATCGTGAGCATTATCACAGCGATCAGGAGGGGAAGGAGATAGAAAAGGCCCCGGTAGGCAAGCAGGGAGCCCAGTATTGCCGGTGCCGAAATCCGGGAGGAAAGTAGCAAAACCATTACCGTCTCGAACACTCCCAACCCTCCGGGAACCTGGCTGATGATTCCCGAAATCAGAGAAAGCAGGTAGATCCCGAAAAACCCCGAAAAGGACAGTTGTGTCGAAGCGGGCAGCAGAATATACAGGGCCGCGCCTGCACAGCCCCAGTCTATGACCGAAATCCCTACTTGGAAGAAGAAATATAATGGTTTCGGCGCGGACAGTTCCAGGGTCCGGATCTTGAAGGGTTTGTGCCGAAGGATTGTGAGCACGAAATAGGCAGTTACGATGACAAGAAAGACGAGCCCTATCGGCCGTGCTGAGATAATCCGGGCATGAAGAGCTCGCGGCAGTGTCATTGGTTCAGCTGTAAAAAAAATACCGCCAAGAGTCAAAAACCCCAGCCAAAGGCTCAACGAATTGAAGAACACGACTTTGCCGACCTCAACGGCAGTAAGTCCCCATGCAGAGTAGAGGCGGTAACGAACCGAGCCCCCGGTGAGGGGTCCGAAACCCATATTGTTGCTGAAACTTGTTCCGATGAACGACGCCAGAGCAGTGCGAGGGTAGGATAAGTGGTGGCCGATGAAGAAGCCGCTCAGCGTGTCGTACCCTGTCGCAGCCAGATAACTGCCGCACACAAACAGCAGCGACAGCAGCAGACGAACAACAGGTAGCGCCTCCACCTGTTTGATGATATCTCGAGGGTGGTAGATCTTCAGCTCATGATAGAGGAAGTAGAGGGCAAGAGAAAGGATGAACAAACCAAACACTGGGGCCAGTATCTTGGCAATTTTTGATTTTATCTTCTTGTCCACTTCAGCTCATCATCTTCTGTTTATGGAAAGTACAGATGATCCGATCTCGGGTACTTTCTTTCATTGATTCGGATCGGACATGGAGCACAGATGCGCATGTTTCGATACCAAACTCCTCAAATTCCAAGAGCACAGCATCTTGAAAGTCATGTTCTCCTAGCTCCTACGGCCCAACATAACAAGACGAACGAGCGTCAATACCGAGGCAAGCGCAGCAGCGACATAGGTGAAAGCAGCCGCCGTAAGCACTTTTTTAGCAGCCTGCATCTCCTCTTCCTTCAGGAAGCGATCTTGGCGCAGGAGACGTAGAGCCGTGGAAGAAGCGTTGATCTCCACCGGCAAAGTAATGATCGAGAAGGCTACGGCAAAAGCGAACATAACAATACCGATGGTTATCAATGGTTGAAAAGCGCCAAAGATCAAGCCGCCAATCACCATAAACGGTCCGAGTTTGGACCCAAAGGAAGCTACCGGATAGATGGTGTTCCGAAGTGCCAGCGGAAAGTATGACCTCGAGTGCTGAATCGCATGACCGCTTTCATGCGCTGCGATACCGATGGCAGCAACATTCTTTCCTCGATAGATCTCCTGGGAGAGTCGAAGCGTCCTTGTACGCGGGTCGTAGTGGTCGGTAAGTTCTCCAGCGATCGATTCTACCTGGATATTCTGCAGCCTGTTGTCGTCGAGGATGCGACGGGCGACTTCTGCGCCGGTTATACCTGCACCAGACACCACCTGTCGATATTTCCTATAAGTATTCCTGACCATTGATTGGGCGACTATCCCAAAAACAATGGCTGGAACCAGCAACCACCAGTACTGAAACCAAACACCGTAGTACATCGCTGTCTCCCTCCTTGCCGAAAAATGTACACCGCCTCAATTTCTGAAACCTTACGGAGAGGTTACATTTTCGTAAGGATGTGCACTGCCTGGATGGGTACGGAAGCATTGAATTGAGATGGAGGCATAACTCCGCTACGTCGAAAACTACATCAGCCATTATTTCAAATCCGTAATGTAATCGAAAGCATTCTGCAACAATCCGCTGTTATCCTTTTTCGTAGAGAGTTAACGGATCGTGCGACGAAAATCACAAGGACGGTTCTGAACCGAAGGAGGCGGAATAGACACCATGAGCAGTTTACACGAACAGATTCAAACAACCGTAGAGCAAGATCTTGATCTTGAGGAGAAAGGATTCAGCGTCGCAATCATCTCAAAGTCGCTGCTTACACGGCTGTCGATTGCTCGAAAGCTCGGCGTTATCGGCGTCTCGATATTCGAGTTCCAGCATTTCGACGACCTGTTTCAGAGCACCAATTTCCAACCGCCGGATGTCGTTTTGATCGACACAGACACTCAAGATCTAGAGTGGAAAGCCCTGGTATCTTTGCTGAAAATATTCTCTAAGCGGGCTCAGATTATCCTCTTAGTTTCGGGCATGAATGTAGATCAGGCACTAGAAGCAGCTCACAACGGCGTGGCGGCAATTTTTGTGAAGCCCTTCAAGGAGGAGGAGCATAACCAACGGATTCTCGACTTGTTGACCCAGATTCACAATATAACACCAAAACGCCTCCAGCCCCGATTTACCCCAGGCCGGGAAACGGAAGTCCGTCTGGACTATATTCCATCGGACGATTGGCTGGTATTGCCGTTAGAGGTACAGAATATTTCCCTGGAAGGAGCACAGCTTCGGCTTCCGTTCGTCAATTTCGCCGGAGAACTGCAGCCCGGAAGCTCCGGATTTCCCGCTACCCTTGTGGTTGGCAGGGCACGGATCTCCCTCTATCTGCAGGTAGTGTATCGGAAGGGCAGAACGATCGGAGTGGTTTTTAAGCATCTTGGTACCGGTCACAAGGTATTGGAATATTTCATCCGGAATTTGCACATCCAGTTTTTTGGCGCAAACACAAGACATGGCAAATGGTGAGGACGGCTTGTAGATGCAGTAGTGTTGTCCAGAATCGCACGGGAATTATGGGGGCTTCATTTTTCAATCAAAAAGTACAACGGTTACCGGCTTTCGAGCACAAAAGGTAGCAGCACTCTGAAAGGGTCCACAAAGGTGCGATTGGGAGAAACACAGGTCGGCCACAGTACAATCCTGTCTGCCGAGGAAATCCTTTCCTGTATCAATAAAAAAAGGGCCCTCGTGCGCGATTCCTGCCGTTCATGGGCCCGGCTTTTATCGCAGCAACCTAACTGGATGCGGGCAACTTTGCTACCAACATCCAGGGCGGTGCGGAGTGGCACATTTCACCAAAATTTGTCAAGGAAAAAGCCCTCTGTAAAAGAGGGCTGTATAAATACTTATTATAAAAAAACTTATATGGGCGATACTGGATTTGAACCAGTGACTTCTACCGTGTGAAAGCAGAAGCCGGAGTTATCAGCCGCGTTCGTACTGTCGCCCTGTGTAGTCCAACGTAGCTAATTGTTTACCGCCAATATAGATAGATCAAGCAGGATGTGGATGGCTGTTTCTCTGTGTAGCGCTTCGTAGCTGTCTGGGGCCGCTATCAGTGTCAGAGTCAGGGTCAGAGTTGATCGCTGTTACTCGTTTTCAAGGCCCCGTCCTGTACTTCGGATAGCTCAAAGTGGCAGTGTCTTGGAGCGGCAATGGGTGGGCCGGGAAAGGCTTAAGAAGCTGACGCCCGGGAAGTACTTGGTGATCTTCCTCATCTCCAGTCTGTGCACTTTTCGACTCTTCCCGCCGTGGGGGAGACCGGCGAAACGGCGCTGGAATGGGCCCCCCGCCGGCCACCGCGCCGGGAGCGATCAGTACTTGCGGCGCGGGAGGACCTTTCTCGCCACCTCGGCCGTGATTATCCTCAACCCCAAGGCCCTTTCGGCTACCCTTGGTTCTCGGCCTTTCGCTTGCCCTGCAGCCAGGGCGGTAGATCAATTCTGAATTTCCTCCTGCCACGCAACGACATAACGACGCTTTGCAGCACAATGAACAGATACAGCAAGAGTCCGCTTACTATCGCTTGAAAGTTTGATTGGACCCCCGCCGCACGGATCAGTTCGTTGATTATCAGAAGGGTCAGTGCGCCTATTGGCGAGCCAAGCAGGTTCCCCACGCCGCCGTTGAGCAGCGTGC
>Ga0272441_10011454_pt1 | contig 13155 bp, 10 predicted proteins | sample SSMProp6N_FD_193582 | JGI IMG/M metagenome (GOLD analysis project Ga0272441, IMG submission 193582) | Marine sediment archaeal communities from Little Sippewissett salt marsh, Falmouth, MA, United States - SSM-Prop-6N | ecosystem: Environmental > Aquatic > Marine > Wetlands > Sediment ... | reverse complement strand
AATGGTGTGCCATATACCGCTGCCACAGGCTCTCGCCGCGCCGGTAGAACGTGTGGTACGACTTGAAGTACACGCCGTCCGCCGCGAAGAAAGAGTGGAAATCGCGTTTCTCGTCGAGCACCCGCCGCCCGTCAACCTCGATTCGGCGGTCGTAGACTTCGGATTTGGCCCGGTTCAACTGGCGATAGGCGCCGGACAGGATGTAGACCGCGTATTCGCCCGCCGGCAGGTCAATCCTGAACGCGCGCGCATTGTCGATTCGGTCGCAGCACAGGCCGTCGAGCTGCAGAACGGTCCGTTCCCGGTTCGTGTCCTCCGCGCTCTGGCCCTTCTTCGTGAAGCCCCAGCCTTGTTCCTGCGTGTACTTCGACGCAGGCGTGACCTGCGTGAACCCGTCCGCCACCGGCCCGTCCTTTGGTCCGAAATCGAATTTCAGAATCTCCGCGTGCGCCGCCACGCAACCGGCGCACAACATCGCACACATCAGTCTCTCTTTCATGAGTATCTCCTTCGAAGAAAGTTCATCCGCCCGGGCCGAACATCGAACATCCAACATCGAACACCGAATTTCGAATCCGGGATCCGGAAGACGTTCGATATTGGATGTTCGATGTTCGCTTCCCGTGCGCGTCGGTGAGCCTTGGCTGAAGGACGACTCCTCACAGCGGCGGCTCCACCAACGCGAAGCTCGCCTCCTGCACGCCGACCTCGGTGCCCGCAGCATCCAGCAGCCGTACCTTCAACGTCTGGATACCCGGCCGCAACGCGGCCGTCTCGAGTCCGAACTCGAGCGTCGTCCCATCGATATCGACAATGCGCTCGGTCCGCTCGCCGCCGGGCCCGGAGAGCACGGCTTGCAGTTCCATCTCCTGTCGGCTCAGCGCGCCCAGGTTGATCGTCGCCTTGCCTTTCACCTCTCGGACATCCGTGAACTGGCCGTACGGCCTGACAGTCAGCCCGAGCAGCGGCGGCACGGCCCCGCGCTGCACGGAGTAGTAGACCATCCGACCGTTCGGATCCGTCACCACGACTTCGGCTTTCGCTTCGCCCCGCTTCGCCGCGATCGTGTACGGGACCTCGATCTCGCGGGGCGTGCCGGCAGTGAGCGTGAAAGACTTCTCCGCCTTGCGCGTGCCGACCGCGTCCGAGACGGTCACGGCCACGTTGTACCGGCCCGCGCCCGCCAAAGGCGCGAGCGTTGCACCAAACCGGTTCCGCCCATATGCCGCCGCGCCGAACGACAGGCCCGTCACGTCGAGCTGCGGCTCGCCCAGCCAGATCTGGCCGTAGGATGCAGGATCGTGCCAGTCGCAGGGCACCCAGTTCGTGAGCTCGCCCGTGCGCCGGTTCGCGCTGGTCACCTGCAAACCCCACTTCGCGCCGAGCGGCACGCCCGGCACGCCCATCGCACGCACCGGAAGCGCGAGCTCCACGACCCACGTCTGCTCGTGGACCCGGACCTTCAGCTTCACCTGCGAATCCCAACTCTTGTCCGTGTCGCGCTTCTTCTTGAATGCCAGCTCCGCGGCCGCCGGGTCCTGGACCCAGGAGACGGTGTGACTCGCATCAAAAACGTTGCCGGCCGAGTTCAGGATCAGCTGGTAGTACTGCACGTGCCGAAGCGCGGGGTCCAGGAAGATCTCCAGTTCGTCGTCCTTCCAGATCTGAGCATCGTCGTTCCAGGTCGTGCGCGTCAGGAGCGCGTGCTCCGGTGCCTTGTCGCAGACGATCCCGAAATAGATGTGCTCCTGATCGAAACACGCCTTTACGTGGCGCTGTTCGATGGCGAGCCGCTTGAGCCTGCGGACCGAGAACGGCATAAATTCCTGCGCCGTCTGCCAGCACGCGTCGTCGAGCTTGCCGTCGAGCACCGGCGCGGTCCCCGCGAACGCCACGTGCTGCAAGGCCGGCGGCGTCGACGGGATGCCCAGTTCCTTCTGCTCGTTGCGGAACTCCAGGGATGAGAAGACGTCACCAGCCTGGGTCGACATGGCCAAGAACAGGTATGCGGAAGCGAGCAACTCGAGCATCTTCATGCAAACGTTCCTCCCTCGAAGAGCCATTGTCGTAAGCATTGTCGTAAGCGTTGTCGAAAAACGCGCCGCGACCCGCAACCGCTCACTCTCACTCAAACGGCCCGTCATACACCAGGAACGGCAGATCCATCCGCGCGACCGGACCCGCCCCGTTCGCCGAAAGGAAGAGCCTGGCCTCGTACGCACCGGCAGGTATCCCCGCCAGATCCATGGCCCAACGGTCGCGGCTTGCCTTCGGGGCACGCGAGAACCGTTTGAGTACGGTCGTCGCGCTACGCCGCGTCACGAACAGGTCCAGCCGGCAGCCGGCCTTGGCCAGGACCTCCTCGGCAACGAGGACATTCATCGGCAGCCAACGATCGACCGCCGCCAGGTCGGGCACCGGCAGACTCGCAGTCAACGGCTGCACACCGAGCGTCTCGCAACGCACGTCGTCCACGAACAGCACCGCCGGCTTGTTCGCGGATGTGTTGCGCACGACAAAGAGCAGATCCATCCTTTTCAGGTCCGGGATTACGCTGATTGTCTTCTCGCCGTAGGCCCATTCGCCGGTGTCGTTGTAAACGGAGAACGTGTCGTGCTTGGCCAGCGCCGACTCCCGATACTGGCGAACAGTGAGCTGCACGGGATCGAAGTTCGCGTGCGGTGCGGTCTGGAGGAATGACCAGAACGACACTCTGATGGTCCGGCCACGGCCCTTGGACGACGCGACCTGGCGCGCGGTCAGGTATTTCACGCTAGCCGACACACCCGCCGAATCGATGCGGAGCGCGTACCGGCCCGAATGCGCGAGCTCGTCCGAACGCTGCACGTTGCCGCTCGGCTCGTCGGCCGGGCGCTTGCCGCGAAACGTCCAGGGGCCGCCGTCGCCGTGTTCGAACCCACCGTTCTTGATCAGCGACACCGGCTGCGGCAAATCCAGCTTCGCCAGGTTCCGCTCGCAGCGCTCCCGCGAAAACGTTGTCGTAAGCGTTGTCGAACGTCGGTCCGAGCGGCTCGGCAGCTCGGCAAGCGCACAGACCCGGCACGCGCCCAACAGCAACGCCACCGCCAGCACACCACGTAGATTCACCACACTCATTCCCTTCACGGGCCTCTCCCCCTGAAGATGCGGGATTCTAACCACGGATTATACGGATCTCGCAATTCTCTCGCTACAGAATCTGAGAAATCCGTGTGATCCGTGGTCTCTGATTGACTTGGGTAAACCAGCGGCTCATGAACGGCTCCCTTCCCTCACGAACTGCCCCGGATCACCAGCTCGCAGTCCAGCTTGATCCGGTGATCGTCGCGGAACCCGAAATCGATCATCTCTGCAACCTTCTCAACCATAACCGTGCCCATCTGTTCGAGCGGCGTGCGGACCGCGCTGATCGGCGGATCGTGACGAACCAGCTCCGGCGGATCGTCGAACACCACAACCGCGCGCTCGGCCGGAATCTTTACCTCCAGCTCCCGCAGCACGCCCGAAAGTGCCGGCCAGAACCGCCCGCTCGTCGCAAAGATCGCGTCGATCTCAGGATGCGCGCGCAGGGCAGACGCCAGCTGCTTGCCAACCGATGGGTCGTCCGGATCGACCAACAGCACCAGCTCCTCCCGGAGCGGAATGCCGCAGGACTTCAGTGCAGCCGCATATCCGTCATGGCGCGGCCGGAGCCACGGACTCTCCAGGCTCGCCGCCACGAACAAAATGTTCTTGCGGTCCGAGTGCTTGACCAGATGCGTGACCGCTTTCACGCTGCCGCCGTAGTAGTCCGTCGAAATCGCGTTGAAGTCCATGCCCGACGGCGAGCTCGTGATGTACGGGACATGGTGCGCGCGGCAGACCTCGATGATGTCTTCAAAACCGCGGTACGCCGGAATCACCAGCCCGCTGCGCGGGCCCAACGACAGGATCTTCTCCGTCTTGACCAAAAGCGATTCCTCGAGCCGGAAGAAAATGATCTTCACGAAACATTGCCCGATCTGACGGTAGTGGAACACGCCCTGCAGCCGAGAGAACAACAGAAAGGACGGCATGCCGCCGTGACGCAGATTCCCCAACATCCCGTCAGTAAACACAATGTTCACGTGCTTCAACGGAACCCGTGGATCACGCACCGGAAACGTGCCGCTGCCCTTCACCCGACGGACCAGGCCCTCCGCTTCCAGCATGTCCAGCGCCTTCAATACCGTGTTGCGGCCGACGCCGAACTGCTCCATCAACCCCGACTCCGAAAGCTTGCCCACATCCAAGGTCCGGATCTGATCCCGCAACGCAGACACCACACGCTGGTATTTCGGATCACGCTTGCTCTTGCGCTTCGCGCTCATAGGTCAGTCCCATGCATGTTCTCGGATCAGTGCCTCACCCGCTATGTCTCTGACCTAACCCGTCAACATGAAAGGCTAGCCCGATACGTGGTGGTTTGTCAAGACCTGTGAGTGTGAAAGACGCGATTTTGGGGTGGGACCCGTAGGACGATTACGACGATTGGGACGATTCGGACCCGGCGAGCCGCCGTCCGACAGTCCTGCATGTCCAAATCGTCTAAATCGTCCTATCCCTATGCGTCGGCACCGGGTCACGGCGGGGCGGACCGGTACTCTTGCGGGCTCAGCCCGTAGTGCTTCTTGAACGCGTGCTTTGCGCGTGCGCGTAGATGCTCTCGAGCTGCTCGGCGGCGTGGTGGTACAGCGCGGTCGCCGCCTCGACGTCGCGCGGCCGCCCGTCACGCCCAGAATCTTGCCGACCGAATGGGTCGGATAGAGCATCGGCGGAAAACTCGCGAACTTCTTCCAGTCCGGCCCGTTCGCGCCTTCGTACGGCCCATAGAAGCCGTGCTCCATGTCGTGGTGGTAGCCCGCCTCCGCAAAGACGAATCGGCCGAACAGCCCCTGCCGGAACTTCTTGCGGCAGAAGATTGTCGATGCGCCGTAGTAGCTCGTTTCGCCCAGCATGTAGATCCGGCCCGACGCCTGCACCGCCGCAACCAACGCTTCCAGCTCCGCCATCGTCACTGCCGCGGGGACCCGCCGAGTACACGTCCTTGCCCGCCTGCAACGCGCTGTTGCGCTTGTCGCGGCGCCTTCAGCATGACGCGTCCGGTTCAGAACCCGCAATTTCATGGAAGGTCGTGCCCAGATCCGTCAGGTTCACGATGTCCGCGCTCGTGCGGCCCGCCGCGATCGTTCCGGGCAGCCGCGCGATCAGCGGAATCGCCGCGCTCGAGTCGTAGTAGGTTTGCTTCCAGAACAGGCCATGCTCGCCCGCGCCCTCGCCGTGGTCCGCGCAGTAGATGAGCAGCGTGTTCTCGGCCAGGCCCGTCTCCGCCAGGCAGTCCAGGATCCGGCCGACGTTCCGGTCCACGATCTCGCAGAGCGCGTAGTACGCGGCACGGCAGATCCTGATACGCTCCGGCGCGATCCCGCCGGGCAGCAGCCCGGGCCCCTCGCGCGCGGCCGTGATGCTCTTCGGTTGGTGCTCCTCGACCTCCGGCAGGTCGACTCGCTCGTAGTAGTAGTCGAACAGCTCCTTCGGCGCGATGAACGGGGGATGCGGCAGCAGCCAGCCGGTCCAGGTTCGGCGTCCGCACGAGCTCGTTGCCGTAGCAGCCCAGGAACCGCTTGTTGTGCTGGTCCGACATGATCACCAGGATGTTCGGTCGGTCCGGCATCGCGTCTTCTCCCTTGGATCCAGGAAACGTTTCGCTACCAAAATGAAATAGCGCAGGCAGGAGAGTCTGTCAAGATAGAGCCCTGCGGATCGGCGGCTTTCATCTTGACCAAGCGTCGTGCTGCAACTAGACTGGCGGGCGTGAGAACGGACGAGAGAACATCGGAACCGCCGGCACGACCTCCTCCCGTCAAGCTCGAGGTCGTGCGCGGCTTGTTTCGGGCTTACGCGGCAATGGTGCGCAAGCATTTCGGCGATCGCGTAGACCGGATCTGGCTCTACGGGTCGGCCGCCCGAGGTGATTGGACCGCGGAGTCGGACATCGACGTGCTGGTGATTCTTGACAAAGACCAGCCCGGCGATCTGGAATGGCTTGTGCGTGCCGCCTATCGGGTTGGGCTGGCCGAGCGGCAGCTCTTGCTCCAGCCGGTCATGCTGCCGACCGACGCCTTCGAGCAACTCGTGGCGAGGGAACGCCGGTTTGCCTTGGATGTTCTTCGGGAGGGGATTGCCGCATGACAGGCGAAAACTGCAAGGCGAACGCCCTCGACGAAACGCGCGTGGGGAACGACTGCCTGGCCGAGGCCGACTACCTGCACGCCGGCGGGTTCTTCAACGCCGCGGTCTCTCGTGCATACTACGCGGCCTTGCATTGGGCTCGCGCCCTGCTCGTGCTTAAGGGGCTCGAGCCGAAGACGCATCGCGGCGTCATTCAACTCCTGCACCTTCATTATGTCGAGCACGGGACGATGGCCGCCGCCGCCGCCGCGGAACTCGGGCAACTCGAGACATACCGCGAACTCAGCGATTACCACGCCGGCATTGCTCTTGACGGCAGTCGAGCCGCTCAGGAGATTGCCCGGGCCCGTACGTTCATCGACGCGTGCCGCCCGTTCATGCCCGCCCCATGAGTCGCCGACGGGAGCCAGGCTGCAAAGCACATCACCGGCCAGCATCTCGGGATTCACGGCGGCCATTGCCTCGTCCCTGACCGTCAACCGGCTCCAAACGGGAATCCGAAGCGTTTCACCCTTTCTTGTTTCGCGTGATTCCCGTCACATTCCGGCTGTGTCAACGCCGGATCTGTGTGCCAAGTCACGATTGTCCCCCTTTTCTCCGGAATCATCCCCTTTCACACACACCGGGCGCGAGGCCACACTGTCTGCAGCGATCAACCGGGAGGACCGTACGATGAGAGACACCTTGCGCAAGATCGTTCCCGTCCCGCTCCGCGACGTGTCGCTGGCCGGCGGGTTCTGGGGGCCGCGGCTCGAGACGAATCGTCTGGTGACGCTGCCGGTCGAGTACGAGCAGTGCGAAAAGACCGGCCGGATCGCCGGCCTGCAGCCCAACCGGCGGCCCGACATGCTGCATCAGTTCCATCCGTCCGACGTGGCGAAGTGGATGGAAGCGGCCGCCTACAGCCTGGCCACGCATCCGGACAAGGCGCTGGCGGCGCGGCTGGACTACGTGGTGGACCTGCACGAGAAAGCGCAGGAGAAGGACGGCTATCTGAACCAGTATTTCACGACCGTCGCGCCCGAGAAGCGCTGGACGAATCTGCGGAGCGCACACGAATTGTACTGCGCCGGACACCTGATGGAAGCGGCCGTCGCGCACTACGAGGCGACGGGCCACACGAAGATGCTCGAGGTGATGTGCCGCAACGCAGACCATATCGGCCGGACGTTCGGCCCGCGGCGCGGTCAGAAACGCGGCTATCCGGGCCATGAGGAGATCGAGCTTGCGCTCGTGAAGCTCTATCGCGCCACGGGCAAGCGCCGGTTCCTCGACCTCGCGAAATACTTCGTCGACGAACGCGGCCGCATGCCGCACTACTTCGATATCGAGGCGCAAGCACGGGGCGACGAGCCCAAGAGCCCGCGCCACGGCGGTTACGACTACAACCAGGCGCACCTGCCCGTCCGCGAGCAGAAGACGGCGGAAGGCCACGCGGTCCGGGCCTGTTATCTCTACGCCGGCATGGCAGATGTTGCCGCGGAGACCGGCGACAGGAAGTTGCTTGCCGCTTGCCGCGCGATCTGGCGCAATATCGTCGAGCGCCGCATGTACGTGACGGGCGCGGTCGGTTCGTCGCGATTCGGCGAGCGGTTCACGTTTGACTACGATCTGCCGAACGAGACGGCCTACGCGGAGACCTGCGCGAATATCGCGCTGGTCTTCTTCGCGCATCGCATGCTGCAGGTCGAACAGGACGGTCGGTACGCCGACGTCATGGAACGCGCGATCCATAACGGCGTGCTCAGCGGCGTGTCGCTGGACGGCAAACGGTTCTTCTACGATAACCCGCTCGCCGTGCAGCCCGGCGCCCACAGGTTCAACAAGCAGAAACCGCCCGTGCGTCAGGACTGGTTCGGATGCGCGTGCTGTCCGCCGAACATCGCGCGCTTCCTTGCCTCGTTGGGAACCTACGTCTATTCCGTGAGCCCGCGCGGGCTCTGGATCCATCTGTACGCATCCGGCAAAGCGACGGCGACTCTCGCCGACCAACGCGTCGTGGTGCGGCAGAAGACGGAATACCCGTGGAAGGGGAAGGTCTCCTTTGTTGTCCGACCCGACGCACCGGCTACCTTCGCGATCGCACTCCGAATTCCCGGCTGGTGCCGGAACGCGACACTCAAGATCAACGGCAAAGCCGTGAATGTCTCGAAGAGCACCCGGAAGGGCTATGCGAAGATCACGCGCGAATGGCAGGCCGGCGACCGGCTCGAGCTGGTTCTCGACATGCCGGTCGAGCGGATCGAGGCGAACCCGAACGTGCGGCACAACTGTGGGCGTGTCGCGCTGCAGCGCGGCCCGGTCGTCTACTGCCTGGAACAGGCCGACAACGGCGGGAACCTGAACGACATCGCCCTGCCGCGTACGGCCAAGCTGACGGTGCGGACCGACCGGGCCCTCTTCGGCGGCGTCCCCGTCATTACGGCCGGCGCTGTGCAACGTGACATGTCACCGTGGCACGGCACCCTGTACCGGGCTGCCGAGGCCCAAACCCGGTCGCGTCCGATCAAGGCGATTCCCTACTTCCTCTGGGCGAACCGCGCGCCCGGCGAGATGCTCGTGTGGATCCGGGAATCCGGTTCTTGACGAGATACCGTTCTTCATTGTCGCGCACGAACGAATGCCCTACACTTCGAATTGCGGGGATCCGATGAAGATCACCGACGACTACAGAGCCAAGTACGCCATCTGGGCGGCTTGGTCGCAGATTGCAGTTTGAACCTGCAGTATACATAACGAACCATCCATGGCGCGGACAGCTGTTCGAGAACCTCTTCCAGAAGGTCGAGCCACGCGCGCACGCGGTCGCAGGCCAGCGGTTAATCCGCATCGGTATACAAGCGGTCCGCCGAATTCTTTTACAGTGAGGGGCTGCGCACGCGGCACACGCGCACTATGATGAGGGCACACGGAGGGAATTCGGTGAGCAGCAAGGACCGACCGAACATCATCCACCTGATCTCACACGACATGGGCCGCCATCTCGGCTGCTACGGGGCCGGTGTCGCCACACCGAACTACGACCGGCTTGCCGCGATGGGCGTCCGGTTCTCCAACTACTTCTGCACGCAGGCCGGCTGCTCGCCCAGCCGCGGCAGCATCTCGACCGGCCGCTACCCGCACAACAACGGCCTGATCGGCCTCGCCCATATCGGCTGGCGTATCCGCGACGACGTCAAGAAGATGCCGGAATACCTCAACGAGCTCGGCTACCGCACGCACCTGATCGGACAGCATCACGAGTCGAACGCGGACGATATGCCCGGGTGCAAGGACCCCAAGTTGGCCGCCGCCAAGCGGCTTGGCTACCAGCATGTTGTGAAGACCACGCAGATCCCGGGCACGAGCGGCAGCTTCATCGGTAACTGCTACGAGACCCTGAACGCGAATATCGACGAGATTATGGGGCCGGACAGCCCGTTCTTCATCAGTATCGGCACGCCCGGCGCGCACCGCAAGTACGTGGCCTGGAAGAATGGCGTCCAGTACGAGCCCGACAACCACAACGAAGTGCCGGTCCCGCCGTACCTGCCCGATAAGCAGGCGATTCGGCTCGATATCGCGCATCTGAACGGGCTGGTGAAGAAAGAAGACGAGTACCTCGGCCAGATCCTGGACTTGCTCGAGGAGAAGGGGCTGACCGAGAACACGCTGTTCGTCGTGACCACCGATCACGGGATCGCGATGCCGCGCGCGAAAGGGACATGTTTCGATCCCGGGCTCGGTACCTTCCTGATCATGTACATGAAGGGTAGGGCGGAAGGCGGCAAGGTCCACGACGAGCTGCTCTCGAATGTCGACCTGCTGCCGACCTACATCGAGCTGGCCGGCGGCGAGCCGCCCGCCGACATCGACGGGCGCAGCTTCCTCGCGCTGCTCGATGGCAAGGACTATGCGAAACGCGAGGACATCTTCGCCGAGATGACCTGGCATGACGGGTACGATCCCGTCCGTTCCGTTCGGACCGAGCGGTTCAAGTACATGAAGAACTTCGGGCGCCGCCCGCGCGTCTATGTCCCGCTCGATATCTATATGAGCCGGTCCGGTGCCGCCATGCTCGAGGAATGCTACTATTTCACGCGCGAGCCCGAGGAACTCTACGATCTTGAGAACGACCCGCTCGAGCAGACGAACCTAGCCGGCGATCCCGCCCACGCCGAAACACTCGAGCGGCTCCGCACCCGCGTCGAGAACTGGATGCAGGAAAGCGACGACCCGCTGCTCAAAGGCGACGTGCCGCCCACCGACAAGCAGCGCAAACACGACAACCGCCCCTACAACAACTGGTCCGGCCCCGAATTCCCGTGACGTAATTGGCAGGACGTTTACTTTCTGAAACCCGCCAAACGCCCCCAACCAGCCCGTTAATCGCCACCGAGGAATTGCCGAAAAAAGGCACAACGCGGCAAGGCCGCGGCCAAAGGAGAAGAGATTCGCCCGCTAAACACCCCCCTTCGCCCAAGGGCTACGGCGGGGCATGGCGCTAAATGACGCGAAACAGGGTAAGCGTTAAGCTGGGGGCATTGCAGACCGATCAGAGAATCGTCGTGCCTACTCGTCGATCGTGATCGTCGCACGAAGGGACTGACGCACACCCCTGGACTGGCGTACGGGCCCGCGGCATGCTATCCTGACCGGATCGTTCAACCAGGGAAGGGAGCACGCCGTGAAACCGAACATCCTCATCATCGTGACCGACGACCAGGGCTACGCCGACCTCAGCGCCTATGCCCACGCCGCAGCCGACATCCAGACCCCGAACCTGGACCGGCTCGCCCGGAGCGGCATCCTCTTCGAGCAGGCCTACGTCACCGCGCCTGTCTGCAGCCCGTCCCGCTCCGGGTTCAACACGGGCCGCTATCAGCAACGCTGGGACGGCAAGGCCGGCTGGAAATCCGGCCTGCCCGAGACCGTCAAAACGATCGCCGAACACCTCAAGCCGGCCGGCTACGTCACCGGCAAGCTCGGCAAAAGCGACTACGGTACCGATTACCACACCCACGATGCGCGGGTCTACCCGCTCAACCACGGGTTCGACGAGTTTCTCGGGTTCAGCTCCCACGCGCACGACTACTACCTGCTCTCCGAGGAGGTTGAAGCCAAAACGCCCGACCCGCACGGGCACAGCGCCGCGCTCGGCCCGCTCATGCACAACGAGACCCGCAAGAGCTACGCGTCCGGCTACCTCACCGAGATCTTCACCGATGCCGCAACCGACTTCCTCGAACGGCACCAGGCCGAACCGTTCCTGCTGCAGCTGCACTACAATTCCGTGCACCACCTCATCCATGAGGTCCCAAAGCGCTACCTCGACAAGTTCGGCGTGCCCGAAATCCCGCGCTACAACCCCGAGGACGGCGGTTCCTACGAGGACTACTACAGGACCTACAACAGCCTCGACCCGATCACCGACAAGGACATGCGCGGCTACTATCTCGCGAACCTGAACTGCCTGGACGATAATATCGGACGGCTGCTCGACACCCTGGACCGGCTCGGCCTGGCTGAGAACACGTTGATCGTCTGTTTCGGCGACAACGGCGGCTCGCCGCTGACCGGCGCCGACAACCGGCCCCTGCGCGGCGCGAAGTTCGATGTGTACGAGGGCGGTCTGCGTGTGCCGTTCATGCTACGCTGGCCCGCCGTGCTGGGCGCGGCCACATGCTTCAAACTGCCCGTGTCCGCGCTGGACGTCTTGCCGACCGTGCTCGAGGCCGCGCAACTGGAGCGCCCCGCGGAACTGGACGGCTGCAGCCTGCTGCCCGCGCTGCGTGGGGAGGAAACGGAGCCACTGCCCTCCCGCGCCCTGTTCTGGAAATGGCAGGAGAGCTTCGCCGTGCGCGAAGGGCCGTGGAAGCTGATGCGGGGCCGAACCGACCCGCCAAACCGCGCGCCGACCAGCCGCATCCTTGACGGGCCGGACGCCGGCCACCTGAGCCTGTTCAACCTCGACAAGGATCCCGCCGAGCAGCAGAACCTGATCGCACAACATCCGGACACGGCCGAGCGGCTCCAGAAACTCTACGACGCCTGGGACGCCGAGAACGGGGCCATCCCCATGAGCGGTTGAGCGTGGGGAAGGTGTCGGGTGCCCCGTGTAGGGTAAAGGGGAAGGGTAAAGGGGACAGACCCTTGGCGAAATTGTAGGGTAAAGGGGACAGACCCTTGGCGAAATTGGCGGCTGTCTGTGCGAAAGGGCCCGCGTTCGGGTCTTTCGAAAAAAAGTTGAAAAAAAACCGGAATTTCGGACTTCCCAAGCCTTCAAGGTAGTAGAGGCGCGAATTGCGCCCTCAGCACAGCGAATCTTGGAGGTGACCGATGCGCAGGGCCAGAATCAAGGAAGCGGGGGCAGCCTACTACCATATCCATTCCCGGATCGTGGACCGCCAGATGCTGCTCGACGAGGATGAAAAGGAGCGGTTTCGGCGGCTGATGCGGAAGGTCGAAGCGTTCTCGGGGGTGCGGGTCATCACGTGGGCGGCGATGAGCAACCATTTCCACATTCTGCTGCTGGTCCCCGAACGCAAGGCCGTAAGCGATCAGGAATTGATCCGCCGTCTCGGGCATTTGTACAAGAGCAAGGAAGTGCAAGGGATCGCCCGGGAATTGCAGCGGCTGCGGGAGACCGGCGGGCAAGAGGCCGCGGAAGCGCTCAAACGCAAGTACACCTACCGGATGTACGATCTCTCGGAGTTCGGAAAAACCCTCAAACAGCGCTTCACCCAGGGGTTCAATGCTCGGCATGAGCGAACGGGGACACTCTGGGAGCAGCGCTTCAAGAGCGTGCTCGTGCAGTCTGACGGCCGGTGTCTGTCAACGATCGGCGCTTACATCGATTTGAACCCGGTGCGCGCGGGCCTGGTCAAGGATCCGAAGGACTACCGCTTCTGCGGGTACGCCGAGGCGATGGGAGGGAACCGGCGGGCCCGCGAGGGGCTGGCACGG
>Ga0272441_10011453_pt1 | contig 13155 bp, 8 predicted proteins | sample SSMProp6N_FD_193582 | JGI IMG/M metagenome (GOLD analysis project Ga0272441, IMG submission 193582) | Marine sediment archaeal communities from Little Sippewissett salt marsh, Falmouth, MA, United States - SSM-Prop-6N | ecosystem: Environmental > Aquatic > Marine > Wetlands > Sediment ... | reverse complement strand
TTTTACCGTGCGGGTGAAGCATGGATCGTCCAGTGATGTCGCTGAGTTGATGGATGATTTCAACCGCATGGCGGAAACGCTCTTGACAACGACGGTAAAGAAACAGGCGCTGGAGGAGAGCGAAGAAGAGTTGAAGAGGACAAACATCCGGCTGCAGCAGGAGATTGCCGATCACGAACGTGCCGAGGAACAGATCAGGCAGTCTCTCGAGGAAAAGGAAAGGCTCCTTGCCGAGATTCACCACCGCGTCAAAAACAACATGCAGATCATCTCCAGCCTTCTCTCACTCCAGTCCGGGCATGTAACGGACGAAAAGGCCCTTTCACTGGTCAGAAATTGCGAGGAGCGGATTCGATCAATGGCCCTTGTCCACGAAAGGCTCTACCTCTCGGAGGACCTTTCGCGGATCGACTTCAGCCGCTACATACACAGTATAGCGCTCCGACTGTATCAGGTCTACGGGGTGGATTCGAGGGCTGTCACGTTTTCGTCCGGCGTGAAAGATGTCCTGTTCACCATTGAGACGGCGATTCCGCTGGGGCTTATCCTCAACGAGCTTCTCTCGAACGCGTTGAAACACGCCTTCCCCACGGGCGGGGAGGGCGTGATCACGGTAGGGCTTGATGTGGACAGTGAAACCGGGGAATACACGCTGACCGTCGCGGACAATGGTGCCGGTTTTTCCGAAGACATCGATTACCGGCAATCGGAGACCCTCGGCCTCCTCCTGGTGAATCTCCTTGCCGATCAGCTCGGCGGGACGGTAACACTGGACAGGAGCGGGGGGACATCGTTCGGAATTACCTTCAGAGAACAGACGTACAAACGGAGGATATGAGAAATTGTTCGCACGTATCTCAGAGACCATCTTCGACAACGTGGTAATAGCAGATCTCACCGGCACTATCAGAGAGGCCAACGAGACGTGCTGCCGCACCCTCGGTTACGGAAGAAAGGCCCTCCTCGGCATGGACCTGTCGTCGATCCTGTCCGGGGGGGATGCCGCCTCGATACTCGGTCTGGCCCGTACGAAGAGAAAAAGAAAAAAAGGCCTTCATCTGGACCTGATAGCGGCCGATGGGACGGTGATCCCCGCGGAGTGCAACGCACAGTACGTCACCCATGAGGGGAAGGATGCCATTTTCTGTGTTGCCCGGGACACCAGAGAGCAGGCACGAACGGAAGAGGATTTGAAAAAAGGGCAGGAGCAGTGCCGTGCCGTCCTTGAGGAGATAGAAGACGGCTACTGGGAAACCGATCTTGCGGGGAGGCTTACCTTTGTCAACGATGCCATGTGCGCCATAGCGGAGACGACGAAGGAAGAGCTCCTGAGCGGTGTGAAGTTCAGCAACTACTCAGATTCCGGAACCATGAAGCAGATATACACGATCTTTGAGGAGGTCTACCGGACGGGAAAGCCATCGGATCTGGGAGACCACAAGATCAACAGGAGGGATGGGGGCACGAGAGTGGCCCAGTTTAACGTCTCCCTGATACGGGATAACAGAGGGAAGCCGGTGGGATTCCGCGGCATTACCCGTGATGTCACCGAGCGGAGGGCGATGGAAGGAGCCCTGCGGGAGAGTGAGGAGAAGCTCCGCCTGGTAACCGAGAATATGCGGGATATGGTCCGCCTGACCGATATGGAGGGAAAAAATCTCTATGTGAGTCCGTCGCACACGACGGTCCTCGGGTACACCCCGGAAGAGAGGGTCGGTCGATCCGGTTTCGAGGTGGTCCATCCCGAGGATCTGGAGCGGGTTCTGCAGATTTTTACGGAGAAGATTGCCAGTTTGCAGGCCGGAAGGGTCGAATACCGCGCCAGTCATGCAGACGGGCATTATATATGGGTGGAAACGATCGGCAACCTGGTCCATGACGCGGAGGGCCACCCAACGGGAATCTTGATGACCACCCGCGATATCACCGAGCGCAAGGCGGTGGAGGATGCGCTGCGGGAGAGAGAGGAGAGCTACCGGAACGTTCTCGATCTGGCCCCCGACGCGATCACCATCGTCAGGAGGGAGGATGCCACGTACCTGCAGGTCAACGACGCCTTCTGCCGTCAGACCGGATACAGCGCGGAAGAGATCATCGGCCGGACTTCCGCGGATCTGAATCTGTATGTGAATCCGGCCGACCGGAGGCGGCTGTTTGGTCTCCTGGCGCGGGAGGATCGGGTGGACGGGATCGAGATCCAGTATCGAGCGAAGGACGGGACGATCTTGGACGACCTGGTCTCGGCCCGGCCGATCCGTTTCCGGGGTGAGGACTGTTTCCTGGTTATGGCCACGGTGATCACTTCGCTCAAGAAGGCCGAGCAGGCCCTTCGCCAGAGCGAGGAGAAGTACCGCACCATCCTTGAGGGGATAGAGGCCGGGTATTACGAGCTCGATCTTGGAGGAAGGTTTACCTTCTTCAACGATGCCCTGTGCAGGATCATGGGGTATCCCAGGGAGAAACTGATGGGGATGGAGTATCGGGAATACACCACCCCCGAGGCCGCCCGGAGGGGTTCCGCGGCGTTCTCCGAGGTGTACCGAACGGGGAAACCCGGGACGTTATCCGATCATGAGATCATCAGAAAGGACGGCAAGACCGTGGTCCTGGAACAGTCCATTCTCCTGATGAGAAATGATACGGGGGACCCAATCGGATTCCGGGGTATCGCCCATGATGTCAGCGAGCGGCGGGCGATGGAGAAGGCGCTCAGTGCGAGCGAGGAGAAGTACCGCACCATCCTCGAGAGTATGGAGGATGGATACTGGGAAGTCGACCTTAGCGGGAGGTTCACCTTCTTCAACGATGCCCTGTGCAGGATGGTGGAACTCCCGGGGGATGAGCTGAAGGGGATGGAAAGCCTGGACTATGCCAACCCCGAAATTGTGAAGGGGACATACGCGATCTTCCGCGAGATCTACCGGACGGGAAAACCGGCGAACATCGTCGATTATGAATTCACAAAAGCGGACGGCAGCAGAGCAACCCACGAACTGTCCGTCTCGCTGATGAAGGACGCGGAGGGGACTCCGGTCGGCTTCCGCGGCGTGTCGAGAGACGTGACCGCCCGTAAGCAGGCGGAGGAGGAGATACAGACCCACCGGGAGCACCTCGCCCTGATCAACCAGATACTCCGCCATGACCTGACAAACGATCTCGTGGTTATGCAGAGCAGCCTCAATCTGTACAAGATCTCTCATGAAGAGGAACTTGTCGAAGAAACGGAGGCGCGCGTCAAAAAAAGCCTGGACCTCATCGATAAGATGAGAGCCCTTGAATCCTTTATCTCTTCGCACAAAGATCTCAAGGCCTATAAGCTGCGGGATATCATGGACGAGATTGCCGGAAATTACCCGTTTATAACCATCAAGGTCAAGGGGAGGGGGAGGGTCCAGGTCATGGCCGACGACTCCCTCTTTTCCGTCACCGACAACATCGTACGCAATGCCGTTATCCACGGAAAGGCCGACAGGATCGAGGTGACCATCGAGAAGGAAAACGATATGTGCCGGGTGCGCATTGCCGACAACGGGGTGGGGATCCCCGATGAAATCAAGGAGACGATCTTCGAAGAGGGATTCATACATGGGGACACCGGCCATACCGGATTGGGCCTCCACATCGTCAGAAAGGCGATGGAAAAATATGGCGGGTATGTCTACGTGGAGGACAACAAACCGAAGGGGACCGCGTTTGTTCTGGCGTTCAAGGCAATATAAGGAAGAGGTGAGAAGGCTGGATGAAGAAGAGGATTTTGATCGTAGAAGACGAGGTTATCATAGCCAGAGATATCCAGAGCAAGCTGAGGGAGCTCGGGTACGATACCCTCCCCATCGTCTCTTCCGGAGAAGAGGCCATTGAAAAAGCCGGAGAGCTCAAGCCGGATCTGATACTGATGGACATTGTTCTGAACGGAGAGATCGACGGGATAGAGGCGGCCGGCCGGATCGGCAGGTTTTTCAACATACCCGTCGTGTATCTGACCGCCTATGCCGATGATAAAACCCTTGAACGTGCCAAGGTGACGGATCCCTTCGGGTACATGATGAAGCCCTTCGGGGAAAAAGAGCTGCACAGCACCGTCGAGATGGCCATCTATAAGCACCGAAGCACCGAAAAACTTCTGGACAGCATGGAGGGGACGATCGACGCCCTCGCCACGGCGCTGGAGATGCGGGACCCGTATACCGCCGGCCATCAGAGACGCGTGGGGGAACTTGCCGAGGCCATCGGCCGGGAACTGAACCGTTCGGGTGATGAGATCAGGGGAATACACCTCGCCGCGCTTATTCATGATATCGGGAAGATATATGTTCCTTCGGAGATACTGAGTAAACCGATCGAATTGACGAATAACGAGTTTAACATCATCAAGACCCACCCGCGGATCGGGTACGATATCCTCGGGAAGATAGAGTTCCCCTGGCCGATTGCCGAGATGGTCTATCAGCACCACGAGAGGCTCGACGGTTCGGGGTATCCGCGGGGGCTGGAGGGGGACGAGATCATCGTTCAGGCGAGAATCCTGGCGGTGGCGGATGTAGTGGAGGCCATGACCTCCCGCAGACCGTACCGGCAGGCTCTCGGGATGGAGACGGCGCTGAAAGAGATCGTCGCCGGCAGGGACACGAGGTACGATCCCGATGTCGTGGATGCCTGTGTGAAGCTGTTCAGGGAAGGCGGCTTTGTCTTCAGCGATACGCTGTAATCCTCCGCTTGCTCCCTCTGTCGTTTCTTTTTGCTAGGAAAGGGGGGTGAAGGTGTCTTTCCCCGCGGCAAGCATCAGTACCACCGGCATCACGCCTTTTCCCAGCCGCACCATCCGCTCGGCCGTCTCCCTGATATCCCACTGTGCGTGCAGATCTTCGCGGAGGCGGGAGATATGGTACAGCTCTCGGATGTTCACCCGTAGCGCCACCCGTTTCCGATGGGAATTGGTGAGGATATAGGGCGCCGCCGGGGGGGATACCTCTCTGATCCGGCGGTATGCCGCATCCGTCCGGGAGATCACCTCCATGAAGGGCTTATCCATCCCGATCTCGCGTATCGAGGGGGGAATCGTGACCCCCAGCGACGGATTGTATCCCTGGGTCGTGATGGTTGCCATCCGGTGCCGTTTCAACTGGGCAAAACAGGATGCGCTGACGACGGCCTCGAAGAGGAGGCCGGCATATTCGAATTCCCGTACGGGAGGGTCGTACGCCTGCATCCGGCGACAGGCGGTCCGGATCACCCCCTCCTTTTCCTCCCGGCTCATGGCGAGCGCGGCCGCCCTGCACGCCCCCAGGGTCAGATCGGAGAACGAGTGCAGCAGGGAGGCGATGATCACCTCGTCGCCGTCGGGGGTCGCGTCCACCAGGGTCACATTTCCTTCTTGTGCGATAACGGGGTTCTGGCCGGACGTGTCGGTGCCTGCCGCCAGTTCTCTCAGATCCTCCTTCGTCTCCTGATCGAAGGGTGTTGCCTCGGTATACCGGACCAGCGAGGGGGCGATATCCCCCGTCGCCTCGTAGAGACGCTTTCCGTATTCGTTCATCTCTTTCAGGGGGTGTGCCGCCGAGCGCCTGAGCATCAGCTCGAGGTTCCGCGCGTTCAGGGTCATCCCCAGCTGGGCGTGTGTCGCCATCGAGACGATATACCGGGCGTCCTCCTTCGCCCAGCCGTCCACCGTGGATCTGTTCGACGGGTCGGCCAGCATCTCCCGGTGTTTCTCAAAGAGGTGCTCCTTCAGGGCTGCGTACAGCTTGTGGTAGAGTGCATTCTGCTCCTTCACCGTCTCGACGAACAGGCCCTCCAGGCCGGCGTCCCGTACCTCCTGCGGGATGACAAAATCGTCCTCCAGGCGTATGTACCGTTGCGATTTTTCCGTGTAGGAACAGAGGCGGAATTTTTCGATCTCCTCCACGATGAGACGCGAGACGCCCAGGATATCGATGTTGAAGACGGCGTGTTCGGCGATGGAGCTGTGTCCCATCCCGAAGACGATCGTCTGGTTGGACCTGCGCGCCTTCTCGACTTCGCTCCTCGCGGCCGATCTGAGCTCGTCGACGGGGAGGGGATTTCTGCTGATGCGGGCGTAGGCGGCGCAGAGGGTCTCGGGGGTCAGACGTTCCTCCCCCTCCAGGGACGCGCGGCACTCCCTGATCACCTCATAATCGACGTTGTGCCCTGCCAGTATGACCTTCACGGTTCCCCCCTGTCTGTCTATCCGATCAGCGAGTAGTAGATGGATTGCCCGGCGGCCCACAGGAGGACCCCCGCGGTCAGGACGATACAGCTTATCGCGAGTACGCGGTGGATCTGGTTCTCCCTGCGCTTCTCACGGTATCCCAGGAGAAAGCCCAGGAGAATCCCCGATGCTATGCCGCCCCCGTGCCCCCAGTTGTTGATCCCGGGGATCATGAAGCCGAACAGCATAAGTCCCACGACCCACCCCATGACCTGCCGGTAGATCACCTCCCCGTAGATCCCTCCCCGGCTCTTCCCATAGTAGAGCGTTGCCCCGATCAGGCCGCAGACGCTGGCGGAGGCTCCGATGGTCAGGGGGACACCGGCGAGATAGGAGAGGTAGAATCCCGCGATCCCGGTCAGGGTGTAGATGGTAAAAAAACGGTAGAGGCCGTACTCGTTCAGGACGAAGATCCCCAGCTGCCGCAGGGCCAGCATGTTGAATATGATATGGAGCAGCCCCCCGTGAAGATAGGAGGCGGCCAGGAGCGTCCACCAGCCGTGGAGCCTGTCGATGGGGAGCGTCCCCGTCGCCCCCAGGAGGAGAAGACTGTGATTGGAGGGGGCCAGGAAGGCGAGGGGGTTGGCGGACAGACCGAGCCCCCGCGGATTCAGGAGGAGGGCAAGGATATAAAAGGCCACGTTGACGTAGATGATGAGCTTGATCATGTCGGCCGGGTCGCTCAGGAAGTTCGAGGGGAGGGCCAGTTTCCACCCCGAACCGGGCCGCGAGAGGCCGCAATAGGGACAGACCGGCTCGTCGCGGTTGATCAGCCTCCTGCAGTTGGGGCAGAGTATCGATTTTTTCTCCGAACGTTCCATGTGTCCCCTTCCGGTCCTAATTCAGAAACCGCACCATCAGCGGGATGGCGAGAAAGGTCCCGATCGAGCTGCCCAGGTTGACGAAGACGATCAAGAGCAGGATCCGGGTGATCTTGTTGCGCCAGAACCCTCTGACCGATGCGATATCCGTCTTCAGGTCCATAAAATCCTTCACCTGCGGCCTCTTCAGGGCGGCTTCCGTGAGGCCCGCGACCCACCCGGCCGCTATCATGGGGTTGATCGAGGTCAGAGGCGCGGCGGCGACGGAGGCGGCGATCGTCAGCGGATGTGCCAGGACCGCCAGGGCTCCGAGACCCGCCAGGATGCCGTTGACCAGGACCCACCACTTGATCATGTTCAGGCTCGCCTCGCTCCCCGAGTGAAAAAATCCCGCGACGATGATTCCGATGACGGCAAAGGAGATTCCCCACCCGATAAACCGCCCCGCGATACCTCTCTGCGGGACCTCGTTCAAGGCGGCGAGATCCGTCTCTCTGCCGAAGTTTTCCAGGATCCCCGGGACATGGCCGGCCCCCACGACCGCGACGACCTTTTCTCCCGACGCGTTATCGATGGAACGGGCCAGGAAGCGGTCCCGCTCGTCGATCAGCGTGGCCTTGATCTCCGGCAGTTCCTTCCCGAAGGTCTCGAGGGCCAGCTCCAGGGCATCACGTTCCTTCAGCTTTTCTATCTCCTCTTCACTGATGTCTTCATCGATAAAGATGGAGGAGATCAGCTCAAAGATGAAACGCAGCTTTCTGAAAAACCCCATGTTGCGCCACGTCCTCTTCAGCGTGGTGCGGATATCACGGTCGGCCAGGACGATTCGCGCCCCGATCTCCTCCGCCTTTTTGATGGCGCGTATCATTTCCTCGCCGGGGTTGATCTTGAACCGTTCCGCCAGCTTCTTCTGGAACGATGCCATGATGAGCTGGGACAGGAGGAGTGAGGTGCGTTTCTGACGGATGATCTTGAGGATATCCATCTCCTCCCAATCGGTCTTCTGCATGATCGCGTCGTACCGGGACTGGCACAGTTCCACACAAACGGTATCGGGCCGCTCCTCTTCGATGACCCTTTCTACCAGCTCGGCGCTGTCCCGGGAGACATGCGCCGTCCCGACGAGGATGATCTCCCGGCCGTCTGTCGTGATGCGGTGTATGTTATTGTTATCCATATGGCATGTGTATCGGCAAGCGGAAACCGAGCACAGGAAATAGCAATATTCTCCGTTATTGTAAAGGAAAATCCCGGCCTGTTTCCCCTTGCCCGTGCGCCCCCGGCGGGGTATAAGGGGCGGTCATGGACCAGAACGTACGCGCGGGAGAGATCATTGAGGTAGCGATCGACACGATCGCCTTCGGGGGGAGCGGCGTCAGCCGCGTCGGCCCCGTGGTCGTCTTCGTCCCCTTCACCGCTCCCGGAGATGTCGTCGAGGTACGGATCGTGAAGGTGAAAAAAAACTACCTGATTGGAGAGATCGCCCGGGTCCTCTCCGCCTCCCCCGACCGGGTCGAACCGTCCTGCCCCTCCTTTTCGCTGTGCGGGGGGTGCCAGTACCAGCACCTGCCGTACGGGACCCAGCTGAAGACCAAGGAACGACAGGTGGCGGAGTCCTTCGAGAGGATCGGAAAGATCGCCGCTCCACCGGTGGGGACTATCATTCCTTCCCCGCTGCCCTTCGGCTACCGGGGGAAGGCGGAGTTTCACGGCGCCCCCGCCCCCGGCGGAGACTTTCACTTGGGTTTCATGGACACACAGGGGGGCACGGTTGTCGATATCGAGCGATGCGCGATCGTCGATGGGTCGATCAACACCGAATTCGCAAAGCTCCGGGGCGGGCTCGCCGCCGGGAAGCCCCCTTCGGGGCGCAGGAGGTACATTCTCTGGTCAGGGGCTCCCTATCCACCGCGCAGATACATTACGCGACAGGTCGGGGAGAGGGAACTGGCCGTCCCCGCCGCTGGCTTCTTCCAGGGAAATCTGTCCCTGACGGAGACACTGGTGGGGCGCGTCGTCGAGCTGTGCGCCCTGAAGGAGACCGACCAGGTCCTGGATGCCTGCTGCGGCTCGGGCCTCTTTTCCCTCTTTATCGCCCCCCGTGTCCGGGAGTTGATCGGCATAGAGATCAACGGCGCGGCCGTCCGGTGCGCGGCGCGAAACGCAGAAAATCACGGCATCACCAACGCGCGCTTTCAGAAGGGGGACGTGGAGGCTGTCCTGAACGGACTTGCGGGGGAGGGCGCCCGCGTGGACACCGTACTCATCGACCCGCCCCGGACCGGGTGCACCACCCGGACCCTTGCGGCCATCGACCGGCTGGGGCCGGAGCGGATCGTCTACGTGTCGTGCAACCCGGCTACCCAGGCGCGCGATGTCCGCCACCTGGTCGACAGGGGGTTTCGCCTCGAGACGCTCCTGCCGATCGATATGTTCCCTCAGACACAGCACGTCGAGGTCATCGCTTTGCTGGTCAGATAGCGCCCGCCGCCCCGGTCATTTCGACCGGAGGGAGCTACAGTACCCTTTAGGGTGAAATCTTGGGTTTTCCCCTGCCGGGGACTATAGCTCCTCGTCAAAACTCCTTCGAAATGACAGAAGAATGGTCTAGGCAACGCAATAGTCGTCAAAAATATTTTTTGATTGACCCGCTACTCGTATATCTTTTCGTCCGCGGCATCCGCCTCTTCGGCGTCGGCCTCGTAGTCGCGCGCGAGGCGGCCCCCCTTCTCCATCAGGAATTCCCGGTACCACTCGTGCGCCACGATCATCGACATCACCTCGCTGGTCCCGGTCCATATGGAGGCGAGGCGCACGTCGCGGAATATACGCTCGATCGGGAAGATATTCGTGTAGCCGATTCCTCCGACGACCTGCATCGCGTTGTGGACGGCCTTTTGGCACGACTCGGTGATGAATTTCTTCGATTCGGATACCATCCGGCGGATGCGGTGCATGTCGATCCCCGCATCCACGGCGCGCGCCGTCGCGTACCCCATCGCCCGTGCCGCGTCGAGGAGCATGACCGCCTCGGCCACCTGGAAACTCACCCCCTCGAACTGCGCGATGACCTGCCCGAAGGCCTTCCGGCGCGAGGTATAGTTGGTGGCGATATCGACGGCGGGACGGGCCGCCCCGATGGTCATCACGGCGGTCCCGAGCCGCTCCGGGATCATCATGGTGTTGAAGACGTCGTAGGCCCCGTGAATCTTTCCGACCACGTTCTCCTTCGGCACCTTCACGTCCCTGAAGACGAGGCGCGCGGTTCCGCCTCCCCGGCACCCCATCAGGCCGTACTGGTACTTTGTCTCCACCCCCTCCCCGCGGTCCACGATCAGGGCCGACAGGGCCTGCTGCGGCGTGGCGGCATTCGGGTCGGTCTTCGCGTACAGGAGGAAGAAGTCTGCCCCTTCCCCCCCGACGATGAACCGCTTCTGACCGTTCACGAGAAAGTGATCCCCCTTATCCTCCGCTATGGTGGTGGCCCCGAAGAAATCGGACCCGCCCCGCGGCTCGGTCAGGCACTCGGCGGCGAAGAGTTCCCCCCTGAGGAGGGGCTTGACGTATTTTTCCTTCTGCTCGTCGGTCCCGTGCAGAATGATGGCGTCGCACACCAGCTCCGCCCCCACGCCGAAGACGCAGGCGAACTCATACCCGAGCGTTCCGATCTCCTCCAGGATGGTGCAGGTCGTTACCCAGTCCATCTCCCTGCCGCCCCACTCCTTTGGATAGCGGCACCCCAGGAGATTTCTCCTCCCGGCCTCCCGGAGAAACTCCTTCGGAAACTTGATTTCATCCTTGTCCATGTCGAGGATCATCTGACGGGGGACCCACTTCACCAGGTCGCGCGCCTCGTCCCGTATCTTGATCTGTTCTTCCGTCAGCAGGTAATCAAACATCTCCCTCTTCTCCTTTCGTATCCTAGTGTCATCTCGAAGGAGGTTTGACGACTGAGAAATCTGAGAGTTCTCCCTTCGGTCGAAATGACACAATAATAATCGAAATGGCATTTCTTGATTGACACGATACTAGACAAGACCATTCTTCTCCCTGTTCTCATTTTCCCCCGGCTTTTTTGATGCTGCCCTGACGAAAAAGGCCTCCACATCCTCGATCGTATGGGTGATCGGCGACGGCGGCAGCGACGAGACGATATACCGTCCGTACGAGTTTTTCATAAGCCGCGTGTCCAGGATCGCGACCACCCCGCGCTCCCCCTTCCCCCTGATGAGCCGTCCGAACCCCTGCCGCAGGGACAGAGTGGCGTGGGGGAGGGCGAGGGCGTGGAACCACCTGCCCCCCAGCCGGTTGCACCGCTCCTGGTACACCGGGTCTCCCGGTGAGGTGAAGGGGAGCCTGACGATAACGACCAGACTGAGGTCATCCCCCCTGATGTCGATCCCCTGCCAGAAGGTGGCCGTGGCGAGGAGGACCGAGCCGGGGGTCTCCCTGAACCAACTGATCAGCTTTGCCGGAGGCAGCTCCCCCTGGCTTTTGATGGGGTACGGTGTCGTTATGTGCTCGGCGACGAAGGCGAGGTGGCGATATGAGGTGAAGAGGAGCAACGCCCTCCCGCACGAAGCCTCGATCAGACGCTCGATCACGGCAAGTCCCTTCTCCTGGAAGAGGCCGTCCCCTCCGTTGTCGGGCCGCGGCAGGTCCCGGTCGATATAGAGGAGGGCTTGCCGCTGATAGTCGAAGGGGGAGCCGATGATCCGCTCCTCGCACCCCTCGATTTTCAGTCGCTCCTTCAGAAAGGCGAAGGTCCCCCCGGACGTCATCGTGGCGGAGGTCATGACGACGCCCTTATAGCCGCGCATCAGCCCCTCGAAGGCAGTTCCGGATTCCACGAGGCTGCTCTTCAGCTCCAGGGCACCCCCCGCCGACTCGGCGTAGTAGACCTTGTCGCTGTCCCCCTGTTCGATGAAGTCGTCCACATCCGCCTCGAACGACCCGATATATCCGATCGTCGTCTCGATTCGGTCGCGCAGTTCCTCGTCTTCGGTGTTCTGCCTCCGTTTCTCGAGGGCCGTGACCGTGGTGTCCAGCGCCAGGTCCGCGCGCAGTTTCTTCAGTTTTTCTATAACCGGACCCGGGATGGGGCAGACGGGAGAGGGGTGCGAACCCTTCTTCTTGAAGAATGATTCCACTTGTGGAAAAAGGTGGTCGACGACCACCTTCAGCCCCCGCAGCCGGTAGAGGAGCCACGCCGTGCGGGCCTGGGTCAGGGTGCTGCCGAGGACGGTCGATATGACGTCTTCGATATCGGGTGCCTCGTCGATGATCAACTGCCGGTGGAAGGGGAGAAGACTGAAGTCAGAAAGGAGATCGTACATCAGCAGGTGGTGGTTGACCACCAGGATGTCCACGGCATGCAGTTTTCGGTAGTGGTGGTAGTAAAAACAGCGGCCGTAGAAGGGACATGCACGCCCGCCGCAGTCCTGGGAGTCTCCGCAGACCTCCCCCCAGAACCTGGGTGTGAAGGGGATATCACTTCGCTCTCCCGTTTTCGTCTCGGACAGCCACTTACGGAAACGCAGATAAAACTTGCCGCTCCCCGCGTACTCGCGTTCCCGCTTCAGGCAGACGTAGTTGTTCTTCCCCTTGAGGAGACCGAAGGAAAACTTCAGCGGCAGGGCCTTTTTGAGGAAGACGAGGTCCTTCCTGACCAGCTGGTCCTGGAGGGCCAGGGACGAGGTGGAGATGGTGGTCTTCTCGCGCGAGAGGATTGCGGGGATCAGGTAGGCGAAGGATTTGCCGACCCCCGTCCCCGCCTCGATCAGCAGGGTCTGCCTGTCCAGCAAGGCGGCCAGGACCTGGTCCGCCATCTCGCGCTGCTGTGGGCGGTTCTCATACCCCGGGAAGGCCTCCCGCAGGATATCGAAACTGGATGACAGTTCGTCCGGCCCCTTCATACACCTTTTCCGGCGGGCTGATCGCCGCATTTTTACAAATAAGATGCTGTTTATAGAGATATTTTCAGGCATTGACAGGCAATGCCCCTGCCTGCTAGAAGGTAGTAACAGACTTGCCATACGAGGGCAAGGCAAATCTGCTTGTCAATCGAGGATATCCGACGGGGTAAGACAGGTATGGTGGGGAACG
>Ga0272441_10011452_pt1 | contig 13155 bp, 8 predicted proteins | sample SSMProp6N_FD_193582 | JGI IMG/M metagenome (GOLD analysis project Ga0272441, IMG submission 193582) | Marine sediment archaeal communities from Little Sippewissett salt marsh, Falmouth, MA, United States - SSM-Prop-6N | ecosystem: Environmental > Aquatic > Marine > Wetlands > Sediment ... | reverse complement strand
CGCTCCGCCGGTACTGGTCGTGGCGGTTCGACGAAAGCGCGTCGGGTCTCGAGGATCCCAAGGGCGCGGCACAGGAATTGGGCGACCGCCTGGTGCGGGCGGTCGAGCGCAGCATCGCGGGGAAGGGGCGGCTGGTCGTCCCCGTGAGCGGCGGGCTCGACTCGCGCGCGGTCCTGGGCGCCGTGCTCGAGTGCAGGTCGGCGGACGGCCTCCTCGCCGTGACCTACGGCACGCCGGGCACCTTCGACTACGAGCTCGGCCGCCGCGTTGCGAAGTCTGTCGGCCTCACGCACCGGCAGATCGACCTCAGCGTGCCCCGCGACTACGAGCGGGAGTATCTGCGGGCCGCCCGGGAATCCGACGGCATCGCGGGGGTCTTCTGGCCCTCGCTGAGCGACTGGGAGGAACTCGCCGACCACGCGGACGACATCGTCGTTGGCTTCATGGGCGACATGCTCACCGGGCGCCGGATGGTGACGGCCCCCCTCCTGGAGCGTCCAGACGCCGAGAGGGATGCCCTCAGGGGCGAGCTCGAGCTTCGTCTCTACAATGCCTTCCCCCTGGTGGCCAGGCTCTGTGGCATGGCCCCCGACCTGTGTGAGCAAACCGCCCTCGGCCTCCTCGCGCGCCGCAACCCCGACAACCCGCACAAGCTGCGGGGGAACTACGGCCTGTGTTGGGACCTCCCGAACCGCCAGGCGCGCTTCACCATGGAACTGGTCTTCAAGCTCAGGGAGCGGTTCAACTACGTGCTGCCCTTTCTCGACAACGAATTCGTGGACTTCATCCTGCGCGTTCCCCTCTCGTGGCGCGTCGGCCAGCGGCTCTACAAACGGATGCTCGTGGGGCGGTTCCCCCGCCTCTTCGCCCTTCCCACGACGAACCTGCGCGGCCTGCCGCTCGACGCGGGCCGGTGGCATCATCTGGCCGCGAGCGTGGGCCGGTTCCTCAGAAAGCGGGTTCAGCAGGCTTCCCTCGGCCGATTCCCCCTCCAGAGCAGACACAGGAAGCGACTGCGCCGCAAGCAGGTTCACTGCTTCGACTATGGCCTCCTGATGAAGAGCGCCACGCCCTTCCAGGCCGTGTGCGAGGCGAAGCTCGAGCGCCTGGCCGAGCGGGGCGTCGTGGCAGGCGATGAGGTCCGGGCCTTGTGGTCGGAGCATGTCGCGGGTGTGGCGGAGCACAGCCAGCCACTGATCGTGCTCCTCTGTCTCGAGTTCATACTCGAGGCGTTTCAAGACCGTCTCCGCTAGCTCGAAGGGGTCGTGAGGTGTACGGCGTGTTCCGACCTGGAGGTCCGCTTGGCAAGGCTCCGGCGGGACTCCAGACGGTGCACGAGGACGCGTCGGTCGCCCTCTTCACGAGGCAGGGCTCGCCGCACGGCACACTGAGCTGCCGGGAGGGCTCCGTGGTGGCCCTCTTCGGCGAGATCTACAACCTCCAGGAGGTGTGGCCGGCGCCCGACGGCTCGGGCGACGCCATGGCGTCGTTGCACGATCTGGCCTGGAGCCCGAGGCTGCTCGAGGTGCTTCCGCGGCTCAACGGATCGTTCCTCATCGTGGCGTGCGACGGGGCGTCGGAGCGGCTGCGCCTGATTCCCGACCGCCACGGGAGTTGGAAGTGCTTCGTGGGCGAGCGCGACGGCGCGCTCTGGTTCTTCCCCCACCTCCACTACTTCCTCGGCTGCGGCTTCCGCGCGCGCATCGACCGCGAGCTGCTCGTCCAGTATCTCACCCTCACGTGGCTCTTCGCGGGGCGGACGGTGGTGGAGGGCGTGCGGTCGGTCCCGCACGGGACCGTGCTCGAAGCCTCGCGCGACGGGATCGAGCACCACCGCTACTGGGCGTGGCGGTTCGACGAGAGCCGGCAGGAACTCGACGACCCCGCTGCCGCCGTGGCGGAGCTGGACCGCTTGTGGATGCGGGCGGTCGAGCGCCGCCTGGCGGACAAGTCGCGCGTGGTCGTCCCCATCAGCGGCGGCCTCGATTCCCGCGCCATCCTGGCCGCCGCCGTCGAGTGCAAGCCTGCCGACGATATCCTCGGCGTGACCTTCGGCACCCCCGGCACGTTCGACTACGAGCTCGGCCGCCTGTGCGCCCAGGCCGCCGGCGTGCGCCACAAGACCATCGACCTCTCCACCCCCCGCGACTACCGCGCCGAGTACCTCCGCCACGCGGTGGACACCGACGGCCTCGTGGGCATCTTCTGGCCCTTCCTGAGCGACTGGGCCGTCCTCGCGAGTCATTCCCGCGACCTCGCCGTGGGCTTCATGGGCGACCTGCTCATGGGCACCAAGATGCCCAAGCGGCCCTTCTCCGAGCGGCCCGACGACGAGCACGCCGCGCTCGCCGCCGCCCGCGACGTCCGCCAGGACATCCCGACCCCCATCGCCGCCCGCCTCTGCGGCCTCGGCACTGCCGAATGCGACGAGCTCATCCTCGACCTCATGGCCGCCACGAACCACGGCAACCCCCACCGCATCCTCGCCAACTACGCCCACTGCTGGGACATTCCTGCCCGTCAGGGTGGCTTCACGGCTCCGCTCGTCCTCAGGCTCCGCGAGGACTTCCACTACCTGTTCCCCTTCCTCGACACTGAACTCGTCGACTTCCTGCTGCGGCTGCCCGTGGCGTGGCGGAAGGGGCAGCGGCTCTACCGCCGCTTCCTCGTCGAGCGGTTCCCCCTCCTCGCCGGTCTCCCGACCACCCGCCTCCACGGCGGCGCCCTCACCGACGGTGCCTGGGCACGCGCCCGCCGCAGCTTCGCCGCCTTTCTGCGCAAGCACCTCGAGCGGGCATCGCTCGGGGCCATCCCCGCCTACAGCCGCCACAAGGAAGCCCTGCGCCGCAAGCGGGTGAACACCCTCGACTACGGACTCCTGATGCAAGCCGACCCGCAGTTCCAGGCCCTGTGCCAGACGAACCTCTCCCGCCTCGCCGAGCGCGGCGTGTTGAACGCCGACGCCATCCACGCCCTCTGGCGCGAGCATCTCGCCGGCCAGGCCCGCCACGACCGCGTGCTCATGGTCCTCACCTGCATCGAGTTCATCTTCGCGACCTTCGTCGACCGCCGGTGATCCCGCTGAGCGATTCTCACGCCATCCCCATGCTATACTGGTGTTCTGGGTCCACCACACCTTCGTGAGGCTGTCCTGCATCATGACCGACCGCCGTTGCCCCGCGTCGTATTGCACTCGCTCCCCGTTCACCCGCCGATCCCTCCCCTGGCTCGTCCTCACGGCCGCGGTGCTGCTCCTCGTGCAGTCTGCTCGTGCCGGAGGCACAGCGGCGCCGAGGGCCACCCGCAGCCGGCCCGAGGTCGAGGCGCTCATCCGCAAGGCGGGCGAGACCCCGCCCGAGTGGTGGGACTCCGTGGCGCTCGACTTCCCGAAGACCCTCGACCTCTCGTGGCCCGACAAGGCGCCGCCCGGCGGCTGGAACCCCAGCAAGAACGTGGGGCAGTACCTCTGGAGCGTGATCAACGAGAACCCCGGCCGCTGGAAGAGCGGCGTGCGCTTCGTCCACTACCTGCTCACCGTGCACAAGGACGACCGGGCGAAGCTGGCCAAGGCGACGGGCACGCTCGGCGGGCAGTACTTCAGCCTGCTCAACGATCCCGCGCGCGCGGCGTTCTGGTACCGCAAGTCCGCAGCCATCCGGCCGCTGAGGCTCCATGGCGCGCTCCGCCTCGCCGAGTGCTACTGGCGCCTGGGCAGCAAGGCGATGGCCATCCAGGAAATGGGCAAGATGCAGCGCTACATCGCACCGGGCATGGTGAAGCTGTGGTCGGACATGGGCGAACTGGGCAAGGCCCTCGAGATTGCGGACGCGCTGGGCCGCACGCGGATGGCCCTGGCCGGCCACATGGCGGGCGGCGACGCCTGCCGCCTCCACGACCGCTACCCGCAGGCCCTCAGCTACTACCAGAAGGCGCTCGACTTCCCCGCGACGGGAAGGGGCAAGAAGCACGTGCTCACAGTGAAAACCCGCGCCCGCGAGTCGATCGACGCGATCAAGGTCTACGACGCGCTCGACCTGAGCCGCATCCCCAACGGGGCCTACAAGAGCACCACGGCCTCGTTCGCCGGGCCGCTCACCCTCGAGGTGCGCATTGCCGACGCCAAGATCGAGAGCGTGCGCGTGGTGCAACATCAGGACAAGCAGTACTACGGCGCCCTGACCGAGACGCCCCGCCAGATCATCGAGAAGCAGGGCGTGAGGGGCGTGGACGCCGTCACCGGGGCGACCATCACCTCGCAGGCCATCATCAACGCCACCGCCAAGGCACTGGCGGGCGCGATGAAGTGAGCCTTTCAGGATCGCCATGAGCCTGAGCCTGTTCGTGCCAGCATCGCGGCGGGCGGGGGCCGGCCCCGTGCGTCGCATCCTCTCGCGCCTCGGGCCGTCGTGGCTCGCCTCGCCCGTGCGCCGCGGGGTGCAGACGCTCTCGCTGCTCCTCTTCCTGGTGCTTTTCTTCTACGTGTGCTGGCCCTACGGCTCGCGGCACCACGCCCGCGAGATGGCCCGGCGCGAAGTGGTCGCCGCTGAGACGTTCCTCGCGCTAGACCCCCTGGTGGGCGCGTCCGCCGCGCTCGCGTCGAGGACGCTGGCGTGGCCGCTCGTGTGGACGGGCATCGTGGTCGCGGCGTGCCTGGTGGTGCCGAGGGGGTTCTGCGGCTACGTCTGTCCGTTCGGTACGCTGATCGATCTGTTCGACCGGATCGTGGGCCGGCGCAGGAAGGCGGCGCGGCTCGAGCCGCGCCCGTGGTGGGCTCATCTCAAGTACGGCGTGCTCGCGGCCGTGCTCGCCGCGGCGGCGCTGGGCACGATGCTGGCGGGCTTCGTGGCCGCGATCCCCGTCCTCACACGCGGCATGCTCTACACCTTCGGCTTCCTCCAACTCGGCCTGCTCAAGGGCTGGTACCTCGTGCCGCCCCTCCACGCGGGGCACTACGTGTCGGTCGCCCTGTTTCTCGTGGTGTTCGGCCTGTGCTTTCTCACGCCGCGCTTCTGGTGCCGGTATCTGTGTCCCTCGGGCGCGGTGCTCTCCGTGGCGAGCGTGACCCGGCTGACGGAGCGGCGGGTGGGGGACGCGTGTATCGGTTGCGGCAAGTGCGTCGCGGCCTGCCCGTTCGATGCGATCCGCCCCGACTTCACGACGCGGACCGCCGAGTGCACCTTCTGCCAGACGTGCGGCGGGGTCTGCCCCGTGCACGCCATCACGTTCGGTGCCCGCTGGGCGGCCACTGAGCCCCGTGAGGAGGATAGGGACGATTCGGGGGAAGGCTCGGTGACGCGGCGGAGGTTCGCTGCTGCGGCGGTGGGCGCCGTAGCGGGGGCGGGCACGGCCCTGATCGCGGGCGGCCGCGCAGAGGCGACTCCCGAGAGCGAGGGCGCCGCCGTGCGTCCGCCGGGCAGCGTGCCCGAGCGCGACTTCCTCCGCCTGTGTGTGCGCTGCGGCGAGTGCATCAAGGCCTGTCCCTACAACGTGCTCCAGCCGATGGGCTTCGAGCGGGGCATCGACGGGCTGTGGACGCCCCAGGTGGTAGCCGACGGGTCGGGCTGCGAGCCCACGTGCACCAACTGCGGCCAAGTGTGTCCCACGGGCGCCATCCGGGCGCTTCCGCTGGCCGAGAAGCGCGCCGCACGCATCGGCCTCGCCGTCGTCGACGAAGCGGCCTGCCTGCCCCACGCCGGCCGCGAGGCCTGCGAGATGTGCGCCGACGAGTGCACGGCGGCCGGCCTCCACGCCATCGAGTTCATTCGCGTCGGCGTCGAGGTCGACGAACAGGGCATGCCGGTGCCCGACACCGGCTTCCGCGCCCCGGTGGTCGTGGCCGACAAGTGCAACGGCTGCGGCCTGTGCCAGAGCCGATGCCGCCACATCAACGCCGACCAGAAGAAGTTCCTGGCCGCCAGCGCCATCGTCGTCGTCGCCGGCCCCGGCAAGGAGGACCGCCTGCGCCGCGGCTCCTACCTGGCCCTCCGCGAGAACGAACGCCGCCGCAAGCAGCAAACCCTGCGCGGGAAGCAGACCGACACCGGCAGCTACCTGCCCGATTTCCTCAAGTGAGGGGTCAAGCCATGTTGACAGCCACGCCCTTCGTCGCCGCCCGCCGCGCGGCACTCGCACTGCTCCTGGCGTCGCCTCTTGCCCTGGGGGCCGAGGCCGAGACCGTGCTCCTCGACTTCGACCGGGGCTTCCGCTTCGCCGCGGTGGAGGCCAGGGACGTGAAGGTCTCCGAGGCGAAGCGCGAGGGCGGCTCCGCTCTGCGCATCGCCAGCTCCCATCGCGAGGCCTGGCCCGGCATCACCCTCAAGGCGCCCAAGGGGCGCTGGAACCTCTCGAAATACGCTTACCTCGCCCTCGATGTGACCAACGCCGGCTCCAACGAGGCACACGTGTGCTGCCGCGTGGACAACCCAGGCGCCGACGGCATCGTGAATTGCGTGACGGGCCGCATCGTGCTCGAGTCCGGCGCCAGCGGCACAATGAAGGTCGAGCTCACACGCAAGGCGCCCAACGCCATCCGAGGCAAGCTCTTCGGCATGCGCGGCTATCCCGGCGGCGGCCAGGGGGAGCGGAATACCATCGACGTGGCGAACGTCACACAGCTTCTCGTCTTCGTGCCCCGGCCCAAGCAGGATCACGTCTTCGAGATCGACAACATCCGCGTCGGCGGCGCCTATGTGGCGCCGAAGCTCACGGCCCCCGAGAAGCCTTTCTTCCCTTTCATCGATACCTTCGGCCAGTACATCCACAGCGACTGGCCGGGCAAGACCCACTCGCTGGACGACCTGGCCAGCTCCCTGGCGGCCGAGCGCAAGGAGCTCGATGTGAAGCCCGGCCCCGAGGGCTGGGATGCCTACGGCGGCTGGAAGGACGGGCCGACCCTCAAGGCCACCGGCTTCTTCTACCCCGCGAAGCACGAGGGCAAGTGGTGGCTCGTGGACCCCGAGGGCAAGCTCTTCTGGTCCCACGGGATCGACTGCGTGCGCGCGAGCGATGCCACCCCCATCGACGACCGCAAGGGCTGGTTCCAGGACTTCCCCGGCGACGATCCCCGCTTCAAGGCCTGCTGGCGGCGACAGGGGCGCGTGGTGCGCGGCTACTATCAGGGCAAGCGGCCCATGTGCTTCAGCTTCACCCAGGCCAATGCGATGCGCAAGTACGGCGACGACTGGAAGCCGAAGCTCGGCACCATGGCCCACCGCCGCCTGCGAAGCTGGGGGCTCAACACCATCGCCAACTGGTCCGACGCCGATATCTACCTGATGACGCCGCGCCGCACGCCCTACTGCGTGGCCGTGCACTTCGGCGGCAAGCCGCTCGAGGGCAGCAGCGGCTACTGGGGGAAGTTCCGCGACGTGTTCGACCCCAGCTTCAAGGCCGCGCTCCGCCAGCGCATGGCCGCCGAGGCCGGCAAGTCCGCCGCCGACCCCTGGTGCATCGGCTACTTCGTGGATAACGAGATCGCCTGGGGCGACGAGGTCTCGCTCGCCGTCGCCGCTCTCACCTCACCCCCCGACCAGATGGCCAAGAAGGTGTTTCTCGACGACCTGAAGGCGAAGTACGCCGACGTCGCGAAGCTCAACGCCGCCTGGGGCACCCGCCACGCCTCGTGGGACGCGCTGCTCGAGAGCCGCAAGGCCCCCGACAAGAAAAAGGCGCGGGCCGACCTGACGGCCTTCTACACGAAGACCGCCGAGACCTACTTCCGCACCTGCCGCGAGTGTGTGAAGGAGGCCGCGCCCAATCAGCTCTACCTCGGCTGCCGCTTCGCCTGGGTGAACCCACGCGCCGTGGCTGCCGCCGTGAAGTTCTGCGACGTGGTGAGCTACAACCAGTACCGCACATCGGTGGCCGGCTTCCGCCTGCCTGTCCCGGCGGACAAGCCGGTGATCATCGGCGAGTTCCACTTCGGAGCCCTCGACCGCGGCATGTTCCACACCGGCCTGCGCAAGGTGGCCAGCCAGGACGAGCGGGCCAAGGCCTACAAGAGCTACGTGACGGGAGCCCTCCGCAACCCCGTGCTCGTGGGCACCGGCTGGTTCAAGTACATGGACGAGCCGACCACCGGCCGCAGCCTCGACGGCGAGAACTACCAGATCGGCTTCCTAAACTGCTGCGACACGCCCTATCCCGAGACGACCGCCGCCGCCCGCGAGGTGGGCTACCGCCTCTACGCGATCCGGGCGGGAGGCAAGTGACTAAGAGGCCGCTCCGGGCTGGGGGCGATCCCTTGGGAGGGCGAGGCTCCTGCCGAGCCGCAGGGGTGCAGGAAGGCGTTGCGCCACACCTACTGTGGGCGGGACGTCCCCGTCCCGCGATGAACATCATCCCTTCCTTATCATCCTCGACTGAGAATTGAGAATGCTGCTCAGGAGTGCGGGTCAGTCCTCCCCCTGAGCCCACGCACGGATGTCGGCCATCGGGCACGTGGCCACCGCCATCACCGTGTCCGCGCCGCCGTAGTAGAAGAAGAAGGTGTCGTCCTTGACCACCTGGCCGCACGAGAAGACCACGTTGTTCACGTCGCCACAGAGCTCGTAGTCCTCTTCGGGCTCGATGATCGGCTGGTCGTGGCGGCGGAGGATCGTGCGCGGGTCGTCGGCGTCGAGCAGCATGAGGCTCTGGCGGTAGACGCTCTGCTCGTCCACCCCGTGGTAGACAACGAGCCAGCCTTCGGGGATGCGCAGGGGCGGCCCCGAGAGGCCGATCTTCTGGTGCTCCCACGTGCCGGGGCGCGGGGTGGCCAGGATCTCGAAGTCGCCCCAGTGATAGCAGTCGCTGCTCCAGGCGAGCCACATGTTCGGCGGGTCGCGATGGATCAGGCAGTAGCGGCCCTGGAGCTTGCCCGGGAAGATCGCCGAGTCCTTGTTGTGCAGGTGGGGCAGGATGATGCCATAGCGCTTCCAGTGGAGCAGGTCGTCGGATTCCGCCATCGCCAGGCGCGGGTGCTGTCCGTCGTACGCCGTGTAGAGCATGCGATACGTGCCCTCCACGAGCGTGATCCGCGGGTCCTCGACGCCCCGCGTCTCGCTCGCGTCCTGGCCGGCATACAGGGGGCCGGGCTGGCGCTCGAAGTGGAAGCCGTCCTCGCTGATGGCCAGGCCGAGACTCGATACGTAGGGCCGGCCCGCGGGCAGGTCGCCCGCACGGTAGATCAGGTAGACCTTGCCGTCCTTGAGCACGGCGGCGGCGTTGAACACCGCCTGCGCTTCCCACGGATTCGCGGGCTCGGGCCGCAGGATCGGGTTGCCTTCGTAGCGGACGAGCTTGACCATCGAGCGGTTCCTTTCGGTCGAGGATCGGGCGGCGCCGCCTCCCCCGCGAAGTATAGCAACCGCCCCCTGCGGGCACAAGAGCCTTGACACGGCCCGCCCCCTGATCCATCCTGGGGGGTAGAGGAACGCGAAGCGGCCCTGCGCGACACGGCAACGGAGCTTCGGAATGGCCACGATGCAACTCGGCGTGATCCTCCACGGGGTGACGGGCTACCCCTACGACGCCACGCGAGCCCTCGACTGGCTGGGCGAGGTGGAGGCCCTCTACCAGAGCGCCGCAAGCGGCGGCGTGCCCATCCCCCACGACCAGTTCCTCCACTACCCGGACAAGGTGTCCCCCGACTGGCAGCCCGAGCGCCTCCAGGCAGTCCTCGGCCCGCCGAGGTGAACCTGCGTCGGCCGCCTTCCATGCGCCCCACAGGCTTCACGGCCTTGTCTCATTCACGCCTCTTGAGTATGCTATCCTCTGCGCTGCGCACGTGGCCCACTGCGGGCGCGCACGACGCACCAGAGAGTTCGACGGTCAGCCACTGAACGCAGAGAGGGAACCCATGAGAAACGGCATTGCTCTGTTGTGCATGGGTCTTGCAGCCACCTGGGTCGCCGCCACGGCGTCGGGGGGGCAGCCGGCCCGCAAGCGCCGCGGCCCGTACAAGCGGACACACATCCAGGGCATGAAACTGCTCGACGCCGGGGAGCACGCGAAGGCACTCACGTTCTTCCAGGACTACCTGGCTGCCCAGCCGGACGATCTGGAGGCGCACTTCGGCCTCGCGGCCGCACAGGCCGGCACGGGCGACGCCGAGGCCGCCCTGGCCACGGTGAGGAAGGCCGTCGAGGCGGGCCTCCCCCTGGGCCGGTTCGTCGCCGGACCGCGCGGATGGCTCAAGCCCCTCACGGACACGAAGGAGTTCCGGGATCTCGTCCGAGAGAAACGGCTCGCACTCGTCCACGGGCCGATGCCCGGCGCAGTGACCTCCCGGAGCGCCAGGTTCTGGATCCGCACCGCCACGGCATCACCCGTCAAGGTCGTGCTCGGCAGAGGCAAGCCCGGCACCGAGATTGAGTCGGCGCCCCAGTGGACCAGCCAGGAGACCGACTTCACGGCCGTTCTGGAGGTTACTGGCCTGAGCCCGGCCACCCGGTACTTCTACGACGTGGTCGTGGACGGCAAGTCAACCCTGGCCCCTAGGCATCCCTCGTTCCGCACCTTCCCGTCGCCCAACTCCAGGGCTCGCTTCCGCGTGGGCTTCGGCGGCGGCGCCGGCTACGTGCCGCAACGCGAGCGGATGTGGACCACCATCAGAGGCTTCAAGCCCCTCGCCTTCCTGTTCCTCGGCGACAACGTGTACATCGACCTCCCGAAGATGCCCGAGATGCAGCGCTACTGCTACTACCGCCGCCAGTCGCGGCCCGAGTACCGCGACTTCGTCGCCGCGACCCCCATCTACGCCGTCTGGGACGACCACGACTTCGGCACCAACGACTGCATCCCCGGCCCCGAGATCGACGATCCCCCCTGGAAAGTCCCCGTCTGGAAGGTCTTCTGCCAGAACTGGGTCAACCCCTACTACGGCGGCGGCGACAAGGCGCCCGGGTGCTGGTTCCACTTCACCATCGGCGACGTGGATTTCTTCATGACCGACAGCCGCTTCTACCGCTCCAACCCCCGCAAGCCCAACCCCAGCATGCTCGGCCCCGCCCAGAAGCAGTGGCTCCTCGACCGACTCAAGGAGTCCAGAGCCACCTTCAAAGTCCTTGCCAACGGCGTGCCCTGGGCCACCGGCACCAAGCCCGGCAGCCTCGACACCTGGGACGGCTTCAAGGACGAGCGCAAGGAGATCTTCGACTTCATCGAGCAGAACAAGATTCCCGGGGTCATCCTCCTCTCCGCCGACCGCCATCGCTCCGACGTCTGGAAGCTCAAGCGCAGCGTCGGCTACCCCCTCTACGAGTTCGAAACCTCCCGCCTCACCAACCAGCACGTCCACGCCCCCATGGAAGGCGCCCTGTTCTCCTACAACAAGAAGCAGGCCTTTGGTCTCCTCACCTTCGACACCAGGAAGGACGACCCGGAGGTCACCTACCGGATCTTCACCATCGACGGGGAGGAGGTCCACTCGATCACCCTCAGGAGGAGTCAGCTCACGCCCCGCGGCGTCCCACGCCGCTGAAGGGGAAGCGACGTACATATCTGCCGTGTCGCCGCACGAGGGCGCCTCGTCCGCACGCACGCCCTCCTGGGGCTCGCCACTGTGGGCGGGACGTCCCCGTCCCGCGGAGCGATCAACGCCTCCCATGCGCTCTGTCGACCGCGCATCGTGACAGACTATGCAGGAGTTTCCCATGAAGGCACTCGTGTCGCGCTGCGCCGCACTTGCGGCTGCCCTCGCCCCCTGCGTCGCTGCTGCGGCCGCCGTCACCATCGACCACGACGAAGCGAAGCACCAGATCGCCATCGCCGTCGACGGCAAGACCGCCATCGTCTACAGCCACGAACCTGACCACTTCCTCCCCTACTTCCATCCTGTGAACAGCCCATCGGGCAAGGAACTCACCGTGAAGCTCACGAAGCCCTACCCCCACCACCGCTCCTTCTGGTTCACCGACAAGGTGCAACTCAAAGGCCAGAAGGTCACCGACTTCTACAACGCCTACTACTCCTACAAGGGCGGCAAGGGCCACCACATCCGCCACGACAAGGTGCTCGAAGCCACCGCCTCGGGCGAGCGCGCGAACCTCCGCCTCAGGCTCATCTGGGAGATCGACGCCGACACCTCCGTGCTCGAGGAGACCCGGGACATCGCCTTCCTCGCGTTGGGGGATGGCGAGTACTTCATCGACATCCGCTTCACCGTCACCGCCGCGTATGGCGACGTCGACTTCGTGAGCGACGGCACGCATTACGCGTGGCCTTACGTCCGCATGCACCCCCAGTTCTCCGTCCAGAAAGGCGGCACGCTCATCAACTCCGAGGGAGGCGAGAACCAGAAGGGCACACACAACCGCGAGGCCCGCTGGTGCGACTACACGAACACGATAGAGGGGGTGACGGAGGGCTTAGGATTCTTCTCGCATTCTGAGAACGCGCAGCCGCACCGCTGGCTCACCCGCGACTACGGCTGTTTCGGCCCCCGCCGCATCGACGCCCGCAGCGGCAAGCGGTTCACCGTAGCGAAAGGCGAGTCGCTCACCCGTCGCATCGGCATCCTCGTCCACAAAGGCGACGCGGAGGCCGGCAAGGTAGCCGAGCGATACAGGGAGTATACCGAAGGCAAGCTCGGCCTGCTACCTGCCGTGTCGCGCTAGCCTGCATTTCTCAGCAGTTCTGGGCGTGAACCCAGCATCTCGTGACGGGAGCAAGAGATAACACTACGCAGCAGAGCCCGGTTCTCGGACAGTGTGCGCGTGCCCAGTGCGCGGATTGTCGTCTCAGGCAAAGCCGCACACGCGAGCTTCCGCAGGCGTATCCACAGTGGATACGTTGAGGACAGCTCGCACGGAGGCGACTGCCTGAGGCGAGAAGCGGCCACTGGCGCCCAGAGCTGGTGAGAAATGCGGGCTAGCCTCGTGTGTCATCCGTTCTGCCTCGGTGCGCCGCAGACTCCATAGTAGACGCAACGCCTCCCTACCAGTCCCACCTTCGGGGTGCGCGTCGCCCCCTGCATTCCGGGGTTGATCAACTCCGGCGTTCGGGCCGCGGGCTCATGGCCCCTGGCGAGCAAGTTCCGGCCGCGGTGGCGTAGGCAGGATGGGCCGCGCCTATGCTCCCGGCGAACCCCATGAGCGCCGTTCACCCGCCCAGCCACGCTGGCGCCGTGGATATCTGCTCCGTTTCGCACATTCCGGAGTTGATCAACTCCGGAAT
>Ga0272441_10011451_pt1 | contig 13157 bp, 8 predicted proteins | sample SSMProp6N_FD_193582 | JGI IMG/M metagenome (GOLD analysis project Ga0272441, IMG submission 193582) | Marine sediment archaeal communities from Little Sippewissett salt marsh, Falmouth, MA, United States - SSM-Prop-6N | ecosystem: Environmental > Aquatic > Marine > Wetlands > Sediment ... | reverse complement strand
GAGCTTCATATAGCGAAATGATAGCAACTGCAGGCGGAATCAACATTGCCGCTGACGAACCTGTTGAAAATCCTACTTTGAGTCCAGAATACGTAGTTGAAAAGAATCCTGACATAATACTTCGCATGTTAACTTACCTTGACGGCGAGGGGTTGGCGGACTATCAAACTTTACGTGATGAAATAGCAGGTCGGCCAGCACTAAGCGGATTGGACGCAGTCACGGATGGCAAGGTCTACATAATCAAGAACACGGCCCTAGTTGCGAGACGACCAATTGGGCTGCTCTACTTAGCAAAGTGGTTCCATCCCGACCTATTCGAGGATATCGACCCTGCTGCTGTACATGAAGACATGGCTCAACAATTCTTCGGGACAAGCATAGAAGGCGTCTTTTCGTATCCTTAAATACGCTGCAGCCGTCGCCGTAGTGATTTCCGTCAGCCTCAGTGCTGGCTTTCCCCAGTTTTTTTAGTCTTTTTAGTTGCTCGGGTTGTTTGAACAGGAGCAACCTGATTGTGTTGAAGCTGTTTGGTGTCTTGGTTTTGGTTCAGCTATAATGGAGTTATTCAACCTCAATTTAACTTTGGTTAAATCAACGTTTATAAAAGCCTGGTGGTTAATCTAACCATAAGCCTATTGGGGAATGGGAAAAATGCGTTGGCGAACTAAAACAGTTTATCCTTTCAGCGCTATAGTCGGCCAAGACAAAATGAAACTAGCCTTAATTCTTAACGTCATCAATCCTAAAATCGGCGGGGTTCTCCTTAGAGGAGAAAAGGGAACAGGAAAATCTTTAGCAGTACGCGCTTTAGCTAATCTTCTACCCGAAGTAAACGTGGTAGCTGACTGCCCCTTCCACTGTGACCCTTCAAACCCAAAAGAAATGTGTGACGCTTGTAGCTCCAAAATAGCTGATAGCGAGAAACTCTCTATTGATGAAAGACCCGTATCCGTTGTGGAGCTTCCTATAGGAGCCACAGAGGACAGACTCGTGGGCACCCTCGACATAGAAAAAGCAATCAAAACAGGCGAGAAACATTTCGAGCCTGGACTTCTCGCAGAAGCCAATCGAAACATCTTATACATCGATGAAGTAAACCTGCTGGACGACCACCTAGTTGATGTTCTACTTGACGCTGCAGCTATGGGCGTAAACTTTGTAGAACGCGAAGGCGTTTCTTTCAGCCATCCCTCACAATTCGTCTTGGTTGGCACTATGAATCCTGAAGAGGGTGAGCTTCGCCCTCAACTGCTGGACCGCTTCGCCCTTTCCGTGGAGGTTAAAGGTATACCCTACCGCGAGGCTAGGGCGGAAATAGTTAAGAGACGTATCGCATTCGAAAACAATCCAGCATCATTTATTGCTTCACAGAATAACACTCAAGAAAACGCTCGCCGCAAGATTGTAGAAGCCAGCAAGCTTTTGCCCAAAGTGAAATTAAACGAAGAAATGTTAGGGTTAATCACCCAGATTTGCGTAGACTTTGCTGTTGACGGTCACCGCGCCGACATCACCATGTACAAGACCGCCTGCACTATTGCAGCTTTCAAAGGGCGAACAGAAGTTGTTGAAGAAGACATCCGAGAAGCCGCCGAACTTGTGCTTCCTCATCGCCGCCGTCGTCAACCCTTTGAAGAACCAAAAATGGAGCAACAACAACTTGAAGAAACTATCCAAAGATGGAACCAAAACAAAGACCAGCAGCAATCAACTCCCAAAGACAATCCTCCCCCAGAAAATCCTGAAGATCAACCTGAAGAAAACGAAGAACCCACCAGAGAACAAGTCTTTGAAGCCGATTCTCCTTACCAAGTGAAATCTCTTAACACGCCTGTTCTAGACGAGATGCAACGCGGTAACAGAGGCCGCAGGTCAAAAAGCAAAAGTAACTCCAAGTCTGGCCGCTACGTAGACAGCGCTATCCCAAAGGGAAAAGTGGAAGACGTAGCTTTTGATGCTACTCTGCGGGCTGCTGCCCCCTTTCAGAATCGCCGTAGGAAAGAATCTGGCGGCGGAAGCGGGTTATTTCTCGAAAAATCTGATTTGAGAGAGAAGGTACGCGAAAGAAAAGTGGGTAACTTGATTATGTTCGTAGTTGACGCCAGCGGCTCAATGGCTGCCGAGGAGAGAATGATCGCCACAAAAGGGGCGATTCTTTCCCTTCTTCTTGATGCTTATCAGCGGCGAGACCGTGTGGGCATGATTGTGTTCAGAAAGAACAAAGCTGAACTCGTGCTTCCTCCCACTAACAGTGTGGAGTTAGCTCAGAAGTGTTTAGTTACGCTGCCTACAGGTGGGCGTACTCCTATGGCTCACGGCTTGAATCTTGGGTTGGAAACAGTTAAAGATTACACGAGACGTGACAAGGAGACTATTCCTCTCATGGTTCTCGTTTCTGATGGTCGAACAAATGTGCCTTTAAACGGTGGAGACCCCGTGGAGGAAGCAAAGACGGTGGCTCGTACAATAAGTTCAACTGGCATCAAGTCCATCGCCATCGATACTGAACGAAACTTCATAACTTTTGGACTGGTGAAGCAAATCTGCGCGGAAATGGGTGGAAAATACTTCCAGCTGGAAGCGCTAAAAGCTGCACCCATCGCTTCAATTGTTCGTGACAATCTGTTCCCTGCTCAGAATTCTTGACATTAAACAAGGGAGGTCAAAAAATATCTCTTCATACAACTCAGTTGAACGCTGACTCAATAGTTCAACAGAATTCTGCAGTAATTGAAAAGTTCATCGGAATCACCATTGAAGGAGTATTCACGTATCCATGAGCACAGCCGACGAGCTTAAAACACTCTACCAAAAAGGCAAGAAACGCAAAATTCTTGTTATGCTCCTTGTTTTTGTAGCTTTAATCGTAGTCATAGTAGTTTCTATAAGTCTTGGTTCAGGTTCCCCCCGTTTCACTGAAGCGATGCAAGTTATCTCGGCTAAACTTCTTCCGTTTCTGAATCTTGACGCTGGACCAGACATGACCCAAACAATAGTGTGGACCATCAGGTTTCCCCGAGTCATTTTAGCAGTCGTGGCTGGTGCAGGTCTTGCCGCTGCTGGAGCAACAATGCAAGGAGTTCTGCGGAACCCTCTTGTCTCATCCTACATCTTGGGTGTTTCCGCAGCCGCAGGCTTCGGTGCTTCATTGGCTGTGATTCTCGGGGTTGGCGTTATAACATTCGCTGGCGGATACCTCATAGTTGGTAACGCTTTCATCTTCTGCTTAATCGCCCTTGTACTGGTGTATTCAATTGCACGTATACGCGGTATGACTTCAGAAACCGTAATTTTGGCGGGTGTAGCTATTGGCTTACTTTTTTCTGCCCTTCTGTCTTTAATTCAGTACATCTCCCCAGACCGTGATGCCGTAACTGCAATTGTTTTCTGGCTTATGGGCGGACTCAACGGGGCAACATGGGAAAGAATCCTGATATGCACACCTATCGTTGTTGTGGTTTCTGTTCTTATGATACAGCAGTCTTGGAACATCAACGTGATGAGTATGGGGGCGGATGTGGCAAAGAGCCTAGGCGTTAACTCCAAGCGTCTCCTAGCCACAAACATGCTGTTAGAGACACTGGCAACAGCAAGCATAATCGCCTTCACTGGCGTAATAGGATTCGTCGATTTAATTGCTCCCCACATCGCGCGAATGCTACTTGGCAACGACCACCGTTATCTAATACCCTGCAGCATGCTCGTCGGGGCTTTGGTACTTCTTTCCGCCGACACCGTCGGACGGCTAATAATTGCCCCCGCGGAACTCCCCGTTGGAATCGTAACTTCGCTGCTTGGTGTCCCATTCTTCATTTATCTTCTCGTAAATAGAAGGAGGCAAAGTTTCCATTGAAACTAAAAATAAACAAACTATCTTTCAGCTATAATTCGACGCCTATTCTGGAAGATGTAGAATTAGAAGTAGGTCTAGGTGAGATGTTATGTATCGTCGGTCCAAACGGTTCAGGCAAGAGCACCCTACTGAAATGCATTAATCAAATCTTGAAAACAGAGCAAAATAGCGTGCTGATTAATGGTCAAGACGCAAACACGATGAACCTCAAAGAGTTATCCATGATCATGGGTTATGTTCCCCAAAGCTCCACAAGTGCTTTCGCGTTTACCGTCTTTGACGTTGTTTTGATGGGGAGAAAACCCTACATCAACTGGAATCTAAGCGACCGCGATAGTGAAATCGTCGCGGAAATGCTAGATTTCCTAGGAATAGGCAGCCTATCCATGCGCCACTTCACTGAGCTAAGCGGCGGCGAACAACAAAAAGTCATCATTGCACGAGCTCTCGCCCAGCAACCTCAACTTCTGCTTCTCGACGAACCAACAAGCTCCCTCGATATCAAGCATCAATTGGAGATACTATGCATACTCAAGAGTCTAGCTGAAACCAAACATTGTTCTGTCATAGTTGCAATGCACGATTTGAACTTGGCGAGCAGGTTTTCAGATAGACTGCTTATGCTTAAACGAGGCTGCGTTTTCGCTGTTGGCACACCTGAATCCGTGTTAACTGAAGAGACCATTGAGTCCGTTTACGGCGTCAAAGTGCGTGTTTCTAAGTCGATTCTGAACTGTCCTCAAGTCACGCCTTTGGTGTCCGAGGCTAACGGCTTTAAAAACGCCAAGATAGCCCTGTCCGCAGTTGCTGCTAAATCTGAATAAAAGGAAGTGAAATTGATGACGCAAACTAAGATAGCATTCGTTACAACTATTCCAACCGATGCGGTACCGTTTATCGTAGCTACTGCATCAATAAACAAGAAACTAGGCAAAGTAATGGAGACGCGCCTTCAAACTGGAGGCGACTTCAGAGATTTCGGAAGCCTAGAAAAGTTCATTGAATTCGCCAGGAAATCCCACGTAGTAATCGCTCACTTGATGGGTGACCTCCCAGACTTTGACCTTCTCGTATCCACACTGAAAACTGCTGGGATCCCCTTTTACGCCTCCACCTCCTTCTTCGGACCTAACCTAAAGTACCGAGACGTTTCCACAGTTGAGCAAGAAGACTACAAGGAAATTTACCGGTACCTCAATTACGGCGGAAAAAAGAACTTTGAGAACCTTCTGCTTTACTTGGCGAACCGTTTCACTGGAACCAACTACGAAGTCAATGCCCCTGTGCGCCCGCCTTGGGAAGGTATATACCATCCTGAGTTCGAGAATCCGCCAACAATCGATGAGTACACTGCAAAGAAAATTGTGCCCGGCAGACCTACAATTGGCGTTTGGTTCCATCACACTCAGTGGCAGGGAGAGAACACAAGTTTCGTAGACAGTTTGATTGAGAAAATAGAGGGTCAAGGAGTCAATGTTATTCCTGTTTTCGTGAGCGGCAACAAGAATAAGGCGTTGGGCATAAACGGACTGGAGTGGACAATCGAAAAATACTTTATGAAAGACGGAAAACCCACAGTTGACGCGGTGATAAGCGCTTTGTCCTTCTCTCTTATAACCGCATTAAAAGGTGGCACTGCAATTCCCGCTTTGAAGAAGCTAGGTGTACCCATCATAAAAGCCATCTTAACCTGCAACACCTACGAAGAATGGCGCGATACCACGCAAGGCCTAAGCATCATAGAGTTACCTTCAAGCATATCGATGCCTGAGTTCGACGGACTCTTAATTACTGTGCCAATTGCAGCAATGTCTTTCTCTCAACCGGGTCCCTATATGGGCGCTAAAGTAATCCAGCATGAACCCATACCTGAAAGAGTCGATAAACTCGTTCGTTTAAGCATAAACTGGGCAAAACTACGTCACATCCCAAACAGCGAAAAGAAGGTTGCAGTAATCTTCCACAATTACCCCCCGCGAAACGACACCATAGGGCACGCTTTCGGGCTTGACGCCCCAGTTTCCGTCCACCACATCATGCGAGACCTAAACCAATTAGGGTACACGCTGGATTCTCTACCAGAGGACGGTCAAGAACTAATCGAAATAATAATCAACGGGTTGACTAACGACCGCAGATGGTTAAGCTCTGAAGACCTTGCAGAAAGAGCCATAGATAAAATTTCCAGAGAACAATACCTTGAATGGTTCAAAGAGTTGCCTGTAGACGCCCAAACAAAAATGAAGAAAGACTGGGGCGAACCTCCAGGCAAAGTTTTTGCCTATAAAGACAAACTGTTGATTGCTGGTTTAGTCACTGGCAACGTCTTCGTAGGACTGCAGCCTCCCCGCGGCTTCTTAGAAAACCCCTCAAGCATCTACCACAGCCCAGACATCACAATGCCTCATCACTATTACGCTTACTACCGCTGGATAAGAGACGTGTTCAAAGCTAACGTCATCATGCATATTGGCACACACGGCTCGCTGGAGTGGCTGCCCGGCAAGTCTGTAGGACTCTCCCAGTCTTGCTTCCCCGACGTAGCCATCTCAGACTTGCCCAACATTTACCCCTACGTCATCACCAATCCGGGTGAAGGCACTCAAGCAAAAAGAAGAAGCTACTGCTGTATCATAGAGCACTTAGTCCCAGTCATGCACAACGCTGACACCTATGAAGAACTGGCGAAGCTGGAAGTTCAACTGCAAGACTATTACCATACTAAGGCTTCTGATACCGGAAAACTGCAAGTTGCTCAAAAACTAATCTGGGAACTCGTCGTTCAAGCCAAGCTGGACCAAGACCTCAGTGTTACTGAGGACGACGCCTTCGCTGATTTTGACGAGTTCTTAGAGAAACTGCACGCTTACATACATGAATTATCCGACGCTCAAATTCGCGATGGCTTACACACGTTTGGTGAACCACCAACAGACACTCGTCTAGAAGAGTTCCTAGTTAACTTGACGCGGTTGCGGAACGGCTCTGTTCCTTCCTTGCGGCAGTCAATTGCTGAAATGAAAGGCTACGATTACGAGGACCTACTGGCGAACAAAGGCAAAATGAACGCGGTTGGCAGAACCAACGGCGATGTCCTAAGAGAATTCCATGATCTTTCCTTTGAAATTATCCAGAAATTCCACGCCGCAGACTTTGAAGAACAAGCCATCGATTCGATAGTGCAGGAAGTTCTAGGCGGAGACGACGCGAACGTTCGCCAGTGTCTAGACTACGTTGGAAGTTTTCTCGCCCCCGCTTTGGCGTCAACCACCGACGAGCTAACCAACACGTTAGCGGGTTGTGACGGCGGTTATGTTCCTCCTGGTCCTTCAGGCTCCATAACACGGGGTATGGCGGATATTCTGCCTACAGGCAGGAACTTTTACTCTGTGGACCCTAGGGCGGTGCCTTCACAGGCTTCTTGGCTTGTAGGTACTGCTTTGACTGATGCCTTGCTGGAACGGTACCTGAAGGAGGAAGGAAAGTATCCTGAAAGCGTGGGCATTGTCATTTGGGCTACTGACACCATGAAAACAAAAGGCGATGACATAGCTGAAATTCTTTACTTGATGGGCGTTACGCCAGTGTGGGAAGAAACCAGCGGGCGCGTCATTGGGGTTGAAGTTATTCCCCTTGAAAAGTTGAAGCGTCCCCGCGTTGACGTTGTTATCAGGATGAGCGGGCTTTTCAGAGACACTTTCCCCAACATTGTCCACATCATTGACGCGGCAGTGATGCTGATAGCTAACCTCGAGGAACCCCGCGAGAAAAACTACATCGCTAAACATGTGGAAACTGAAGTTCAGGAGAAAGTCGAGCAAGGCGTTGACTTTGAAACGGCGAAAGAGGAAGCTTACTACAGGATTTTTGGTGACCGTCCTGGCGCTTACGGTTGTGGTGTCAGTGAGGCTATAGACGCGAAGAACTGGAAAGACCAGAAAGACTTGAGTGACATCTACGTTTCATGGGGAAGCTACGCATACACCAAGAAAAACTATGGTTGTCAGGTTCCTGATCAGTTCAAGCGGCGTTTAAGCGGCATCAACGTGACCGTGAAGAATCAGGATTCTCGTGAGTACGACATACTAGACGGTGATGACTGGTATGATTCTCACGGCGGCATGATTAACGCAACCCGGGTTCTAAGCGGAAAAGCACCGCGGTCTTTTTGCGGTGACAGTTCTGACCCTGACAGGGTTAAAGTGGTGAGTACCGCGGAGGAGACTTGCCATGTTTTTCGTTCTCGCATTCTTAATCCTAAGTGGATTGACAGCATGATGCGCCACGGATACGAGGCTGCCGGAGACTTTTCTAGGACTTTCGATTTTGTGGTGGGTTGGGATGCCACCGTCGAGGCTGTGGAGGACTGGATGTATGAGGGCTTGGCTAACAAGTATGTTCTTGACGAGAAGATGCAGGAGTGGCTGAAAGAAGTGAATCCCTACGCTCTGCAGAACATGGTTGAGCGGCTTTTGGAAGCTATTGAACGGAACATGTGGAATGCATCAGAGGAGATGAAGAACGAGTTGCAGAAGGTTTACTTGAACATTGAAGGTTTGCTGGAAGCAGCAGGTGAAAAATAAGCAAGGAGAAATATCTGAATGAAAGAAAAGAAACTAAATCTTGAATTAAAAGAAGTTGAAGCTAAGGTAGTATACCACAACTATGAAGGTTTTGATTTAAACACTTTGATTGTGGCGTTTGGAGAAAAACGCCGGATTCTCTCCACTTGGGACGGGCCTAGAACGGTCAAGTTTGTGGGAAACAATTACAATCCAGGCAAACTGTCACAGCATACGATGCGAAATTACGAGGAGTTCCAAAAAAAGTTGCCTTTAGCCTTGGGGATACCGCCAGAAGAAATCTCCTTCATGAGCACAGGCGTTGACATGGATAACTTGGCTGTGTGCGAAACGTCTTATCAAGAGTTCAAAGTCTGCTGTTTGGCAACCGCAGGCGCAAGGAACAACGCGTTGAGAACTGGCGTGGACGTAGCAAATTACGTGGAGCGGAACGGAAACTTTGAGGTTGCGCCGGGAACTATCAACGTGATTCTTTTAACCAACGCTGCTTTAACTGGTGGCGCTATGGCTCGCGCTATTGTCACTGTTACCGAAGCAAAAACCGTTGCGCTTCAAGATTTAGGTTACATGAGCAGTTCTACACCCGAGATTCAAGCAACTGGCACAGGCACTGATAACGTGATTGTTGTTTCTGGGAACGGGTTAGGTGAGCCGCTGCGAATAACGAGCGGTCACACTAAGATAGGTGAACTGATTGGTTTTTCAACAAAGACAGCGGTTGCTGAAGCCCTAAAGAAACACGACGGTCCCCGAGATGGGCAAGTCTGATGATGGAAGGGGAACCCTAATTAAGTACATTGACAAAAATGCGAAGCAAGTTAGCTGATGGAGAGGGATTAAGGGGGAGACTTTGTGAAAGATGTTATAGTGACTGAGAAGTTGACGAAGAAGTATGGGAATGTCACGGCGATTGACTGTTTGGATTTGAAGGTTCATGCTGGCGAGATTTATGGTTTTTTGGGTCCGAACGGTGCGGGTAAGACTACTACCATTCGCGTGTTGACTACTTTGACTAAGCCGACTTCGGGTCGCGCTTTGGTTAACGGTTTCGACGTTGTCAATGAGTCTGACGCTGTTAAGAAGGTAATTGGCGTGGTGCAGCAGCATGTGAGTTTGGACCGTGACTTGACTGTTCGGGAGAACATGGAGTTTCGTGCTCGCCTGCACCATCTTGGTTCGTCTGAACGTAAAAAACGCATCGCCGAACTGCTTGATTACGTGGAGCTCACTGAAGAGGCTGACCGCCAAGTTGATACTCTTTCGGGAGGCATGAAGAAGCGGGCGATGATTGTCAGTTCTTTAATGCATAGTCCTAAAGTGCTGTTTCTTGATGAGCCGACCGTGGGTTTGGATGCTCAGACGCGCCGCCGCTTGTGGGACTTGATTCGTCGTTTGCATCTTGACGGCACCACTATTTTTCTTACTACTCATTATATTGAGGAGGCTGAAGCGCTTTGTCAGCGTGTAGGCATAATTGATCAGGGTCGCTTGATTGACCTTGGCGAGCCCTTGGAGTTGCGTCAAAGGTTGGGATTGGTTACTGTGGAGACGCTTGTGAATAACAAGGAGACGCATTACCAGTATTTTGCTGACCGCGCTGCGGCGACAAGTTACGTGCAGAATTTGCCTCCTGAAGCTAAAACTGTTATCATACGAGATTCAAACTTGGAGGACGTGTTTGTGGAGTTAACTGGAAGAAAAGTGGGTGCCGACTAGTATGGTGAATGCGCTTAGTGATATATACTCGGTTTTGTGGGTTGACCTCAGGTTTCTGAGGCGACACTGGCTGAGAACACTTGCAACGAGTCTTGTTAATCCTATTCTTTACCTTGTGGCTTTCGGGTATGGGTTGGGAAGCGGAATCAGCTTTGACGGTTACAGTTACCTTGCTTTTGTTATGCCCGGTATAATCGCGCTTACCGCGATGTCCAGCAGCTATGGTGGTGCGGGGTTGAAGTTGCATGTAGACAGGCTTTTCTACAAGTGCTTCGACGAGTACTTGATGTCCCCCATAAGCCTCTTCTCCTTAGCTATCGGGAAAACGTTGATTGGTGTAGTGCGCGGTTTAATCAGCACAGTCGCTATCCTAGCTATCGGCGTAGTAATTTCAAATGAAATGATGGTTACTCCGCTTTTCGTGATAGTCTTGGTTACTTCTTGCTTTGTCTTCTCTTTCTTGGGTGTGCTTGTTGGGTTGTGGGCTAAGTCACACCAAGACCTAGGCACCTTCAGCACACTCGTGATTCTACCTATGACTTTTCTCAGCGGTACTTTCTTCTCGCTGAGCCAACTACCCGAGGCAGTAAAGGCAGTCCTATACATGTTCCCCCTCACACACTCCAGCCAGTGCCTACGCGCAGCAGCCTTAAACCAACCGTTCCCATGGATGTCTTTCGCGGCTCTTCTATGCTTCGGATTGGCATTCTTCGCAGGATGCATGTGGCTTCTCAAGCGAACTAGCGTGTAAGAAAACGTGTAGTTTGTAAGAATAAATGTCTGGAAAATGGTGCGGCCGCCGGGATTTGAACCCGGGTCGTCAGCGTGGCAGGCTGATGTCCTACCAAACTAGACTACGACCGCTCTAACGTTAGACTACGTATTCTTGCTTTCGTGTCTTAAAAAGCGTTATGTTTCTGCAGGGAACAGTTTCATTGTTTCTTGGATGAATTCGTAGCTTTTTATGTGAAACAGGTGGCTTTTGCAGTGGCAGTCGGAGCAGCCGAAACCCGCTATTGGCTCGCTGTTTTCGCCGATGATGCTGGCGGTTTCGCATTCTTCAAGTTTCCCGGCTTTTTTATAAAATACTTTGATGATTTTCGATGCGGGTTTGTCAAGCAAGTAGTCAATGTGCCAAAACTTCTTTTTCTCTCTTCTTAAATGGCGTTTCACCCGCTGCTCCAAATTTGCCTGCGCGGAACCAACATAAGCGTACAAGCCCTTCTCGAAAACTGTCTCACCTAACGCGCCCACATCCACACTGATGTCCTCGCCCACTTGAATAATCAAAACGTAGATACCCGCCAAACTTTTCTTGGTTCCACAATTTTCACCCAAAACACCAGACCTCAACAAGTCCTTTCCAATTCTAAACTGATAAACAATTTGCCACAAACCCTGCGACAGCAAATTTCAGCAGAACCGTAAACAATAGCATATTTGGGGCCTATTAGGATTCTATTAGTGGTTCATTGCAGAAACCCGTAGAGGGGGTCTACCTGCCTGCTGTGCCTATTTAAAAGGGAGGGGGTCTACTTTAGAGAGCGTAACGGGAACCGCGCAGTTTTAATATACATAAGTGGGTTGCAACAGAAAATCGCGTGACGTTTTAGCACGCAAAAACGCGGGAAACAACGGGAAATTATCAATTTGTTTTTCACAGCTTTCGGCGCAACCGTCACAAAACTTGAGTCTCCAACAATCTGCACCTTCAACATGTAACACAAAACCCTTATAGCGGGCGACACAACCCTTATATTAGCGATACTCGCTTCTAAGACAATTCAGCTACATAGAATGAGCTATGTAAAAACGAGATGCAACTCCGCACCAGCGATGATGCAGGAGTGAAGGGTGTATGAGCCCGCGAACGCGCTGCTCAAAATGACACCACACACAGGCAAAACAACGACGCACCAACAGTAAAGGTGTTCATCAAACGCCAATAGACACCACCACATGGCCCGATTACACACACGCCGTCTGGAGGATGGCTCGGCTTGAGAGCCGATGAAGGGCGCGGCAAGCCGCGAAACCGCCTCGGGTAGGCGCATGCAGCCTTAGAACCGAGGATACCTGAATGGGACTTCCTAGAAATGCTCCCACATGGGAGTGGGAACCCCCCGAACGGAAGCATCTTAGTAGGGGGAGGAAAAGAAACCAAAAGGGATTCCCCTAGTAGCAGCGAGCGAAACGGGAACAGTCCAAACCGAATCCCGCAAGGAAACTTGTGGGAGATGTAGGGTTATGGGCCTGGCTTCCTCTTCGCTGGAGAAGTTGAAATGGCCTGAAACGGCCCGCCAAAGAGGGTGATAGCCCCGTAAACGTAAACCAGAAAGAGTTGAGCTAGAGTCCCAGATTACCGTACCCTGGTACGGGTGCGGGAAATTGGAAGACACCAACTTCCAAGACTAAATACGCCTCAAGACCGATAGTGCACTAGTACGGTGACGGAAAACTGAAAAGTACCCCGGAATGGGGGTGAAAAGTGCCTGAAACCAGACGGTTACAGACGTGTGCAGCCCGGAAGAGTAGAACCTTCTCGAAGGAAACCGTTGTGAAGCGGCAGTACGAGAGAAGGGGATCAGGGTTGCATATTCCGTCTCGAAACACGGGCCGGGGAGTTTACAGCTGTGGCAAGCCTAAGGGCATAAAACCCGTAAGCAAAGGGAAACCAATACGCGCGCAACTCGCAAGAGCCAGGCGCAGGGTCTGAAAGGGCCCGGAGTTACAGCTGTACAAACTAGAAACCAGACGATCTATCCCTGGGCAGGGCGAAGCTAGGCGAAAGCCCAGTGGAGGCCCGCAAGGGTGCTGACGTGCAATTCGTTCCCCAGACCTGGGGATAGGGGCTAAAGACCAATCTAGTCTGGTGATAGCTAGTTCCTTCCGAAGTGGGCCTGAGCCCAGTCCCAAACGAGGTGGCTGGTGGGGTAGGGCACTGATTGGAAAGCAAGGGGCCGAAAGGTCCTCCTTTTCTTTCAAACTACGAATCCACCCGC
>Ga0272441_10011450_pt1 | contig 13157 bp, 11 predicted proteins | sample SSMProp6N_FD_193582 | JGI IMG/M metagenome (GOLD analysis project Ga0272441, IMG submission 193582) | Marine sediment archaeal communities from Little Sippewissett salt marsh, Falmouth, MA, United States - SSM-Prop-6N | ecosystem: Environmental > Aquatic > Marine > Wetlands > Sediment ... | reverse complement strand
GACACACAGACATCAAGACCGTCGAATTCGCGTTCCCATTCGCCAAGCGGCTTTTGCCTGAATATTTTTCGCATGACGGCGATGATCTCCTCTCGACGGGTTTCATCGTATTGCAGCGGCCCATATTCAGGCTTTCCCAGGCGGCGGCACAGGTTCTGCCAGAAGTGATTTTCCACCGCCCCCACGCAGAGGTAGCGGCTATCGGCTGTCTGGTAAGTGTTATAGCAGGCGTAGCGATGGGAGAGAAAGCTGTCCCCCCGGTGTTGCTCGGTGCCGTACAGGGCTTGGAAAAATTGCACCGTGGGCAGCAGGCCCAGCATGCCGTCGGTCATGGAGATGTCGATATGCTGACCTGCGCCGGAGCGTTGGCGGTGGTAAAGGGCCATGAGGATGCCCAGGGCGCCGTTCATGCCGCCGCCTACCAGGTCCGCCACCTGGATGCCGGGAATGGTCGGCGGTCGGCCTTTTTCACCCATCAGGTCAAGCAGGCCCGACCGGCTCAGGTAGTTGACATCGTGGCCGGCGGCATGGCGCATGGGGCCGGTCTGGCCATAGCCGGTTATGGAGCAGTAGACGACTTTCGGGTTCACCCGGCACACGGCGGGGTAGTCCACACCCAGTCGGGTGACCACGCCCGGCCGGAACCCCTCCACCACCACGTCCGCATCTTTTACCAGCTTGAAGAAAATCTTAAGCCCCTCCTCGGATTTCAGGTCCAGGGTCAGGCGGGATTTGTTGCGGTAGACGGGGAAGACGGTTTCACCACGGTCCCGATAACGCGGGTCCTCCACGGCGATGACCCGGGCGCCGTGGTCGGCCAGGATCATGGTGCAGTAGGGTCCCGGTAGCAGCCGGGACAGGTCGATGACGGTGATGCCCGACAGGGCGCCAGGTGGGTTCATCGTCTTCTTTCGTGGTAGCGGAACGGTCTAATAAAAGATTCCCCCCAATCCATGTTTGTGGAAACAGGATGGTGTAGGAGCGGCTTCCAGCCGCGATCCATGGGCATTATTGCGGCTGGAAGCCGCTCCTAGTGCGAAAAACAGGCACGGTTGTTTCATAAAGCTGGCTTATAAGCCCATGAACTTGGCGGTAATTCCCTTCATAATTTCGTTGGTGCCGGCGAAGATCGACATCACCCGTGCGTCCCGCCAGGTGCGCACGATGGGGCAGGACTCGGTGGTGGCGAAATCGCCCAGAATGCTCAGGGCTCGGTCCGCGGTCCGGTTGGCCAGGTCGGTGGTCCAGAATTTGGCCATGACGGTATCCACCACGATGTTCTTTTTCTCGATGTGGTCGGCCACCAGTTTGTCCACGAAGGTACGGCCGATCTTCACGTCGGCGGTCATCTCGACCAGTTCGAACTGGACCGCCTGGGATTTGGACATCGGGCGGCCGCCGCGGTTCGTTTTGCGGCAAAAGTCCACGGTCCACGCCAGAATCCCCTCGGCCCCGCACACCGCCCCCACGGCACAGGTCAAGCGCTCCTGCTGGAGTTTTTCCATGAGCATGAGAAAGCCCATGCCCTTTTCCCCCAGCCGGTTGCCCACGGGAATGCGGCAGTTGTTGAAAAACAGCTCGGCGGTGTCCTGGCTGTGCCAGCCCATCTTGTCCAGCTTCCGTCCGCGGGTGAAACCCGGTGTGCCGTCTTCGATCACATAGAGGGACATCGCTTCGTACTTGTTTTCAACGGCTGGATCCTTGGCGGCGATCACCAGCAGGTCGCAGTTGATGCCATTGGAGATGAAGGTCTTGGAGCCGTTGACAACCACGGTGTCGCCCTCTTCCACCGCCGTGGTCTTCATGCCGGCCAGGTCACTGCCCGCGTCCGGTTCGGTCATGCCGATTGCCGTGATGCACTCGCCGGAGACGCAGCGGGGAAGGTATCGCCGTTTCACCGCTTGACTGCCGTAGGTGTCGATGTAGGGTACCACCACGTCGCTGTGCAGACCCGCCGCCAGGCCCGTGTGGGCCGTGCGGGCGAGCGCTTCGGCCACGATCACCGAGTAGCGGAAGTCGCCGCCCAGGCCTCCGTACGTCGGCGCCACACCCGGGCACAGGAAGCCGCCTTGACCCATTTTACGCCATACGGATTTGGGGACGATCCGGTCCGCCTCCCACTGGTCGACATAGGGGGTGACCTCGGTTTCACAGAAAATCCTCAGGCGTTGCCTGAAAGCGTCGTGTTCCGGGTTGTACGTCAGAATGTCCATGGTTGGCCCTCAATCGGTGTTTTGGTCAACATCAAACCCAGCAAACCCAATGAACCCAACAAACGCAATGAACGCGCGCTTAATCCCCATATCTGCCGATGATGGAGATGCTGCAGATATTCTGGAAGGGGAATCCCCCCAGGTTGTGGGTGAGCCCGACGCGTGGGTCCTCGAGCTGCCGCTCGCCGGCCCGGCCCAGCAGCTGCAGATACATCTCGTAGAGCATGCGCAGGCCCGACGCGCCGATGGGGTGGCCGAAGCACTTCAGGCCTCCGTCCACCTGGCAGGGCACGCCGCCATCAAGGTCGTAGAAGCCGTCCATCACATCGCGAACGGCATTGCCACGGGCCGACATGTGCAGGTCCTCGTAAGTCACCAGTTCGGTGATGGAGAAGCAGTCGTGGACTTCCATCATGCTGATTTCTTCGCGGGGGTTGGTGATGCCCGCCTCCGCGTAGGCCTTTTTGCTGCAGGTGGAGGTGGTCATGAAGTGGTCGCCGTCCCATTCGTTATAGCCCATCTCCTCACCGGAACTCAGAGCCAGCTGCAGGGCCTTGACCGAAACAATGTTCGCCTTGCCCAGGCTCCTGGCAATCTCCGGCGTGGTGACGATGGCGCAGGCCGATCCGTCGCTGACTCCGCAGCAGTCGAAGAGGCCCAAGGGGTGGGCGATGATGGGGGCGGCCATAACCTGCTCCTCGCTGATCTTTTTTCTCAGATGGGCCTTGGGGTTGAGCAGGCCGTTGTCGTGGCTTTTGACGGACACGTGGGCCATGGCCCGCTTCAGGTCGAGATCCTTGACCCGGTGCTTGGCCGCATAGGCACTGGCCAGCTGGGCAAACGCGCCCGGGGCCGTCAGGTTGGGCCACCACTGCCAGACCAGCGTGCCGGCGTTTGACCCGAAGTTGGGCAGTCCGCCGTAGCCGGTGTCCTTGAGCTTTTCCACGCCCAGTGCCAGACAGATGTCGTAGGCCCCGGATGCCACGCCGTAAACCGCACCCCTGAAGGCCTCGGTGCCCGTTGCACAGTAGTTCTCCACGCGGGTCACCGGGATCATGGGCAGCCGAAGGGTGGTCGACAAGGGCATGGCGGTCTTGCCCACGTTGATCTCTTCCAGGCACGATCCGAACCAGGCGGCATCGATCTCCTTTTTTTCGATACCCGCATCGGCCAGGCACGCTTCGAAGGCCTCAACCATCAGCTCCTCGGCGCCCATGTCCCAGCGCTCGCCGAAGCGGGTGCAGCCCATGCCGATGATCGTCACTTTGTCCTTGATTCCGGTTGCCATGGTTTCTCCTTTATTGGACAGGGGTCATCAGGTCCATGAGGGCGGACGTCAAGTCCGCAAGTGGTTTGGCGTCCTCCATGGTGTTGATGCGGGCCCAGTTCTCGTGGATCTGTTCGGGGGTGGGCGGGTGTGCCAGGTCGCCGATGGCGGCCCCCGGACCGGTCATGACGGCCGCCCGGTTCACGCAGCCCATACCCGTATTGAAGATGGTGCCGGTCTCGCTGCAGCGATCGCTGCACAGGTAGACCACCAGGGGCGCCACCAGTTCCGGCTTCATTTTCTGGAACATGTCGGGCGGCAGAATGTCTTCGGTGAGCCGCGATGCGGCCAGGGGCGCCACGGTGTTGACCCTGACATCATATTTGGCACCCTCCAGTTTCAAGGTGTTCATCAAGCCCACCAGGGCCATCTTGGCTGCCGCGTAGTTGGTCTGGCCGAAGTTGCCATACAGTCCGGCCGCCGAGGTGGTCATGACGATGCGTCCGTAGCCTTTTTCCTTCATCACCGCAAAGGCCGGCCGGGTGACGTGGTAAGCGCCGTCCAGGTGCACAGCCATGACGGCGTCCCAGGCGTCCGGTTCCATCTTGGCAAAGCTCTTGTCGCGCAGGATGCCGGCGTTGTTGACCAGGATGTCTACCGTGCCGAAGGCGTCCACTGCGCTCCTGACGATGTTCTCGCCCCCCTCGACGGTGGCCACGTTGTCGTAGTTGGCCACGGCCTCGCCACCCATCCTTTTGATCGCTTCCACCACCCGGTCTGCCGGAGAACGGTCACCGCTTCCCGCCCCGTCGCGGGTGCCACCGAAGTCATTGACCACCACACGGGCGCCCCGGCCGGCCAGTTCCAGGGCGTATGCGCGACCCAGCCCGCCGCCGGCACCGGTGACAACGGCGACCTGGCCGTCGAAGTGGATCCGGTTCATCCGTTCCCTGGCGCCGGGTACCGGTGTGGCCTTCCAGAAATAGTTGACGAAGCCGCGATCCGAGTCCTGGCTGCGTTTGCGGAAGACCATGCGCATGGGCAGGCCCACCTTCAGGTCTTCCATGGTGCAGTCGGTGAAATCAGCCATGAACCGGCCGCCACCGTCGAACTGAATCATGCCATAGCAGTGTGGCGGGTCCACGGAGACGGCCAGCAGGTCCGCGGTGAAGGTCTTGATTGTGGCCGGAACGTCGGCAAATTCGTAATCCTGTTGCGTCCGCAGTGCTCCGCACCCCGGGTTGACGCAGATGTCCATTTTGGGGAACTGGGCGGTACCGCAAGCCTCGCAGCGTCCGCCCACCAGCCCCAACAGCATCTGCCGCTTGCGCCACAGGGCGGTCATGGCCGTCTGGGCGGGGGCTCCGGCGCGAAGGCCCATTTCAGTCTGGATCAGCTCCCGGAAGGTGAGAAACTTCGGGTAATTGTCAATGGTTTTCTTGTTTTCCAGGCACCCCTTGACGCCGTCGCGGCCCTTCAGGTCGAGAATATTTTCGGTAACCTTAAATAAAAGGGCGTTGCATCCCTGGCCGAAACCGGCCACCAGGATCCGGTCTCCGGGTTTGGCCGTCTCGAGGGCTTTAGTGAGCATGAGCAGGCTGTGGGCCGTTCCGGTCTCCCCGCAGTGATCGTGCAGGTTGTCGGCCACCTTGCCTTTGCCAGCCCCCAGCATCGCGGCTATTTTGCGGTGTTCGGCCTTGAAGAAGCAGGGAAACACCAGTTGGTCGACGTCGTCCATGGTGATACCCAGCTTGTCCATCAGTCCGTTGACGGCTTCGGGGAGGATCTTGGCATAGCCTTCGTCCCGGGCCCAGCGCTCTTCCCACATGGTGTCGTATTTATCTCCGGCCCCCCGGTAGTGGTCTACGAAGTCATAGGATACCGAGTGGCTGCCCAGAAATTCGGCGATGACGTTCTGGTCACCCACGCACAGGGCGGCAGCGCCGTCGCCGAACCACATTTCGTAAAAATAGGCCGTTTTGGTTTCCCGGCGATCCGCCGCGGCCACCAGGACCTGGTGACGCTCCCCGCCGTTTACGGCGTCCAGGGCGGTGATCAGGGCGCCGGACCCCGCCTTCTGGGAGGCGGTGAAATCCGCGGTGAGAATATCGCTTCTCAGATTCAGGGCCGTGGCCACGATGCCGGCATTCTGGCGGTCGGCAAAGGGCAGGGTGGTGGAGGCGAGGTAGAGGCCGTCGACCCGGGATCGGTCCACGCCTGTCAGGCAGTCTCGGGCGGCGGCCACGGCCATGGTCAAGCTGTCTTCGTCCCAGTTGCACATGGATCGCTCGCCCTGGGCCACCATGACGACCGCCGGGGCAAACCAGCCCATGCTCTGGAAGATGGACATCCGGTCCAGCCGGAGTCGGGGAATGTAGGCGCCGTAGGAAGTGATGCCAACCATATTCTCTCCTTTTGCTGTGTTTCCGTATCAAGCCCAATCTCTGCGTTGCCCTTCGTCGAACATGGCTGCGGCGACCCGATCGGTCGCCTCACCATCTTCGCCTCGGGCGCCTTGACCTTGGGCTTGATACGAAACCACTGGATGGTTGATGCTACGTTTCCGATCTGTTGAACGTAAACAGCCGTTCGATCAATTGGGATTTCATGATATCCCCTTCGATCTTCAGTTTGCCCGAGGTGTAAGCTTGCATGGGCGGCAATTGGCCGTTCATCATCTTCAGGAAATCCGCATCCGCCATTTTCAGGATGCACGTCGGGCTGTCGTGGACGCTGGCGGCCACGGCGCAGGAACCGTCTTTGATGGCGCAGTGCCACTCCCCGGCGCCGGCGATGACATACTGGAATACCACGTTGACATCGGCGGCCGCATCGGCCACGAAGGCGCCGGGCATGGCGTCGAACACGGCCGATACCGAAGAAAAACCTTGCGATTCACCCGCCGGTGCCGTTGCTGGCGGTTTTTGGAAAGCCATCAGGGCGTCGCCCACCTGGGCGTTGAGGTCGGGGTAGATCTTGCCGCCGGCCAGATCAGAGATGGCCTTCAGGTTTTCCATGACCAATTCGGGGGAGGGGAGTTGACCTGTTTCGGCCAACACCTTGCCCGGGCCGGTGACCACCGCCGCCCGGTTGAAGAAGCCCATGCCGGCGTTGTAGATGTTACCGCTGACCGGGCATCGGTCAGCGCACAGGTAGATCACCAGGGGGGAGACAAATTCGGGTTTGGATCGCTCAAACAGATCCGGCGGCATGACATCTTCGGTCAGTCGCGAGGCGGCGATGGGGGCCACCGTGTTGACCTTGATGCCGTATTTCTCCCCCTCCAGCTTCAAGGTGTTCATCAATCCCACCAGGCCCATCTTGGCCGCCGCATAGTTGGCCTGGCCGAAGTTGCCATAGAGTCCCGCCGCCGAGGTGGTCATGACAATGCGGCCGTAGCCCTTTTCCTTCATGACGGCAAATGCGGGCCGGGTGACGTTGTAGGCGCCCTTCAGATGGACGTCCAGCACGGCGTGCCAGGCCTCCGGCGCCATTTTTATAAAACTCTTGTCCCGAAGAATGCCGGCGTTGTTGATCAGAATATCCACGCTGCCGAATGCGTCGAGGGCGGCTTGGACGATGTTGGTGCCCCCGTCGGCAGTGGACACGTTGTCATAGTTGGCCACGGCCTCACCGCCGGCAGCCCGGATCTCTTCGACGACGTGATCGGCCGGTGAGGATGAACCGTCACCGGCCCCGTCCCGGCTTCCGCCCAGGTCGTTGACGACGACCCGGGCACCCCGCCGGGCCAGCTCCAGGGCATAGGTCCGGCCCAAGCCCGCGCCGGCGCCGGTGACAATGGCGACCCGGTCGTCGAAGCGGATCTCGTCTTTGGGGATGTCACCGTATTCGAATTCGCCGTTGTCGATGACGGTCTGGCCGTTCTCGGCATTGACGGTGCGCCAGACGGCCTTGCCGGCGGCGGTCTTCCAGATGAGGGTCTTGATCGGAACGCCCGGGTAGAGCGTCCTCGAAAAGCGGCAGGCCAGTCGGCGAACCAACTCGGGACGGCCCGGCACCAGGGAGGCGATCAGTGCCCGGCAGGCAAACCCGTGGGTGCACAGCCCGTGCATGATGGGCATGTCGAACCCGGACATCCTGGCGAATTCCGGATCCACGTGAAGGTGGAAGATGTCTCCAGAGAGCCGGTAGAGCAGCGGCTGATCCGGGGAGGGGGACGCCGCCACCATGAAATCGGGCTCGCGGTCGGGAAATTTTACGGGGCGCTTTTTGCGGTCTTTGCCGCCGAAGCCGCCGTCCAGGCGCCCGAAAATGGTGATGGTGCTGGTGAAGAGTTTTTTCCCGTTGGCCAGGACGGTATCACTTTGGGCCACGATCAGCGCACCCTTGTCCACACCCTTGTCGTAGTGGTCCACGATCCTGCCCGTGGTGATCAGGGTCCCTTCGGTAGGGATGGGGTTGTGGAAGATCAAATCCTGCTCCCCGTGGAGGATGCCCGCCAAGTTTATGCCGGAAGCAGTGGCCGCCTGGAAGAAAAAATCGAAGATCATGGCAATGGCGAAACTGGGGATGACCTTCAGGTTTTTTTCATAGCAGTAGTCCAGTTCGGAAAAGCCCGCACCGACACCCAGCGCATACAGAACTGCATCCTTCCAGGTGTAGTCCCGAGTCATTGGGCCGATGGGCTTACCGATGGCATCCATGTTCAGCGCCATGGTGGTCCCTCCTTGCCTATAGGTAGGTGAGTGTAAAGTGATCCGATCCGTCAGGTTCTTGGTGGTCTGTCGGGCAATTGGCGTCGCCCCTCATTTTTTTACCGGTTTTCGGGTATTTTTGACCCATTGTCGCTATATCTGCCGGTAAAGGCTGGAATCAGTGTAAACTTCAAGGTTTCTTTGACCACATCCAGGTAATCGGTTTTGTCCACTCCCAGGATGGGGCGGAAGAAGCTCTCACCGGAAATAAAGTTGAGCACGGCGTTCCACAGGGTCATGATGCGCGCCTTGGCCTGGGGGGTTACATGCTGCTTGTCGATGGCCAGGCCCATGGCGATGGCAATGTTGGCGATGTGGCCGGCCACCTTTTCGTCCAGCCTGACTTCTGTTTTTGATTTGCTGAAATAGCCCAGCAGCAGCAGGTTCGACACGTCGGGGGTGTCGTGAAGGTAGTCGCACATGACATCGATGGCGATGTCAAGACGATCGGCCAGGTTTCTGCCCCTGGCCAGTCCCTCGATGACCTTGAACTGCGCTTCGATTCCCTCGTTGAGATCGATGATCACCGCCTCGTATAGGTCGGCCTTCTCTCCCCAGTGATAATACAAGGTGGAGATGTCGATGCCCACCGCCTTGGCGATCATACGGGTGGTGGTGCCTTGGAATCCATATTCGCCAAACAGCCGGCGGGCGGCAGACAATATCCTGGCCTTGTTGGAGTCCGGGTTTTTTCTGGCTTTTTCGAGGGGGGATGGCATGGGACGATCAGGCTCCCGGGCGTTTGGAAGCGTGCAAAAAAAGTATCCCAGCTAATGCTTCCATCATTTGATGGATTATTAAGCGAGGCGTCATGAAATGTCAACGGCATTTTTCTTTTAAAAATGAAACTTGACGTCGAAGTGCTTTACTTTTCTTCCACGGGACTTATAATGCAGCCACCTTCAATTGATGCAAGGAGAGATACATGATCGACCAAATCGACCTTCCCAAGGATCTGCTGGGTTCTTTCAAGCGTGTTTCTCGGCGGATTCCTGTGGATTTGAGAAAAGATGAAACACTGATTAAAACGGTGGTGGACTACCTTCAACTGGGCGGAGAGAAACTTGCCCGCCAGGCGGTTGAAGCCGCCAAACAGACCTATGCGCTGGAAGTGGCGCAAAGAAGGAAAAAAGCCCGGGAGGAGGCACTTATTCGTGCTGCGGAAGCACGGCTGGCCGCGATCGATGATGCCTCCGGCAAAAAAGCGGATGGCTTCGATGACGACGATGACGACGACGATGACGACGACGACGACGATATATAACCGTTTCAGGATGGGCACCAACTATGGTAAGCCGCAGCGCCACCCGCCACGGTTATGATTATAAAACTGCAACCCCTGCTCCGTTAAGATGCTCGCCTGGTGTGCATCTTCGATACCTGCCGCCGCAGTCTTTTCCCCGCGGGGCATACTTTTTTCAGGTCGCCGATGGTCACCGTATTTGATTCCCTCAACCAGGAACAGGCGAATGCCTTCAGCCTGGTCTTGAATTCGTCAGGAATTGGCAACCGGGTGACCCGCTCAAACGATGGGTTCCGCATCGATGTACCGAAACCCTATACCGAAGCAGCCCGGGATGTCATCTATCGTTATCAGGCTGAAAACCTGAACGCCGAAGCGGATCGTTCGGTCTCCCGCAGCCATCCGACACACAAAAACCTTTCCGGCATTGCTGTAGCGCTTCTGCTGCTTTCCATCCACCTGGCCGTCTCGGCCAGTTCTGCGCCTGAGGATTATGTGGCCGTTTTCGGTGCCAATGCCAGCCGCATTTTAGACGGCGAGATGTACCGGTGTGCCACTGCGCTCCTGCTGCATGCCGATGCCGCGCATATTGCCGGAAACATGGCTGGGATGGTGATTTTCGGAGGTGCCGTGTGTGTGGTTACCGGCTCTGGTGTCGGGTGGCTGATGATCCTGGCCAGTGGTATTTTCGGCAACCTGATGAACGCTTTGGCGTATGAAACCGGGCACATGTCCGTGGGCGCATCGACAGCTGTTTTCGGTGCAGTGGGCATCCTGTGTGCATTTCAGGCGGTAAACGCCGCAAGAACGGGAAAAGGGTGGAAACGAACGGCCCTGGTTTTTGGGAGCGGTCTGGCGCTGCTGGCGTTCCTGGGAACCAGTGCCCGAAGCGACGTGGGGGCTCATCTGTTCGGGTTTTTGTGCGGTGTGCTGATGGGGGGCGCCTATCGGTTGTGGATGGGGCACCCGCTGGGAATCAAAGGGCAGGTGCTTTGCGTCATTACGACCGCATCCACCGTTCTGCTGTCCTGGATTCGGGGGGCGATGAACTAGCTTCCAACCAGAAATAGTATCTTGGGAGCCCATACCTGCGTTCTCGGATGATTGAAATCCTCGGCGTAGCGCTGCTACGCCTCCGGTTTCTATCATCCTGCGGCCTTGATCTGGGCTCCCAACCTGCTATTTCTGGATTGACGTTACCGGTCTAGGATTAGGGTTCGATTACTCCAACCGCAGTTGTTTCAATCCGGGCTACAGCGGGTAGGGGGTGAGGCTTTCAACGCCTGATTCGGTGACCATCAGCGTCTGTTCAAACTGGGCCGAAAGGGATCCGTCCTTGGTAACCGCCGTCCACCCGTCGTCAAGGACAACCAGTTCTTTTTTTCCCAGGTTAATCATCGGTTCGATGGTGAACACCATGCCTGGCACCAGCCGCACGCCTAACCCGGGTTTGCCGTAATGGGGGATCTGGGGGGCTTCGTGGAAATCGACGCCCACGCCATGGCCGACAAACTCGCGGACCACCGAGCACCCTTGCCCCTCTGCGTAAGACTGGATCGCATATCCGATGTCGCCAACGGTGTTTCCCGGCATTACCGCGGCCATGCCTTCGGCCAGGCACTGCCGGGAGACATTGACTATTTTTTGGGCATCTGCACCGGGGGTACCCACAAAAAAGGTCTTGCTGGCATCGGCGTAATAGCTGTTCAATATGGATGTAACATCCACATTGACGATATCGCCATCCTTGAACGGTCGGTCTCCGGGAATTCCATGGCAGATCACTTCGTTGATGCTGACACACACACTTTTGGGGAAGCCCCGATAATTCAATGGCGCGGGAATCGCACCGTGCCGGATGGTAAAATCGTGAACCATGGTATTGATTTCATCGGTGGTTACGCCCGGCCGGATGTGGGGCACCACCAGATCCAGGGTTTCGATAACCAATTGGCCGGCCCGCCGTATGCCTTCGATCTGTTCCGGCGTTTTGATTTGAATCCGGTGCTTTTTTGCGTATTGGAGATCCGATGGCCGCGTCGATGAGGACGTGTTGAGACAGCAGCGCTTGTATTTTTTCCCGCTGCCGCAGGGGCAGAGGGTATTTCGGCTTATTTTTCCGGTATCACTTCTATTTTTCACGACTGGATGCCTCTTATTTTGTATGGGGCCATTGGCGCGCCTTGCAGCCGGGCCGACAGACAAACAAGATGGTGCAATTTATTTTTTCCGAGGCCCTTATTTACCGCCGGTGGCGGGATTTATGGATTGGCGCCATTTCGTATGAATATGTACTGGAATCGATCAGTGGCTGTCAAACCATAATGTCGATAAAAAAGGCGGCCGAATCGGCCGCCTTTTTTATTGAAGAGGAGCGGAGAGGAGTATAGCGCACCCGTTTCTTTGCGCTTGATTATCATATCGGCCGTTGCGATAAATACTTGAGGTTTTTTTTGTGGTCGGCCGTGTTTGCCTGTTGGAGAACCGGTGACGCTTGTGGTATGAACCGCCAAAGCGGTGGTTTGTCCGGCTCCCGTGACTGGAACTAGGGCCCGGGCAAACCCCAGAACAAACCCCAACGGCATAACTTTATCGCCTTGCGCAAGTTTATCGCCGTCAAACCAGTTTGCCCGTGTCAGGAGGCGGAGGATGGTAAAATCGGACAGTGAATGGGATCAGCGGGTTTTGTGCAGTGATGGCAACTGCATCGGCGTTATCGGTGCCGACGGCCGTTGCAAGGTGTGCGGCACGCCCTATGACGGCGACGCGACTGTGCCTACGGCTGAGACCGATACGGATGGCGATGGTGTGGACGGCTCGCCTGCGGACCAGCAGATGACAGTGGAAGACGCGCCTGCCGATGATTATCCGGCAGTCGACTCGGACGAATCCAGTGAATCCTGGGAAAATCGAACCCTGTGTGCCGATGAAAGCTGCATCGGCGTTATCGGCCCCGACGGTCACTGCAAAGAATGCGGAAAACCCTACCCCGGATAACATCTATGGCACGCAATCAGACAACCGATCTCGCCTTGACCGAGGCGTTGGACACCGTAGCAGACTTCATCCGGCAGGTGACCGGCGTTGAACCGACCCCGGCGGAGATCGCCGATGCCCTGACCCGCTATTTCGTGATGAACGAAATTAAGGACCACATATTGATGATGCGGGAAGACGCTGAAAGTTGAAACTACTCCCAGCGGTTTCCCCCCTTATGCTTCAGATCGATGTATTGAACCCTTCCCCTTTCGCTGATGAATGACGTGAGCAGCCAGCTGACGGCACTGATGAAAAGTGCTCCCAGCAGGGCAGAGCCAAAGCCATCCACATCGAAACCGCGGATGACGCCGGAGGCCATCATCAACAGGATGGCATTGATGGCAAAGGTAAACAGTCCCAAGGTAAGAATGTTCAGGGGGAGGGTAAGCAGCAACAGGATGGGGCGAAAGAAGGCATTTAAGACCCCCAGTGCAGCGGCGGCCAAGACGGCTGAAGGAAATCCGGACACGCGGATGCCATCAATCATATAAGCTGCCATAAAAATGGCAACCGTCAAAAACAGCCACCTGATGACGATGCCTTTCATGGTCTTTTTTTCTCAAAGGGGATTGGCATGTCGAAAACAACTGCAATCAGTTGATTTTGTCGCGCAATTTTCCCGAGCATTTGAAGGTGACCACCCGTCGCTCGTCAAGCATCATTTCATCACCCGTAGCCGG
>Ga0272441_10011449_pt1 | contig 13159 bp, 9 predicted proteins | sample SSMProp6N_FD_193582 | JGI IMG/M metagenome (GOLD analysis project Ga0272441, IMG submission 193582) | Marine sediment archaeal communities from Little Sippewissett salt marsh, Falmouth, MA, United States - SSM-Prop-6N | ecosystem: Environmental > Aquatic > Marine > Wetlands > Sediment ... | reverse complement strand
ATTTGAATCTGCCTGATTTTTTTTATTAATTCCTTTGGTATCATTGTGTTTGAGTCTTAATTGTTTTTTGTCTCTAACCTGCCCAAAAAAACAACAGCCAAAACTTAAAACTTTTTTATTTGGGATTAACCGGATAATCTAATATATGCTGCACCCCTTGTCAACCCCCCAAAATGCCAGCTAATCCGGTACACGCTGCCAATGGATACTTAACTTTCTTCATCGAACATCTTCCAGCCAATGCTGACTAAAGATGGCCCAGTCGAGTAGGTTGACAATACCGTCGCTGTTGAGATCACCAGCGATGTGAGTAAAACTAAGGCGTTCGTAAGCGCCAAGATCAATAATAGGATATCCCATTATTACGGACCTTCCTGTATCTGGTGCTGCCGGATCATCAACAAAGCGAAAATGTTTGTCCAAATCCAGGGGCTCACCAATGGATTTGAAGTTATTGCCGGCATCGACACAGGGCGAGCCCGCCCCCAGGCGCAAATCGTCATCGGCGGTGCCGCTGATATCGTCCGGCCCATCGATATCGACAAAACAGGGATCGGCGTCGATATTACCTCCGGCATCTGTCCCAATGTCTGAGGACCAGCCAGCGTCACTGCCACCACAACCGGCGATATCACTGTAACTGATAATTGGTTTATTGTTGACCGGATCATTATTGTAGATTTCATCACCGGCATTGGTCGCCATATTACCCCAGAAAATACAATTGGTCACCATCGGCGAGCAGTTGTAATTGTACATTCCACCGCCTTCAGTGTTCGCAGAGTTACCTGTAAAACTACAGTTGGTCACCGTTAGCAACCCCTCGTTGTAAATTCCGCCGCCTTTATAGTGAACTGACGAGTTGCCGATGAAGGCACAGTTGATCACCGTCGATACGGAATCATTGGAATTGTACATTCCACCGCCATAGGAATAACTGGAGTCAGAATATGCGGTGTTTGCAATAAAGGTGCAATGGGTCACTATCGGTGAAGATTCGTTAGCGTTATACATCCCGCCGCCGTGAGTAAAGGACGCGTTTTCGCTGAAAGTGCAATCGAACACCGTCGGCGCACAGTTGACGGAATTAGACATCCCCCCACCGTTGAAACCGGCCGAATTCTGGCTAAAGGTGCAGTTAATCACCATCGGTGAACTGTAGTTGTTGTTGGAGATTCCGCCACCTCCGGCATCGGCCGCATTATTGGAAAAAGTACACTTGGTCACTGTAGGTGAGCAGTTGTTGTAGTTATACATACCACGCTTACTATTGTTCGAGAAGTTGCAGTCGGTCACCGTGGGTGAAGAATAATTGTAGTTGGCCATCCCCGTCCCGTTTTTATGGGAAAAGGTGCAGTTAGTTACCTTCGGCGAGCAGTATTCTTCGTTGTGCAGTCCGGTAAGGTAATTATCCAGGAAACTGCAGTGGGTCACCGTCGGTGAGGAATGATTGATATTGGACATTCCGCTGTCCCAGTAATCAGCAAAGTTTTCTGAAAAGATACAGTTCACAACGGTGGGAGAGGCGTTGTCATTATACATTCCCCCACCCCTGTCATGGCCGGAAGAACCGTCAGCATGACCGCCGGAAATAACAAACCCGTCGAGAACCGCAGTTTCATTTAGATTTATACTGGAGGGGTGATAGAAAATATGATAGCAGTTGTCGGTCCGGTTGGTGTTAAGATCGCCGGCAACATCGTCGTCGTTGAGATCGCCACTGAGTATCGTCTGGTAAATATTTGGATCGCGGTCATCCCAACCCGGATTGCCGCTATTGGCAAAGCCACCGTAGATAGCCACGTAGTTTTTCATCTGAAAGCTTGCTTCACGGGGATTAGACAGGCCGCACGGATCGGGCTTGTATGTCCCGGCCGCTACCCATATCTGCTATCCGCTGTCGGCAGCGCCCAAGGCTTCCTGAAGGTTGCCATAGGCCTCTGCCCAGCTGCCCCCTGTCCCGGAAGAGCCTTCTTTGACATAAATCGTGTCGGCAAAGACGATGTTGCCGCAAAACAGTAGAAAGCATACAAAAAAGCAAACTCGCCCGAAATGTTTCATCTTCAACTCCTCCCTTGGTCATAAGAATAATTTGTTGATATTTCCAGGTTACAGGTTAAAGAAAATATTTTCCTCCTGTTACATAAATAAAAATACAATATTCATCGTTAATTGTCAAGATTTTTCTTTCAACAGACTGATTTGTCAAAAATTTGCACATTTGTTGGGTGGCCAACATAATGAAAGCTCAAAACTCCCCGTTAAAGTTGTCACGAACTACTTGCCAAATCCAGCTTTATGGCACTTCAATATTGTCAAAAATCGTTTTTATGATATCTTCGCTCGTCTTATCTTCGGCCTCAGCCTCATAGCTGACAATAACCCTGTGTCGAAGAATATCCGCCCCGATGCTTTTGACGTCTTGAGGAGTAACATAGCCTCGTTGCTGAATGAATGCGTGTGCCTTTGCAGCCACCGCAAGATAAATCGTCGCTCGCGGCGACGCCCCATAGCTTATGAAGTTCCCTAATTCTATCCCGTATTTCTCCGGCTCTCTTGTGGCGCACACTATATCGACAATGTAATCTTTAATCTTCTCATCGATATAAATTTCATCCACCACACCTCTCACTTCCGAAATATCGCCGGGACTGATAACGGCCTTTATATCGAACTTCTTATCAGTAACAGCCATTCTTTCAAGAATCTCCCGCTCCTCGATTTTATTCGGATAGTCGATTTTAAGTTTCAGCATAAACCTGTCTAATTGTGCCTCCGGCAGCGGATAGGTCCCTTCCTGCTCAATCGGATTTTGCGGAGATAGAGCAAATTGTATATCGTTTCAGCTATTTTGAACTGTATTTTTTGCGGTAGTTCATAGGGGACATTCCCATTACCCGGCTAAAAGATTTTGTCATGTTCTCAGAACTGGTATAACCAAATATAGAAGCTATCTGCGATACTGACATATCTGTTTCAATCAACATCCGGACAACCTCGTTGGTACGGATGGCTCTAATCTCGTCGAGCACTGAACGGCCTAACACTTTTTGAAACCGCAGCTCCAATGCACGGCGTGACAATGATGCCACATTGGCTACATCACCGACCTGAATAAGTTTTGAGGCATTTTTACGGATGAAACGTACCGCCGCAATTACCTCCTGGTCTTCTATTGCCAAAGTATCGGTTGACAGCCTCGTTACAATATGTGTTGGATGAACAATTATTTTCTGTTTTTCTATTTTTTTGCCCGACATAAGTTTGTCCAGAGTTGCAGCGGCTTCATAACCGGCTTTTTCTGTGCCCAGAGCAACGCTCGACAATTGTGGGCTGGATAGATTACAAGCCAGTTTATCGTTATCGACACCTAAAACCGCTATTTGCCCGGGGACATTCAGATTCGCCATCTTACAGACCTCGATAACGCGCCTGGCATGATAATCGTCACAGGCCATAAGCCCAACGGGTGTTGGCAGCGACTTTAACCACTTTATAAGAAGAAGCTGTTCGCTCTCCCAGGAACGTACAACACTCATTTGTTTTCTGTCATAGACGTGCGTCGGGAAACCCGCCTTTGTAATCCTTTCGGCAAAGCTTTTCCCGCGATTTAAAGACCAGTGGATATCCCCGTAGCCACAGTAAGCAAACTCTCTAAATCCAAGGTTAAGTAAATATTCCGCTGCCGCTGTCCCTAATTCTGCACCGTCAACGCTAATATACGACAAATTCGGATTAGGTACATGGTCGCTTGCCAAAACGGTGGGCAGATTCATCGCTATTACTTTTTGAGCGATTGCTTTATCTTGGAAATGAGCAATAATGCCGTTTGCGCCCCATTTACGGAGTTGAGGCAGACTTCGAGTTTCTTTAACATTTTCAAACTCACTATAGAATGCCCAGGGACCATGCAAATTCGAGTATTTCGCAATTCCGCATAATAAACCATAGTTATATCCACCGATGAAATCTACAAGCAGTATAACTTTCGGAACCTTCTTCATAGCTCCTGATTATACATATTTATGTTAAATTTACCAGATTATCCTTTCTGTCTAGTCGCGAAAAAGAAGAATAAAATGCGCAAAACGGCAGATATGCAACAATAAAGCGTGGTATAATAGCAAAGTTGGGAGAAGTCGCTGAAAACTTAGTGTGTTTAAAATAGAAGAAGTTAGGAGTTGTGATGATGTCAAAAGTCAAGTCTGTCTGTCAAACCATGATTATTATTATACTGCTGGGGTTGGTCGCAGTTCCGGCGATCGCAACAGATTATTATGTCGATCAAAATCACGCCGCTGCCAATGATACCAATGCCGGCACATCGGAATCAGCACCATGGGAGACACTTCGCAAAGCCACCCAAACGGTCGTTGCCGGCGATACTGTATATGTAAAAGCCGGTACGTATATCGATACCATAGAGAGCGATCCCTACGATAAATTCAAAGTAGTTAACGATGGAACCGCAGCTGATCCCATTACTTTCATTTCTTCGCCGCGACACGCAGCTATCGTGCGTTCAGCATCTCTGCCAAGCAGCAGAAATGACTATGCATGGGGTATTGGTGATGGGGCCGAATATATTATTATCGACGGCTTTAAGATCGAAGGTGGACTTCTTATAGGCGATATAGATAATCAGACCAACCACATGACGGTAAGAAACTGTGAAGTCCTCTACGGTAGATGTCCTGACTCTGACTCCAGTCTTAACTGGGGGTTAACAGTGTACGGCGCCGATTACTGTACGATAGAAAACAACTATGTTCATGATATGATTTTTTCCGGCAGTACCAGTCACAATGCCGCGTGTATCATGGTCTTCGTAGATTCCGATTATAATATAATTCAGGGAAACACCGCAGATGCAGGCGGCTCGGTCGTTTATAGCGCCTTCGGCCAAAAAGGCGGACAGATGGACAACAATATCTGGCGATACAACCTCGCTCTGAATGCAACTGCCGGATTTTTAGGGATGGGTTCAACTAGCGAAGTATACCCATCGGAAGACAACACTTTTTACCAGAATATTATTGTCAATTGTGAAAGAACTTTTTTCCTTGACCATATGGCCTATCGATTTGTCATTTACAACAATACTGCTGTCGATTGTAACTGGTTTCTCGGCGCAAGCATGATCACAAATATAAATACCGAACAGTGGAACAATATTCTGGTAGGAACTAATGATGTCGCTATTCGCTGGAGTGGATACCCCACCGCAGAGCCGTTCACAACCCTGCTGGATTATTCTAATTACAACTGCTTTTACAACTGCAGTCAGATCGCCGAACGCGAAAAAATACCAAGACTTAATTACTACACCCTCGGCGAATGGCAAACGGCCTGGGGCTTCGACATGGATTCTATCGTTGACGACCCATCTCTGGTCGGCGACGGCGATTATCACCTGGATACCGGTTCGCCCTGCATAGATGCCGGAATCGACCTGCAGGATTACGATGGAGACCTTAATACCACCGAAGCAATTAATATGGGTGCTTATATAACAGGAAGCGAAGTTATTGGCTGTGATTGGGAGCCAGTGGTATTACCACCAACTGCCGCGAGCAATCCAAGTCCGGGTAATGGTGATATAAACGTAAGCATCCTGGTAGATCTAATCTGGGCTGCAGGTTCGGGCGCTACTTCACACGATGTTTACTTTGGAACGAACCTTAATGATGTTAACAATGGCAGTCATCCGGCAGGTGATGTTGATGGCAGCGGACTGGTCGATTGGGACGATATGCAGATACTCGCCCAGCAGTGGCTGACAGATCCGGCGGGGGCGAATCCATCGGCGGATCTAAATGGCAATAACGATGTAAATTTTGTCGATTTGGCCATCGTAGCTGCCGACTGGAGACAAGCAGACGATGCCGTCTTCAAGGGTAATCAAACAGAAACAACATTTACACCGGCAGCAATGGCTGAAAGTACGACTTACTACTGGCGTATCGATGCGGTCAATGCAGCCGGAACAACAACCGGTACCGTCTGGAGTTTTACGACCGCAACGCCTGGTGGACCTATAAAAATCAATTTCCAGCATAGTACTGTGATAACTCCCACCGGTTACGAGGCAGACGAAGCACATCTCTACGGTGACCGAGGTAACGGCCTATCGTATGGCTGGGATAACTGGGACGGTTCCGGTGCGACAACCCGCTTCGGTACCCATCCGGACGTACGTTACGACTCACTCGTCCACTTTGCTCCGGTCGATCTCGCCATCGGCCGTGCATGGGAGATTGGATTGGACAATGGAACGTATGACCTGTGGGTTGTCTGCAGCGACCCGGAATATGGTGATTTTGTAAGCACACTGGATATCGAAGGCACGGTAGTGATCGACTCCGATGGTAAAGACAAACTTGACGAGTTCCTGCTTCAGGTCGATGTGCTCGACGGTCGTTTAACGATCGCCCCGCATAATATAACAGCTGACTCGGCTTACGCCGACACCCATACAGATAGAGCATACAATTCGAAGATTGCCTTCATTGAGATTACTGCAGCACCGTGACATAACTGTAAAAAGAATTGATAGCACTTCATCGTAGAAGTGATAATAAGAGTTTTATAAAAGAAGAGGTTGGTGAGTATGAGCATTGAGGTGATGAGAGTTGGGATGCTGTCAAAAGCCAAATCCGTCTGTTTAATCATCGTTATTGTACTACTGAGCCAGTTTGGTTTAGCCCGGGCAGGGGTGTACAACTTAGCTGGTGATGGTTACATCAACTGGGCCGATATTGAAGCTTTCACTGAGCAATGGCTCGATGATTGTCTGGTTAATGATTGCGGCGGCGCCAACTTCAATAGTGATAACACCGTCAACTTCGGCGACCTTGCCTTATTGGCACCACTTTGGCAACAGGATACCTATATCAACACATATTACGTTGCCCCAGGCGGCGATGATGATGACGACGGTAGTATTACAACTCCGTTTGCAACAGTTCAAAAGGGTATCGATGTCATCCAGCCGGGAGACTGTCTCTATCTCAGGGGAGGAACATATAATGAGAATGTTACCATACCCCATAACAAACAGGGCGACGAAGATCACTGGTTCACTGTAAAATCCTATCCGGGTGAGTGGGCTATAATAGATGCTCAGCATAGCGAGGAAAATCCTGTTATCAAGTATGCCTCTGGGGGCTATAGCCTGTGCCCTTCCTACTGGATATTCGAGAGCTTTGAAATAACCGGCGGCGGAATCGCAGCGAACCCTGATGGTGTCGGCTGTGGAATAAAACTCGATACTGCTACGCATATGACATTCAGGTATCTCTATATCCACGACAATTATGGCGGGGCTCCTACCAACAACGCCGGTCTCATGATAGCCGAAGATAGTGGGGCAACCCACCACACAAAGATCCAGTGGTGCCATATAAAGGATAACAGAGAAGGACAGATAAGGTTCTTTACCGATTATATTGAGGACCCGACTGCAGTTGATCCGGAGAAAGCATGCCGATTTAATGAAATAAGCTATAACCTGCTTGAGGGTGATGAACAGGGGATCTATTATAAAAACGGTCAGTGGTTAACTCTCGACCATTCCGCAGCCAATATGACCTATAAAGACTATGGGGACCATATTCATCACAACATAATAATAGCTAACGGAACTCGGGCTCTAGGTATTTGGCAGGATTTTGTTCAGGTTTACAATAACATACTTGCCTCAAACACCAGCGGCATAGGTAGAACGACAATCGGTGAATATAATGCAGACGATAGGGAGCCGTTTCATGCTTGTTTTTACAACAATACGCTAATCAAAGCGCAGATGCATTTAAGTCATCACGGCACAGATGGCGGTGACAATTCCAGCTACGGGCTCACAAACTACGACGATTACCATCCTAATTTTCATTTCTACAACAATATTATTGAAAGTGCAGGCCCGGAATACGACGGTAAGAATGACCTCAACCTTCTTTTTTCATGGGATGACTGGGTCGAAAGTGACGTCAATATGGCCACTATCCATATGGAAAACAACTATTTCTGGCCCCGAACAAGAACCGAAGAAATAATAAACATTGCATATGCTTCGTCTGATTATACCGCAGATGAGTATGTATCTGCAGGATATGCAACAACTATTTACGCAAACGAAACCCCCGGATTGCACAAGACCGGCAGCGATTATAAAACCGAAGGCTCCCATGTGTTAGACGGCTCAATTACAATAGCTGACGGAGGAACAGGCGGTGCGCATCCGTATCTTAGCGGCGTAACGCTGCCTGACTACGTTGGAGCAACCGACCCTGACAATGATGGCTGGGTTGATGATGTATTGGCCCTGGCTGATTTGGGATCAATAGCCCCCGGCAAGGCCAGTATTCCCAGCCCAACTGACACCGATACAGACGTAAGTATTACTGCCGATCTGAACTGGACTGCTGGTTCCGGTGCGACATCAAGCGATGTGTACTTCGGTACAACCAGTCCAGGAACATTTCAGGATAGCCAGACGGAGACGACATTCGATACCGGAACAATGACTACCAGTACGACATACTACTGGCGTATCGACGAGGTTAATCCAGTAGGCACAACAACCGGTGACGTTTGGAGTTTCACTACTGAAGCTGCACCCTCACCTCCGGGACAGGCAAGCAATCCCAGCCCAGGCGACAGTGCGACAGATGTTGCTATTGATGCTGATCTAAGCTGGACTGCCGGCACCGGTGCGACAAGTCACGATGTGTACTTCGGTACAACCAGTCCCGGAGCATCTCAGGGTAATCAAACCGCAACAACCTTCGACACAGGAACAATGGATGCTAATACGACCTACTACTGGCGTATCGACGAGATTAATCCAGCAGGCACAACAACTGGTGACCTTTGGAGTTTCACAACTACCGAGCAAAGGATCAGAATCAACTTCGAGCATCCTGTTGTGACAACTCCCGCAGGTTACGAGAGGGATTCAGGCCTGTACTACGGTGACCGAGGTAACAGCCTATCGTATGGTTGGGATATCAGTGAGGGGGGTGCGACAACCCGCTGGGGTACCCATCCGGACGTGCGCTACGACTCACTCGTCCACTTCGCTCCGATCGATCTTGCTGTCGGCCGTACATGGGAGATTGCATTGGACAATGGAACGTATGACCTGTGGGTTGTCTGCAGCGACCCGGAATACGGTGATTTTGTAAGCACACTGGATATCGAAGGCACGGTAGTGATCGACCCCGATGGTAAAGACAAACTTGATGAGTTCCTGCTTCAGGTCGAAGTGCTCGACGGTCGTTTAACGATCGCCCCGCATAATATAACAGATGACTCGGCTTACGCCGACAGCAATACAGATAGGGCCTACAATTCGAAGATTGCCTTCATTGAGATTACTGCGGCACCGTGACATAACTGTAAAAAGAATTGATAGCACTTCATCGTAGAAGTGATAATAAGAGTTTTACAAAAGAAGAGGTTGGTGAGTATGAGCATTGAGGTGATGAGAATCCGATGTATGTGTCAGGATACATTGGTTCTCTTCCGATTTGGCCACACCTTTTTCAGCGGCTTAATCTCTTCAGTAGTAACAATTGGTACCTTTTGAAGAAGGAGGAGTATTATGAACAAGAGAGTTGTTAGTTTAATTGTTGTTGCTTTAGTACTATCAGTGGCAGCACCGTCGTTTGCCACAACGATCGCAATCAACTTCCAGGATAGTAGTGTGACAACTCCCGCCGGTTACGAGGCAGACGAAGCACTTCTCTACGGTGACCGAGGTAACGGCCTATCGTATGGCTGGGATAACTGGGACGGTATCGGTGGTCGAGTCCGCGGGTACTTACCGGACGTGCGCTACGACACATTCGTCCACTTCGCTCCGGTCGATCTCGCTGTCGGCCGTACATGGGAGATTGGATTGGACAATGGAACGTATGACCTGTGGGTTGTCTGTGGAGACCCGGAATACAGTGATACGATAAACTCACTGGATATCGAAGGCGTCTTGGCGCTCGACACCGATGGTAAAGACAGACTTGACGAGTACATGCTTCAGGTCGAAGTACTCGACGGCCGTTTAACGATCGCCCCGCATAATTTAACAGGTGACGAGAATTACGTCGGTACAAATGCATTCAATCCGAAGATTGACTTCGTTGAGATTACGCCGGTTCCAGAACCAGCAACCATTATGTTACTTGGTCTTGGCGGTTTGGCTTTGATTCGCAAAAAACGCTAATTTGAGCTAAATGAAGTATTGTAAATTTGTAAAGTTTTTTAAAGCGTGGCGTCCTAAAAAACCGCCACGCTTGTTTTATATTTAAGCTTTGCGTGATGAATAATTCAGCGTTAGATGTCTTTGGTATAAGAATTAAGAAAAATAGATTCTGTTGTAAAAGAAACAACACTTTATTATTATGATGATAATTGGCAGGTGGTGTGTGGTTGTTGAAATGGTGCCGTTCGACTCCTTATTTAGATAAGAAAGGCCAAAATAAAAAAACTTTTATCATGAAAGCATTAGTAAAAAAAGAACCAAAAGAAGGTTTATGGCTTGAAGATGTTCGGGTTCCGGATTTTGGTATCAATGATGTTTTAGTTAAGATACAAAAGACCTCAATTTGTGGAACGGATGTTCATATCTACAACTGGGACCAATGGGCACAGAAAACAATAAAGCCTCCGATGGTGATCGGACATGAGTTTGTCGGTAAAGTTGAAAAAACAGGCACAAATGTGAAAGACTTTAAAAAAGGTGACCTTGTAAGTGGTGAAGGCCATGTTGTTTGTGGAAGATGCCGTAATTGCCTTGCCGGGCGTCGTCATCTGTGTAAGGATCCTTCGGGTATTGGTGTTAACAGGGATGGTGCATTTGCTGAATATCTTTCGATACCTGTTACTAATGTATGGTACTGTGCTAAAAACATATCTACAGATGTATTGAGTTGTTTCGACCCTCTTGGAAATGCTGCTCATACGGCATTAAAATATGACCTGGTTGGAGAAGATGTGCTAATCACAGGTGGCGGCCCTCTCGGTTGTATGGCAACAGCGATCGCAAAGCAAGTCGGTGCAAGATATGTTGTCGTTACCGATATAAATCCTTATCGGCTGGAGATGGCAAAAAAAATGGGAGCAACTCTAACTGTTGATGTAAGGAATGAAAAAATTGCACAAGCAATGAAAACTCTTGGCATGAAAGAAGGTTTTGACGTTGGGATGGAGATGTCAGGCAACCCCGATGCATTAAGAGAAATGTTAAAGAACATGGCACACGGCGGGAAAATAGCTATGCTGGGTATAATGCCGCCCACACAGATCGATTGGGATTTTGTCGTGTTTAACGGCCTGACTATAGCTGGTATTTACGGCAGGAGAATGTATGAGACATGGTATAAGGTCACTATGCTGATACAAAGCGGTTTGGATATCGAACCGCTAATTACCCATAGATTCCATTATACAGAATTTGAAAAAGGTTTCGAAGTCATGAGGTCGGGCAACTCAGGCAAGGTAATACTCGACTGGTCGGAAAAATAGTTTAAGGAGAAAAGAATGTTCGGGGTAATGAAAGAACATATCACAGCTCAGATCGAAGATATCAAAGAATCCGGGCTTTATAAGGGCGAACGCATTATAACTACGCCTCAGCAGATGCACATAAAGGTCAGTACCGGCCAGGAAGTCCTTAACCTTTGTGCAAATAACTACCTGGGCCTTTCGGATAATCCTGAAATTATAAAAGCAGCAAAAGACAGCTATGACAACTGGGGTTATGGCATGAGCTCTGTTCGTTTTATATGTGGAACTCAGGAAATACATAAACAGCTTGAACAAAAAATGTCGGAGTTTTTAGGCACTGAAGATACGATTCTTTATAGTTGTTGTTATGATGCCAATACTGGGTTGTTTGAGACCCTGCTTACTGCTGACGATGCCATAATAAGTGATGAATTGAATCATGCCAGCATTATTGACGGAGTTCGTTTATGTAAAGCTCAGCGATACAGGTTTAAGAACTCTGATATGGCTAACCTGGAAGATAAGCTCAAAGAATCTAAGTCTGCACGATTCCGCATGATAGCAACAGATGGGGTGTTTTCAATGGACGGGACGATAGCGAATCTTAAAGGTATTTGTGATTTGGCAGATAAATACGATGCACTTGTTATGGTTGACGATTCACATTCGGTAGGTTTTATGGGCGCTGGCGGCAGGGGAACACATGAACATTGTGATGTTATAGGCAGGGTAGATATTATTACTGGCACATTCGGCAAGGCTCTCGGTGGTGCTTCAGGCGGATATACATCGGCAGGGAAGGATATTGTCGAACTTCTTCGTCAACGATCACGGCCGTATTTATTCTCCAATACTCTGGCACCGGCGATAGCAGCAGCATCGTTAAAAGTTATTGAAATGCTTTCATCCACAACCGAACTCCGGGATAAGCTTGAGAGTAATACAAAATATTTCCGGGAAAAGATGGGCAAGCTTGGCTTTACTATAGTACCCGGTGAGCATCCGATAGTCCCGATCATGCTTGGTGATGCCGTGCTGGCACAGAAAATGGCAAGTATGCTTTTGGATAAGGGCATCTATGTTATTGGTTTTTCATACCCGGTTGTTCCAAAGGGTAAAGCAAGGATACGTACCCAGATCTCTGCTGCGCACACTACTGAAGATCTTGACTACGCGATAGAAAAATTTCAGGAGGTTGGAAAGGAATTAGGAATTTGCTAAAGCGAATAAATGTAATTACTGTAACAATGATTAGCAACTAAAGTTTTTCAGGCGTGGCGCCCAAAAAATCCGCCACGCTTTTTTGCTATAAACTGAACCCTAAAAAAACCTCCCCCGTTCCCCGCCATCTGCCAGAGGCTGCTCCACAGCTCAAAACTAAACTACGGCACTTCAATATTGTCAAAAATCGTCTTTATGATATCTTCGCTGGTCTTGTCTTCAGCCTCAACCTCATAGCTGACAATAACCCTGTGTCAATGGCTATTGAAAAAACAAAAAAGACTTGACACAAGCGGGGGGGGGGGGTAATATACTTTAGAATGCAAATGTGCGAGGTTTCAGGAGGAATATCACCGGAACTTTCCATTATACAGTAATATTCGCTGTAACTTCATTGCAACATTGAGGTTATGTTTTGCGTCAAAAGGAATAA
>Ga0272441_10011448_pt1 | contig 13160 bp, 10 predicted proteins | sample SSMProp6N_FD_193582 | JGI IMG/M metagenome (GOLD analysis project Ga0272441, IMG submission 193582) | Marine sediment archaeal communities from Little Sippewissett salt marsh, Falmouth, MA, United States - SSM-Prop-6N | ecosystem: Environmental > Aquatic > Marine > Wetlands > Sediment ... | reverse complement strand
AAGAATCTTACTGCTTTCATTAGTGAACAGGGATGAGCTTATATTACCATTCCTGAACTCGGCACTTATAAACTCGTCTATAAGAAATGCATTGCGGGCAATATCCTTAGCTTTTGAACGATATTCCAGGGGTACCAGGTCCGGAAATTCATCCCTGAAGCCCAGGATGGCTGATGGCTCTATGCCAAGCAAGGGAGTGTCGGTATTGATGATTCCCGACAGCTTGATGATATTGTCAGTTGCTATTTTCCTGGCTTTGCGGAGCAGGCCCTTTGACAGGAAAGTCCTGGAGCTTAGATTATGATCGGGGATGCTGACCCCGTATCCCAGGGAAGTAAGTAACCTGATAGCCTGTATGCCGACAAGAGTGTCATTAAAGTTGGTAAACTCATCAGCGAAAAGGTATATATTCCTGATAGGCTTTTCAGGGTTTAAGGATGGGAGGTTCCTGCGAGCCCATTTCCTGAGTGTTGTCCTGTACAATAATGGGATCGACCTCTTACGCGCAAAGCCTGTCACTCTCTTGAAAAGCCCGGAGAACAGCCTGTTCTTAAGGAAAAAGTTATAGAAGGCCGGGAAAACTGAACCTATGCGATTGAAAGTGGTGATATAAGCTATCAGCCTGGAGCGCAGAGGAATACCATGTTTATCATACCAGTGCTGGAGAAATTCGGTTTTCAGTTTGGCCATATCAACATTGGAAGGGCATTCGCTCTTGCACCCCTTACAGGACAGGCATAAATCAAGTATCTGGTAAATCTCCGGGTGATCCCAGCTGTCATTGCCCGGTTTGTTCAGGAATTCCCTCAGCACATTGGCTCTTGCCCTGGTGGTGTTCATCTCATCCCTGGTGGCCATATAGCTCGGGCACATGGTTCCACCTATTAGTTCAGTCTTCCTGCAGTCACCCGATCCGTTGCATTTCTCAGCTGCCCGTATATATCCTTCCGTATCATCAAACCTGAAGCAGGTTTCCAGATCTTTGACCTTCTGCCCGGGTTTATAACGCAGAGAACTGTTCATAGGCGGAGTATCAACAATTTTACCGGGATTCAGTATTCCCTCGGGATCCCAGGTATACTTGACCTCTCTCAGGGTTTCATATATTCTCTCTCCAAGCATAAGAGGTATGAACTCTCCCCGGAGCCTTCCGTCACCATGTTCACCGCTTAAGGAACCTCTGAATTTCTTTACCAGCTGGGCTGTTTCCATTCCGAGGGTGTGAAACATTTCAACATCTTCCTCGTTCTTAAGGTTTAAGACTGGCCTGAGATGCAGCTCGCCGGTACCTATATGAGCATGGTATACACATTCTTTGCCGTGCTTTGACAGCATAAGATCAAACTCCTTCATATACTGAGGCAGGTGATCAACACTTACCGCTGTATCTTCAAGCAGGCTTACAGGTTTGGCATCACCTTTCATATTAGCCAGAACACCAACACCTGCCTTTCGCAGGTTCCATACCCGGGGTATATCCTCATCCCAGATTCTTGGAAAGGCATACCCATAGCCCTCTTTTCTCATAGCTGCTTCCATAGCTCTACATGTCTCTTCGAGCTCATCGGTACTGTGACCTGTAAATTCTACGATCAGTATGGCTCCCGGCTTTCCTTCAAGGAAAAACCTGTTCTTTCTTTGCTCGATATTGTCACCCGTTAGTTCCAGTATCTTATCATCCATCATCTCAACTGCAGAAGGCTGGAATCCCAATGCCACAAGATTGGCAGGGTAAGCTTCGTTCCTCTCTTTAAGGTGCACACAGCAGAGCACGGTCACCGGTGGTGGAAGGGGAACGAGATTTAGCTTAATTTCTGTGACAACAGCAAGGGTGCCCTCTGATCCTGCAAGAAGCCTCGCAAGGTTAATATTTTCACCATTCTCACTGAAAGGCGAAGTCTGAAGCATGAGATCAAGAGCATAACCTGTATTTCTTCTTGGCACCGATGGGTGAGGATATTCCTTCACTATTTCACCGGCCAGGTCACTGTCTGAGAGAATATCATTCAGCTTACTGTATATCTTTCCTTCAAGGGTATCCAGTTTGCATTTATCATTAAATTCAGCATTGCTTATTTGACCGAACACAGCCCTGCTGCCATCACTCAATATCGCTTTCACTTCAAGAGTATGCTCTCTTGTGCTGCCATACTTAAGAGAATGGAGACCACAGGCATTATTGCCATGCATACCACCAATGGTGCACCTGTTGGCTGTAGACGTTTCAGGTCCGAAAAACAGGCCTGATTCCATAAGCATCTTGTTCAGCTCTTCGAGAATAACCCCTGGCTGTACCCTGACCCACTTTTCCTCGGTATTTATTTCAATAACCTTATTCATATACCTGCTTATATCCACCACTATACCGGGGCCTACAACCTGTCCGGCGAGAGATGTTCCCCCACCTCTCATTATCAGGCTGGTGCCATTCTTCCTGGCATAGTCAATAAGCAGGCAGATATCTTCCTCGTCCTTAGGCCATGCCACTGCAGCAGGCTCTTCACAGTACATAGAAGCATCGGTGCTGTATATAGCCCTGCTGATACTGTCATATTTAAGCTTACCCTTGAGCAAAGATGAAAGCTCATCCAGAGATCTGTCAGTTACCATCATAAGAACCTTGTTTTTGCCTGATAAAAATATAAATATTATCAACCCGATGAAATAAATAATTAATGATAATAATTACCTGGTATCTTTTCAATATCTGACATTAATCATGTTTTTAACATTTGATGATATAATCAATTTTAATTACTTTTGATGAATTATTTTCTACTCTATAAATAACTGATTTACAATGGAATTAATAGACAATATCAAGAAAAAGGCCCGTAAGCTTAATAAACATATAGTTCTTCCCGAAGGCACTGAAGAGAGAACGATCAGGGCAGCAGACCAGGTTATAGCAGAAGGTCTGGCAAGGGTAAGCCTCTTAGGCGATCAGGATGAGATAATGCAACTTGCTAAAGAACTAAACCTGCAGAATATCGGTAAGGCAGCAATAGTTAACCCGGTTTCACACGAGATGAAAGATCATTATATCAATATGATGGTTGATATACGAAAGCATAAGGGTCTGACTTATGAAGAAGCATCGAAGCTGATAGAGAACCCCCTATATCTTTCCGTGTTAATGATTAAGAATGGGGATGCTGATGGTGAGGTTGCAGGGGCAGCGAATGCCACCGGTGATGTTCTGAGACCGGCCTTCCAGTATGTCAAAACAAGACCCGGTATTTCAGTTGTGTCAGGAGCCTTTATAATGATACATCCTGACAGGTCATTTGGTGATAATGGTGTTCTGCTGTTTGCTGATGGCGCTGTTCACCCTGATCCGAATGAAAAGGAACTGGCTGAAATAGCTGTGGCAACGGCGAAAACAGCAGAATCTATCCTGGGCATGGAACCGAGAGTCGCAATGATCAGTTTCAGCACCAAGGGCAGCGCAAGACATGAAATGGTTGATAAGGTGATAAATGCTACAAGAATAGCCAGGGAAATGGCTCCCAATCTGCAGATCGACGGTGAGATGCAGGTTGATGCAGCAATTATCGAGGCCATAGGCAGAAAGAAAGCACCCGACAGCAAAATAGCGGGCAGGGCTAATATAATGATATTCCCTTCACTTGATGTTGGTAACGTTGCGTATAAACTTGTTCAGAGAATGGGCAAAGCAGAGGCCGTAGGACCGGTGCTGCAGGGTATGGCCGCACCTATTAACGATCTGTCAAGGGGATGCTCGGTAAGTGATATTGTTAGCCTCGTTGCAATAACCGCAACACAGTCTGCTTAATAACACATCATTTATTTCCAGTAGGCTGTTATAAGCAGGTTGAGTTTGGTACTTTATTATTATATTGTAATATTTAAAATTATCTATATTAACAGAACATAACTATGGCAATTCTCGTCCTAAACTGTGGAAGTTCATCCATTAAGTATAAAGTGTTTAAGGTTGATAACGGTGCTGAAGTAATAGCTAAAGGCCTCGTTGAACGAATAGGCATAAATGATAGTATTCTCACTCACAAACCAACAGGAAAGGAGCCATACAAAACTGTTACAGATATACCTGATCATACCATAGGTATCAATCTCGTTATTGAAGCACTCACCAGTAAGGAATATGGGGTGATCAAAGATGTAAGGGATATAGTTGCTGTAGGTCACAGAGTGGCACATGGAGGAGAGAATTTTACCGAAAGTGTTCTTATAGATAGTAAGGTCAAGAAAGATATCGAGATGTGCTGTGAACTGGCACCATTGCATAATCCAGCCAACCTTAAAGGTATATTATCTGTTGAGAAACTCGTTCCGGGCGTTCCTCAGGTTGCTGTTTTCGATACTTCCTTTCACCAGACAATGCCGGACTACGCCTATATGTATGCTATACCATATGAATACTATAAGAAATACAAGATTCGTAAATACGGCTTCCATGGTACCAGCCATAAATTCGTAGCCAGAAAAGCGGCCGGCTTACTGGAAAAGGATTTCAACTCGCTCAAAATAATTACATGCCACCTTGGCAATGGAGCTTCGGTGGCAGCAATTGATAAAGGTAAATCAATTGATACCTCAATGGGATTCACACCTGTGGATGGATTGATAATGGGTACAAGGACAGGTGAGATAGATCCGGGTGTGCTTATTTATATTGCAGATAAAGAACATCTTAATGTGCAGGGCGTAAGCAATATGATAAATAAGAAAAGTGGAGTAATGGGTATCACCAACCTGTCATCTGACATGCGTGACCTTGAGCTGGCGGCAAAATCCGGGAATAAAAGGGCCATACTTGCTCTTGAAATGTATGCCTATAAAGTTAAGAAGTTTATCGGTGCATATGTCGCTGCCCTGAATGGTCTTGATATTCTCATATTTACAGGAGGTGTGGGTGAAAATGACTTTAATGTACGCGAAATGATATGTCGTGATATGGAATACCTTGGTATTGAGTTTGATAAAGAAGTGAATCACGAAAAAAAGGGACAGGACCTTGTTATTTCAAAGCCCTCCTCCAAAGTGACGGTTATGACTGTTACTACCGATGAGGAACTGGTTATAGCAACTGATACAAAGAGCATTGCAACCGAAACCAAGAATTAATAACTAATCCATATAAGCAATGATCCTGAGGAAGTTAAGTGAATTAAAGTCGTTAATTGATGGCAGATCTGTTAAACATCTGGTACTATCTGCCGCACATGATCTGCAATCACTAGGTGCAGTTTTGAAAGCAGCAAATGATAAAATCATAATACCTATTCTAGTAGGTGACGAGAAAGAAATACGCAAGATAGCATCAGAAAAGAATTATAATATCGAAGATATCCGTATTATCAATGAGCCGGATATTACGAAGTCCTCAGAAATTGCTGTTAAGATGGTGAGTAATAAAGAGGCCGATGTTCTGATGAAAGGCAAGGTAGGTACCTCAACCTTACTTTCCCATGTGTTGGATAAGGACTGGGGTCTCAGAACCGGCCAGCTGCTTTCGCATATAGCAGTTTTTGAGGTCGAAACCTACCATAAGCTTATTGCTGTTACCGATGTTGCAATGAATATCGCACCTAATCTTAAAGATAAAATATCAATAGTAAATAACTCTGTAGCCTGCCTTAATTTACTGGGTGTTGAAATGCCAAAGGTGGCAGTTCTGGGGGCAGTGGAAATGGTTAATGAAAGTATGCAGGCAACCCTGGATGCAGCCCTTCTCTCAAAGATGAATCAGCGCGATCAGATAAAACACTGTATCATCGACGGCCCGCTTGCCTTTGATAATGCAATAAGCCTTGAAAGCGCAAATCATAAAGGTATCCGTTCAGAAGTGGCAGGTGATACCGACCTGTTGCTGATGCCTGATATTGAAGTAGGAAATGTGCTCTATAAATCACTTGTTTTCTTCGCCAGGGCCAAAGTAGCTTCCATGATACTGGGAGCTGCTGCCCCAATTGTTCTTACTTCAAGATCTGACAGTGAACAGGCGAAATACGATAGTATACTTCTGGCAGCAGCCACAGCAAAATAGCCTTATTATGATTACCTCACTGGACGAACTGGCCAACAAAGTAAAAAATAAAAAGAAAAAACCTAAGCTGGCAGTCACATGGGCACAGGACGAAAATACCCTGGGAGCCGTAGCAAAAGCTGTAACTGAGAATATGGTTGAAGCATACCTCTATGGCGACAGGAAACAGATACTTTCCTCCACGGCCAAACTTGGGATCGATAATGATATCTTTACCATAAAACATGTAGATAATGAAGCAGATGCTGCCAGGGAGACTGTCAGACTGGTGAAATCGGGAGAAGCAGATATACTCATGAAAGGACTGATTGGCACGGACAGGTTTCTGAAAGCGGTGCTTGACAAGGAAAACGGTCTTATGAAACCAAAATCCGTATTGAGCTATGTCTGCGCAGTTGATGTCCCCGACTATCATAAACTACTTTTCATAACCGATACTGCGGTTCTTCCGTTTCCTGACCTGGACCAGAAAGTAGCCATGGCTGAATATGCCATAGCTATGGCATCAAGGTTTGGTATTTCAAAGCCAAAGGTGGCGCTTATAGGTGCTTCCGAGAAAATGAGCAAGCATTTCCAGAATTCGATCGATTATGCCATAATGTGTAAAATGGCTGACAGGGGGCAGATAAGCCCGTGCATAATGGATGGCCCCCTGGATATATTCCTTGCCTGTGATAGTAAAAGCGTCGAAATCAAAGGAGTTAAAACACCTGTCGAAGGTGATGCAGATATCCTGCTCTTCCCATCTCTGGAAGCCTGTAACTCATTTTATAAAGGACTGATGCTGTTTGGCCGGGGTGAACTGGCAGGAATGCTTACAGGAACGGTTGCACCAGTGGTCCTGATGTCAAGGAGTGAGAGCGAAAAATCGAAGTTCTTCTGTATAGCATTGTCCTGCCTGATGGCCGAACAAAACAACTAGCTGATAATTATGAATAGATTGGTACTTGCAATTAATCCCGGATCAACATCCACCAAATTTGGTGTATATAGTGATGATAGCATAATATTTAATGAGACCATAAGGCATAGTGTCGAGGAAATATCCGGTTATGACAGGATAAGTGAACAGTTTGCATTCAGGAAAACATTGATTATGAAGGCACTCGAAAAGAGAAAGATACCTGTTGGTCAGATAGAAGCTATTATTGGTAGGGGAGGACTATTAAAACCTATTGAATCAGGTATATACGAGGTTAATGATTTAATGAAGAAAGATCTGGCAGCTGGTGAAAGAGGGGAACATGCCAGTAATCTCGGAGGCCTTATTGCTTCTGATATAGCACTCGATATACCGGGTTCCAGGGCATTTATTGTTGATCCTGTAGTTGTTGACGAATTCCAGGATGTGGCCCGCTTATCCGGTCACCCCCTGCTTGAAAGAAAATCAATATTTCATGCCCTTAACCAGAAAGCTGTAGCCCGTACTTATGCTGAGTCTGTAAATGCTGAATATGAAGAACTTAATTTGATTGTTGCCCATATGGGAGGAGGAATAAGTGTGGGTGCTCACCTTAAAGGCAGGGTCGTGGATGTGAACAATGCTCTTAATGGTGACGGACCCTTCTCACCGGAAAGAGCAGGCTCATTGCCCGCCGGACAGCTCGTACAGCTGTGCTTCAGCGGCGATTACTCAGAACAGGATATAATGAAGATGTTGACGGGTAATGGCGGTATGGTGGCCTACCTGGGTACTAACAGCTTTCTGGATATATGCAAGAAGGCTGAATCAGGTGATGAAAAGGCGAGGCTTGTGAGCGAGGCTTCTGCCTATCAAATTGCCAAAGATATAGCTGCCGCTGCCGCTGTTCTCAGGGGTAGGGTGGATGCAATCATACTTACAGGTGGTATGGCATATGAAGAATCACACGTGGAGTATATTAAGAATATGGTCTCATTCATTGCCGAAGTAGTTGTTTATCCCGGCGAAGACGAACTTAAAGCATTGGCATACAGTGGACTGTTGGCCCTGGAGAATAAAATCCAGATCAAAGAATACAGCTAGTCTCCAGCCTTCCCTGTCATAATCTAGGGATTACTGACAGATACAGGCAGTATCTTACCATTGAAATATTTATTCCCATTAAGGGCAAACCAGCCCACAAAACCGGCCATCTCATCTGCAGTCAGCGGGGCTTTATAACCTGGAAAAGCTTCCTCTAACATTTCTGTTTGCGCTGCTCCCAGGGCAAGAGAATTAAAGGCAATGCCCGTGTCGGCATATTCCGATGCAAGGCTTTCGGTAAGATTTGCCAGGGCGGCCTTTGCGGCACTGTATACAGACATGCCCGGGTAGCGGGAACTGCCCTGGAAACCTCCCATGCTGCTTATATTTATTATATGGCTACCCCTCCTGAATAAACTGAATAATTCTTTGATAAGCAGTAGAGGACTGATAAAATGAATCTCTGTCATCAATCTGATTTCATCAGTGCTGAATTCCCTGAATGGTTTGCTAATCAGCACTCCTGCATTATTAATCAGAATATCTACTGTTGAAAAATGCGATTGAACCTTTTTTAATAGCTTTTCAGGGCTTTTAAGGCTTTCGATGATATCTTCAGCTATATAACTTATATTATTATTCTCTGCCTTCCCGCATAGGTCCAGAAGCAAGGATTCAGTCCTTGAGATAGCAAGAATTTTGTTCTTTCTGTCCCCGGAAAGTGAAATCGCTGCCTGCCTGCCTATTCCCTTGCTTGCACCGGTAATTATAATGTTCATGATTAATGATAGTAATTATTCTTTTATAAAATTTGTATTATTGCAGTCAAAGTTACGATTTTTAATTTGTCGATGAAGATTTGAGGTATTCACAACCATGAAAGATACAGTACCAGCAAGAATTTATTTTCAACGCATATTAAGTCTGAATATAGCAATATTGCTTCTTACCGTAGCATCTGCAAGTGCACAGATAGGTGGACGTAATATGAATAAACCTCCTCTGACACAAAGACTTACATACGGAGGTAGTTTTGGTTTACAATTCGGGACTATTACAAACATAGAAGTATCACCCCTGATAGGTGTCTGGTTACTTCCCCGGCTTGTGGTGGTAGCAGGGCCATCATGGCAGTACTATAAGGATCCCTTTGACAGGACCAGCCTGTATGGTGGCAGGGCATTTGGCAGGTTCATGTTTGTGCAGGATCTGAATGAAATATTACCCCTTGGACTGAGCCTTGGTTTTTATGTGCATGCTGAATATGAAGCACTCAGTCTTGATGCTGACTTCTGGAACCCCGGACTTCCTCAAAACACAAGAATCTGGGAGCATAACAGCCTGGCAGGATTGGGAATCAGTCAGCGTTTAGGTATGCGATCATCATTCAATATCTCATTCTTATGGTCCGTAACAGAATCTGAATACCAGCTGTATACTAATCCCGAGATCAGAATAGATTTTCTTTTCTAAATGGATTACTGGATTATTCCAATAATCCATTATTCCATCAATCCAATACACCAATTCTGAGTCCACTCCAATAATCCATTACTCCGGCAATCCACTTTTTTAAATTGGCGAATTCATCGTTAATCATTACATTTGGCATCTTTAAAACCAAATAAAAACATATACGATTATGGTGATAGAGAAAGACAAGATGGTATCCCTGAAATATATACTTAGAGAGGGAGACAGTAATGGCGATATTGTTGAAGAAGTAAGTAATGATAATCCTCTCATATTTCTATATGGTGCCGGCAATATGCTTCCTCATTTTGAGTCAAACATAGAAAACCTTGCTCAGGGTGATAAATTTGAGTTCTCTCTTACATCGGAGCAGGCTTATGGGGAAAAGAGGGAAGAGCTTATTGTTGACCTGCCAATCTCAGTCTTCGAGGTAGATGGCAAAGTGGACGAAAGCCTTCTGAAAATAGGAAACCAGGTTCCGATGGCTGATTCGCAGGGCAGAAGATTGCTGGGAACGGTAGTATCCCATACAAGCACAAACGTTAAGATGGATTTCAACCATCCAATGGCAGGGACAGGATTACATTTTACCGGAGAGATATTGAGCGTCAGGGAAGCAACAAACGAGGAACTTGATGCCGGCAATAATCATGGCTGCAGCACGTGCGGAAGTAAAGATGGTTGCTCAGGTGAATGTTAGAACCGGAAGTATATACGGCCTGATCGTCAAATAACCGATGAAACTATTAAAGAGAAAATACCCCCTCTGGATCAAGATAATCTTCGGGATGATTATAGGGATTGTCTGGGGCCTTATAGCTGTTCAGACAGGACTCGAAAAGTTCACTGCAGACTGGGTTAAACCCTGGGGGACAATATTTATTAAACTCTTAAAGCTTATAGCTGTACCGCTGATTTTTGTATCGCTGGTCAAAGGTATTACAAGCATTACAGACATTACCAAACTATCGAGGATAGGAGCTAAGACGCTTGGTCTGTATATTGCGTCTACGGTAATAGCCATTATATTAGGGCTTGTCCTGGTAAATATTTTCAAACCGGGAAAAACCTTCAGTGAGGAAACAAGGCAGGAATTCCAGCTCCAGTATGAAAATAATGTCAAAGACTCGGAAGATATAGCCGGCCTGGTTAAAGAAAGGCCACCTCTGGCCTTCTTTGAAGATATGGTCCCCGATAATATTATCGCAGCCAGCGGTGATAATTCTAATATGTTGCAGGTTATTTTCTTTTCTCTCCTCTTCTCAATAGCCATCATTATCCTGGAAGCCAAACAGGTGAAGGTCGTTAAACAACTTTTTGATGGTCTTAACGACATTATATTGAAGATAGTGGATATAGTCATGCGTTTTGCACCGGTGGGTGTGTTCGCACTGCTGTCAGCCCTGATAGCAGAGTTTTCGGGTGATGTCCAGCTGTTTATAGCCCTGGGGAAGTATGCTGCTCTGACAATCGCCGGTTTATTATTGCTGATCTTCGGATTGTATCCAACATATATAAGACTCTTCACCAAAGTTAAAACCAGGGATTTCTATAAGCATTTAATCCCTGTACAGATGGTTGCTTTCTCGACCAGCTCAAGCGCTGCCACCCTGCCTGTTACCCTCAGGCAATGTACCCAGAAACTGAGGATATCAAGGAGCGTGGCTAATTTTGTTCTGCCGGTGGGTGTTACTATCAATATGGATGGATCATCATTCTACCAGGCAGTCTCAGCAGTATTTATCGCCCAGGTATTCGGACTCGATCTGGATATAACTCAGCAATTGACAATTGTGCTTACAGCAACCCTGGCTTCTATAGGAGCCCCGGGTGTCCCGGGAGGTGCCGTGATTATGCTTGTAATAGTGCTCAGCTCTGTTGGAATACCAGCTGAAGGCCTGGCTCTGATAATGGGAGTGGAGCGACCATTGGATATGATACGAACGGTGGCTAATGTGACAGGTGACTCCGCTGTGACAAGCATAGTTGCCTCAACCGAAAACGAAGTGGGAGTTGAAGAATATAATGATGAAAATAATGACTTATAACTAAATAGATCAGACCTATGTGGAAAAGGTTGCCTTTATGGGCTAAGATTATTATTGGTATGGCTCTCGGACTTGTATGGGGAATGGTAGCAACAAGGACAGGACTGAATGAATTCACATTGGATTGGATTAAACCCTGGGGAACAATATTTCTTAAACTACTTAAATTAATCGCAGTCCCTCTTATCTTCGTCTCGCTTGTAAAAGGAATCTCCAGCCTCACCGATATTTCCAAACTATCAAGGATAGGTATAAAAACGGTGGTCTACTATATTGCTTCCACACTAATTGCCACAACATTCGGACTGTTCCTGGTCAATATGGTTAAGCCAGGAAATACTTTCCCTGAGGAAAAAAGAGCTGAATACATGTCCAAATGGGAGGTTACGATAGATGAAGGACAGCTGCTGGCAGAATCAAGCGATCAGTCACCGCTGAGGTTTATTGTCGATATGGTACCGGATAATATAATTAGTGCCATGGGAGACAATTCCCAGATGCTTCAGATAATATTTTTTGCAATACTTTTTGCGGTTGCGATGGTTCTTTTGAAAGAAAAACAGGTAAAGACTGTAAAAAACATCTTTGACGGCCTTAACGATATAATAATAAAAATTATTGAGCTGATAATGCTCTTTGCTCCTTACGGGGTTTTTGCCCTGCTGGCAGGAGTAGTAGTTGATTTTGCCGGCGATACTGATATATTTATTGCCCTGGGTAAATACTTTACAACCGTTCTGATTGGATTATTCCTACTGATAATTATCCTGTATCCTGCTTATCTTAAGATATTTACAAGAAACATTAAAATTGGCAGATTCCTTAAGGCCATCCTGCCTGCTCAAATGGTGGCTTTCTCCACAAGTTCATCCGCTGCGGCTCTGCCTGTCAATATGAGACAAAATATCGAAGAGCTGGATGTGTCAGAAGAAGTTGCGGATTTTGTATTACCTGTAGGTGTGACCATTAATATGGATGCTACTGCATTCTATCAGTCTGTGGCCGCAGTGTTTATTGCCCAGGTTTATGGGATAGAACTAACTATAGCTCAGCAGATTACAATAGTTCTTATGGCAACAATGTCGTCTATTGGATCTCCCGGCGTTCCCGGGGGAAGCATTGTACTGGTGATTATGGTTCTAACATCCGTTGGACTGCCGGTTGAAGGCCTTGCACTTATTCTGGGGGTAGACAGACCCCTGGATATGCTCAGGTCTTCAGTGAATATAACCGGTGACTCAACAATAGCCAATATTATCAATTACAGTGAACAGAAACGTAATCATAAAATTAAGTCCAAAAAGGACTAAGCCTAGTCTATTATTAAACGCCTGAGAAGCGCGAATCTCAAAACTTCCCGGTAAGTATTAAGGATTATCTAATCCTGAACAACCAGATTTCATATTATTACCACCTGTACACAACAGAGTGGGAGGGAACTTAATGAAGATTAGCATTACCCTTTATTATTAATAGTGAATATAATAATTACAGAAAAGATATTACTATTAAGTTATTGATGTGAAATATCCACTTTACAAATGATAATAACATAGTATATTTTCACATTTACACATGTAACAATACAATTAAGCAACAAAACCTTATGATTTCACATGTGTAATATGAAATAATATTAACATATGTGAATTTATTTCTC
>Ga0272441_10011447_pt1 | contig 13160 bp, 16 predicted proteins | sample SSMProp6N_FD_193582 | JGI IMG/M metagenome (GOLD analysis project Ga0272441, IMG submission 193582) | Marine sediment archaeal communities from Little Sippewissett salt marsh, Falmouth, MA, United States - SSM-Prop-6N | ecosystem: Environmental > Aquatic > Marine > Wetlands > Sediment ... | reverse complement strand
AAGGTCTTTTTTAATTTCAACGACTCTTTCATGTGCAATAATACAGAACGCGTCCCCATCGTCTAGAGGCCTAGGACATCGGCCTTTCACGCCGACGACCGGGGTTCGACTCCCCGTGGGGACGCCAGTAATTATATAAAGGGGGTGCGCACATCGCGCAGCCCCTTTACTGTTTCCAGCGGGCTGCCGGTCCGGCACACATTCCTGTCACACCATCAAATCATGTACTCATAGAGAGACAAACGTCTTGACTTTCAGGGAATGCATGCGGCAATATTGACACCTGATGCATCGGTGTCCGAGGCTTCCGGCGGGCATGCCGCAGAGGGAAGAAACGGCGGTATCCCCCGTCAGGGGGATCATGAAAGGGGATGATCCGGGACACTGTCGAAACCTGTCCGGTATCATGAACGGAATGGACCAGGAGAATCGCCTGCGGTCTCTTCCCTCGAGGTATAGCGGTGACACCGGACATACTGGGAAGGAGGTACCATATGGCGGAACAACAGGAAGTAGGGTGTGCGCGTCCCACCGGTGGAGTGGTCGGGCAGCCAGATGAAACTAGGGAACAAGAGACACCACAGGGAAAGGAGGAGGTGAAGAAAATGATACAGGTTGGAAAACCGGCGCCCGATTTTGTCTCTCCCGCCTACTACAAGGGGGAGTTTACATCAGTAAAATTGTCGGAACATCTGGGGAAATGGATCGTTCTGTGCTTCTATCCCGGTGACTTCACCTTCGTCTGAGCCACCGAAATATCGGCGGTCGCCGATCAGAACAAGGAATTTGAAAAGCTGGGCGTTCAGGTCCTGTCGATGAGTGTGGACAGCGTCTTCGTTCACAAGATGTGGAACGACAATGAGCTGTCTAAAATGGTTGAGGGAGGTGTTCCCTTCCCCATGCTGTCAGATGGCGGTGGGAAGGTTGGAACGGCCTATGGCGTGTATGATGGGGATGCCGGCGTGGAAAACCGCGGCAGATTCATCATCGATCCCGATGGCGTGATCCAGGGATACGAGGTGCTCACACCCCCCGTGGGGAGACACGTGGCCGAAACCCTTCGGCAGATACAGGCCTTCCAACTCGTACGGGAGACCAAGGGGGGCGAGGCCACACCGTCAGGGTGGAAACCGGGCAAACTGACCCTCAAACCGGGACCCGATCTCGTCGGAAAGGTCTGGGAAGTATGGAAAACCGACATGGGGTCGGACTGATCCAGGTACCATTTACCCATACCCAGTGACAGAGGAATGGAGACGTTCGGGGAGGGCTTCGGCCCTCCCCGAACGCTCCGTGCACCCGTCCGTCCTTTGACGAGACGGCGGGGTCTCCCGGTGTCTCTCACTGAGATTTGTCTTGATAAATTGGGGAAGGAGTTGTAAAAATCGTGGAAACGAATGAGACGAAGGAGCGAGACGAGATGTACTGGGAACAGGAAATTGAGACAATGCCCCGTGAAAAAATTGTTGAGATGCAGCTTGCACGTCTGAAGGAGAGCGTCAAAAGGGCATCTGTATCGCCCTTTTATGCGCAGCAGTTCAAGGAAACAGGGTTTGATCCGAACGATATTGGCTCCCTGGAGGATATAGAGCACATTCCCCTGACCACGAAGGATGACCTGCGGGAACACTGGCCCTACGGTTTTCTTGCAACGTCACGGGATGAACTGGTGCGGATGCACTCTTCCTCGGGGACGACGGGACGGGCGACGGTCATCTTTCACACGGCTCACGATATAGACGAATGGGCCAACATCGCGACACGATCCATGTATATGACGGGAATGAGACGGAGTGATGTCTTCCAGAACATGATGACCTACGGCCTCTTTACGGGTGGGCTCGGTCTTCATTACGGCGCCGAGAGACTGGGCGCACTCACCATCCCGGCCGGTGCGGGAAACAGCAGGCGTCAGATACAGCTTATGAGGGATTTTGGTACGACCTTCATCCATATCATTCCCAGTTATGCCCTTCACCTCTATACCGTCTTCGAGGAACTGGGCATGGATCCCCGGAAAGACACCAATCTCAAGGCCGCCTTTCTGGGGGCTGAGCCGCATTCCGAGCGGACGCGAAAGAGGGTGGAAGAACTCTACGGCATCAAGGCCTTCAACTCCTATGGACTCTCGGAAATGAACGGACCCGGCATTGCCTTCGAATGCCCTTACCAGAGGGGCATGCATCTCTGGGAAGATAATTATATAGTGGAAATTATCGATCCCCATACGGGGAAACCGGTCCCTGACGGTGAAGAGGGGGAACTGGTGCTCACCACGCTGCTCAGGGAGGGGATGCCCATACTGAGATACCGGACAAAGGATATCACGCGGATCATTCCCGGTCCCTGCGAATGCGGCAGGGGTCACCGGCGAATCGAGCGGATCACGGGCAGGACCGATGACATGTTGATCATCAAGGGGGTCAACATGTATCCCATTCAGATCGAGAAGAAGCTGATGGAGATCCCCGGTGTGGGGACAAACTATCTGATTCTGCTCGAAAGAGAGGGATACAATGATCACATGACGGTGAAGGCCGAGGTCGAAAAGGAGTTCTTTTCGGGAAACCTGAAGCAGCTGGAGACTCTGCGGCGCAGGATCACGGAGGAGCTGAAGAGCGAGATACTCATAACGCCGCGGGTGGAACTGGTCGAACCCGGCAGCCTGCCGACGACTGAAGGAAAGGCCGTCAGGGTGATCGATAACCGGGAAGACTGATCAGAAGGAGCATATCGATGATTTCCTATCAGATATCAATATTTGCTGAAAACAAGCCGGGGAGACTGGCCAAGGTCACGGGCATACTGGGGAGGGAAGGGATCAATATCCGTGCCATCACCATATCCAGTTCCGATGCCTTCGGCGTCATCAATATCCTGGCCGATGATCCGAGACGGGCCGAGAAGGTTCTGACAAAAGAGGGACTGACGGTAAGCCTGAAGGAGGTTGTGGCCGTTATCATAGAGGACAGACCGGGCGGCCTGGACAGGCTCATTCAACTGCTCTCCAAACATGGCATCAATGTCGAGAATGCCTATGGATTTGTCATCGAAAGCTGGAAGAACGCGGTCTTTGTGGTGGATGTTGATCAGATGGAAAGGACACAGAAACTGCTCGAAGCGGCTGGTTTTGAGACGCTCGATGCCGATGCGCTGGCGGCAGTGGAACCCTTCCACTACATGAAGTATTAAAGGAGGAGAAGACCATCATGACACACCACGATGAAGGGCATTATGCCATGAAACATCCCCCGGGAACGGTACTAAATAAAGATATTGCCGAACGGGTGCAGGCCCGTGTGAAAGATGGACGGATAACCTGTGCGGCGGCACACCGGATAGCCGGGGAGTGTGGTGTCGAGCCGAAGGACGTGGGTATCGCCATCGATCTTCTGGAGGTCCGGATTGCCGGATGCCAGCTGGGACTTTACGGGTACGGTTCAAAGGGAAGGGTGGTGGAACCGGCACGAGAGGTCTCGACGGAACTGGAGGCCGCCATTGGGAAATCCCTCGTCGACGGGAGATTGACCTGTCGTACATCATGGGATATTGCCGAACAATTCGGTATCACCAGGATGGAAATATCTGCAGCCTGTGAGACACTGAAGATCAGGATAACTTCGTGTCAGCTCGGTTCCTTTTGACACACAGGCGCGGCATACACGTCGATATACACAACCGGATTTTGATACAGGTGCAGGGGGTTCGTTTCCCCCGGCGAGCGCGGTACGGCGCGCCGGTTACAGAGATGATTTCACCGGCTTGCGGTACCCGGTGCGTGGACGGGCGGGCAAATCGCACATGCAGCGAAGCCCTGTGGGAGTACGATCCGTGCGGCGGGAGCATTTCGACCGTTGTGCCCGTTTCCCGGGTGATCCGCCCCGTTGCGGCGTTCCCCCTGAGAGCCGGCGAGGGTAGACAGGAAGACAGGTGATGTATCACGGCCAAGAATTTGATCTGGCACGTAAGGAGTGAAGCACATGTATGGTAAGGACTGCAAAATAGCGGTAATCGGGGCCGGAGCCATTGGAGGAATAACGGCCGGCTTTATCGCGCGGGCGGGGTACAACGTGGAGATCGTGTGCAAACACCGGGAGATCGCCGACAAGATCAGGACGGAAGGGATGCATATTTCCGGTGTGAAGGGTGAATGCCGGGTAACCATATCCGCCCTTGAACGGGTCTCGGACCTCAGGGGGTTGAAAGATATCGTTTTCCTCGCCACCAAGGCCACCGATGTGACTGAGGCCGTGCGGGATCTGCTTCCCTGTCTTACTGACAAGTCAATTGTGGTCTCTCTCCAGAACGGTATATGTGAAGACGCCATCGCCGACATTGTCGGCCGGCAGAGGACCATCGGCTGTGTCGTGGGGTGGGGGGCGACCATGCATGGTCCGGCGAGATACGAGATGACGTCCACCGGCGAATTCATCGTCGGCAATATAGACAGCAAGCCCGACATACGGCTCCTGTCGCTGGAAAAGATTATGGGGGCCGTGGTTCCCGTGCAGCGATCGGTGAATATCATGGGCAATCTCTACTCGAAACTCATCATCAATTCCTGTATCAACTCACTGGGAGCGATCTGCGGATACCACTTGGGGAAGATGCTGTCACTGCGAAAATATCGCAATATCTTCATTGAAATCATCGGTGAAGCGATGGCAGTTGCCGATGAGATGTTTCTTGCCGTCGAACCCTATGGGGGCAGACTGGACTACTATAAATTTCTTCAGGGGGCGGGATTCACCGATTCCTTCAGACGCCACCTGTCGATTCGTGTCATCGGATTCAAGTATCGCAGGATAAAATCGTCCAGTCTCCAGTCCCTGGAGCGGGGGAAGCCGACAGAGATAGACTTTCTGAACGGATATATATCTCGCCACGGCAGGAAACTGAAGATTTCCACGCCCGTCAATGATAAGATTATCGAGATCGTCAAGGAGATAGAGCGTGGTGTGAGGAAGGTGACGCCGGAAAATTTCGACGACCCCTTCTTTGAACAGTATGACTGAAGGAGTTTCCTTATGAAGACGAGGGTGACCGAGCTCTTCGGCATCACCTGTCCCGTACTGCTGTCGGGTATGAGCTGGATCAGTATTCCCGAGATGGTTGCCGCCGTATCGAATGCGGGGGGACTGGGGATACTGGCGACGGGGCCGTTGAGTGCGGACGAGACAAGAAGGGCGGTCAGAAAGATACGAAGCCTGACGGACAGATCCTTTGGAGCGAATGCCACACTCCTCTTCCCCGGCGCACGTGAAAATGCCCGTGTCCTGCTGGAGGAAGAGGTGCCCGTCATCAATTATTCCCTGGGAAAGGGAGACTGGATCGCGGCGGCTGCCCACCGGTATGGAGGAAAGGTTATTGCCACGGTGGTCAACGGCAGGCATGCCCGGAGGGCCGAGGAACAGGGCAGTGACGCCCTCATCGTGACGGGACACGAGGCGGCAGCGCACGGCGGCGATGTCACGTCTCTGGTGCTGGTGCCGCGGATTGTCGATCTCGTTGCCATCCCGGTTATCGCCGCGGGAGGTTTTGCCGATGGGAGGGGCCTGGCCGCCGCTCTCGCTCTGGGCGCCGATGGCATTGCCATGGGGACCCGCTTCATGAGTACACGGGAGAGTCCGCTCCACGGGAGCTACAAGGAGACGTCCCTGGAAGGGGATGTCACCGATACGATCTACGGGACCTGTTTCGACGGCATGGGATGCCGGTCCCTGCGAACGAAGGCGGCAATCAGGGCATACCGGAAGGGATTGTTCGGTCTTCCCAATTTTTTCTCGGCGGCGTCGAATGCACGGGATATTGCCCGCATGCTCAGGCTGCCCTCGCTGAAACTCTTTGCCGGCGTCGTGGCATCGGGGTGGAGAAATTCCGTTATGATGGCCTATCTTGCCAACGCATTCAAGGCAATACAACTGGCCTCAGAGCGGGGCGACATGCGGCGGGGCGTCCTGCCGGCGGGACAGTCCATGGGACTGCTCCATGACGTTCCCACCATTCCGGAGCTTCTGGAGAGAATGGTATCTGAGGCCGAGGCCGTGCAGGAACGGGTCTCCGGGGTATTTCAGATGTAGGGAAATATCTCTGTCGCGACGAAGCGGAAGTTATGTTCCACCTCTTCTTTCCCCGTTACGATTTCCATGTGTCCCGGGAGCAGCAGTGCGACATCACGCTGTGAGAGGGCGGTGATACTCTCCTTGAGGGTGGCGCCGTTCCCGCCGGGGAAATCGGTCCGTCCCACGTTTTGACTGAATATGACATCGCCACATATAAGGGCCTTTCGCGCGGGCCAGTAGATGCCGACGGATCCCGGCGAGTGTCCCGGTGCGTGTATGATCTCCAGCTCTTCGTCTCCCGCCGTGATGATTCCCTCCTGCAGGAAGGGGTCGATGGGGATGTCGGGGACCTGCAGGCCGAACAGGCCGTAGAGACTACCCCCGGGGCCCTGCAGAAATTCGATCCCCTTTTCATGGAGACCGATCTTGACGGGATCATCCCTGAAAAATTCCGATCCCTCAAAGTGATCGGGATGGGAGTGGGTATTCATGACGTAGCGGATATCTTCCCTGGCTATGCCGTCACGGGCCATCCGTTCCAGCAGGCCGGGGACATGCTTCGTCAGTCCGGGATCGATCAGTGCCTGGACGGTGCCACCGATGTAATAGCTGTTGCAGTTGTTTTCGTAGGGGTTCATCCATTCGTATGCATAGAGGTCTTCGGCTACCTTCATGGTGTCTCCTTTTTGTTGTTCCCCCCCTTCACCTTGGGAAGATAGAACTGTGGATTTTTTGCCCTGTTTCGGTGCCTGATTTCGAAGTGGAGGGCGGATCTGTCACTCCGCTGGAGTTTGCCCACGCGCCCGATCATCTGCCCCTTCTTGACGGTGTCCCCCTCCGTGACGGCGATCTCCTGCAGATAGGAATAGACGGTCATGTATCCGCGACCGTGCTTGATGATGATCGTCTTTCCATAATATTTGAAGGTGTCCGTCTTGTCAATGATGCCGCTTTCGGAAGCGACGACGGGGGTGCCTTCCGGTGCGTCGATCTTGATGCCGTTGTTGTATCTCGTGGAGTTTATCTTTGTGCCGTCACCCAGTCGTATCAGTTCCGACTGGCGGCCGAATTTCGAGGAGACCTTCCCCGTGACGGGCCACATGAAGTTGGCGCCAAAGGTATCGATGGGCGGGTGTCCCGCCGTGACCGCCGCTTTCTCTTTTTCTGCTGCGACGGCCGGTTTCTCGGGTTCGGGTGGCTGTTTCTCCTTGGCCGGTGCGCTGGGTGCCGGTTTCGTGCCGGCGACAGTGGCGGGTATGTCGATGGCCCTGTCTGCCTGGGGGATGAATAAGACCGTTCCCTCATTGATCTGTCCCGATTCGGGAAGGTCGTTTATCCGGGCGATCTCCTTCGCATCGTACCGGTAGGCCTGCGCTATTTTCCACAGGGTTTCATTCTTTTTGACAAGATGATAGACACCCTTCGGCGTGGTCGTCTTCGCGGCGCAGGCCGTTATGAAGAGAATGACCAGGAGGAGAACAATTTTATTTTTGTGCAGTACCATCATACATACATACCTCAGAAAACATATCCCAACACGACGGCGCCGCCAACCAGGAGGATGACGAAGACAATGGCGAGGACATTGAAATACCGGTCGATAAACCCGCGGACGGTGGGACCGAAGAGATAGATCAGACCGCCGACGAGAAAGAACCGTGCCGATCTTCCCACAACCGACGCGAAGATAAAGACGGGAAAGTTTATGTTGAATGCACCTGCCGAAATGGTGAAAACCTTGTAGGGTATGGGCGTGAAACCGGCGATTCCCACTGCCCAGGCGTTGTACCGGTTATACAGTTCACCGATGGCATGGTATTTCTCTGTCAGGCCGTAGAAGTCGAGTATGTGAAACCCGATAAGCCCCATGAAGTGCTGGCCGATGATATAACCGGCCATTCCCCCGAGGACCGAGCCGGCGGAGCATATCAGGGCGTATGTGAAGGATCGCGCAGGGATCGATATGGCCAGCGCTATGAGCAGCACGTCGGGCGGAATGGGAAAGACGCTTGACTCGGCGAAGGCGAGGAGAAAGAGTGCCCATGATCCATAGGGTGTTTCGGCCCAGTGGAGGACCCAGTCATAGAGTCTTCTGAGCATAGGGCCCTCAGTCTTTCCAGCCGTGTTCACCGATGAGATTGACAAAACGACATCCCCCCAGTTTCTCTGCCTCGATATCCTCCGGGTCTTCCGAACGCCGGGTAAGCTTCATCATGGTCTGACTGTACCGGTCACCCACGGGAATGATGAGCCGTCCGCCGGGGGCCAGCTGATTCGTGAGGATATCGGGTACGGCCGGCGCTCCCGCCGTTACGATAATGGCGTCGAAGGGGGCCTCGTCCTTCCAGCCGTATGTTCCGTCTCCGACCCATATCAGTACATTGAAATAATTGAGTGATTCAACGATACTCCGGGCTCGTGTCGCCAGGGAGGCAATGCGTTCGATGGAGAGGACCCGGTCGGCCAGTTCTGCTAGTACGGCGGCCTGATATCCCGATCCCGTCCCTATTTCGAGGACCTTTTCCCTGCCCGTCAACTGGAGGGCCTCCGTCATGAGGGCCACAATGTAAGGCTGCGATATGGTCTGTCTCTCTCCGATGGGCAGAGGGGTGTCGTCGTATGCCTGATTCAGGAGGCCCTCGTCGACAAAGAGGTGCCGGGGAATCTTTTCCATTGCCCCTATAACCCGTTCATCCTTGATTCCCCGGTCACGGATCTGGGTCTCCACCATTTTCCTTCTCTGTTTGCTATATCTGCTCATCAAGCGTCTTCTTTGCCGGTATGGTATAGATTTCCTCTATCCATGCATGATTGCGAAGCCCGAGGGCTTCCCTGATTACCACGAGATAGTAGTGTCTCAGTTTTGCATATGCTCTCTGTTCGTTGAATCGTCCTACCTGTTCACCAATCTCTTCCCGGAGACCCTTCGCCGGCGAACCCGTACACCGCTTCAGCGTGTCGCATCCGGCCTCGATGTCCCGTCCGATCTCGTGCAGCACCTGCAGTGCGTCCTGCAATGCACAGCCGGCATGACGGAGGACCTCCGCCCGTTCCTGCAGCAGTTCTTCTTCCGTTTTCTCGAAGCCGGTCTGTATCATGGCGTATGGATCCTCTCAACGGGATGAGTCCACTAGGCAAGTACCATTAAAAAACGCACATTTCAACAGAAAAGCTCGCCGTGATTGACTTTAGGGATACCATATATTAGATACTGGTCTGCCGTGACGGGAAAATCTTTCCTGTCACCGCAGGCACGGTGGAAAAGAAAACGTGAAAAGGGAGCAGGATGTGAAATCAATGTACGGGAATGTCATGTCACAGGCGGTTCGTGAGGCCTATAAGCGTGTCGATGATGAAGAGATGATGGAACCGATGGTCCTTTCCGATGGTACTCGTCCCCGGGGGAGAATCGATGATGGCGACTCGGCCATATTCTACAACATACGGGGTGAGCGGGAGATAGAACTGACGGAAAGTCTCACCGACGGGACCTTCGATAAGTTCCCCGTCCGTCCCATGGACCTGAGCTTTGCCACCATGATTCAATACCGGGAGGGGCTGAATGTCCGGGTTGCCTTCCCGCCAGAGGGGACCATATCGGATACCCTAAGTGAGTGTATCTCGAAAGCGGGGAAGGGGCAGGTGAAGATAACCGAAATGGAAAAGGCCGTTCATCTGGGATACTTTCTTAACGGCAAGAAGGGGGACTGCTTCGAGGGTGAAGAGCGGATCACCGTTCCGACGAGGAAGGACGTCGTGCTCTTCGATGAGGCGCCTCAGATGTCCATCGATGAGATAACGGCCGCCGTCATTGAAACCATACACGATGAGAGATATGAACTCGTCGTGACAAATTATCCCAATGTGGATGTACTGGGGCACATCGAGAATCCACGGGCCATTAACGAGGCCGTCGAGACAGTGGACAGAGAGACGGGGGTGATCATCGATGAGGCCCTGAAGGAGGGGATGACCGTTATCGTGACGGCGGACCACGGCACCGTCGAAAAGTGGTACTATCCCGACGGCGTCATCGATACGGGGCATACCGATTCTCTCGTTCCCTTCGTGCTCCTCCATGGGGCGGAGAATCCCCGGCTCCGGCAGGGAGGGGAATTGACCGACATCGCCCCGACGATTCTGCACCTGATGGGTATCGAAAAACCCGCCGTGATGACCGGTCGATCGCTCATAGAGGCGGGAGTCGGTGAACCCTGCCATCGCCTCCTCCTAGTCATTCTCGATGGTTGGGGGTTCAGTGAAAAGACTGAGGGAAATCTCATTGCGCATGCACGGACTCCCGTGATGGACAGACTGATGGACACCGCTCCCGCGACGACGCTGAAGGCATCGGGAACGGCAGTGGGGCTGCCGGAAGGAACGGTAGGCAATTCCGAGGCGGGGCATCTCCACATCGGAGCCGGGAGACGGATCAACTCCGACAGTGTGAGGATACAGTGTGCCATTGAAGACGGTTCCTTTTTCGAGAACGATGCCTTCCTCCATGTCATGAGACGGGCACGGGACCGTGGCGCCGCGCTGCACCTCCTCGGCATTGTGTCGTTCTTCAGCTCACACGGGTCCGTCGATAATCTCTTCCGGATCATGGAGCTTGCCAAACGCGAGGGACTGACCGATGTTTGTATACACGCCATGCTGGGCAGGAGGGGCGAGCAGCCCGAGAGCGGTGCCCTCTATATAGAGAGGATAGAACAGAAGTGTGAGGAATTGGAACTCGGGCAGGTTGTGTCGGTAATCGGCCGATACTGGTCCATGGACCGGGAGGAAAACTGGGATCGGATCGAAAAGACCTATCGGATGCTGGTACATGGTGAGGGAACCCCTGTTTACCCGGATCGGGTGTGAGATCGTTTCTGCGTCTGACAGGGAGGGGCTTGAGATGCCTTCAGTCATGCCGGCGCCGGTGACGGGGCGCCTGCACTCTCTGTCAATTTATTGACTGCCGAAATGTCAGAAGGCGAGTATGCCGAGGCAGTACATCGGCGTCTCAGGGACCGTTCATGCCCTGTGGGGTGTACCTGACCTCCGTGAGTGCCGGAGTCCCGGTGGCATCAAAATTGCAAATTCAAGCTAGCGTGCAGATGCAATCATAGCCATACTTCGGGAATGTCGCGCGCTGTGATATTTGCCGGTAAAGATCAATAATTTACTTGACATTTTGATCATTCGTGCTAGAATTCCCGCAAGTTTCACCGTTACCGTTTCAGGATGGTTTGAAAGGATCCGGAATGAGAAAGAGTTACTACACTCTGCTGGTCATACCCCAGAAGAAGAGCTCCATCAGGAAAATCAATGTATCGGGTAACTTTCTGAAATTCATATCACTTGTACTGATCGTCGGCATATCGTCGATAGCATATTTTTCCTATGACTATGTACAAATCAAGGGTAAGATAGGGGAACTTGCCGAGCTGAAGGAACTCAGTGCCACCCAGAAGCAGCAGATAGACATACTGGACAGCAAGGTGGCGGAGTTCGGCAAGAAGATGACCGAACTGAGAGAGTTCGACAAGAAGATCCGCATAATAACCAACCTCGAGAATGAGACGGATGACGGCAAACTCCTCGGTATGGGAGGTCCCATACCGGAGGACAAGCGGATGGAGTGGAAGAGGGCCGATGTCGAAAAGGTGATCATCGGCAGGGTGCAGGGGAGTATCGATCAACTCCTCATGGAGGCGGATCGCCAGCAACAGAGCTTCGAGGAGCTGCTGGAATTTCTCAAGCGGCAGAAGTCGATGCTTGCCACGACACCGTCTATCTGGCCCGTCCGGGGGTGGGTGACTTCGGAGTTCGGGTACAGGATCTCGCCATTTACCGGGAGGAGGGAATTCCACAGGGGAATCGATATAGCGACACGGATCAGGACGGAGATCGTGGCGCCGGCGGCGGGACTCGTCGTAACGGCGAAGAAGGATCCCGGTATGGGGAACGAACTCAGAATTGACCATGGGAACGGCATTATCACCGTCTATGGCCATCTGCTCAAGTTTACCGTCAAAAGAAAACAGCGGGTGAAACGGGGAGATCTTATCGGCTACGTCGGTAATTCCGGACGGAGCACGGGACCGCACCTGCATTACGGCGTAATGGTCAAGGGTATCTATGTGAATCCTCGACGGCATCTCTTTTAGTCATTCCTGCCGCGGTCCTGGTCTTACAATATACGCAACGCGCCCCGGTAAACATAGTTACCGGGTTTTTTTTGTGAGGAGATTATGCTGAATTACATCCTGACCAAGGTCATCGGCACTAAAAATGACCGGGAATTGAAGAGAATAGCCCCCCTGCTCGAGAGCGTAAACGCCCTCGAGCCGGAGATGGAACAGCTGAGTGACACGGCGCTGAAGGAGAAAACCTCCTCCTTCAGGGAGCGCCTGAAGGAGGGCACACAGCTCGATGACATCCTCACCGAGACATTTGCCGTCGTCAGGGAGGCGTCGCGCCGGACACTGGGCATGCGGCCCTTCGATGTCCAGATCATCGGCGGTATCGTGCTCCATGAGGGGAAGATCGCCGAGATGAAGACGGGTGAGGGGAAGACACTGGCCGCGACCATGCCCCTCTATCTCAATGCCCTGGCCGGCAAGGGTGCCCATGTCGTTACTGTTAATGACTACCTGGCCCGCAGGGACGCCGAATGGATGGGACCGATCTACCAGTTTCTGGGACTGACGGTGGGTGTCATCGTCCACGGCATGAGCGATGAGGAGCGACGAAATGCCTATGGCTGTGACATCACCTACGGCACCAACAACGAGTTCGGCTTCGACTATCTCCGTGACAACATGAACTTCCGCATAGAAGACTATGTGCAGCGCGAGTTTTACTATGCCATCGTTGACGAGGTGGACAGTATCCTCATCGATGAGGCGCGGACGCCCCTCATCATATCGGGTCCGTCCGAGGAATCGACGGACAAGTATTACCGGATCAATCAGGTCATTCCCCGTCTCAGGAGAAACAGTGACTATACCATCGATGAAAAGAGCCGGTCCGTCGTGCTCACCGAAGAGGGTGTGGCGCGGGTGGAAAAGCTCATCAAGGTCCAGAATCTCTATGAACCGAGAAATATAG
>Ga0272441_10011446_pt1 | contig 13163 bp, 11 predicted proteins | sample SSMProp6N_FD_193582 | JGI IMG/M metagenome (GOLD analysis project Ga0272441, IMG submission 193582) | Marine sediment archaeal communities from Little Sippewissett salt marsh, Falmouth, MA, United States - SSM-Prop-6N | ecosystem: Environmental > Aquatic > Marine > Wetlands > Sediment ... | reverse complement strand
GCATTGACGTTGAACAGAAACCCGCACATCGTCAGATGAACATAATTCCGTGAGGAGGGAAGTGCGTATGGCTTCAGCATTGAAAGGATATATGGGCAGGGTTCTTGAAGTGGATCTCGGCACCGGCGCAACGGGCGAGTATCGGGTGAGTGACGAAGACAGGGAACTTTTTCTCGGTGGACGGTACCTCAGCACCAAGATCCTCTGGGATGAACTCCGGCCGGGCGTCGACCCCCTGTCGCCGGAGAACATCCTCATCGTGATGACGTCGCCGCTGACCGGCACCGGTGCGCCCTCGACGAGCCGCTACGATATCTCGGCCAGGAGTCCCCTCACCGGCGGGATCGGCCACTCCAACAGCGGCGGTAATTTCGGCATCTACCTGAAACGGGCGGGCTGGGACGGCATCGTGATACGGGGAAAGGCGGAGAAACCCGTCTATATCGAAATCGAGAACGACCGGGTGACAATACAGGACGCCGGCGCCATCTGGGGCATGGACACGCAGCGTGCCCAGCAGGCCATGGGCAAGGGAGGCACCATGGCAATCGGTCCGGCGGGGGAACACCTGGTCAAGTACGCCACGGTGGTATCGCAGGAGCGGAGCCACGGCAGGACCGGCATGGGAACCGTCATGGGCTCGAAACACCTGAAGGGGATCGTCGCCCGGGGCAATAGAAAGGTCGAACTGGCGGAACCGGAGGAATTCAAGAAACTTGCAAAAAAATGGTACGCCATGCTCAAGGCTCACCCGGCGACGGGCGACTTCGCACCGCGGTACGGTACGGCGGGGTTCCTGACCTCGCTCTCATCCAAGAACGCCCTGCCGACCAAGAACTTTCAGCAGGGCTCTTACAAAGACGCCCACCTGCTCGGCGGGGAACGCCTGGCCGAGGAATTTCTGATAAAAAACAGCGGCTGTCTCTCCTGTCCGATCAGGTGCGGCAGAGTGGTGGAATTGGAGGGCAAAGAAGTCAAGGGACCGGAATACGAGATCCTCTGTCTTTTGGGATCAAACATGATGATCAACGACATGGAGGCCATCATCAGGTGGAATTACCAGCTCGACCTCCTGGGAATGGATGCCATCACCGCCGGCACGGTCGTGGGCTTCGCGGCGGAGCTGAACGAGAAGGGACTCTGGAAGAGCGGGATCGAATTCGGCAAAAAGGAGACCATCGCGGCCACACTGGAGGATATCGCCTACAGGAGAGGCGCCGGAGATGACCTTGCCGAGGGCGTCAGGTTTCTGTCGGAAAAATACGGAGGAAAAGACTTTGCCCCCCACGTCAAGGGGCTTGAGATGGCCGCCTACGAACCCCGCGGCGCCGTGGGCCACGGTCTGGGATACGCCACGGCCTCCCGGGGCGCCTGCCATCTCGACGGGGGATATATGATCTATTTCGAGGTAACGGGCCCCATCAATCTCGATCCGCTGCACTACCGGTCGAAGCCGTCCTGGACCATTCTCGACCAGAACCTGCTTGCTGCCATCAGCGCCGGGGGAAACTGCCTCTTCACCTCCTGGACCTTCGTACCCTCCCTCGCCTTCAAGCTGCCGCAGATCAAGTGGCTTTCCTCGGCGGTAAACTGGACACTCACCAAGACGTACATGCTCGTCGACGGTCTGGTGAAACTTCCCAAGTTCCTGCTGGGCTTTCACCTCCCCATGCTGCCCCACACGAAGGCCCTCCATCTCGCGACGGGGATGAAGATGGATTTCGGCCGGTACTACCTCGTGGGTGAACGGGGATACAATCTGGAACGGCTCTTCAACATGCGGGAAGGTTTCGGCAGGGAATCGGACACCCTCGCCAGGCGCTTCACCTCCGAACCGTCCGTCCCGGGAAGGAAAAACACGGTGGTCCCCCTGGCGGAGATGCTCCCCAAGTATTACCGCCTGCGAGGGTGGAACAAGGACGGGGTCCCTACCGCAAAAACACTGAAGCGGCTGAAGCTCGATTTCCTCGAGCGGTCATAGGTTCGCGGCACCGTCACGACTGTTGCCGCCCCCGGTAGAAACGGCTACTCAAAGAGAATCGTTTCGCCGTGCCTGAGAATCATGAACTCTCCCGGGCTGAGGCCCCGTTCGGCACGGCCCCGCATGAGCCGTTGCGGCGGTTCATCGAGCGGTTCGTCGGTAAGGATAAAGGTCCCCCAGTGTAAGGCGATCGATTTCCGTGCACGCAGATCGACGTGAATCTGCAGGGCCTCCTCGGGATTGACGTGTTGATCCCGCATGAACCACCGTGGTTCGTAGGCGCCGATGGGGATGGCCGCGAGATCGAAGGGGCCGAGTTTCTCACCGAGGTCCCGGTAGACGGGGGAATAGCCGCAGTCCCCCAGAAAGATGAAACGGAAATCGCCGGAATCGACAACCCATCCCGCCCAGAGGACATCGTTCGTGGCGAAGAGGGTGCGCTTGCTCCAGTGATGCATGGGAACCGCCTGGATATCAAGATCGTCAACCCCGTGACGCTCCCACCAGTCAAGTTCGACGACCTGTTCAATTCCGAGATCTTCAAACCATGATTTCATCTTCAGGGGCACCATGAAAAGCGTCTCTTCTCCCCCTTCCCGGGCCGCGAGCCGCTCGACGGTGCCGACATCAAGGTGATCATAGTGATTGTGAGAAATGAGCACCACGTCGATGGGCGGAAGATCATCGAGCGCAATTCCCGGCGGCGCGACCCTCCGGGGGCCCGCCCACTGCACCGGTGACGCGCGTTCTGAAAAATGGGGATCCGTCAGAATATTTTTTCCCTTCACCTGAAGCAGCAGTGTCGAGTGGCCCACCCATGTCGCGGTTGTATGATTACGGTTCGACTGGAGAAAAGCCGGGTCATTTTCCGCCAGGGGAAAGTGATAGTCATCGGGGTCCGGGGTATCGCTGCCGATACGTTCAAACCGCCATTTCAGAAAATCGCCGATGCCTTTGTCCCTGTTTCCGTAGATATTTTTAAATCCTTCCCCGGCATGGTGCGAAGGCCCGGCAAAGGCAGCCAGGGGGGAAAGCCCCACGAAACAGAGGCAGAGGACCGTCAGCAGGGTACGCCGTGGACCACGTAATTCCTTGCGGAAAGACATCATAGCATTCTCTCCTCGCGTCACGAAACGGGCCTCGCTTCGACAACATCCGTCAGGAACCAGAGTAGAGGGCACGCTTCGTATGGTATTATCCATTAAAGTATGCATCGGATCGAACAGGTCAAGGATATTCCAATGCCTCCGTCTTTTCCTGTAAAAAAATATCAGACAATTTCTTCGGCGTAGAGGTCATAGATATCGGCATTGACGATACGGCAGCGCAGGATATCGCCCACCTCTCTTCCCGGGGCGTTCATATAGGTAATGCCGTCGATATCGGGCGCCTGCCGCCGCAGACGTCCGATATGGGTATAACCGGAGATATCGGAGGCCTCCTCCAGCACTATTTCATCCTCCCTGCCGACAAGGCCCTGATTGATCTCCTGCGAGATATGTGACTGCGCTTCCATAACGGCGTTTCTTCTGGTCTCCTTCACTGCGTCGGAAACATGACGTGAAAGCCGATCCGCAACCGTCCCTTCCTCCCGTGAATAGGTAAAGGCACCAAGATGATCAAACCTCGCTTCCTGTACAAAATCGAGCAGGCGATTGAACTCCGCCTCCCCCTCACCGGGGAATCCGACGATCAGGGACGTACGCAGGGCCAGACCGGGAATGGCGGCCCGGGCATTATGAAGGAGTTTCCTGATGCGCGCACTATCGACTTTTCTGTTCATCGATTTCAGGATGGCATCGTCGATATGCTGGACCGGCAGATCGAGGTAGGGACAGACTTTTTCCGTCTCCGCCATCGCCCTGAATACCTCGTCCGTCATGCTGGCCGGGTGCGTATAGAGGAGCCTGATCCACCTGATACCGCTGACGGACGCCATGTCTCTCATGAGCGCGGCGAGGGATGTCTTTTCCTTCAGGTCCCGGCCGTAACCCGTCGTCTCCTGGGCGGTCAGGATAATCTCTTTGACGCCGCGGGCGGCAAGCGTTTCGGCCTCGGCAAGAATATCCGCGGGATGCCTGCTTCGGAAAGGACCCCTGACGAGGGGGACCACGCAATAGGAGCAATGATTGGAACAACCTTCGGCAATCTTCAGGTAGGATCGATGCCCCGGCACCGACAGAAGGCGCGGATGGGATGCATTCATGAGAAAGGCCGGTTTCTCCACCACGGACCGCGACGCCGGCGCTCCGGCCGGCTCAAGATTGGCGATATGGCGGACGATATGGGGAACTTCGTTAATACCCAGAAAGAGGTCAACTTCCGGCATCTCCTTTTCCAGGGCACTCCCGTAACGCTGCGGAAGGCAGCCGGTTACGACAAGGTGGCGGCACCTGCCCCTCTCTTTCAGCGAGGCCATGGCAAAGATTACTTCGATCGCTTCTTCCTTTGCCGGCAGGATAAAGGTGCAGGTATTGACGATAATGATATCGGCGTCATCGGGGCGGGACAGGATATGATACCCGCCCTCCTGGAGAAGGGCTGCCATCACCTCCGAATCGACCAGATTCTTGGGACAGCCGAGGCTGACGATATGGATGTTTTTATTCAACTTATTCAGGCAATTTCCCGGCCAGCACCTTGCGGGGTTTCGCCCCGTCGGAAGGGCCGACCACTCCTTCCGCTTCCATTCGTTCTATGATCCGGGCCGCCCTGTTGTATCCTATCTTCAGATACCGCTGCACCAGCGAAATGGACGCCTGCCCCAGATCGGTCACCAGTTCTACCGCTTCGTCATACTTCTCGTCAAACTCTTCCTCCCCCTGGCGTCCACTCCGTTCCTCGGGGTTGTACTCGGCAATCGACTCATCGTAGGAGGGGCTCCGTTGCTGTTTCACGAATTCCACGACCCGCTGGATTTCGGCATCGGAGACAAAGGCGCCGTGGATTCGGGTGAGTCTCGACAACCCCGGCGGAATAAAGAGCATGTCGCCGGCACCGAGCAGCTTTTCCGCGCCGAGCTGGTCGAGGATGGTCCGGGAATCGACCTTCGATGAGACCTGGAACGATATACGGGTGGGAAAATTCGCCTTGATGATCCCCGTGATCACGTCCACCGAGGGACGCTGCGTCGCCAGGATAAGGTGTAATCCGGCTGCCCGGGCCATCTGGGCGAGACGCGTCAGCGATTCTTCCACGTTGCGCTGCGCCACCATCATGAGATCGGCCAGTTCGTCGATAACGATAATGATATAGGGTAACCGTTCCGGCGGCACCGGTTCCTCATCGGCGTCCTCACCTGTCGTCTCGGTCCGTTTCACTTCGCCCGTAATCAGCCCTTTTTCAACATGCTTGTTGTAGGCTTCGATACTCTTGACCCCCGATTCACCGATGAGCCGGTAGCGGCGCTCCATTTCCGCCACGGCCCACTTCAAGACGAGGGAGGCCTTCTTCGGATTGACCACCACGGGGTGCAGGAGGTGGGGAATCCCCTCGTATCCGGACAGCTCCAGACGCTTGGGATCGATCATGAGAAATTTCACCGCCTCCGGCGTCGTTTTGAAAAGGATACTGCAGATCATGGCGTTCAGGGAAACGCTCTTGCCGGAACCGGTGGTGCCGGCGATAAGCAGGTGAGGCATTTTCGCCAGATCGGCGACGACGGGATTACCCACGATATCCTCACCGAGGGCGATGGGAAGTTTCATTTTCGTTTCCAGGAACTCGTCGTTATCGAGGACATCTCTCAGGTGAACCAGTTCCCGGCCCTGATTCGGAATCTCGACGCCGATCACCGCCTTGCCCGGGATGGGTGCAATAATACGCACGCTCTGGGCCTTCAGGGCCATGGCCAGATCATCGGCGAGGTTTGCCACCTTGTTGATCTTCACTCCCGGCGCAGGCTCCAGTTCATACATGTTGATAACGGGCCCCGGTTTCACCTCCACCACCTTCCCCTCGACGCCGAAATCTCCCAGTTTCTTTTCCAGAATCCGGGCATTCATGATCAGGCTCTCTTTATTCATCCCCCTGCTCTTGCGTTCGATATTGTCGAGAAGTTTCAGAGGTGGCAGCGTGAAAGAATCACCTGAACAGGCGAATTCGAAGGTGGTCTGCTCGAATTTTTTCTTTTCCTTGGGCCGGTTGCGCTCGGCCGCTTCCTCGACGATGAGGGGCACCGATTTTGCGGCGGCCCGTTTTTTCGGTTTCGGCGGTTTCTTTTTCCGTTTGAGCCGTTCCAGCCGGACAAGGAGGAAAGTTCTGACCGCCGCCGTCGCGGCCCGTACCGAAAGGACGAACCTTTTCAGGACGACCATCAGGGACATATCGATGGTAACCATCAGCGATATCAGGAGGATCACCACCATGACAATATAGGCACCCACTTCGTTCAGATAGGTATTCAGTATCTTCGACGAGTAAATTCCCAGCATGCCGCCGGGATTGAGGTCGAAATAGAAGAAATGGATCATTTCATATTTTTCCGACAGGAGGGAAGCTGTCGACAGGATCAGGCCCGCGAACCCCAGCGAAACGGCAAGGCTTACCTGAAGAATCCTGTTGCGAAAAAAATTGACGGCCAGCACGATCAGGAGCAGCGGGAAGAGATACGACGATAATCCGAATAATCTCAAGAGGGTATCGGAAAGGTACGACCCGATGAAACCGCCGCAGTTCTCGATGCCTGCCGTTCTGTTCGTATAATGGGTAAAGGACGGATCGGAGGGGCTGTATGAAATGAGACAGACGATAATATAAATCGCCCCGGCGAGAAAGAGGACCCCGGCGATTTCCTTTGACCGTTTGTAATTCTTAGTGTCGGTTTTCACATCACGCATGAAAGACAGCCCTCGCAACCAGCACGGACACGCCCACGAACCAGCAGTAATAGGCGAAATATCGCAACTTCCTCTTCTTAATCATAAAAAAGAGGATTTTCAATGTCAAAAATCCCGTCACGGCGGCGGAAAGGGCTCCGATCAGATAGATGACCATTTCACGACCGGGAACGGAACCGATATATTTCAGCTCCAGGACCATGGCACCCATAATGGCGGGAATCGAGAGCAGAAAGGCAAACCGTCCGGCCGTTTCGCCCTCCAGCTTGCTGAACATCCCTGCCGCAATGGTCGATCCGGAACGGGAGATGCCGGGAATCAGGGATATCCCCTGAACCAGTCCGATAAGAATGCCGTCACGCAGGGTCATATCCTCTTCACGTCGTGACGTTCCCGTCACCCTGTCGGCGAAAAAGAGCAGCCCTCCCGTCACGAGGAGCATGAAGGCCGTTATCTCAACGGACGCAAAAAGGCGATGGATCCCATCCTCGAAGGTGACACCCACGATGCCCGTCACCGCCGTTCCCGCCAGGATGTAAAGAACCAGTCGGCGGCGGGTCGATATCAGTGCGGCGTCGACGGTCGAAGGATCCCTTCCTTTCTGCGGCAGGAGGGCAGCGAGGAGGTCGACGATATCCCTCCGGAAAAAAAAGAGCACCGCCAGCAGCGTCCCCATATGGAGCATCACGTCAAAGAGCACCCCGGGCTGGCGGAATCCTTCCATGAGACTCTGGACGATAACCAGGTGTCCCGAGCTGCTTACCGGCAGAAATTCCGTCAATCCCTGTACGATTCCAAGGAACAGGCCTTCATATGGGCTCAAGGGTCTTTTCTTCCTTCACGATACGATGTATCCCGTACCGGCCGCGCCCCCTTCGCGCAGGCCGTACCGCCCCGCACCGATTGTAGATTTTACACGGTTTTGTACTGAATAACGGGACGGAAGTCAACCAGTAATATGCCATTAAGATGAACCATATAAATGATTTGCCAAGACCATGCAAGTTGTGTATGATGCCGTGAACGATTACACGAGAGGGGGATTACATGGTAAACAAGGCAATCTTGATCGGCAGACTGGGGGCTGACCCGGAGGTACGGTACACGCAGGACGGAACAATGGTAACGACGTTCAATCTGGCAACCAACGAACAGTGGAAAAACAGGGATGGCGGTAAAGAGGAGCGAACGGAATGGCACCGGATCGTGGCATTCCGAAGACTTGCCGAGATTTGCGGTGACTACCTCTCGAAAGGCAGCACGGTCTATGTCGAGGGAAGAATACAGACACGATCCTGGGAAGACAAGGAAGGGATCAAACGGTACACGACGGAAATCGTCGCCAACGAAATGAAAATGCTGGACAGAAAGGGCCAGGACAGCGGCGGCCAGGCGCAGGATTGGAATCGGGGTGCCGGACCCTATAACGGTCCGAATTCATCCGAAGATGATGTCCCCTTTTAGGAATTACTGATCTTTGTTCTCGATCTTGCCGGCGCCTTCTTTTTTATCCAGTTCGTCCTGCTCCTTGACGGACTTCTTGAAATTGCGGATACCCTTGCCGACGGCACCCCCGATTTCGGGAAGCTTTCCCGCACCGAAGATAATGAGAATAATAACCAGGATTATCAGCAACTCAGGCATTCCGATTCCGAACATTTACCAATCACCTCTCCTCACGGAAGCGACTGCTCCCGTCTTTCTATAAAAAATAGATTAATAAAGTATCACAAATCTTTTATCAAAGGCAACGTGAGACTTATTCATCACCCTTCGGCAGCGTAAGGAGGATCACTTCTCCATGCCTGCCCAGGGACCCGAGCGGTTCGTCATTAAAGGTGATGTTCACGCCGCTGGCGTTTCCCACAATCATCATCACCTTTTTCGACGCATTTCTTACAAGCCGCTCCCCCGGTTTCAGCATTACCTCGAAGGGGGAATTTTTGTCTACGGTGATTTCCAGCCATGTCCACTCCGTTGCCTCTATTTCCAGGGTGTACGGTCTGAGTTCCGATGTCGATACTTCGGGGGGCGGCATCTGCTGCCCGGACGGTTCAACGCTTTCAATTACCTCGCTGCCGGGACCGGCGGCTGCCGGTTCCTCATCCACCACCGTCGCTTCGGCAACGGGTTCTCCCGTTCCTTCCGGCACCGCTTCCACCGTCAAATCCGCTTCCGGCTCCTCCGGCGGAGCAAGCGGCGTTTCTTCGGCAACGTCACGATCGGCCTCTTCGATAACGGAAACCGGGGCCTCTTCCGTCACGTCCGCCGGTTTCTCCACGATGGCTTCAGCCGACGGTTCTTCCGTCACGACATCGCCCCGTTCCTCTATGACGGCATCTTCTTGAACGGAAATCGACGGGCCGGAAAACCGCTGGTAGAAATAGAAGGATGCCAGTACCAGCGCCAGAAGCACAATTACCAGGATAATCAGCCTGGTGTAGACACTCCGTTTCGGTTTTTCCGTGGCGGCCGCCTCCGCTTCCCGTTGCCGCCGCAGACCCTCGAGGTAGTCCCCGTATCTCGACAGGATGCCCCGGGCATCGCCTCCCAGGGCCTTGGCATGGGTGACAATAAACGTCTTTGTGTAGACCGGTTCGGGGAGTCCTGCGAAATCCTCGTTTTCAATCGCCGTGAGTATCGAGGGACTGAGCCGGGTAAGGTTGGAGAGTTCTCGGATGGAAAGGCCCTTTGCCTCACGAGCCTGTTTCAGGTTGACCTCCGGTGGTGTCTCTTCCCTCGGGTCCGGGGTCTCTTTTCCCTTTATTTCTTCGTCGTTCATCGTTTCTAATACACCGATTTCATGAAAAGTAATGCTTCATCTATCATTAATCGGACAGGGAAGCAACAGAAATGATTTCAACTTTTCTCACAGATCATGATAAGAGTTCCCGAAGGACCGCGGGATATCACGGTCTGCTGGGCGGACATCCCCGTTAGACAGGGTGAACCGAAGGAAGGAGATACCGTTTGAATATATACCGAGAATCGGCGATCGCAATGGCCCGGGAAGCGGGTGCGCTTCTCAAAGACCGGTTTCATGATCATCATAAGATTGATTATAAAGGCGAAATAAACCTGGTCACCGAAGTTGACCGGATGTCTGAAGAACTGCTCCTGAAAAAAATCCGTCATGTCTTTCCCGATCACGACATTCTGACGGAGGAATCCGAGGGAGTCCAGACGGGATCCCGCTGCCGTTGGATTATCGATCCCCTCGACGGGACGACGAACTATGCCCACGGATTTCCCCTTTTCTGCGTGTCGATAGCACTGGAACAGGATGGAGCGATCACCCTGGGCGTGATCTACAATCCCCTGCTCGATGAACTCTTCGTCACGGAACGGGGGTCGGGCTCCTTTCTCAACGGCAGGCGACTCGTCGTGTCCGATACGGATAACCTGTCCGGAAGCCTTTTTGCCACGGGATTCCCCTACGACATCCGGATCAATCCTGACAATAACATCAACTATTTTAACGAACTGGCCCTCAGGGTACAGGCCGTCCGCCGGGCCGGTTCCGCGGCCCTCGATCTCGCATACCTTGCGGCAGGACGCTTCGACGGCTTCTGGGAGCTGAAACTCCACCCCTGGGATACGGCAGCGGGCTGGCTTATGGTCACCGAAGCAGGGGGCACCGTTACCGACCTCGCCGGTAATGACTACTATCTGGAATCACCGGGCATCGTGGCGACAAACGGCAGGATTCATGAAGAATTAGTTGAAATTCTTGGAAAGACCGACCCGATGGACCGGCGTCTCCTCTGATTCTTTTGACAGGGAATGCTCCGCCGTGAGGGAATATCGATACAGATCCTCAGAGGACCGTTATATTCATCTGTGTGAACAGATCGGCACATTCCTCTATCTTGAGCCGATCCTGCCACCGTTTCATGGACGCCTTATCGAGCAGGGGATTGACCGTTCCGATTTTGGCCGTCTTCTCGTGCCAGAGGGGATTGTAGGGGAGCAATTTTACTTCCTTCACCTCCAGGCTGCTGAGGAATGCGGCGATCCCGCCGAGATTCGATTCATGGTCGGTGATATCGGGAATCAGGGGAACCCTGGGAAGAAGTTCCGGACCGCCGGCGTCACAGACCTTCCAAAGCCTCTTGAAATTGCTGAAGATACGCTCGTTCCCCACGCCGCAGTATCTCCTGTGTTCTTCTGAATCGAAGAGTTTGAGATCGTAGTAGATCGCATCGGTAAAGGGCAGGATCTCCGACTCGAAGGCGGCGCCATCGAAATGCCCGCAGGTTTCGATAAGGGTGTGGATGCCATGATTCTTGAAACGTTTCAGGAGTTCCGACACATATCCCATGAAGAGGGTGGGCTCCCCGCCCGAAAGGGTAACGCCGCCTCCCGAGGTGTCGAAGAAGGGTTTATCCCGGAGGACGGCGTCAACGATTTCCTGATGCGTCATCTCCTTCCCTACCCGGTCGAGGGCCCGGGCAGGGCATTGCGCGACGCAGTCGAAACAGAACGTGCAGGCGTCCCGGTTGATAAAGAAGGGGTTATCCCGGGAAAGGGCGCCCCGGGGGCAGACCTCGATGCAGGTACCGCAGCCGATACATTCCTTTTCGTCGTAGGATATTTCCACAACGGTCTTTTTGCTCTCCGGGTTCTGGCACCAGAGACATGAAAGAGGACACCCCTTGAAAAAGATCACCGTGCGGATGCCGGGACCGTCATCGAGCGAATTCCCTTTTATTTCAAGGATAAGGGGGGTTCCTTTCATAAACCGTACTCGGCCCGTTCGATAAGCTCAATCTGCATATCCCGGTTCAGTGTCACGAAGTAGGCATTGTAGCCGGAGATGCGGACGAGGAGATTCCGGTAACTTTCGGGATGGGCCATGGCATCGCGGAGCATCTCCGAGGTTACCACGTTAAACTGCATCTGCATTCCTCCCATATCGAAATAGGTCTTGGCGTAGGAATAGATGTTGTCGACAATCCGTTCATGGCCGTCCTGGGGCGCCGGGACCACCTTGACGTTGAAGGCCATGTTATTGTTCATGTGGCGCGGGTCGAGGCGCGACACGTCCCGTATATTGTCGAGGAGGCTCTTCGATGCGTGCGGCTCGGGCGTCAATCCCGGGGTAAAGGCCTTTCCCGCCAGTCTTCCCGACGGCAGCGCACCGCTCAGTGTACCGAAGGCGACATGGTTCGACATGGACCAGAATCCCGCCGTGTAATGACCTCCCCGGAAGTTCAGGTAATTCCAGTAGGAATCGTGGGTAAATTTCATGATGCGCTTCGCCAGCGCCAGCGCCTCCTCACTCCCGGACCCGAAGAGCGACACGCGCTTCGTCACCATGGCATGAAGGACCGGTTCACCGGCAAAGTTCCCGTCGATGGCCTTCTTCAGATCGGTAAAGGAGACCCGCTTCTCGTCATAGACGAGCTTCTTGATCACCATGAGGGAATCGGTCACGTCGGCCAGGCCGATACAGGCCGCACCCGATGAATTGTACCGGGCTCCGCCCCGTGTCACATCCGCCCCTTTTCGACCGTCCCGTCGATGAGCGCCGAGAGCAGGGGGGTCGGACGCAGCACGGCATGGGCCTCGCCGAGCAGATTGTTCAATCCGGTTGATTGATCGATGAGGAATTGAAACTGTTCCGTGAAGGCGTTGAAAAAATCATCGAAGGTCGGGAAATCGCCGTTGCCGATACTGCCCGTCTTCGGCCCCACCTCCCAGTTCATCAGAGGATGACGGCCGTTGTTCAGGGCCATCTCCAGGGCCGCCACCATATTCATCATCATACAGTTGGTATGGCCCAGGTGCTTTCCCGAAATGGTGGGCTCGACGCACCCCGTGGCCGACCAGTCCCGCCCATCCTCTTCGGCATAGCCCAGTTCCTCGATCGAAGCCAGCACGGCCTTGTCGTTGTGGAGCGACGGCGTTGCAGCCGTGATGTAATTCACCTCGCAGAGGCGCTTCAGGTAGGTCTCGCTGTTCGTGCCGGGGGCATAGCGTGCATTGACGTTGGGATCCCTGATCCCCAGCATCTCTGTCACCTTCAGAAAAATATAGGTCATGTCGTTGACGCCGTCCTCCCCGTCGGGGCGGACGCCGCCCAGGGTAATGGCCTGGTCGGAGGAACTGCCGCCGAAGAGATAATTGCCGATATCGGGCACCAGGGGCAGGTGGTCGGTACAGCGCATGTAGAAGCACCCGATCAGTTCGATGGCGTGCCTGACATAGTTCCTCCTTTCGGTCTCCGTGGAAAGCTTTTCCATGTCGGCCTCGAAATAGGGCTGGAACCACTGATCGAGTCTCCCGAGGGAAAGCCCGGCGTTCGTATTTTCCATGTGGAGGCCCACCCAGAGAATCCAGAC
>Ga0272441_10011445_pt1 | contig 13163 bp, 6 predicted proteins | sample SSMProp6N_FD_193582 | JGI IMG/M metagenome (GOLD analysis project Ga0272441, IMG submission 193582) | Marine sediment archaeal communities from Little Sippewissett salt marsh, Falmouth, MA, United States - SSM-Prop-6N | ecosystem: Environmental > Aquatic > Marine > Wetlands > Sediment ... | reverse complement strand
CCCGATGCATCTATCCGTGCACTGATATAGGGTTTCACCTCTGTTTCAAGGCGTGCCATAACGGTTGACGGCAGCGGTTCGAGTGCCATTCCCTCCCATTCATACTCCCACCAGATCTCATTGAAATTTAATGCCATCGAGAGCTCCGTGATCTCTGTATAGTTGCCGGTTTCCTCGGGTGTGATGGTAAACGCGGCGAGATCACCTTCCTGGAAAGCAAGCTTGTAGACAACCGCGCGCTTCGCGAGGGTTTCGGCACCCTGGAAGGGATCCGGCGCAGAAGCCTCCGCCGAATCGCCGGAATCAACTCCCGAATCTCCTGACTGACCACCCAAACAACCGTATGTTGTTGCGAGTAAAAAAACGAGTGCGAAATAAAGGAATTTTCTCATTGGTTTCTCCAATTTTTTCCGGTACGGTAATTACGACACGTTAACATACCGAAAAGTATAGCAGGATTCGGGTATTTGTTAACAAAAAACGGAATTGCGGAATCAGTAGTGTAAGAGTAGAATTATGCGTTGATTCTCGCCGGAGTGGCGGAATGGTAGACGCAGCAGACTCAAAATCTGCCGCAGGCAACTGCGTGTGGGTTCAAGTCCCACCTCCGGCATATAGGTTGTAAACGGCCCGCTTTAGCGGGTTTTTTTTTATGTTCACTCAGAATAGAACATTATTAAAGATCGGGACATCACCTGACGATAATTACTCCTGCGGACTTAATCAGAATTAATCTGATTCAAAGGGAGACAGGAACCATGCGGACACTACTCGCCATAATAATGCTGACAGTTCTTCCCGCCGGGATCTTAATTTCGCCCATCGTCAATGGAAGTACTCCAGAAACGGGGATATCGTCCGATGTAACAATGGAAGGAGACACCCGCCTCGACAGCATAGACTGGGACGAGTGGATGGATTAAGAAAATAGGAATTTTTCGGAGTAAAGACATCCCCTGCCCTTTTCCGGCAGGGGATTTTTGAATTGTAGTTGAGGGCTAAGTTATTCAACGGGAGTCCTGAAAAATGTCTCCTCGACCTCGAGCATATGCTGTATACCCTCCATGGTCGCAAACTCCCATGTTTCATCGGATATGGTCCAGATATCGTCACCGTACTGATCGAACAGATCCCACGCGGCGGCCCAGTGTGATCCCTTAGCTCTTCCAAGTTCGAAATCACCGCGCACGTGGACATCGATGAAGTATTTATCTCCCCACCAGTCCTCGACCTTCTCCTCCCACCACAGGTCTATATCACCTACCGCGGTCGCCGAGTAAAAACGGGTATCCATGTCGAAATCGATGTCATTCACACAGGATGTGAGGTCCATCCTGCCACCTGATTCTATTTCCTCGATCTTATTGGCAACCGGGCGCCCGTCGATCAGGACATTGACTTTCACCCATTCATGTCGCCCGGAATAGTCGTATGTGACCTCCGAGAACCTCACTCTCATCGCGACAATTTTCTTTCCGTGCGGGCGATTGTCTGAGCGGTAATCCTCCCACATGAATCCCTCCCATTCCCCCTCGATATCATCCGCGTAGCGTGGTTCGTAATCGTAGGTCGGTGGTTTCGGGCCATAATCATAGCCACCGCCGTAGTAATCATCGTCGTACTCACCACCGTACGGGTATGTCGGGTAGGAGTTGTATTTCCCGCTGAAATCTCCGCTGCAGCTTATCAGGAACATACCTGCGAATATCAATGCCAGAACGGGAAGGTATCTCATAGGTTCACCTCCGAAATCCACATAGACTGCGGGCTTCGAATTTCTACTATGAGAGGGAGGGTGGAAACCGACAGGAGTTATTCCGAAACTTTTCGGGCGTACTCGTTGAGGTAACGAACGTATCGTCTGTACTGATCGATCGAAACCTGCGGGGGTGTCTGGTGATCGCATCCGAGAATTATCCCGCCCGTTTTAAGAGCCGGAAGCGCGGTTTCGAATTCAGAAATAAGCTCCTCTTCCGTGCCAAACATCGCTCTCTTTTCAAACCCGCCTATCACACGCAGTTTCCGATAAGTGGAACGCATAAGCGCAAGGTTAAGTCCGCTGTTTCTTTCGAACGGCACAAATCCATCCAGGCCAATCTCATCGTGAAACAGGGAAATAATGTCGGAGTGATTACCGTCGGTGTCCATGAAAATGAACGACACCCCGCACTCACGGGCATGTGCAAGAAGTTCCAGGTAATAGGGTTTCATGAACTCCCTGATAAGATCCTGGCCTATCATCGTGCCGGTGTTGAAGCTCATGTCCTCCGCGATAGTCATCCAGTCAGGTTTGAGTATTCGACAGTATTCTTCAATTACACGCTTGTTGTACTCAAGAAGATCGGAATTGATCCGGTGCATGAGTTCCGGATACTCATAGAACGCGGTCAGATGTCTCTGAATGCCGAATAACTCACGGGGGAACCAGAAGAATCCCTCGACCGTAATCCAGCAGAAGATTTCACCTTTGTCCTGTAGTGCAGCAAAAGGTTTAATTTCATCCGGATTAATAGCGTTGGCGGGATAGTGGTATTTTTTCGACTCCTCATATTTTTCGAAGGAATCGATATCCCATAATCCGTCTTCTCTTTCCGGGTTCTTATTCGGACCGGGACCGATCCATTTCTGGTGATGATGGTCGAGCCCGAAGAAATCGTAAAGATTAACATCTTTGGGAAGGCCCTCACCGTACCAGCGTTTAAGCGTTTCGTTCCACCACACAAAAGGCTCGATAACCGGCATCCGATCAACCGGTTTGAAATTCATAACCGCATGAAAGCGTTCGCGATTTTTCATTTCCATGGGGACAAAAGATAGCTTCAAGCGCGTGATTATGCAAAGGATTATCAGGACTCACCGGATTTCTTCTTTTTCGACAGATGAGTATCTTTCGGGCCTGAGACCTGCGCACGCTGTATATTCAGCCTGATCTTTTCGTAATTTTTCACGCCACGAGTGTCATTCATCTCGCGTGCGATTTTGATCATGTCGTTCGCATGGTTACGTGCATCCTGGAATTTCCCCGACGCAATAAGGTCATCGATTGTCGGATCTGAAAAATCCGGTTCAACGTAACCATCTCCGGACATAGTCCCTCCCTGACGTGGAGAACCGTATGAGGTTGACATCTGTGAATACTGGGCACGGTAGTTGAAGTCGTCATTCCTGCTGATCGCATCGTGCCTTCGCGGAGGTGTAAGGGTTCCTCTGAAAAAGATGAAATAGGCGATAACCGCGGGGACATTCAGAAAGAATACGATAACACCCCATGTGAGCCCGTCCTGTCCATGAGCTTCCGCATCCCACGCGATCCAGACCGCAAGAAGCAGGGAAAAACCGCCGTAATAACCTATCAGTGACATATTATTCCTCCACCAATATGACATACGAGTAATCTGTAAGTTGCATTATCGATGTGCAATTTAATGAAGCTTTAACTATAATGTTACACAGTAACGAACAAAGTCTTCATTGAGGTTTCCCATGTCCAGTTTTACAAGAACGGTTATCTTAGCATTCCTGCTGGTTTGCGCAGGTCTCCTTATTCTTTCATGCAATCGGGACGGTGATCCCGTCACCCCTGATACACTGAATCAATACGACTCCCACGGAGGTTCGGGTTCAGCCGATATCCCGATGACCGAACCATCCGACGGATTCGATACTCCTCCCGGCTACCCGCATTCCAGCGACGAACCGGATTACGCACCCGACCAGGTGCTGGTGAAACTCGCGGACGGATATGTCCCGATGGAAAGCGACGGCAACCTGCTTCCGGGTTCGCAAATGCAGGTTGAGGAATTTTTTCAGCAGCATAACCTGGAGATTATGAAAATTATCCCCGCAGACTGGGGTACGGTATTCAAGCTCCACATCACAGACGGAACCGATGTGTTCAGCAAGGTTGACGAACTGAACTCCCTTCCGGAAATCGACACTGCGGAAGTCAACTACAAGGTCTATTTCACAGACACTCCATACGTTCCGAATGATCCTCTTTGGGAAAACCCGTCAGATACTGATGACGACCCACGAACTACGGTATTCGAGCAGTTCGGGCCATCCAAAATCGGTGCAAGTTATGTCTGGGACGTCACGACCGGTGACGGAATCGTGGTCTGCGTAATCGATACGGGAATCCAGGTCTGGCATGAGGACCTTCAGGCTAACATGTGGATCAACGAAGACGAGATTCCGGATAACGATACCGATGATGACGACAACGGGTATATTGACGATATCTATGGCTGGGATACCGATAGTAACGACGCCGATATCGTGGATTACGGTGGTGGAAGCTATCACGGAACGGGCTGTTCGGGAGTTGTTGCGGCAACACGCGATAACAACCTTGGATGCAGCGGAATTGCCCCGGATGCCAGGTTGATGGGAATCAGGATCGGCTTCAACAGCGGATTCTACGATGCAGTCATCGAGGGTGTTAACTACGCGAATGACAACGATGCCGATGTTGTGAGTATGTCATTCATCACTACGAATAACTCGGGCCTTATGCACGACGCGATGGACGCTGCATGGGAAGCCGGTGTAATTCTTGTGGCCGGAGCCGGAAATGACGAGGGAACATGGGTGTATTACCCCTGTACATGGGACAGTGTAATAAAGGTCGGTGCGACAAGCCCTTTCAGCCAGAATTGGGCGTATGATCCGATCGATGAGGTCAGGATTTCCATAGCGGCGGGTTTCGGCTGGGGTTCCACATACGGAAACGGCCAGGAGATAATGGCTTTCGGCGAACATTACATATCTACGTTCGGTGGCGGGGCGGATGAGTACTGGGACGGTCACGACAACTTTTTCTTCGGAGGGACATCGAATGCAACACCTATGATCGCCGCATCGTTCGCCCTTCTGAAGCAGTACTTCCCCGGTGAAACACAGGAATGGTACAGGGAGCGTCTCAGGGCAACCTCCGATGATGTCAACGTTTATGGCTATGACGATGAAACCGGGCATGGCCGCGTGAACATGATCAGGGCAATTTACGGAACAGACAGGTACGCCTTGGAAGAGGACGTTGATGGATTTGTCGATATCGGCACTCACAGCGAGAACTTGATTACCGACAGCCTGAACGGTAAGGATTTCGGTGATTACATCGACATGGAGGACCTCTACAAGTTCACCGCATCTGAAGAGGGATATCTTCTGTTTGACCTGAACATATTCACATGGGGCAAGGATTTTGAACTGGAAATGTACTCAGACCCCGCTCTTGATCCGCTCAATCTCGTGGATTCATCGACCGGTGAAAACCACGCATGGAGCTCGCACGAACTTGTCGGCACATATGCCTATCCCGGTGAAACTTTTTATGTAAAGGTCTATCCGGCGGGACTTGGAGACTGCTCGGCCTACGATTTAAGTGCGCGCATAGTTCAGAACTCGATCTCTCTCGAAACCGCTGATAACGACCCGGGTTTTATTCATTCTTCGGGAAATAATAAGTACGCCGGATCACTCGATTTCGAAGTCGGCTACCGGGTCAACATATCGGAGCTTATTTTCAGTCATCGTGGATCGATGCCTGCCGATAAACTTGTCGCATTGCACATCTTCCGCGACAGCAACCAGAGCAGGGATTTCGATGGGCCCGACACTCTTGTCGGTACAGGCGTGTTTGATCTCACCAACCGGGCGATTGTACCTCTTGATGAGGAGATCGACCTTACGGAATCTCCGCAGATGTTCTTCGTTACCTTCGACGTAAACGAAATTACCGAAGATGCTGAATTCGAGCTTGTCCTGACAAATTACAAGGACGTAAGCACAACCGAAGGTATTGAAGTTGCATACGACACATTCCCGTGTGTTTTCGGACCCTTCCAGGTTGGAATAGATTCAGATCCACCCTCATGGGACTCGACTATCGGAGCCGTTACGGCAATCCCCAAGTACAACGCTGCTGTTGTTTACTGGAACGGCGCTACCGATGTGTTGACACCCCCGGTTGATTATAACGTTTACTGGACTGACACCCTCCCCTTCGACTTCGGTACTGCGAATCATCAGGATGATGTAAATACATCGGGCGGTGGATCCTATGATTACAGGTACCAGATTTCCGGACTCGTGAACAACCAGGAATTCTATATCGCGGTCAGAGCCGAGGATCAGGCCGGAAACGAGGACTCAAATACCGAGTACGTTATGGTAACACCATCGGCGATAAGCGACCCGACCGCTCCGCAGGTGATCGGGAGTCTCAACACCCCCGGAAACGCGTGGGAAGTCGTTTGCGATGCCCCCAACCAGAGGTTATTCGTCGCTGATTACAACTCTCTCCTTGAAGTCGATGTAAGTGACCCGACAAATCCGACCTTTGTTGACAGCGTTTCAGGCTCGGAAGTTTCCGGAGTTGAGTATGACGGAACCTACGTTTATGGCGCTGCGTCAAACGGACTTATGATTGTCAACCCGGATTCGGTCGACGGGCTTGAACTTGTCAACCTCGTGCCGGCGAGTGACGCACTAGATGTGGCAATAAGTGGAAACTGGGCGTACGTAAGCACCTCGGGAACCACTCTTTACACGTTTGATATTACTGATCCGATGAACCCCGTGGACTACCCCGATGTTTCCTCCGGGCAGTCCGGATATGGAATGGACATCGAAGGTAACTACCTGTACATCGCAACAAACCAGAAACCGAAAGTGTTCGATATCAGCAACCCGTCCGCTCCGTCCAACACGGGCGCGAATTTCGGTGGTAATTACGCGTACGAGATCGATGCGATCGGCGACAGGCTGTATGTAACCTACTGGTTCAATCACAAGGTTTCGGTCTATACACTTTCCAATCCGTCCAGTCCGTCGTGGATCGGGCAGTTTGTCTCAACGGGAGGATATAACGCATCGGACATTGTGGAATACAACGGGTACATTTATTTCGGGACCAACAACCACCATGTCGAGGTGCTTGATGTAACCGACGCGTCTGACATCGATGAACTCGGCCAGGTTTCAACAAAAGGCCCTGATGGTCTTGCGACGGATGGTATGTTCGTCTATTCAGCGGAGAATGAACACGGAATCAAAGTGATTCTGTAGTCTAAGAAATTACATTCCAGCAATCAAGTCACCGGCTTAGTCCGGTGATTTTTTCATCTCGGTAATGTTGTATTATTCAAAACTATTAACTTCGATAAAATATTTCCGGGTTTTAAAGGCACTTTACCCATAATATTCTGAGATACCAATTGCTTAAAACGGTTTTACAGAATAGAATTAGTACTGGTTCCTGATCTCGTGTCGAGGTTACATATGTTTTCCATACCCCGGCAATGGTACCATGTAAAATTGATCGCAGTAGGTTGAATGGACTGAACCAGTGGTGCTCAGCATTTTGTGTTTAACCGTGGTTCAAGGCTCTGCCAGACGCGATCAGGATCATCAGTTTGATCTTACATCCAATAAAATATCCTGGAGGATCTATCCAGTGTCTCGTTTTTTCAGATTCCCACACTTTGTTTTGATTGCATCGTTAGTTTTACTGCTTGCTTCCTGTTCCGGAAATGGTGGACCGGGTGTACCCGACATAAATCCATCCGATCAGGACATGCCCGTACTTGACCCGGACCACTCCATATCCGGCTGGAACATGCTTCCACACGAAGATGACCTGCCATACGCACCAAATGAAGTACTGTTAACCCTTCACGACGGTGTTCTTCCTGCTGACGAGGAAGGTTTCATCAGTCCCGGTGTCAATACGTACATCATTAACCTCCTTGGTGAAAACGGACTTGCGCTTACCGAGGTCATGAGGCTTCCATGGGACACCGTATACAGGCTCCTCATAGTGGATGAGACGCCTGTCCTCACCAAGGTGGAAGAACTTCTTGCACTGCCGGAGACGGACAAGGTGGAGCCTAACTATAAGGTGTATTTCGCGGAAGTACCCTACATGCCGAACGATCCGATGTGGGAGAATCCCAATGACTCCGATGAGGATCCGAGAACCACGGTTTACGAACAGTGGGGCCCTTCCAAGATAGGTGCACCTGTCGTATGGAACGAGCAGAAGGGAAGTCCGGATGTAATAGTCTGCGTGCTGGACACGGGCGTTCAGTGGTGGCACGAAGATTTACAGGACATGATGTGGATCAACGAGGACGAGATCCCCGACAATGGCGAGGATGACGATCTGAACGGATTTGTAGACGATTACCGTGGATGGGACACCGCAGGTGATGATCCGGATATCACGGAATATTCCGCAGGTCACCATTACCACGGAACCGCGTGCTCAGGAATCGTAGGGGCAACTCAGGATAACGAGCGCGGGATATCCGGAATGGCTCCCGGAGTCAGGATAATGGGAGTCAAGTGCGATTTGGGGGGTGGCGGAGGATACACGTCGAGTGTTATCGAGGGTGTTTATTACGCAACGGACAATGGCGCTGACATGATCAGCATGTCATTCAGAAGTTACGACGAATCCGATCTTATGCATGACGCGATGGATTACGCCCGTGCGAACGGCACTCTTCCCATCGGTGCATCCGGTAACGAGGACACGACAAATATCTGCTGGCCGGCGGCATGGGAGAGCGTTATTGCGGTAGGCGCAACTGTATCATTCACAAGCGAACACAATCCGCGTGACGAGGTCCGCATAGCCAAGTCAAATGGCTATTTCTGGGGCTCCAATTACGGATCGCATCTCGAGGTCATGGGATTCGGAGAATACACATTTACTACATACGGCTCACACTACAGCGCATACTGGGACGGAAACGATCCCGCATTCTTTAACGGTACATCATGCGCGACACCGATGGCTGCAGGCGCTTTCGCGCTGACCAAGAGTTTCCATCCCGGACACGATTCTGAATGGCTCCGTGACAGAATGCTGGCTACTGCGGACGATCTTTACGGGCCCGGGCATGATAACAACTCTGGATGGGGACGAGTTAATGTAATACGGTCATGCTTCGGTGCTGACAGGTATGAAGCTGAAGAGGATGCCCTTGGGTTTGTGGACATTGCGCCACACGACTACCAGTTGTACGACAGCCTGCATAATGTCGCTGAGGGCGATTTTATCGATACGGAAGATTTGTACAAAATCACCGCGAATGAATCCGGTTACCTGCTTGTCAACCTAGACATCTACACATGGGGAGAGGACCTTGACCTGGAGGTCTATTCAGATTCATCGCTTGACCCAGCGTACATGCTCGATGACAGCACGGGAGATAACCACTATAACTCGGCATTTGAAAGCGTTGGAATCGGATGCGAGGTCGGCGAGACATACTACATTCGTGTCTACGCGCCCGAGCTGGGCGATTCGACATCATACTGCCTGAACGCCCAGTCCGTTGAGAACAATATTGAAATTATCAGCCACGAGTCGAACGACCCCGGTTTTGTACACAACGGTAAAGAGGACATGCTCGCAGGAAGCATTGATTTCAGCACGACATACCGTGCGACGATCAACGAATTAATTATTAACCTGCAGGGCACGATGCCCCCATCAAAGCTTGACGCGCTCTATCTTTACGAGGATACGAACGGCAATAATAACTACGATACTGGCGACACGCTCTGCGGCACCGCATCGTACTCCGGCACGAACAGGTACATTTTCGACAGTGCCAGCGCCGAGATCGAATTTAGCGAAGGTATCAGGCGGTTCTTCATAACTGCTGATATAGGTGATGTAACCGAGGATGCATCGTTCTCGCTGGTAATGAGCAGTTACAAGGACGTATCGTTCGTTGAAGGCATCGAAGTCCAATACAACGTATTCCCGGTCACGTTCGGGCCATTCGAAGTCGGGGTCGACACAACCCCGCCAGTATGGACAGGCACCGTTGGAATTCAGTCTGCACAGCCCAGTTACGAAAGTGCGCGGATCCAGTGGAACGCCGCGTTCGATGCCCAGACTCCACCGGTGGAATACAACATCTACTGGACCGACTCGCTCCCGTTCGACACAGGCTCCGCCGAACACGCCTACGACGTCGCATGGACATCGGGCGATGGATATGACTGCAAGTTTACACTTGGCGGACTTATTAACGGCCAGACATACTTCGTGGCGGTCCGTGCGGAAGACCAGGCGGGCAATGAAGAGGGTAACCTTGAATTTCTTGAGGTAACACCGGATATTGTCAGCGATCCGACAAATCCGCAGGTCATAGGTTCACTCAACACCCCCGGCAACTCATGGGAAGTCTTCAGCGATTCAGCAAACCAGCGTTTGTTCATGGCGGACTACAACGCCGTTCTGATAGTTGATGTAAGCACACCGACTGCTCCCGCAATCATCGACAGCATTTCAGGAACCGAAGTCACAGGTGTCTCGTATGATGGTACTTACGTGTACGCCGCATCCGGAAACGGACTGATGATTATCGATCCTGATGCTCCCGGTGGAATGTCACTCCTCAGTCTTGAGCCGATCGATTCCGCACTTGATTGTCATCCGGTTGGCAACTGGGTTTACGTGACGGACTTTGGCAGCAACCTGTATTCTGTCGACGTTACCGACCCGGCATCACCTGTGGTCCATGGCCCGGTGGATTCGGGAAATTACGGGTATGGTATAGATTACCAGGATGGATACCTCTACCTGGCTACCTATTCGAAACCCAGGCTCTACGACCTCGCTGATCCGGCGAATCCGGCATTTGTCACCGAGTTCGGCGGACAGGGCTCCTACGAGGTCGACTGTGAAGGCGACAGAACGTACGTCTCGTACTGGGGCGGAAACAGGTTCTCCATCTATGACACGAGCGACCGTGATAACCCGCAGTTTATCGGTTATTACCAGTCCAATTCGGGAACCGGCGGAGCTGATATAGTAATCCTGAACGGGTACGTGTACTTCGGAACAAACGACCACTATATCGAAGTAATCAATGTGGATAATCCCGGCAGCACGTACGAGATCGGACAGGTTTCAACCGGTGGACCTGACGGTATGGACACCGATGGCACACTCATTTTCTCTGCGGAAAATGAGGCCGGGCTGAAGGTCCTCCTGTAAGGATTATCACTCGGATCACATCTAAACAACAGGGAAGGATTAAATTGTCATCAGAGCATCGGGATTGAATTCCCGCATGCTTTTCTTATTAAACGAGTATATAGAGAATTACAAAGAGGTAATAAAAGTAAATGCCGGGTCAATCGAATCTCCGTACAATTCCAGTACTGTTTTTGCTGCTGTTACTTTTCTCGTTATCATGTAGTGGATCGGATCCCGTGATTCCCGATAACCAGGACCCATCCGGTAATACAGCCGGGAGCTTCCCCTCCATGACCTCAGGCGATCTTGAGGACCCATCGGCTCCCGACGGCCTGCTGACCACGAACAGGGACATCGAACCATACGCTCCCGATGAGATTCTCCTGACTCTTAACAATTCGCTTGCGGGCGATATTCTTTCTTCGCTCTCTCCGGCCGAAACACGTGATGCGGTTAATTCGCTTCTTTCATCGCACGGACTTTCGTTTGACAGAACTGTTCATCCCGGATGGACAACGATCTACCTGGTTAAAATCACCGATGGTACGAGCGTACCGGACAAGATCGATGAAATTCTGGCACTCCCGATCGTAGATTCCGCCGAGCCAAACATAACCTTCGAGTTCTGCGACAGTATCCATACCCCGAATGATCCTTTCTATGAAAATCCAAATGACCTTGACGAGGATCCGCGAACGACTGTCCGCGAGATGTGGGGACCTGCGAAACTCGGTGCGAATGTCATATGGGACGAGACAATCGGCAATCCGTCGGTTGTCGTCTGCGTTCTCGATTCGGGTATACAGGTCTGGCACGAGGATCTTGAGAACGTCGTGTGGACAAATGTCGACGAGATTCCCGACAACGAAATCGATGATGACAACAACGGTTACGTGGACGATTTCTACGGCTGGGATATGTACGAGGATGACAACGACATAACGGAATACAACGGGAGCAACTACTATCACGGTACCGCATGCGCCGGTGTTGTCGCCGCCGAGCAGGACAACGAACTTGGATGTACCGGGATCGCGCCGGGTGTACAGGTAATGGGCGTCAGGATCGGTTTCGGGTACACGTTCCTGTCGGAAGTACTTGATGGCGTCGCTTACGCACGTGACAACGGGGCGAAGGTACTCAGCATGTCGTTCAGTTCGAACACTTACTCCAATTACATGAACACCTCAATGTATTATGCATGGGAAGCCGGCATGGTACTTGTCGCGGCCGCATCGAACGATGACAGCCAGGACCTCAGGTACCCGGCCTGTTACAACTCCGTTATGTGCATCGGGGGCACGACGCCATTTTATGAAAGATGGAACTACCAGCCAATCGACGAGATCCGTATTTCGAAGTCGGCCGGATTCGACTGGGGATCCAATTATGGTCCGCAGCTCGACATCATGGGCTACGGGGATTTTTACATCACGACCCATGGCGGAAACGATCACAAATACTGGGATGGCGCGAATGATTTCTTCTTCCGCGGCACTTCAAACGCAACACCAGTCGTAGCCGGTGTGCTGGCGCTGATGATCTCCCTGCATCCGGATGAAACCAACGAATGGTTAAGGGAGCGGATTACGTACCTTTCCGACGACCTCGACGAGCCGGGTTTCGACATCCAGACCGGATGGGGACGTGTCAACGCCCTTCGCGCCTGTTACGGAAACGACAGGTACGAGGATGAAGCTGATCCCGATGGCTGTGTCGACCTTGTCGCGCATGAAAACGTAGTAATGGACAGCATTCATGCGGTCGAGTGGCCCTGGAATGATACATCTGACATGTACAAGTTTACGGCAGACCAGGATGGATTCGTGAACTTCTTCCTCGACATCTGGACATGGGGCGAGGACCTGGACATGTTCGTTTACTCCGACCCGTCGGGTGATCCATCAACCATTATCGATCAGTCAGCGATGGAGAATCATGCCGCGAATTCATGGGAAGTAGCCGGAACCGCTGTCAGTGAGGGTCAGACAGTCTATATCGAGGTTGTACCACGCGAGATCGGCGATTCTACCTCATACACGCTTTCAGCCGAGTACGTTGAACCGGCACTCACGCTTGAAGTAGAGACGTACGATCCCGGATTTATTCATGTAACTGAAAATGACCAGCTTATCGGTCATATGGATTTCAGTTCCAC
>Ga0272441_10011444_pt1 | contig 13166 bp, 12 predicted proteins | sample SSMProp6N_FD_193582 | JGI IMG/M metagenome (GOLD analysis project Ga0272441, IMG submission 193582) | Marine sediment archaeal communities from Little Sippewissett salt marsh, Falmouth, MA, United States - SSM-Prop-6N | ecosystem: Environmental > Aquatic > Marine > Wetlands > Sediment ... | reverse complement strand
GTCCAAGGCGAGCTGCGCGTGGACGAGGGTGCGCGGAACGCTATTGTGCTCAGCGGCAAGAGTCTGCTGGCGACGGGGATTACGGCCGTCGAGGGCAAGTTCAAGGCCGGATCGGCCGTCAGGCTCGTCGACGCCCACGGCACAGCGATCGCGCGCGGCTTGGTGAACTACTCGAGCGAAGACATTCACAGGATCAAGGGGCGCAAGAGCGCCGAGATCGCGGGCATCCTGGGGCGGAAGGACTTTGACGAGGTGATTCATCGGGACAATCTTGTTGTCCTATAATGGCAACAGGAATTGCGGCAATAGCGATTGCCGGGGAGGTGCAATGACGCTGCGGGATGAAATTGAACAGATAGGCCGGCAAGGGCGTGCGGCCGCGAATGCCCTGGCTTCGGTGAGCACGGCGATCAAGAATGACGCGCTTGTTGCCATTGCGGAGCGGCTGCGTCAATCGCGCGAGTTGTTGAGAACGGCCAATGAGAAAGACCTGGCCGCAGGCCGCGATAAGGGGCTGTCCCACGCGATGCTGGACCGCCTCGAATTGAATGACAAGCGGATTGACGCCATGGCCGAGGGACTCGATACGGTGGCGGCGCTTCCGGATCCCGTGGGCGATATCGTGGGGCAGACGGTGCGGCCCAACGGCCTGCGCATTGCGCAGATCCGCGTGCCCTTGGGGGTCGTGGGCATCATCTACGAGAGCCGTCCCAACGTCACGGCCGACGCGGCCGCGTTGTGCCTGAAGTCGGGCAATGCGTGCATCTTGCGCGGCGGGTCGGAGGCCATTCACTCGAACCTGGCCATCGCCCGCGTCTTTGTCGAGGGTGCCGAAGCGGCCGGCGTGCCCGAGCACGCGGTCCAGATGATCGCCACGACGGACCGGGCGGCCGTGGGGGAAATGCTGAAACTTGACCGCTATATTGACGTGATCGTGCCGCGGGGCGGCAAGGGGCTGATCGCACGCATTCAGGAGGAATCGCGGGTTCCGGTCGTCGCACATCTGGACGGCGTGTGCCATACCTATGTGCATGAAGACGCCGACCTCGCCATGGCCCAAGCGATTGCACTGAACGCGAAGCTCCAGCGGCCGGGCGTGTGCAACGCGATGGAGACCCTGCTCGTGCACACGGGGATAGCGGAGGGGTTCTTGCCCGGCTTGGCCCAAGCCCTGCGCGAGGCCGGCTGCGAGATCCGCGGTTGCGACCGGACGCGCGCCATCCTCGACTGCGCCGCGGCCACCGAAGACGATTGGTTCGCCGAGTACCTGGACCTGATTCTGGCCATCCGCGTCGTGGAGTCCCTCGAGGAGGCGATCACCCACATCAACCGCTACGGCTCCCACCACTCCGACGCCATCGTTACGGAAGGCTACGCGGCTGCGGAGCAGTTCCTCGAACAGGTGGACAGCGCGACGGTATATGTCAACGCCTCGACCCGGTTCACCGATGGGTTCGAGTTCGGGCTCGGCGCCGAGATAGGCATCAGCACGAACAAGCTGCACTGCCGGGGACCCATGGCCCTTAAAGAACTGACAACGCTGAAGTACGTCATCCGGGGGGCGGGGCAGATCCGTGCGTGAATCGGAACGAATCGGGGTGTTTGGCGGGACATTCGACCCGGTGCATAACGCGCACTGTGACATTGCCCGCACCGCCCTTGAAGCGGCGGGCCTGGATCGGGTCATTTTCGTTGTTGCTGCACGGCCGCCCCATAAAAACACAGGGCTTCACGCCCGGGCTGAGGAACGCTTTGCCATGGTGCAGGCGGCCATCGCCCACGAGCCGGGCATGGAGGTCTCGCGGATCGAACTCGACCGCGGGGGATTGTCCTATACCGTCGACACGCTGACGGCGCTGCATGCCGAGTATCCGGCAGCATCGCTGTTTCTCATTGTCGGGTGGGATTCGCTGGTCGATTTGCTGAACTGGAAAGACCCACGAGGAATTCTGGCCCTAGCCCGCCTGCTTGCGGTTGCACGACCCGGGATGCACACCGAGGCCCCGCTCGATTTCGCGGGCCGTTACGCGCTGCTGCCTTTCGAGGAAACCGCCTTGTCTTCGACCGCTGTGCGAGAGCGGATCGTTGCGGGCGAGCCGTTCGACCACCTTGTGCCTCCTGCGGTGGCGGACCTCATACGCGAGAAGGGGATCTATGGCGCCTCTGTTGCAGACCGATAGGGCGGAGGAATTCGTGCGCCTGCTCCGCAAACGCCTGCGGGGCAAGACGGTGAACCACAGCATCTCGGCGGCGCGATTCATGGCGTCGTATGCGACCAAAGCCGGCATCACGCCCGACCAAGCCGTCACCACCGGGCTGCTCCACGACCTGTGCAAGGACATGGCCGGGGATGCGCTCATTGCTGCGGCCGAAGGCTATGGCATCGAGGTCAGCGCCATCCAGCGCCTCAAGCCGAAGCTCCTCCACGGTCCTGTGGCGGCGGAAGAGTGCCGGCGCTCCCACCTCGTCGACGACGAAGCGGTCTATGAGGCCATCTACTGGCATACGACCGGGCGGCCGGGTTTCGGCAAGGTGGGGTTGGCGCTGTACCTTGCCGACTTCGCAGAGCCCTTGCGCAAGATCCCCGAGGCCGCGGAGGCGCGGTCTATGCTCGATGCCGAGGGCTTTCACAAGGCGCTGCTGTTCGCTTCGAAGGCCAAACTGGATCACCTCCACACAAAGGGCGTGCATGACCCGACCACCGGCCGGTTTCAAGCGTGGTTGGAACGGGAGTTGGGGTGATGGGCATCGCAGACGGGTTTTGCGATATCGCGCGTTATTACGATCAGATCATGGAACACGTGGACTATGACCGCTGGTTCGTGGTCGCCGCGCGGCTCTCCGAACTGTTGCCCTCGGACTTCCGGCACCTCGACGCGGCCTGCGGCACAGGAACCTTGCTGAGGAAGTTCCGTAGACTCGGCTGGAACAGCCTGGGCGTCGACCTTTCGCTCGCCATGCTTCAGGCCGGCCGGAAGGACACCGATGCGGCGCCCAGCGCGGCCGCCGACCTGCGCATGCTGCCCTTTTGCCGCAACGTGCATTACGTGACGTGTCTCTTCGATAGTGTGAACTTCCTCGTCGGCGACCGCGACATGGGCCAAGCGTTTTCCGAGGTGAGCCAGGCGCTGACCAACAAGGGGTTGTTCTATTTCGACGTCGTCACGGAGCGGATGGTGACGGACCATTTCGAGAATCAAGAGTGGACGGAGCGCAACGGGGGGTTCTCGACGACATGGAGCAGCACCTATGAAAGAAAGGGGCGGATCGCCGAGACCCGCGTCCGGGTGAACAACAAAGCGACCGGCGTGTTCTATGAGCGGATCTACTCACAGCGGGCGATAGAACGCGCGCTTCGGGAGGCCGGGCTGACGTTTCTGGGCGCCTATGATGCGCGCACGTGGACACGCCCCTCAAGGAAGACGGTTCGAATCGACTTTGTCGCAGCCAAGGCCCCGTCCCGCGCCATGACCAAGCATTTCCGCAGGGTGAGCGACGAGATCGCGCGCGTGATGCCCTGAGTACAGCTCAACGCAACAAAGGGAACGAATTTGACAGGGGTAGGAAGGACCGGGTGACCGCCCCCCCCTCCCTCCGAACCGTACGTGCGGTTCTCCCGCATACGGCTCTCCGGTTGGTGGTTTTACCTTGGAGAGGACTGGCATAGTCGTTCATGGGCGTGTTCCAGAGTGAACAGCCCGTGCTCGATGAAGTAGGCATTGGGCCAGCGTTGATGGTCGCTTCCTCGACCGCGTCCTTTGCGTTTGGTGCGTTTGCGCAGGATGCTGCGTAGCCGCATGCGCACCCATCCATCAAGGCGGCTCATCGTCCATTGGTTGCTGTGCTTGTAGTATTCGAACCACCCGCGCAGCAGGGGGTTGAGCGTCTCGATGATGCGCGCCAGGGAGTGGCCGTTGGTCCAGTAGGTCTTGACGCGAATGGCCCTGCGGATCTTCTTCATGCTTTTTGCACTGGGCCACCGTTTGCCTCGCTTGAAGTGGTAGCCGAGGAAGTCGAATCCATCCCCCGAACCGTAGTCCACAATGTGGGTCTTGTCTGGGTGGAGTTTCAACGCTGTTTCGGCGGTCCAGTCTTCGAGCAGGGCCAAGGCGGCCTGCGCTTGTGCCGCATTACGGCAGAGTATGACGAAGTCGTCAGCATAGCGCACCATTCCGAATCGCTGCGTTTGCATGAGATGGTCCAAGGGGTCCAGATAGATGAATGTCCGCGTCCACCACGTGCGTGTACCCTTGCCTGAGCAGCGCGTCGACCCGGCGCAGGGCATCCTTGCAACTGCATCCCGGCCGGAATCCATAGCTGTGCGCGGCAAAGCCGTGCTCGAAGATGGGTTCCAGCGCATTGCGCAGCGCCGTCTGCACTACCCGGTCGCGTACCGTGGGTATGCCCAAGGGACGCTTCTCGCGCGAGCCCGGTTTGGGTATCCAACATCGTTGGATAGCCTGGGGACGATACGTTCCGGCCTGGAGGCCTTGATGCAGCTTCGCGATATTTTCATCGAGCCGCTCTTCGAAGGCCTCGACGGTCACATGGTCCACCCCTGCGCGGCCTTTGTTGCGCTTGACGCGCTCAAACGACGCGCGCAGGTTCTTCTCGGAATAGACCTTGTCAATCAGACTGTGCCATTTGCCTCCCTTCACCCCTCGTTCGAGGGCATCCAGCATGCGTTCCGTCCAGACACACGGTTCCACCCAAGGCCAACGGTCCTTCGAGTTGAAGGTCCATTCCCTCTGGATATCTCCCCGCCGTTTAGCTTCACGCACTCCTACGGGGTTGATTTCCGTGGGTCCGTCCTTCACCCATCCACCTTCCTGCGCTCCCTTCGCTCCACGGGCATTACCCCGCTTCATCACTACTATGGGCGCTCTGACTCCTGCCCGGCCGATGGGCCACGCCCACCGCTCCAGAACCGGACAGGTCTCCCTTGTTCACGTACGACGCCGTCCGTACCATTCCATCTCCAACCACCCGGCATGCTCCTACCGCCGCTTTATCACGTCACTAACTGCGCCCTTTGCTTGCTCCCACCTCCTGTGGAGTTGGGCGGCACCCACTTTGCAGCGCGGCAGGCCCGTTCTGGACTTCGCCCTCCGGTAGCAGGCTCGTCAGACATGCCCAGCCGAATCGAGTTCGTCATCCTATGGACTGGTCGTTCGTTTCCCGCTGCTCCCCACCCCACCTCACGGTGGCGCAGTTGCGGTCAACTACAGAGTCGTGACGCCATTCTGGGTTGGACTTGCACCAACCTGACATCGTACGCTTCAAGGCGCACTACCGCGGGCGTCTCGCCTGCAAACCGAAAAGATGCAGGCGTCTCGCCTGCAAACCGAGAAGATGCAGGCGAGACGCCTGCGCTACAAATTCCGCGAGATTGTATACTCAATTGCGTTGAGCTGTATTGAGCGAAAGGAACGTGCATCGTCGGAGAGGTCCGCGACGCCTTGTCCAATGCAGGAAAGAGAGACCCCGTTTTGTGGCGCAAAACACTGCTGCTGGTGGTCATTGCCGGGATTGTGGTTGTTCTCATTCTCGAAGGGGGCGCCCGGCTTTGGGTGTGGCGCGAGTCGACGAAGCCGGCGCGCGCTGTGGCACCGCCGCTGAAGGCGCACGACATGTCCGAACTGGACAAGGTCCATGCGCCGGACCCGTACATCTGGTGGAAGATGGCACCGAATTTGAAGGATCGCCGGATCGCAGGCCGGTGTTGGAATCGCGACGTGGCCTTCACGCTGTCCACCAACGATCAGGGCCTCCGAAATCCGCCGCTGGCGCCGGCGGGCGCGCGCACCCGGGTGCTGGCGCTCGGCGATTCCACGACGTTCGGCCTTGGCGTAGATAACGACCAGACGTGGCCCGCCCAGCTTCAGATGCTGCTCGACGCGGAGGCCGGGGCGGAGAGGTTCGAAGTGCTCAATGCGGGCGTGTGCGGGTACAGTGCGTTTCAGGGCTTGCGCTATCTCGACAAGTATGGGCTGGATTTCGCGCCCGCGGTCGTGGTGGCCTGCTTCGGGCACAACGACTTCGATACGTGGAATATGCAGACCGATATCGAGAAGGCGATCGAGGAAGCCGAACGCGAACAGGCGAACGCGGAGAAAAGCTTCAGCGACTTCTTCGTTCTCGCGAGGAGGGCCCTCAGACAAGCCGGAGAAACGCTCCACGCCGCTGCCGGCCAGAAGCGGCCGCGGTTGACCCCGGAGGAGTTCCACGACACCCTGGTGGAGATGAAGAAGCTGTGCGACTGTGAAGGCATCCCGATCCTCTTCGTGCTTTGGCCGTATGAGTGGCAAGTAGCGCAGCGCAGCCCCGATCCCGTTCAGTACCAGGTCATCCTGATCGACGTCTGCAAGGAAATCAACGCCCGCCTGGTGAACCTTTACGAGGCGTTTGTTGCGTCTTCCGAACCGCTGTACGCCGATCCGGTTCACGGAAACCCCACCGGGTGCGGCGTTGCTGCGCGGGCCATCGCGGCTGAGGTGGGCCGCGCCCTGGAGAACGCGCAGGCGCCGCAAGAAGGGCCGTGATCCAGGAGTCTCGTCCTGTCTCCGCGCAGAACGTAGTGGAGATCCCGCAGTAGTGAGGACCAGACCGGGCGTGGTACGATAGCGCGCGTATGCGCGGAGAGTTTGCAGGTCGTTGGGGACGTGATCTATCATGCATTGGCCGATATCGACGCCTATCTGGACCGTTCGGCAGGGGATTGACCGCCCTTGAAAATGGAAGAAGACATTCCGTGGCTGAAGGACGTTCCGCCAGAGGAAATGCGCCGGAGTGTGGATGCGCTCTACCGGGTGCACGGGCTGATCGCCGTCATCACCGACCTCGATACGCTGCTGGAACGCATCATGGAGGAAGGCAAGCGGGTGGCGCGTGCCGAAGCCTGCTCGCTGATGCTATACGATACGGAGGCCGGCGAACTGTATTTCCACGTGGCGCTGGGGGAACGGGGCGACCAGCAAGCGCTCAAGCGCGAGATCCGGCTGAAGCTGAACCAAGGCATTGCGGGGGTGGCCGCGGCAACGCGTGAGTCGATCAATGTCGAGGACGTTCGGAAGGACACGCGGTTCTTTAAGGCCGCGGACCAGACAAGCCATTTCGACACGCGTTCGTTACTGGCCGTGCCTTTGGTGGACCGGGAGAATCTGATCGGGGTTGTCGAGGCGGTCAACAAGGTGGGCGGCGATGCGTTCACGGAGGCCGATCTTCACCTGATGGAGATGTTTGGGTCGTTGGCGGCCACGTCGATTGCCAACGCGCGCCTCATCGAGGAGATCCTGCGCGCCGAGCGGATGGCGGCCATCGGGGAGGCCGTGGCGGGACTGTCGCACTACACGAAGAACGTCATCACGAGCATGACGGCCAGCGCCGATCTCATTGAACAGGGCCTGCAGATCGAGAATATGGCCCTTCTGAAGAAGACGTGGCCGATTCTTGGCCGTAGCACCCGGCGGATCTCGAGCCTTGTCCAGGACATGCTGGCGTTTTCGCGCCCACGTGTCCCCGAGTACCGCGCGTGTGAAGTCGGGAACCTGCTCGACGAGGTCGCGGAGACGTTCTGGGGGCTTCTTGCCCGCAAGGATATCGCGCTCGAGATCGATGCCGCGCGCGCGACGGCCGAGGTCTATGCGGATAGAGAGGGCCTGTTTCGGTGCCTGCTCAATCTGTTGACCAATGCCGCCGAGGCCGTGCCGCCCAAGGCCGGTCGGATCCGGGTCACGGCGCGCATGGTTGCGGGATGTGACCTGATCATCGAGGTCGCGGACAACGGCGCGGGGGTTCCTGAGGAGCACGTGGCGCGGATCTTCGACCCGTTCTTCTCCACCAAGGGGTCGCAAGGTACGGGACTCGGGTTGGCGGTGAGCGAGAAGATCGTGAGAGAACACGGGGGCGAAATCACCGTGACGCGCAGCCCAGAAGGAGGCGCCCTGTTCCGGATCGTATTGCCAGAGGCGGGGCAACTGAAGTGAGGACTGATGGTGGCAAAGAAAGCTTCATTTGAGTTCGATGCGGCGGGATGGCTGTTCTGGACCGTTCTTCTGGCGGTCTTTCTCGGACCCTGCCTGTGGGGGGTGTGGCAAATTACGTACGAAGACACCAGCGCGTTGGTGCGGATCGGCATGGGCGGAGTATCGGCGGCGGTGGGCGCCGGGTTCGTGTCGTGGGTGGTGAACGCAGTCTTGCAGCACTACCGCAAGAAGAAGCGCCTCGCGCAGCGCAAGAAGGCCAAGAGGCGCGGATGACGAGGTAGCGCGCCGTCATTCATGAGGAGTCTCTTATGAGCAAAATCTGGGACCTGTCGCAGTACGTCGAAGCCAATCCGGAAGACTATGAACAACGCTGGCGGCTGGCGAAGAAACTCTATATGGCGTCGGAGTACCGGCTCGCGCTCGAGCACTTGCAGGTGTTGCGGAACAACTGGATTCGCAAGGTCAACGTGCGGCGCTACCTGGCGGCCACGTACTACCGTCTTGAGCGGCATGACGAGGCGGTGAATGAGCTTCGCTCTGCCGTCGAAGAGTGGCCGGATGAAGTCGCGTTACGCGAACAGCTTGCGCGTGTCCTCGAAGTGGCCGAGCGCAATGACGAGGCCATCGACGCCTGGAAAGGCGTTCTGGCCCGGGCGCCCGATCATCACGTCGCGGCACGCGCGTTGGCCAAGCTGCTGATGGAGCGCGAGGCAACGGCGAAACAGAGCCCGCTTGAGGCACAACCAATTCCCGCTGACGACGCGCAACTGGGTGTGACGTGCCCGCGATGCGGCGCCCGGAACAGCGAAGAGTTCGACCGCTGCTGGAAGTGTCACGCGCCCTTCTTGGCCGTGGGCTCGGTGACCTCGGACGTTGATTCGCTTGTTGAGGAAAAGGCCGGGCTACGGATCGATCCCAGAGCGGTGAACTTCCTCATCGGCGTTGCGCTTGTGGCCTTGCTGCTGTTTGGCGCCTACCGGACCCTTCAGCCCATGCTTCTCGGGTCGGGCGAAGAGGAAGGCGAGCGCGTCATCCGCACCGTTCACGAACTCCTCGCAGGCGACCTGATGAGGACGCGACTGATCATGGCGCTGGTCTTGTTGGTGGTCGGGCCCGCCTCGCTTTGGGCGGCGCTGCTGTTCACGGGGGCACAGGATATCTCGGGGTTCAGGGTCCTCGGGGTTGGGTGGATCCTTGCGGCACTGGCCTACGCCCTGTCCTGGCTGGCGATTCATCAGGTCTGGTATGCGGCCGTCGTGCCCGCGGTCATTGCGCTGCCGCTGACTGCAATGTGTCTCTGGGCAGGCGTTGTCCGGGTGGGCCTGGCATGGGTGATCCACGGCGCCGTAATGCTGGCGGTGATCGCAGGGACGGCCGCGGTTCTCATGGGATTCGGGTTCGTCGGCGAATACCCCGCGATCTCCGAGTTTGCCCGCAACCATGACCTCGCATCCGAGCCGGGACGCTACCCGCGTGGCCGCGTGACCACGCCTTCGTCCTTGCCGGTGCATTGGGAATCGACAGGGTCCTCGTGGCTGGACGCCAAGGTGGGCAACAGGATAGGGATTGCGCTTCAAGTCGGCGCGCCGTCTCCCGGCCTGACGTTCGAACTGAGCGACAAGGAAAGCGGCACGCTCGCCTACGAAGAGGTAGGCGGCACGGCCTACGATCTAGTGCAAGACGTCATTCTGGGACGCCGGTATAAGATCGATCTGACAGGCGCCGAGGGCGCGAAGGTCGACGTGGTGTTCAGCGGGATACTCGAACCCCGGTTTGGGGATCAATAGGGTCGGCCGCGCGATGCCGCGTCGCGTGCTCAGGCGGACAACCTACGCTCAGCGCAGATCTCGCTGACAAGGCGCACGCGTTCAATGTCCCCCACCGGCGAAATCTCGTCCGAAATGCCCAGCACCAGATGCGGCGCGAAGTAGTCAATGCACTTGTGCGTGTTGGCGATCAGGCTTTCGATGGGCTCGGCCGGCAGGAAATCGGTGCACGGGATGCCGTCCACGAGGATCAGGCCGCTCTCGGGTGCGCCAAATGCGGCGCGGACGTCCTCGAGCGTCACGTCGCCCTGCGGCACCGGCGTGATCGCTTCATACCCGTCGAACCCGCAGTCCCGCGCGTACGGCAACAGTTGTTTGCAGTCGCCGTCGAAGTGGGGGAACGTCTTCTTGCCGGCCTTGTGCAGGATCTCGTTGCGCCGGATGTACTCCGGCATCACGAATCGCTCAAAGACGGGCGGCGGGCACAGACACTGGTGGACATTGTCCCCGTAGTTGACGATCTCGATGGGTGATCGCGCGACGACTTCGAGCATCGGCGTGTCGGTTTCGTTGATAGTGGCGATGAGGTGTTCGGTCTCTTTCGGGTAGAGGTAGATCGCGGTCAACCCGTTCTCGAATCCCATGAATTCGATCACGAGCCGCATGACGTTGATGCGCGGGATGTAAATGATGGGCGCCGCACGGTCGCCGATCTCTTCGCAGGCCTTTTCGTAGACCCCCCAGTCGAAGTGGACGCGCCGGTGCCGGAGGATCCACTCCATGACTTTCATGTCGTCCGGCGTGACCACAGGATACTTGCGCGTGTGATGCGCCAACGAGGTCCGCTGGTGGACGGCTACAAGATCGCCTGCCGGGGTGTGCTCCGTCACAATGGTGAGTTCGCCTTCGGATCGCTCCTCGCGGCGCCACTCTTCAGGCGGCTCGAAATGAATGGTTGGATTGAAGGCCCAATAGGGCCGGACCGAGCAGCCCAGGTCGTCGAAGACCTCGAGCAACGACATGTCGCGGTACCGCTCGGGCAGCGTGCCTTGCCGTTGGTTGGTGTGGTACCAATGCTCAATGCGGGGCTGCCAGAGCACCCGGTCCACGGGCTCCCGGCGGAAGATCTTCAGGTTCAGCTCTTTGAGAGTCATGCCCTTTCCGCTCCTTCAGCATGCCCCCGCCGGGCCGCAGGACGCCGTCTCATTCCTTTCCCCTGCCATCGAACCAGTAGGTCCGAAACTCCTCAAAGGCCGCGGCCAGGGCGTCCACGTTTTGGGGCGGTGTGGGTGGGTATACCCCGACGATCAGTTCCAATCCCCCTCGCGATGACCCCAGCAGGCGCACTTCCTCCTCAACGAGGTCGTGGATCTCCTGCGGGGTGCCGAAGGGCACGACCGTCTGGCGATCAACGTCCAGCCGAATGCAGATCCGGCCTTTGAACTCGCGGCGCAGATTGTCGACCCCGTTGCAGAGATCCTGAGGATTCACAATGGTCACGCCCGCCATGATCAAGTCGTCGATAAGGTCCATGATGTAGCCGTCGCTGTGCATCATGACGTGGCAGCCCTTGGCCCGGCACGGCGCGAGCAGCTTCTCATAGCTGGGTTTGCAGTACTTGCGGAACATCTCCGGGCTGATGATCGAGGCGTTCTGCGTGCCCAGATCCTCGCCGATGGCCATCACGTCCACGCCCATGTCGAGATACTGATCGACGATGACGCGGTTGTGTTCGTAGAGCGCGTCGATCAGCCGCCACAGCATGGGGTGCTCGGTGGCCATGTCCATCATCATGTTGCCGAAGCCGCGGAGATACGTCAGCCGCATGAAGTGGAACCCGTGCGGCAGCCCGCCTTCACACAGTTCCCCAGCCTCTCTCCGGCGGGCCATGTCGCCGCGGATCGCATCCCAGTCCACGGGGCCTCGGTCGCCGGTCTTCAGGGGGTCGGGCGCATGCCACGCGTCCCAACTATCCCAGCTCTCCAGGGGGGCCTGTGTCACGACGCCCTCGATCCCGTTCACGCTGCTCTCCCACACGCAGCCCCACGCGTCCTTGAAGGGAACGCCCTTCGTGTGGGCGGGCCCGAAATCGAAGTGGTCCCAGTCGCGTTTCCCCTTCTCGAACTCCGGCCAGATCGTGGGATGACGCGCCACCACCTCTTCCATGTCGTCCCGCCACTGGTCCCACGAGGCATTCGAGATGTGCAGGAACGCCGGCATGTACTCGGGAGACTGAAAGGACGCATTGCGCAGGTAGTTCTCGCGATGGGTGATCGGCATTAGGGTGTGCCTCCGTCGTTGTCCGGGTCGCGCGGGATTCTAGCATGGGGCGCGCGAATGACGCCAACGGATCTTGACCTGGCGAGGGGGAACGCTTGCGGGCTCGGGGCCGGCGCACTGCCGGTTTTGGGTCAAGGCTTTTCGACTGGTATACTTGCCGCCTCTAGCGCATTCATTATCGGCGGTAGCCGGTGTACTTCAGTGCGTGGCCGCCGAGGGCACGTGATCTAAAGGAGCCAAGGATATGACTGCCTCACGGGCAAGACGGCGAGTGATCAACGCGGTAGCCCCGATCCGAATCTGCGATCTTGGGGGCTGGACGGATACGTGGTTTGCGGATGCCGGCGCGGTGCTGAACGTCGGCGTGTACCCGTATGCGGAGGTCCAGATCTACGTGACCGAAGAGGCGGCACGGGACCGAGGGCAGATCACGATTCATGCCGAGAATTTCGGCGACCGCTATCATATCGACGCCGCGGACATCGAATATGACCGGCACCCGCTGTTGGAAGCGTCCATCGATATCATGGACCTGCCCCAAAGCCTCTCGTTTGAGGTCAATCTCTACTCGGCCGCACCGGCCGGCTGCTCGACGGGCACGTCCGCCGCCATCACGGTGGCCTTGCTGGGTGCACTCGACCTGCTGACCCCCGGCCGCCATACGCCCCACGAGATCGCCTCCCTCGCGCATCGTGTCGAGACCGAGAAGCTGGGGCTCCAGTGCGGCATCCAAGACCAGATTTGCTCCGCGTACGGCGGGATATGCTTCACCGAGATCTTCAAGTACCCCTATGCCTCGGTTTCGCAATTGCTCGTTCCGAACAGCCTTTGGTGGGAACTCGAGCGCCGGTTTGTCTTGGTCTACCTTGGGCGGACCCACTCGAGCAGCGAAGTGCATGGGGAGGTGATCAAGCGCCTCGAGAGCGCGGATGCGGACAAGTCGGTGCTCGAACCGCTCCGTGAGGCGGCCTACCGGGGCAAAGAAGCCATCTACGCCGGAAACCTGAAGGCCCTGGGACGCCGGATGATCGAGAACACGGAAGCCCAGGCCGCACTTGATCCGGCCTTGGTGTCGGAAGCCGCGCGCGCCGTCATTGAACTGGCGCGCGAGAACGGCGCCATCGGCTGGAAGGTC
>Ga0272441_10011443_pt1 | contig 13167 bp, 11 predicted proteins | sample SSMProp6N_FD_193582 | JGI IMG/M metagenome (GOLD analysis project Ga0272441, IMG submission 193582) | Marine sediment archaeal communities from Little Sippewissett salt marsh, Falmouth, MA, United States - SSM-Prop-6N | ecosystem: Environmental > Aquatic > Marine > Wetlands > Sediment ... | reverse complement strand
CCAGTTTTCCAGTTTCGATAGAGATCTCCCTACCATCACCGAGGTCAATAACCTCTCGAAATGTTTTTGGAATCATAAAATGTAATTAAATCCTGACTAAAAAGACAGGTTGTTAAACAATGGTCTACCGCCTTGCCGGGCGGTCTGGGTTGTGTTGTTGTGTGGGTCGACCAATGAAAAACCGGAAGTAAGCTTTTTATGAGGCCTTAGCGTCTAAGGCATTGGATCCCGGATATACCGGAAACCTAATGAAACAGGGGAGCCATAGCCCCCCTGTAACGGTTATTTTCGAATGTTCAGTTCCTTGATCAGGCTTCTGTATTTTTCGATGTCTTTCTTTTTCAGGTAATCCAACAGGCTGCGACGTTTTCCTACCAGCTTCACCAGGGAGCGTTCGGTGTTGAAGTCCTTTTGGTTTTCCTTCAGGTGTTTGGTCAGGTGGTTGATCCGAAAGGTGAACAACGCAATCTGCCCTTCTGTCGAACCTGTGTTGGTTTCTGAACCGCCGTGCTTTTTGAAGAGCTCGGTCTTTTTCTCTGCTGTTAAATACATGCCAATATTTATGTAAATGATTTTTATGTATCCGATTGGCTCTCAATCAGGCCGCAAAGATAGTATTTATTTGACAATGGTACCCGGTTGTCGAATATATTTTAGATAGCTTAAACCTTTTCGGCATGCATTTGTCCAAAACACATAACCAAAAAAAATGGATGTTATGAAAAAGAGAAATGCAAAACGCGTATTGACGGCAGGCCTCCTGGCGACCATGACCTGGCTGGGGTCCTGTGAGAAGGACAGTGAGGGTTCCCTCTCTGAAGTTGAATCCCGGGAGGAGATGGAAGTCGTAGCCCTTCAACAGGCTGATGAGGCCGAATGGATCGCTGAGGAAGTGGTGAACTTGGCGGAAGAAGTTTATGCTGTTGAAGAGCTTACGGCAACTGGCAAGGGCATTCCCCTATCAGGGTTTATTCCTGAATGCCTGACCATTACCACCGTCCGCACCAATGGGGTGGTGGAAAAGACCCTGGACTTTGGTCAGGGCTGTGAAACCCCAAATGGCAATCGCCTCAGCGGGGTGGTATTCCTCCGCTATGAGGCCGACATGGAAATGGCCACCAAAACCCTTATTGTGGAGCTGAGGGAATTTACCTTTAATGAGATTGCTGTGGAGGGCGGGGCCGAAATCCTCCGCCTGCGCTCCAACGCCGCGGGCAATCCTCAGTCTGAGGTGGTTTCCGAATTCAAGGGCACCTGGCCCGATGGGGAAGTGGCATCCTGGGAAGGAAATCGTACCCGTGAGTGGATCGAGGGCTACGGCAGTGGTTTCTGGGGAGACAATGTTTTTCTGATCACGGGTTCACAAACCCTGATCCGCAGAAATGATGTGGTCTTGAACCGGACGACGATAAGCCCACTCAAAAGGGAGCTTTCCTGTCGCTTTCTGGTAAGCGGCCTACTGCAGATAAGCAGGAATGACCTGGTGGTGGAACTCGATTTCGGGGATGGAAGCTGTGATGCCTTTGGAGTACTTACCTATCCGGATGGCTCGATGGAGACCATTACCCTGAGGCGATTCCGACCGTAGTTACGGGAATCCCCTCAAACAAAAAAGCTCCGGCCTATGGGTCCGGAGCTTTCTTTTTATCCTAATTCCTTTTCCGCGGCTTTTCGCACGGGCTGATTCTGGATCAGGTCCAGATACAGGTTTATTTTTTGCTTGAGGTCCTTTCTGTGGACGATAAAATCCAGGAAGCCGTGATCCAAAACGAATTCCGAGGTCTGGAATCCGGGAGGCAGGTCCTTTCCGGTAGCCTCTTTTACGACCCTGGGGCCGGCAAAACCGATAAGGGCGCCGGGTTCCCCTATATTGATATCCCCCAGCATGGCATAGGAAGCGGTCGTCCCCCCAGTGGTTGGATCCGTACAAAGGGAAATATAGGGCAGCTTTGCCTCGGCGAGCTGCGCGAGCTTTGATGAGGTCTTGGCCAGCTGCATCAGGGAAAGGGCAGCCTCCATCATTCTGGCCCCGCCGGATTTTGAGATCATCACGAAGGGGAGTTTCTTTTTGATGCTGTAGTCGATGGCCCGGGCAATCTTCTCTCCCACCACGCTACCCATGGATCCTCCGATGAACCTGAAATCCATACAGGCAATAACCACATCCTTCCCCATGGATTTGCCCACAGCGGTCCGGACAGCATCTTTTAACCCCGTTCGTTCCTTGGCATCCTGCAGGCGGTCCGAATACTTTTTGGTATCCACGAATTTAAGCGGATCCTTCGAACTGAGATTGGCATCCAATTCCTTGAATTTATTGTCGTCGAACAGGATCTGGAAGTACTCCTTGCTCCCGATCCGGACGTGGTAGTCGTCTTCCGGGCTTACCCAATAGTTCTGCGCCAGCTCTTCAGACTCTACTATTTTACCCGTGGGGGATTTGTACCACAGGCCCTTGGGAGTGTCTTTTTTCTCCTCGGTGGTGGTTTGGATTCCCTTTTCTTTTCTTCGAAACCAGGATGACATATGTTCGTCTTTTTGAGGTTCGTACGATTGGTCCAATTATAAGGTGTTTATGTTGTTGAGGTCTTCAAACGCCTGTGTCAGCCGTTTGACAAAAGTTTTTTCACCTTCCCGAAGCCAGACGCGCGGGTCGTAGAACTTTTTGTTGGGCTGGTCCGCCCCATCCGGATTCCCGATCTGAGCCTGGAGGTAATCCCGCTTTTCCTGTATATAGTCCCGGACCCCTGATAAAAAGGCATATTGCAGGTCCGTATCGATATTCATCTTAATGACCCCGTAACCAATAGCCTCCCGTATCTCCTCCAGGGTGGAACCCGACCCTCCGTGGAACACAAAATCGATATGGTTGTGGCCCACATTGTATTTTTCGCTGATATATTCCTGGGAGTTCCTAAGGATCTTAGGGGTGAGCTTGACGTTGCCCGGCTTATATACCCCGTGAACATTCCCGAAGGCTGCGGCGATGGTAAACCTGTGGCTGACCTTTGAGAGTTCCTCGTAGGCATAGGCAACTTCCTCTGGCTGGGTATAGAGCTTGGAATCATCCACATCCGTGTTGTCCACGCCGTCTTCTTCCCCTCCGGTAATCCCCAATTCGATCTCCAGGGTCATATCCATTTTGCTCATCCGTTCCAGGTACCCCTTGCAGATCTCGATATTCTCTTCGATGGGCTCCTCGGAAAGGTCAATCATATGCGAGCTGAACAGGGATTTTCCATGCGCCTTGTAGTGGTGCTCACTGGCATCCAGCAATCCATCGATCCAGGGCAAAAGCTTTTTGGCGCAGTGATCCGTATGAAGGATCACAGTGGCCCCATAGGCCTCTGCCAGCTGATGGACGTGTTTCGCACCGGCTACGGCCCCCAGGATGGCTGCCCGCTGGTTTTCATTGGACAGGCCCTTGCCGGCATTAAATTGTGCACCTCCGTTGGAAAACTGTATGATGACGGGCGCCTTGAGTGCAGCTGCAGTTTCAAGGACGGCATTCATGCTGTCCGAACCGATTACATTAACCGCAGGAAGGGCAAATCCATGCGCTTTGGCATATTTGAAGATTTCCTGTACTTCATCCCCGGTAGCAACACCAGGTTTGATTGAATGGGCCATAGTTGAGGTCTTAAATAATTGTTAATAAGCTGAGGCAAAAGTAATAAATATTCCCCTTTAAAAAGGATAATTGATCCCAATCTGCAGGATAGCATTGCTAAAATTGAAATCACTGAACCATCGCTCAGATTGAATTCTGGCAGGGTTATAAGTCTTAAACCCAAGGTCTGCCCTGAAAACAAAAAAGGAAAAGTCATAGCGCAGTCCAAAACCCGATCCCACGGCGATATCCCTGAGGGACTCAAACCCTGTAAAGGTTGCGGCCTCAATTGTGGTATTGTCCCACAGATTCCAGATATTCCCGACATCGGCAAAAAACGCCCCGCGCAGGTCACCAAATAGGGGAAACCGATATTCCAGGTTGAAGGCGAGCTTGAAATTCGCCTCATTGAAGTCATTGAGATTATCCGCGGAACCCGGCCCCAGGGAGTAAGGGAACCAACCCCGATTGTCGTTGGAGCCCCCTGCAAAGTAGCTGCGTACGAAGGGAACGCTGTTGGAGTTGCCAAAGGGTACGGCAAGCCCCACAAAGGAACGGAATGCAAGGACCTTTTTATTTAAAAGGTCCCAGTGTTTGATGTATTCGACTTCTCCTTTGATATACTCTGAATAGGGCACCCCGAAAACCAGGTTTTGACCGCTTTCATTCTGATCAAAGGGAATGGCCCAGTCCAGGGCAGTAAGCAGGTTGCCCGCGCTTTCCAGGCGCCACCGGAACTGGTGGAAGCTGTTGTCGTTGATGTCTGTCTTGTTGTTGGTGGTAAAACTGAAGTTGGCCGCCAGGATCAGGTTGTTTTCGGTCAGTCGGATTCTTCGTTCCTCGATCAGGAAAACATCTTCGAAGGTTTGCGAATCCTCCGGGACCAGCCCGCCCCTCAGGACGGCTTCCGTAAATCCGGTGGTGCCCTCAGGGATGATCAGCCTCAGGGGATCATCCGGATTTCCGGTGGGTTCATAGAAATCCGCCAGGTCCGGGTCGTCCTGGAAATCCCTTGCGATGTCGTTTAGCCTGTCATAGGTACCCTGGTAGACATTGTAGAACCTTTCCGGGTTTAGGTTCCGCACGTATTCGATATTGAGCAATTCAAAGATGTTCCGCACGTAATTGTTCGGGGACCAGGTATAGGAAAGCAGGGAATTCAAAGTCTGCCGGTCCAGTCCGATATTCTTCTGAAAACTGGTACCCACCGAAACCCTGGATTGGGGCAGCATGTAGTAAGGGATGATTTTCTGGGTGTTCACAAAGGAAAAGAACCAGATTCTGGGGAAGATCAGGTTGATATCCGCGGAAATCTCGGTAAAGAAATCCTCCGGCAGTGATTCGTCACTAAGCAGGCCAAAACTGGCCCGACCGTTCAAACTTAAAGTCTCTGCTCCCTTGAACACGTTGCGTTTGATCAGGGAGGCCCCAAACCCGATGCCGATCCGTTGTATATTGGAATGGGTTACGTCAAGGTCCAGGCTCAGGGAATTCCGGGGCCGTGGTGAAAGGTAAATGTTGGCAACAAGACTGTCATTACCACTGTCTACAAACTCGATATTCGGATACCGAAAGGTGTTCAGGTTGTTGATCTGGCGATAGGTGCGGATGCGGTCAATTTCCCGGTAGATATTGCCTTTCTGCAGGAATATGGCATTGGTGAGTGCTTTGGGTTTGTAACGCAGCCGGTCCTTATAAAAAATGGTTACATCTCCTTCCTTTATGAATTGCAGCTGTTCAGGCGTGTCGGTAAACGTGTAGTCCGAAAAGATATTGACCGAATCGATCTGGTGCACGCTGTAGGGAGGGGCCTCCCCACCTCCACGCTGACGGGGATTGTCAATATTGAGCTGTACCTCCATCAGCTGATCGTTTCGTTCCGGAAGGGTGTCCCTCAGGATATCATACGTAATGGAGCTCTCCTGGAAGTTCCATATCCCGGAATTCCTGAAGATATCTGTAAGCCGTTCCCGCTCTGCGGTAAAATTGTCCAGGTCGAACTGATCCCCCGCCCTGACCAGGGATTCCCCCCGGTGTAGCTGATAGAGGGAATCCACTGCCGGGGAGGCAAATTCATACACAAGGGTATCAATTTTATAAGGGCTTCCCAGGGCAATGTCATACCTGGCGCTCATCCTTTGTTTTCCTACGGAATCCAGTTGAAAACTCCCTGTATTGTTGAAATAACCCTTGGTGTTGTAGTAGGCGCGGAGCCGTGTCAGGGTCTTATTCATCAGGGCCGTATCCACCACGGCAGGAGGTTCCCCCGCCCGCTTCAGCCCGTTGCTCAGGCCGGAAACAAAAAAGGACTCCCCGAGGCGTTCGACTTGTTTTTCCGATAGCATTGCCGCCAGCCGGTCATAACGGCCTTCTTTTCGGTATAACCAATCCTGGTAGGCGGAGTCCGGATTGGGCTTGGCAAGATTATAGAGATGCAGCTTCAGGGGCACCCCAAGTACTTTTGCGTTCGGTTTTTGGGCTACCAGGCTGTTAATGGTTTCTCTCTGCGCCTTAATGCTGTCCGCATAGATCTCGTAATTGGTAAGCAGGAGCTCATCGGACTCCACCCGTTTGAGCACGTTGCAGGAGAAAAAACTAAGCCCCACCAAGAATAATCCTATTTTAGCGGGAAGGTTCGGAACATGCCAGCGGGCCTTCATAAAAGCCAAAATTACATTATTTGGATGGTTGCCAAAAGTCAATTGAAATTTATAAAAAGTCTGCACCAAAAAAAGTACCGCAGCCGGCACCGGCTTTTTCTGGCAGAAGGCGTCAAACTGGTAGGCGATCTCCTGAAAGCCGGCTGGGCCCCCCTCGACCTCTACGCTACGGAAAACCTTCCCGCCTTTCCAGATGCCACTTCTATTTCCGAAACCCAGCTCAAAAGTGTGAGCACCCTGGTCCAACCGAACAAAGTGCTGGGGGTATTTGAGATCCCCGCCCTGCCCCCCCCTGAGTTCAGGGGGTGGGTGCTGGCCCTGGACGGTGTTCGGGACCCGGGAAACCTGGGCACCATTATCCGGTTATGTGACTGGTTTGGGATCCGGCATATTCTGTGCTCCCCCGATACGGTGGATTGCTTCAACCCGAAAGTCCTGATGGCCACCATGGGATCTATTGCACGCGTACATCTGCATTATCAGCCGCTGGAGGAAATCCTGCCGGAAAGCGGTTTACCCCTTTATGGAGCGAGCATGGAAGGGGTTCCGGTAATGGAAGGCCAGTTGCCCCAAGAGGGGATCCTGGTCATGGGCAGTGAGTCCCATGGCATTTCTGAAAAGGTGCGAAAACAACTGCTGCAGACCCTTGCGATTCCTTCCCACCATGGCCATGGTGCCGAAAGCCTCAATGTGGGTGCGGCCACGGCCATCCTCCTCTACGAGCTTCGCCGACGTAAACTTTAGGTTTATTCAAAGGTGAAGTTCACGAAGACCCCGCGGGTTTTCATGGCATCTATGTTCCCCGTCCAGGGGCTGTTTGGATCGGCATCCGGAACCAGTTCATCGGTTATGGCAAATACCCCGCGGATGGAAGGCGAGAACTTAAAGTACTCCAGGTAAAAGTCTATTCCAAAACCCAGCTCATAGTTAAAAACCTGCCGTTTCATTCGGAAGGTCCCGCTGCTGTTGTCATCAAGGGATTCTTCGTTGCTTCCGAGATTCACGGCCATGCCTGCCCCGCCGATCACAAAGGGCTTCCAGTTTCCGATACGGCGCGTGCTGACCTTCAGCAGGAGGGGGAAACTGATATAGGTGGACTGCACTTCACGAAGGGCGTCGTTTTCAGTGGTAAAGCCCGGGAATCCCAGTTCGCGCTTGGAGTAATACAGGCCCGGCTCGAATCTTAAGTCCAGGAATTCATTCAACCGCATTTCCCCAATGAGCCCTACATTGAAGCCAATGGATTCGCTTACCAGGATATCCGGCAGGTCGTTCTTGTATTCAAATTTGAATCCGTATTGATTAAACCCAAGAAAATACCCCCAGTTCAGGAACTTTTTGTCCTCATTCTGTAGGTTGAGGATAGGCTTTTCATTGAATTGAGCCAGGGCTGGCTGACCCAGGGCCAGGGTGAATAAAAGCAACCAGATCAGTCTCATATCCTATTTTGTGGCGGTATAAATCGTAGCGACCCCAAAGGTTTGAGGTTCGTGTTTCATACCTATAAACCCGATTTTACGCAAAATATTGTTGAATGCGGGCCCATAGGGGAAGGCCGCTGCGGATTCTGAAAGATAGGAATAGGCGGTTCCCTGTCGGGAAAACAGTCTGCCAAAAAAGGGCAGGAGATACTTCCCATGAAGGTGGTATCCCAATTTGAAGGGCTGTTTTTCGGGTACAGAGGTTTCAAGGATCGCCAGGATTCCTCCTGGTTTAAGCACCCTGTAGATTTCGGAAAGTCCCTTTTCAAGGTTCTCAAAATTCCGGACCCCAAAGGCTACTGTTACGGCATCGAAGCTGGCTTCGGGAAATTCCAGGGCCTCACTGTCTCCCAGGACCATTTCTATTTTGCTATCCAAGGCCTGCTTGCTTACCTTTTTCCGGCCCACCTCAAGCATGCCCGGGGAAATATCAAGCCCGACTATTTTTTTGGCCGGGGTCTTGCCAAATGCCAGGGCCAGATCACCGGTCCCGGTGGCAATATCCAGAACGGATTCAGGATGCTTCGCACTGACCAGGCGAATCAACCGCTTTCTCCAGTAGGTATCCGTGCCGAAGGTAATGAGCCGGTTCAGGCCGTCGTATTTCCCCGAGATCGTATCGAACATCTTCCGGACCTGTTCCTTTTTGCCCAGATCCGAGTCTTTGTATGGCAGGACTTCTTTGCCCATGTATAGCATTTTGGTGTGCAAAGATAGAACATATGCACCGACCGGCGCCCTGTCCAGAAATTTCAGGCCGGGCCAGGGGTGATCGGGAAAATTAAAATCCGTAATTTTGCCCTGTAGTTCCTTAACTGGACTACATCCGGGCCACGACCGCAGGAATCTCCAAATGGCTACGGCCGGTGTCGCCCTAACCAATGCAATATTGAATGAAAATTATCATCGCCGGGGCTGGAGAGGTAGGATTTCATCTCGCTAAATTACTTTCATACGAATCCCAGGATATTACCCTGATAGACTCCATAAAAGAGAGTCTTTCCTATGCGGAGAGCCACCTGGATATCCGCGTGCTCCGCGGGGACGCTACCAGTGTATCCGTGCTAAACGAGGCCCAGGTGGGCCGCTCAGATTTGGTGATCGGGGTAACGTCTTCAGAAACCACGAATATCACCCTTTGCATGCTCGCCAAGCAACTGGGTTCAAAAAAAACCATCGCCAGGATTTCCAATACTGAATTCCTGGAGTACAGGGATCTTATCAACTTCAAAGAACTGGGTATCGATGAGCTGATTTCCCCTGAGGAGCTGGCGGCCTCTGAGATCAAAACCCTCCTGAGCCAATCCGCCTTCAACGATACCTATGAATTCGAGGATGGACGCCTAATCATGGCAGGGGTATCCCTCCCGGCCAGCACCGCACTGATCGGGAAGACCGTCAGAGAGATTGGCACGATCTTTCCCGGATTCCATTTTATGCCGATCGCCCTGCAGCGAAGGGGTACGCAGTATACGCTGATCCCCAGGGGAGATACTGTATTTATGGAGGAAGACCAGGTTTACTTCATTACGGATCGCAAAGGGGTGGAGGAGCTCTACAAGCTCACCGGCAAGAAAAGACAGGAAATCCGGAATGTGATGATCCTGGGGGGAAGCAAGGTAGGCACAAAGGCTGCCAGGGACCTGTGCGATCAGCGTTTCAATGTAAAGATCATCGAGAAAGACAAGAACAAAGCTTTTGAAATTGCAGACATGCTTCCCAATGCCCTGGTGATCAACGGGGACTGCCGCAATGTGGAGCTGTTGGAGGAGGAAAGCCTGGAATCCATGGATGCCTTTATAGCGGTAACCGGAAACTCCGAGACCAATATCATGTCCTGTCTGGTAGCCGAATCCAAGCGCATCAAGAAGACGATCGCCCTGGTCGAGAACATGGATTACTTTCAGATATCCCAGTCCATTGGGGTGGATACACTGATCAACAAAAAGCTGCTGGCGGCCAATAGTATTTTCCGCTATGTCCGCAAGGGAGAAGTTGTGGCCCTGACACGCCTGAACAACCTCAATGCAGAGATTTTGGAATTTGTGGTCAAGCCCACCTCAGAGGTCAGCGGAGAACTGATCCGGGAGTTGGATTTTCCCAGGGAAGCCATCATCGGCGGGGTGATCCGAGGGGATCAGGGCCTGATTGCCCTTGGAGACTTCAGGATTATGGAGGGGGATCGGGTGGTGGTTTGCTGCCTGCCCAGTGCAATTCCGCAAATTGAAAAGCTATTTCTCTGACATGGCGCTGAATTCCCGGATCATCATTCATCTTATGGGCCTGTTGCTCCTGGTAAATGGCGGTTTCATGGGATTGGCGGCCCTGGTTAGTGGCCTCTACCAGGACGGTGTCACTTTTGAAATCAGCGTCGGAGCAATCACCACGCTCTTCCTGGGAACCCTGGCCATGTATTTTACACGGGGTCACCGCAAGGAGGTCAAAAGGAAAGAAGGGTATATCGTAGTTACTTTCGGCTGGATCATCATGGCCGCTTCCGGCGTTTTGCCCTACGTCCTATCCGGGGCGATTCCCAACCTGACCAATGCTTTTTTTGAGACCATGTCAGGGTATACCACTACAGGGGCTTCCATCCTCGAGGATATCGAATCCCTTCCTGAAGGAATCCTCTTCTGGAGAAGCCTTACCCACTGGATAGGGGGTATGGGTATCATCGTGCTGGCCATTGCCATTCTCCCGCTCCTGGGCATTGGCGGGATGCAGCTCTTTGCGGCGGAGGCGCCGGGGCCCGGCGGGGACAAGCTCCATCCCCGGATTACGGATACCGCCAAGCGACTTTGGTTCATCTACCTGGGTTACACCGCGGCTGAAACCCTGCTGCTCAAGCTGGCGGGCATGTCCTTTTTCGATGCGCTCAATCATGCCCTCTCCACGCTGTCCACAGGGGGCTTTTCGACCAAGAACGCCAGTATCGCGTATTGGAATGATACCCCGTTGATCCAGTATATCATCATTTTATTCATGTTCCTGGCCGGGACGAATTTCGTGTTGAGTTATTTTGCCTTCAAGGGCAAGGTTCAAAAGGTACTGAGGGATGAGGAATTCAAATATTTCACCATTTTCCTCGGGATTTTCTCGCTCCTTGTGGCCCTGGTGGTTTACTTTCGGGCCGGAGTTCCGGTTTCGGATTACCATCCCATGGTCCTGGGAGCTGCGGAGAGTGCTTTTCGCCATGCCCTTTTTCAGGTGATGGCCGTAATCACCACCACGGGGTTTGTCACTGCAGACTTCACCGGGTGGACGCCTTTTCTGACGATTTTCTTTTTTGGGCTCATGTTTGCCGGTGGTTCGGCAGGTTCAACCTCCGGTGGGATCAAGGTGATGCGGCATATCCTCATTATCAAAAACGGCCTGCTGGAATTCAAGAGGACCCTCCATCCCAATGCCATCATCCCGGTGCGATTCAACGGGAAGACCGTTACGGAACACATCGTATACAATATCATTGGCTTCTTCGTCCTCTATATGCTCCTTTTTATCATAGGGGCGCTGGTGCTCGGTTTACTCGGGCTGGATTTTATGTCGGCTGTTGGTGGGGCAGCCTCCTCCCTGGGCAATGTGGGCCCCGCCTTTGGTATGCTCAGTCCGCTCAACAATTTTAACGGACTTCCGGATATTGGCAAATGGTGGTGTGCTTTCCTGATGCTGGCCGGAAGGCTGGAGCTCTTCACGGTATTGATTTTGTTGTCTCCCTATTTCTGGAAACGGACCTAAGATTGGGCGGCCTCCTGCTCATTGGTCATCTACAAGGCTTCCTGTATTCTGCGGACGGCCTCACGGATCTCTTTTTCCGAGGCAGCATAGGAAATGCGAATGCAGCTGGGGTTTCCGAAGGCCTGACCCGTAACCGTAGCCACGTTGGCTTCTTCCAGCAGGTACATGGCAAAGTCCGAGGCGTCTGCAATTTTTCTGCCCCTCAGTTCTTTCCCGAAGTAGGAAGAGATATCGGGGAAGACGTAGAATGCCCCTTCTGGCACATTCACTTTAAAGCCTTCGATCTGGCCCAGCAAGTCCAGGATGAGGTCCCGGCGCTGATGGAATTCCTCGATCATATACCGGATTTGGTCCACTGATGCCTCCAGGGCCGCAATAGTTGCGCGCTGCCCAATGGCGTTGGCTCCACTGGTAATCTGCCCCTGAAATTTGGTGCAGGCTTTCGCGATCCACTCCGGCGCCCCGATATATCCAATACGCCATCCGGTCATGGCAAAGGCCTTGGAAACCCCGTTTACCGTGATGGTCCGATCGTACATTCCTTCAATACCGGCCATGCTGACATGCCCACCACTGAAATTGATGTGTTCATAGATCTCATCGGAAACGACAAAAATCCCAGGGTGTTCCCTCAGGACTTCGGCCAGTCCCTTCAGCGCATCCTCGCTGTAGACCGATCCGCTCGGATTGCAGGGGGAGCTGTACCAGATCATTTTTGTTTTTGGACTTATTGCCTCCCGCAACTGATCCGGGGTAATCTTGAAGTCGGATTCAATATTTGTGGGTACTTCCACGGGCACCCCTCCGGCGAGCTTGACAATATCCCGATAGCTTACCCAATAAGGGGCGGGCAGGATTACTTCATCTCCCGGATTGAGCAGCACCATGGCTACATTGGCCAGGGATTGTTTGGCTCCTGTGGAAACCACGATTTGCCCGGGGGTATACTCCAGATTATTATCTCTTTTGAATTTGTGGGAAATCGCTGCCTTAAGTTCTGCATACCCGTCCACGGGGGAATAACTGCTGTAGTTCTCATCGATGGCACGTTTGGCGGCTTCTTTGATGAAATCGGGGATATTGAAATCAGGTTCTCCCAGGCTCAGCCCGATAATATCCCTACCTTCATTTCTGAGTTCCCTTGCCTTGGCGGCCATGGCCAGCGTGGCCGAAGTTGCCATACTGTTGATCCGGTCAGATAGATTCGCATTCATGGAGCGGTACTTTACTGCACCTGCAAACGGGGTTTTTGCCCCAGATCCTTCAGGTGCCTGAAATGCGAAATTACAGCTTTTCGGGTAGTTTCATACTCGTTATAGGGCAAATTGAATTCCCGTGCGGTCTGCTTTACGATTTTGGCGATATTGGTGTAGTGGATATGGCTGATATGGGGGAATATATGATGTTCCACCTGATGGTTCAGCCCGCCTGTAAACCAGTTGACCAGCCGGTTTCGGGTCCCGAAATTTACGGTGGTGAGCAATTGGTGGATCGCCCAGGTATTCTTCATGCTTCCATCATCCTCAGGCAGAGGGGTATCTGCATGATCCACCACATGGGCCAGCTGGAAGACCACACTCAGGATCAGTCCTGCCACATAATGCATCACAAAAAATCCAAGCAATACCTTCCACCAGGCAATGTTCAGCACTAACATGGGTATTACGATCAATATGGTGAG
>Ga0272441_10011441_pt1 | contig 13168 bp, 11 predicted proteins | sample SSMProp6N_FD_193582 | JGI IMG/M metagenome (GOLD analysis project Ga0272441, IMG submission 193582) | Marine sediment archaeal communities from Little Sippewissett salt marsh, Falmouth, MA, United States - SSM-Prop-6N | ecosystem: Environmental > Aquatic > Marine > Wetlands > Sediment ... | reverse complement strand
ACCATATCGTCTCCTTGTGCCCAGTTAGTTACATCTTCATTGAAATGGAAACTTTGTCTGATATATAAAATGGTGTCTGGTTCTAAGTTATCATATAGCTTAATCCACATGTCCTCAATATCAGCAAGGGTTATCTCTTCGTCTAAGGAAATAATTGATTCCCATGAATCACTATCAAGAGCTAGGTCATCAAAACTTATACTTAAATCATAATAGATATAAGCGTCTATGTTGTCTTTTTCTTCTCCGTTTTCCTCTACTAGCTCTGGTTCAACCTCTATCCCTCCAGTGGTTTCAATTCCTTCAACTTTTAAAAAAACATCTGATGGATTTCCTTCAACAACTATCCTTTTTCCAATAAATTGTTCATATCCAGGCTTAAAATCATCAATAGTGACTACTTGTGTTAAGGTGTCACCATCTTCACCATTGACTTTAAGGTTAATTGTCCCTGCTGTAATGGTATTACCTGTTGAAATCTCTGTATCAGAGAAATAGGCCATAGTCATGCCAGCAGTAGCTACTCCAACTATGCCTATGATCGCAATACTTAATGTGATTTTTTTCATAATTTTATTTAATCATTTAATTATTTATATTCAATTTCCCCCTCCTTTTTCAGACCTTTATTGTTTTGTAAATAAAAATCCCTTGCCAGGGCAAGAGAAAAAACTATTTGTTGTATTGTGATTAATTGTATTCCGTTTTCAAACATAAATCAATATTCCCTCTCAAAGAATTTTGATTGATTGTGTTATCTTATATTATAAAAAAATCTATGTCAACAACCCCGCCCTAAAGGACGGGAGGGTTTCGACAAAGGGTAATCAAACAAAACAAAAAAAATCTGTGGAAAACTCACAGAATAAGGTTTGGCACGGAGGTCTCCTAAACTACAGGAAACCTCCGTACCGGTTTGGTTTGTTCCGTCATCATCTAGCGCACTAGATTCTGAATGGAACGCCACTAGATCAACGTGTCAGGCACGAAAGTGAACGCGTTTCGTTGCCATGACGAAGTTCAGGGGATCTGTTCCAGTAACGAGGTCCATCGTATACCAGATTACAGTCCTCCATGAGAGGCATTCTCCAATGTGTGCTGTTGTGATCGCTGTCTCCACGATCGCTGTCTCGTAATCGAACGAACCGTTCACGGAAAACACGATCAGTTCAACCGGAGATTCACCGGCGCCTCCTATGGCAAAAGGGAAGAGACCCATGGTATTGTTCGCGATGATGCCTGCATAATCGAAGTTTTCGGTCTCGACGAGTGAGCCGAGGAATTCCACTATGCCATCCTGGAACATCGCGAAAATACCGCTAGAGTCATGACCGATCAACGAACAAACGGGCGTGATTCTTTTGGCGTCTGCGACGCCAACAAAAACAATCTGTACCGTGTCTCCGAATCGGCCGATGAACACATTTGATTCACAACGACTTGCCTGGATTAACGGATTAAGGCCAGACACACGCGTCGTAGCATCAACCCAATTTACCAAGCAAAACATCAACGCATCGCAAATCGAGAAATCAGTGACTCGATCATCACTGTGTTTCACGACGATCACGGGCGATGCAATGCTTCTGGTTTGGATTTCAACGACCTGATAAACTACTTTAGTTGACCAGGGCGACCACTGTGTAAATACCACAGCCGACATGACTACGGACAAAATCATGGCCAAAACCACAACCACGATTCTCTTCATAACAACCTCCTTCTTTCTACAACATCAAGGAACCCTAATATCACCTCCCTTTTTCCTCTAGAATGAGCTACTTAACCCAAAATACGGGTTAATTTATTAGAATAACACAAACAAAACAAAAAACCAAGACAAAATCTTGATTTTTTTTAACAATTTATTTAACTTTTATTGTTTTTTTGCTTTTAGGGGCTTTAAATATCACCTTGTCATTATCTAAATCAATCAAAACATTATTATTTTGCTTTATTTCTCCTGTGACAATATTTAAACTTAAAGGGTCAAGAATATATTTTTGAATAGCTCTTTTTAATGGCCTAGCCCCTAAATTAGCATCAAAACCTTTCTTTAAAAGAAATTGTTTAACAGAATCTTGTATTTTAATCTTAATGTTTCTTTTACTTAGTCTTTGCTGAACTCTTTTTAATTCCAAATCAACAATCTTTTCTATTTCTTTGATTGTCAAATGATTAAAGATAATAATTTCATCTAATCTGTTTAAAAATTCAGGACTAAAATTCTGTTTTAAAGATTCGTGTATTTTATCTTCCAATGATGTTCTTGTGTCTTCCTGACTTCCCATAAATCCTAAAGAACCCATTTTAGCAATATATTCTGAACCTAAATTAGAAGTCATAATAATAATTGTGTTTTTAAAAGAAACCTGCCTTCCTTTTGCATCTGTTAATCTTCCATCGTCTAGTATCTGTAAAAGAATATTAAATACTTCTGGATGAGCTTTTTCAATTTCATCTAAAAGAATTACAGAATAAGGCCTTCTTCTAATCTTCTCTGTTAATTGTCCAGCTTCATCATATCCAACATATCCAGGAGGAGATCCAATCATTTTAGAAACACTGTGTCTTTCCATATATTCAGACATATCTAGACGTATTAAAGCTGTTTCATCGTTAAATAAAAACTCTGCCAATGTCTTAGCTGTTTCTGTTTTACCAACACCAGTAGGACCTAAAAACATAAAAGAACCTAAAGGACGATCTTCTTCAGCAATACCAGCTCTTGACCTACGAATAGCATTAGAAATAGCTATAATAGCTTTTTTTTGCCCTATAACACGTTTTTCTAATACCTTTTCCATTCTACTTAGTTTTTTAATTTCTTCCTCTAAAAGATTAGTAACTGGAATGCCTGTCCAACGAGAAACAACTCTAGCAATATCTTCTTCAGTTACTTCTTCTTTTAATACTTGGTGTTTTTTTCTAAAATTAACTAACTCTCTTTCCTTTTTTTGAATTTCTTTCAAAACATTAGGAATTAATCCATATTTAATTCTAGCTACTTTTTCTAGGTCAGTATTTCTCTGAGCAACTTCTGTATCAAAATTAAGTTGATCTAAATCATTCCTTAATTTTTTTAAAACTTGAATTAAATCTTTTTCAGTTTTCCACTTTAACTCAACTGTTTTTAATTTTTCTTCTAAATTAGCAATTGATTTTTTGCAAACACTTAGTTGTTTTTTAGATTTCTCATCTTTCTCATTCTTAAGGGCCTCTCTTTCAATAATTAATCTTTGCATTTCTTTTTTAACTTCCTCTACTTCAGCTGGTTCTGATTCCATTTCTAAACGCAAGCCAGAGGCAGCCTCATCCATTAAATCAACAGCCTTGTCTGGTAAAAATCTATCTGAAATATATCTAGCTGATAATTCTGCCGCAGACACAATAGCTGAATCTTTTATTTTAACTCCATGATGAAGTTCATATTTTTCCTTAATCCCCCTTAAAATAGAAATTGTATCTTCAATGCTTGGTTCTTTTACATAAACAGGCATAAATCTTCTTTCTAAAGCAGGGTCTCTTTCTATATATTTTTGATATTCTTTTAATGTAGTAGCGCCAACGGCTCTTAACTTACCTCTTGCCAAGGCTGGTTTTAAAAGATTAGAAGCATCAATAGCTCCCTCTGCAGCACCAGCTCCCATAACAGTGTGTAGCTCATCAATGAAAAGAATATATCTATCTTTGTCTTTTTCTATTTCTTTAATTAGGGCTTTTAATCTTTGTTCAAATTCTCCTCTAAATTTAGTTCCAGAAATCAAAAGGCCTAAATCTAAAGAAATAATTTCTTTTTCTTTTAAACTGTCAGGAGTGTCTCCATTAACAATCCTTTGAGCCAATCCTTCTACAATGGCTGTTTTACCAACACCAGCCTCTCCTATTAACACAGGGTTATTCTTAGTTCTCCGAGAAAGTATTTGAACCACTCTTCTAATTTCTTCTTCTCTGCCGATAACTGGATCTAACTTGCCTTGTTCAGCTTCTTTAGTTAAGTTCTTACAATACTTATCAATAACCTGTAATTTAGATTCTGGATTAGGATCAGTAATAGTCTCGCCTCCTCTAATTTCACCTAGCATTTGACTAACTTTTTCATAATTCAAACCATTGGAAATATATTGTTCCAATATAATCCTCGCGTCACTAGGAACCTCAAATAAAACTAAGAATAAGTGTTCCACAGATATAAATTGGTCTTTCATACGAGATGCTTCTTTGCGAGCCCTATCTAAAACCCTAGCCATATCTTGGGTTAAATAAAATTGATTAATTAAATTGCTTTGCTCTCCAGGAAGACTATTAAGATTCTTTATAGAGCTAATAATTTTCTTTTTTAATTCCTCAATATTAATTTGTAGCTTTCTTAATATGGTAGAAACAATGGTTTCTTCTTGATTGATTAAGGAATATAAAAGATGCAACGCATCTATTTGTTGCTGATTTTCATGCCTAGCAATTTTCTGAGCCATCATTATGGCTTGCTGAGCTCTTTGAGTAAATTCTCCACTTGGATTTGCAAACATAATATATTATTTAAACTGATTCCTATAAATTTGTCAAATGTGGCCAGAATATCAAAAACCCAATTATTCCAGCTCCAAGAATACACAATAATACTCCTCCTGCAGAAATATCTTTTATAATTTTAATTTTGTAATTATAAGTATCATCTAATAAATCATTTATTCTTTCTATCTGGGTATTAATAAATTCTGCCCCCATGACAATAACAATACACAATATAACAATAGATCTCTCAATAGAGTTTAAGGGACAATAAAAAGAAAAAAACAAAACTATTATTGATATAATAACTCCTGTCCTTATTGTATTTTCATTTTTAATAGCGTATCCTAATCCAGAAAACGCCCTTATAAAACTTTTAAATAATCTTTTAAAGTCTATCATGTATTAATTATATCTTTTTATAAGATAAAAACTATTTATTAATGCTTTCCACAAAATCTAATATTTCTGATTTTTTGTATCTTGTTTTTAATAAATACCACCATTCTCCTCCTGAAATACAAAAAGTATTTAAACCTGTTTTTTTAGCAAATTCTAAATTTCTCTTAAATAACTCCAAATCCATAAATCTTTCCTGTTCTTGTTCACTCATTTCATAAATTTTACCAATAGGTTGTCCTTGTATTTCTACAACAACATTTTTATCCATTAAAAAAGATTTTCTATTATAAAAAGCAGGATTTAATAAGTTAGGAATATATAAATCAAACTTAGGAATATATATTTTTTTAGAAACAATAAATCTCTTAGTATTTATTGGTTTCTTGCTATTATTTCTAATAAATTCTATTTGTCTATTAATTAAATCTTTATCTAAACAATCATCAAACCCTAATTCCCACATAAATATATTAGGACTATCTTCATATCTTAATAAAATAGTATGAATATAATTTAAGGAATCTTGCCCTAGGCTCTCTGTCCATTGAGGCAAGTCACAATCTCCTATTGTTAACATTATTTTCTTTCCATGAGCTTGATTGACTTGTAAGTCTAAATCTTTAAAACTAAAAATATTATTTTCTTTTTCTATTAAATCCCAACTAGTTTTAATATTTATATTATTAAAAATATTTAATAATTCAGAATAATTTTTTTTCCAATCTAAACCTAATAATTTTGATTGTTTTTGAGAAAAAACAACACCTATTTCTATATTTTCAGATATCCCTGTTCCACCAACAAAACAAAACATAAAACCAAGAACTATTAAAATAATAAAAATTAAAGAAAATTTATTCATGTTTTTATTCTATCAAAAATATGATATTATAGAAATAAGAACTCTCGTAGGGTCTAAGTGCGAGAGAAGCGCTCCTAAAGGGGTTGACCGAGAGCCCAACCCCTGGGGCGCCTTTTCTTCTTAAAACTCCAAAACATTAAACTCTTTTTTATTCTTAATAATAAACCAAATAATTAAAATATATGACAAAATCAATCCTAAAATATTAATATTTATATTTAATGTCCTAAAATTAAATAAATTAATAATAGAAAATACATATTCTAATAAAATATATGTTGGAAAAATAAAAATAAATTTAAACAAAGCTGTTAATATTCCAAATATTAATAACAAGGGCAATATTGGAATTATTAATAAGTTAGTTATTGGAGATATTAAGGAAATATATCCAAAACTATATAAAACTAAAGGAAGGGTAAATATTTGAGCTGCTAAAGACATTGATATGATTTGTCTAAAAAACTTAGGTATTTTTATGTATTGATAAAATATTGGATATAAATAATTTATACCTATTATTGCTGTAAAAGATAACTGGAATCCTACATCTCTAATCCACAAAGGATTAAATAACAACATAGTAAATCCTCCTATTAATATGGCTCTAATAGAATCTGATTTCCGACCAACTACTTGTCCTAATATTAATAATATTCCCATAATACTGGCCCTAATAGCTGATACTTGAAATCCAGTAATTATCACAAACAAAATTATAAACAATAAAGTTAAAATAAAGGCTTTATTTTTTCCTAAAAAACTAAACAAAGACATTAATATTCCTATTAAAATAGAAATGTGCATTCCAGAGATAGCTGAAATGTGTCTAATTCCCGAGTTATTTAATTTCTCTTTCAATTCATCAGTTAAACTAGATTTGTCTCCCAAAACCAATGTTCTTAAAAATATTGAATGTTCTCTGGGAAAACTAGAATCAATATTTTTTCTTAATTTTTCTTTAAAATCTAAAACCAAAGAAAAAACATCTTTTTCATAATCTAAAACCTCTATGTCTGGATTAAAAACAATACTGGTAATCCCCTTGTTTAATAAATATTGATTATAATTAAAAGAATCAAAAACAGGTGGCTTCTCCACCTGACCTCTAATATTAATAATCTGTCCATATTTATACTGAGGATAAAAATCAGTATAAGCAAGCTTGTCTTTCACTCTTAATTTTTGATAATCCTCTGTTATTTCTATATTAATAATTTTTCCTTGAAATTCATCTACAGAAATAAATTGTTTTTTTTGAATAAATCCTACTCTTAAAACAAGAAAAAATAAGAATAATAACAGTAAAACCTTATCTCCACTCAACCTCATCAAACGAATCTTTAATCTTATTAATAATGTCTTGTATATATTTATCTTCAAAAGATTTTTTATCCCTTAGTTCCTTATTTAAAATAGTATCTTGTGCAATAAAATTTTGGATAACATATTTTTTAGCAGGAGAAATCCATTTAACTATTTTAAAAACATCTTCTTTTTCTACTAACCCTGGAACTAAGGTGGTTCTAAATTCATAATCTATTCCTGAATTTTTAATAAAATCAATAGATTGTTGAATATCAATATCTGAATCAGTAACTAATTTATACTTGTCTTTGGGAGCTTTGACGTCCATAGCAATGTAGTCCACATCTAACTTTTTTAACATTTCAGGATTTGTTCCATTAGTGTCTAGTTTAATTAAAAAACCAAATTTTTTAATCTTGTCAATAAATTCAGGTAGATCTGGATGAATCGTAGGCTCTCCTCCGCACAAAACAACACCTTCTAATAATCCTTTCCTAGATTTTAAAAAATCCAAAACTTCTTGTTCTGGAATAGGGTCAAGATTTCCTTCTACCAAATCTTTGTTATAGCAAAATTGACACCTAAAATTACATCCACTAAAAAAAATTGTTGTAGCTACTTTGCCAGGATAATCAATCAACGTTGTTTTTTGAATGTACCCTATTTTCATACCTTGTACTCCACCCTTTCTTTAAATTCCTGCTGTTTGCCTGTATGCCATTGATTAATTGGTCTAAGATATCCAACAACCCTAGAATATACTTCACAGGGCTGTTTAACAGTACATTTTGGACATTCAAAGTGCTTTCCTGAAATATATCCATGGACAGGACATATAGAGAAAGTAGGAGTAATTGTAATATATGGTAATTTATACTTTTCAAATACGGTTTTTACCAGGGTTTTAACAGCTTGAGCATCACTTAATTTTTCCCCAATAAATATATGCAAAACAGTACCACCTGTATATTTTGTCTGAATTTCATCTTGTAGCTCTAATGCCTCAAAAACATCGTCTGTATAATTTACAGGAAGCTGTGTAGAGTTAGTATAATACGGAACCTCTTCAGTCCCAGCAGTAATAATATCAGGATAATCTTCTTTATCTTTTTTAGCTAATCTATAGCTAGTTCCTTCTCCGGGAGTAGCTTCTAAATTATAAATATGATTCGTCTCTGTTTGATATTCAACTAGTTTTTTACGCATAAAATCCATAATCTCCAAGGCAAATTTCTTTCCTGATTTAGAAGCAACATCTTCTCCAAGAAAATTCATTAAACACTCATTCATTCCAATTAATCCAATAGTAGAAAAATGATTAGCATAATATCCATTTTTAGCTTTTTTAACTCCTGATAAATAGTGTTTAGAATATGGATATAGTCCTTTAGAAATATAATTTTCTAAAACTTTTCTCTTTAGTTCTAGGCTATCTTTAGCTAAATCCATTTTTTCACCTACAATATTTAAAAATTCCTTTTTTGTTTTTGCTAAATATCCAATCTTAGGGAGATTAAGAGTAACTACCCCCAGGCTTCCTGTTAATGCTCCAGCGCCAAAAAGACCACCACCACCCCTATTATGAAGTTGTTTTAAATCTAATCTTAATCTACAACACATGCTCCTAACATCATCAGGACTCATGTCAGAATTAACATAATTAGCAAAATAATTAATTCCATATTTAGCTGAAGCTTCAAAAACAATGTCTAAATCAGGATCTTCCCAATCAAAATCTTTAGTAATATTTATTGTAGGAATAGGAAAATGAAATGGTCTTCCGTTTTTATCTCCTTCTAAAATCACTTCATATAGGGCCTTATTCAACATCTTCATTTCTTCAGCAAATTCTTTATAAGTTTCTTTTTGAGGTTTCCCTCCCAAAACAACTGGTTGGTCTGCAAAAACAGAAGCCGGCTTTAAATCTAAAGTAATATTAGAAAATGGATTTTGAAAACCCACTCTTGTAGGAACTGCCATATTAAACATAAACTCTTGGATAGCTTGTTTAACTTGACCGTAGCTTAAGTCATCATAGCGAATAAAGGGTGCTAATAGTGTATCAAAATTAGATACAGCTACTGCTCCAGCTACTTCTCCCTGTAATGTGTATAAAAAGTTAACTAATTGACCAAGGGCCACTCTAAGGTGTTTAGCAGGTTTAGACTCTACCTTTCCAGAAACACCTCCAAATCCCCTTATTAATAAATCATATAAATCCCAACCAGCACAATACGCTCCTAATGTGTCTAGATTATGCAAATGGAAATAATTTTCCTCTACCGCCTTTCTAATCGCTTCAGGATATATTTTATTTAACCAATATCTTTTAATAATATATGTTCTTCCATATTGATTTAATCCTTGTAAAGAAAATGTCATGTTAGCATTTTCATTAACTTCCCAGTCTAATTGATCTAAATATTGATCAACCCTATCAACAGCTTCTTCGCTAATAGCTATCTCCTCTCTAATAATCCTTCTTTTTTCCCTGTATAAAATAAAAGCTTTAGCGGTTTCCTTTAAATTCTCCATTATTAAAACCTCTTCTATAATATCTTGAATCTGTTCTACGTGAGGTATTTCTCCCTTGTTATACCTTCGCTTTAGGATATCAACCACTTTCCTAGTCAGTTTCTTACTTAAAATGCCATCACCTTGTCCTGTAGCAGTGATAGCCTTATAAATAGCGTCCTTAATATTATCTGACTTGAATTCAACTATTCTCCCATCCCTTTTCTTTACGCTTTGAATATGACTTACCATAGTAAATCTATTGTAGGAAAATAAAACCCACGAGTCAAACTGTGGAAAAATATCTAAAATTAATATTTATATTAAGTTTAGTGTCGTAAATAGATTATTTAAATGCTTTTCTTATTTTTTCAACATCTCTATGGGTAATTCTATCTCTCTTATTGGTTTCTAGCTCTTTTAACCCCTGTTCAAACTCTTTCTTAGTAATACCTTTGCTAGTTGAAGAATGATATCTTTCCATTAATCTAGTAACGTATTCTCTTTGATAGGGTTTTAAATACTTAACTCTTCTCATTCTCCTAGCAAGTCTTTCGGGAAATACCTTTCCCGTGGCCCCGTGTCTATTAAAAAACCCATAATTATTACTTTCTTTAGATTTAGGCATTTTAGAAAACATGTTGTTTTATTATAATAAAATAAAAAACAATCTGTCAATGTTTTTTTAGCTCTTTAGTATAAGTATATAAAAAACTTAAATAAAAAAATTGAGAAATCCAGGAAAACACAATTCCAATAATTATTAATAATATTCCTAGGCGATGAAACAAGATAGATTGATGAATTGTTTGAGCTAAAAATATAAGGGCAAAACCAAAAGCATAAAGTCCAAATTTTATTCTACCAAACACATTAACAGATATTCTTTTAATGCCAGTGACTGATAATGACCAAATAATATAGATAATAATTAATGACTCGGGAATTAATATCCCTTTAATTAGGCTCAATCCAATAATTTTACTAAAAAACAAATACCAAAGAATACCAAAGGCAAGTAATTGATCAGAAACAGGATCATAACACTTACCAAAAAGAGTTACTTGATTTCTTTTTCTAGCCAATACACCGTCTATTAAATCGGTAATTCCTCCAATAATAACAATCCAAAATGCTGTAACCCAACTCAATATATTAGGAAAAAACAACAACCAAGAGAGAACAAATCTTACGGTAGTGATATGATTAGGTTTTATATAATAGGGAATAAAATCAAAAAACCTAATAAAAAAATCATCTCTGATTTGAGCTTCTCTTTCTGTCATTATCTGAACTCTGTCTAAACATTTTTTCATGCTATTCCTCAATCCCCGCAGCAATTAAAGTAATCTGAACTTCGTCTGGTTTAAACGAATTATCATGTATTGCTCCAAAAATAACTCGTGTAGCTTTAGAATTTTTAGTAATAATCTTAGCAGCTTTTTGAATATCTATTAAAGACATATTCTTTCCACCTGTAATATTAAAAAGTATTCTTTTGGCTTTTTCTAAACCAAAATTCAAGAATGAAGAATCTATGGCTTCTTGAGCTGCTTTTTCTATTCTTTCCTCTCCTTTAGCATGGCCAATACCAAATAAGGCATTACCAGAATCTTTCATAACAGTCTTTAAGTCAGCAAAGTCAACATTAACAATACCTGGCCTTACTATTAAATCAGATATTCCTTGAACAGATTGACGTAAAACTTCATCGCATTTCCAAAATGCATTTAAAAATGTAGTTTTATCATCAACCCTACCTAATAATTTATCATTAGGTATAACAAACAATGTATCTACTTTTTCTTTTAGTTTTTTCTCACCTATTTTAGCAATATTCATTCTTTGCCCTCCTTCAAAAGAAAATGGCAGAGTAACCGCTCCAATAGTTAGTGCCCCTAATGACTTAGAAATATTTGCAATTACAGGAGCAGCTCCAGTTCCTGTGCCTCCCCCAAGACCACAAACAATAAAAACAATCTCTGCATTATTCAAAACATTTTCTATTAATTCTCTAGATTCATCAACTGCCAATCTTCCAATCTTAGGATTCATTCCTGATCCTAGGCCTTTAGTTAAATTCTGCCCAATCTGAATCTTTTTATCAGCTTTGGTTTTCTTAAGGTCTTGAGCATCAGTATTTATGGCGATTAGTTCCACTCCTTGAATCTTACATTTTGCCATTCGGGTTAAAGCATTGCCTCCAGAACCTCCCACTCCCACAACTTTTATTCTAGCGTTTTTCATGGAATAAATATTTTAAATATTTTTTTAATTTTTGAACCGACTTGAGAATCCATAATAGAACCCTCAATACTATCATCTAAGCCACGCAATGCTAATCCACAAACCACACTCATACTAGGGTCATCATTGATTCCCATAAACTCTTTAGGTATGCCAATTTTAACAGGGAGCTTTAACTCTTTTTTAGTAAACTCTAATATGCCTGGTAATTTCGCTCCTCCCCCAGTTATCACTATTCCTGCTGGTAAATCATCATGTTTTTTAATATTTTTCAATTCTTTCTCTACTAATTTCAGAATCTCTTCAATCCTAGCTCTACCAGCTTGAATTAATTTTTTAGTATCAAAATCAAATACTTCTTCATTCTCAAGTTTTAACTTCTCTTTTTTTCTTTTATTAGTAAATATTAATTCGCCAAATTCTTTTTTAATGGTTTCTGCAATCTCAATATCAGCTTGTAGGGCAATAGCGATATCTCTAGTAATATGAGCAGAACCAATTGGCAATACTGCCACATGAATTAAATTCTTTTCTTGATAAACAGCAATGCCTGTTGTTTCTGCACCAATATCTACAACCACCACTCCTAATTCTTTTTCTTGAGGAATCAATAATACATCGGCAACAGCAATAGGCCCAGGAATAACTTCTGTAATTCCCATGTCAGTGTTTAACACCGAATCAACTGTTTTTTGTAAATGCGGAGAAAAAACACACACGGCTAGGGCCTCTGCTTCTAATTTAATGCCCTTCATGCCCAAAACATCTTTTAGGCCTGTTTCTTGATCAACAATAAATTCTTTAGGAAATATGTCTAATATTTCCTGATTACTTGTTAAATTAACCGCCCTAGCTTCGTTTAAAACTCTCTGAATATCTTCTTGGCTCACTTTTTGATCTGCCCTAGAAATAGCTACCGCACCATGACCTATCTCGCTTAAAACATGAGAACCATTAATATTAACAAAAACTTCATTTATTCTTTGAGGTCTTGTTTGTGCTTTAATTTTGGCAAGGGCTTGATTAGTTATTTCTGTTACTAAATCAGAATCCATAACCACGCCTCTTTTAATACCATCAGATAAAATAGAATTCCAGCTAAGAACAGAAAAACCCTCTCCTTCTCTTTTTTTCTGTATAGCAATTGTTTTTATAGAGTGGCTTCCTAAATCCAAGGCACAAATTATATTATTTCTTGACATAATTTCAAATATTTTTTTTGTTTGCGTTCTAATATCTTAGCATTTTTTTGTGTATCATGACTATACCCTAATAAGTGTAAAAGTCCATGAATAAAAATTTCATTAATATTTTCAGTTTCTG
>Ga0272441_10011440_pt1 | contig 13168 bp, 13 predicted proteins | sample SSMProp6N_FD_193582 | JGI IMG/M metagenome (GOLD analysis project Ga0272441, IMG submission 193582) | Marine sediment archaeal communities from Little Sippewissett salt marsh, Falmouth, MA, United States - SSM-Prop-6N | ecosystem: Environmental > Aquatic > Marine > Wetlands > Sediment ... | reverse complement strand
AAAGGCATCCACACGAACAGCTATGGTAATTTTTCCAGCTAAAGCTCGAGCAATTTTTCCACGTTGCCAACGTTTGGCGTCATGAATCAAAGGATGCTGAAAAATAATTCCATGCTTAGGAGGTCTAGCTTTAGTTTTCAAAGACCTAAACAAGGCTTTTTCTGCACCCAAAACTTGCATGGTACTCGCTGGAAGTTTTGCTAAATTCATTAATCCTCCAGCTAAGGCAATTAATCGGCCACCTAACAATGAACCTGCTACTGCTTTGGTGTTTGGAGCTACCTCGTCCATTACAGATTCTACGTAATTTTCTAAATTTTGGCGCAACTTGTACAAATCCAAAACATGAGCACACATGTACTGAATTTGAGCAAGGTCTTCTTCAATAATGTCTGCCCCCATAGACGCTGCCGCAACTTCAGCAATCATTTTCGATTTGTTTTTTGGAAGCCCTTCTTGTTCTAGCTTTTCTGTTGTGAAGTTTTCTTTTTTACCCAAATTAACTACCAAACGCGAATATGTCTCATGCTTTTCAAGTAATCTGTCAAGTTCAGGAAAATGCAGTCCATACCATTCTCGTAATCTACTCATAAATAAATTCAAGGACTTGTCCAAATCATCAACAGACAAAACCGCCTGAGCCACTAGCATATCCCGTTTTTCCACTGTCTTTTTCACTTTCATTTTGGCAAGTTCAATCGAAACTTTATGCAGATGCACCCGAAGCTGCTCAGGTTTTTCAACAAAACCCGACTCCAACGCGATTTTTGCTAAATTTTCACGGAAAAAACTTCCAGCCCCTGATGAAGGCTTAACCAAAACATTTATTTTCATTTTTTCGCTGGCCGCTGTTGCAGTTTTTTGGTTTTCAAAAACAAATTTCGTGTAACCTTTTTTCTTAAGAGCTTCAATCAAGCAAGAAATTTCATCAATCAGGGTTCCATCTTCAATTTTTTTTAGTCTATTTGCAGTTTCTACTGCGTCCTTGGGAAAAAACACTTTTTCAACTAGAGTGTTGTCTTCACTAAAACCAAAGGCACCCATTACGGATTCTACTATTGTAGCTTTCATTTGTTTTCCCATCCGATACCCAACAATATTATACGCCTAACATTTATCTTTGCATTGGATAACCTTTACTACACGAGGAACAAAAAAATGACTAATCCGTTGGCCACACAAATAGCTGACCTAAAAATTGTTAACCCAACCATGCTTGCTGCAGGTATTCTCGGATACACTGGATTGTCAATGAAACGTGTAATAGAATCCGGAGCCGGAGCGGTAGTAACCAAATCAATGGGATTAGAACCTCGCACAGGATATGGTAACCCCACAGTAGTTCAAACCGATTGTGGTTTACTAAATGCAATGGGTTTACCTAACCCCGGAATCAGTCACTTCAACGAAGAAATGAAAGAACTAAACAAACTAAAAGCCCAAACAATCTTTAGCATCTACGGATTTTCCCCAGAAAACTTTGCAGAAGTAGCAAAAATAGCCGTAGAAATCGGAGCAGCTGCAGTGGAGTTAAATGTCTCTTGTCCTCACGTAAAAAAAGCTGGAGCTCAAGTCGGATCTGATCCTTATTTGTTAATGGAAATTGTTAAAGAAGTAAAAAGGCAGATTGAAAAACCGGTCATAGTGAAGTTGACACCAAACGTAACAGACATAACAGAAATTGCTAAAGCCGCACAAAAAGCTGGTGCCGACGCAATATGTGCAATAAACACTGTTAAAGCCATGGCAATTGATCTTGAAACATGCAAACCAATACTAGCCAACAAGTACGGCGGATTATCTGGACCAGCAATCAAACCCATCGGAGTCAGATGCGTATATGACATTTACAGCTCAGTGGACATTCCCATCATTGGATGTGGAGGAATCAGCAACTGGCAAGACGCCATAGAATACATCTTAGCTGGAGCTTGTGCCCTTCAAATTGGAACAGCAATTGCGTTTCAAAACATAACAGTGTTCAAAACAGTAACAGAAGGCATAACAAACTACCTTGAAAATAAAGGCTTCAACAACATAAAGGACATAATTGGACTAACACACAAAATCTAGCTTTTCAAGTTTCCATCACATATTTAATAAACATCAACACTAAACAGAACAAACGCCAAAAGAAGGAAGGAAAAACCGAATTGCAGAATCAGCCACACAAGTGTTCTCACAAATCATCCATAGAATCCGCAAACCGGATGCGAACCGTAAAGTTACTCGATGTCAAAGAAGAAAACTGCACAACAAAAACTTTAACTTTTCAAGACCAAATCTGCAAAATAGCTAATCCCGGCCAATTTTTGATGGTGTGGATACCCGGAGTCGACGAAATTCCCATCAGCTTATCAGGAATAAGTTCTGATGGGGTCACTTCAATAACCGTTAACGCTGTTGGAGACGCCAGCAGTGCCCTGAACCAAAAAAAGAAAGGAGACATTATTGGAATACGAGGGCCTTTTGGTAAGGGGTTTGTTCCAATAAAAGGCAACTTGATGGTTATCGGTGGCGGAACAGGATTAGGCCCAATGATGCCCTTGACAGAAAAACTTGTAGAAACAGCATCAAAAATAACCGTAATGAGCGGAGTAAAATGCCAAGACAACCTTTTGTTTTTGGACAGAATTGATGAGCTTCTTTGTAATGTTAAATCCGAAACAATTTGCACTACAGAAGATGGAAGCTACGGCGTTGAAGGATTAGTCACAAGTCAACTTGAAAAAAAACTAGCCAAAGAAAGAGTTGACATGATTTACACTTGTGGCCCTGAACCCATGATGTATCATGTTTTTCGTTTGGCAGAACAACATAATGTTCCTGTTCAAGCCAGTTTAGAACGCATAATGCGGTGCGGAATCGGTTTATGTGGTAGCTGTGTAATTGGTGAAATTCGGGTCTGCAAAGACGGTCCGGTGTTAACTTCTGAACAATTACGTAGCATAAATGATGAATTTGGCAAATCTAGGTTAGATTGGACTGGAAAAAAAATCAAACAATAATATTTACAGTAAATGCAGGAAGTTTGGATGGTTTACCCAAAAAAAGCCTACTTTGATAATTACGTTTTTAATGTTGATGAACATGTTTACGAAACAGCAGAAGACACCTTTCTCATAGCCGAAAAAATATACGTAACCGAAAACGACAGTGTTTTGGACCTCGGAACTGGCTGTGGAATTTTAGCAATATTATCTGCAAAAACAGCAAAACACGTTGTTGCTATTGACATTAACCCTTATGCAATCAAATGTGCCCGCGAAAACTCAAAAACGTATGGCGTAACTGGAAAAATCGATTTTCTTCAAGGTGACCTTTTTCAACCACTCAAAAACAATCAACGTTTTAGTTTGATTCTGTTTAATTCTCCCTATTTGCCCTCTGAGCCTAAAGAAGAAAACAGCTGGATAGGTAAAGCATGGGCAGGAGGCCCAAACGGAAGAAATGTCATTAATCGCTTCATATCTGGTGTTCCTTATTGGTTAGCTGAAGATGGCAGAGTTTTGCTTGTTCAATCGTCTCTTTCTGACCCTGAAAAAACTATTGAAATGTTTGACGAACTGGGGCTAAAATCAAAGATAGTTTCTGACGTTAAATTTCCTTTTGAGCAAATAGTTTTGATTGAGGCAAAACGGTTTGTCTATTAGTTAACTGAATTCGTGGTCGTTTTTAGTGCCCAAAGATGAAAGAGCAACAACACCAGTGAACCAAACTATGAGTGTGGAATACCACACTGGAAAAACTGTTTGGTAATTGCATATTATGCTATGATAAATTGATAAAAGGAATAAGGAAAACCAGCAACCTGCGGTCCAATAAAGTTTCATATGCTTCATAAAGGATTAAAGTATCTTATATACGTAAAAGAGTTCAGAATCATAAATACAGTTCACTAATACTGATTTATTTTTCAGGTTGTTTTTTCTGCAATTTTTTTAAGAAAGAACAAAAATATTTTGAATGTTAAACTTGAGGCTTGCTTAATGGCGTATTATGTGTATATTCTTCGATGCAAGGATGGCAGCTACTACACTGGATATGCAAAGGACGCACAAAAAAGATATGAATTGCACAAAAAAGGTCGAGGTGCCAAATACACTCGAATACATGAACCCGAAGAACTGGTTTACATTGAATCTTTTGAAACTCGTGGAGATGCTATGCGCAGGGAACGAAAAATCAAAACAATGTCACACAATCGAAAAAAACAATTAATTGATAGTTAGAACTAAATCATCACTATCAAGACAAAAATTTGTTGATGTAAATCGCTTTTAAAAAATGAATAATCGTGATTGTAGGTTTTAGGAAAACATAAATCTTTGATGAGGACTGAAGGCTAAGAGAACTATGGCTCTTTATGTTGTTTATAGAGCGCCTCTAGAATCAAAAGCTAGAAGTGCAATTCCCAGGAGATTAAAGAATCTTGGTTGCCTACATTTACATAAAGCATTTTGGAAAATTGACGAAAAGAAAATACACGAAGTACTAAAAGTACTTAAAAACAATCATCCAATAATTATGAAAAGACTCAGGGAAATAAAGAATCCAAATCGTGCAAAAAAGAAAGCGTTCTCAGGTCTTGGAAGCCTGGTGGTTGTAACTTTTAGTCTTCCAAAAGGGGCAAACCGAGAAAAAGTAACAAATTTTCTGAGAAAGGCACCCTGCATCCGATTACGAAGATCAGTTTACGCTTTTTCTCAAAAGCGTTCAGTTTATGAAAAAGAAACTAAACTTGTTACTGTTATAAAATTTGTAAATTTCATCCAAGAAATTGGAGGAAATGTAAAAATTTTTTCCCGAATGATAATCTTAAATCCTATTGCAGTTGAGCGACTTTTAGAAGAAACAAAACAGAGAATAGAAACAGGTGTTTCTAATATTGTCACTTCTTGCAAAAGAATGTATGCTGAAGCTCATGCAGGAAAAGATACTGAATTAATTCGAGCCGAATTTTTCAGACTCAAAAGAAGATACTTGATTTTAAAGAAAGTTTGCGAAGTTTATCAAGTATGGTTAAAAATTAATTTTTCCAAGGTTTTAATGCGCGCATATCACGCGTTAAGAAAAGTCAACAAAATTATCGAAACAACATAATAATTATATCAATTTTTGAAAGGGTTTAAATTACATCTTCTCCATCTTTTCATTAAATAATATCCACTCCAGAAAAGCTGTTCAGTTTTCATGTGTGGTTTTAGTTAGTGTTAATATGATCCATTCAGAACTTTCACAAAAAATTAGAGTAGTTGCTAACCAGAAAAAAGTCGATAATTGTTCAGAACATAAATTGAACTTTTATAACAATTATGCAAAAGTTGTTTCTGAAACGCTGAAAAAGCCTTTCTTTCAAAAATTCTTGCACTGGATTATAAGAAAGGAACAAATCGAAAAAAATGTTGTTAATGATATTCAGGTCAGAGTTTTTCCTTTTCAAAAAGAAAATGGAAATTGTCTTGCCGGTAGATGTTATCACAATAATGGGGTTATTCTAATTTTTCCAAAAAAGCACAGTTTTGTAGAAAGGAAACTTGAAAATCATAAAAAAAGAAAAGTTCGCTTTTACCTGAAAAGTAGAGCCATGGCGGCATTAATACATGAACTACTTCACGTCAAGTACAAAGGAAAAGAAAACAAAGTCCGCAAACTTACACAGAAATATTTTCATATTTTCATTGAATTAAACAATCCTGATGATCCAATAGCCAAAAATACGCTTCAGGTTATGTTTTAAACTCTGTGAATTATGTTTATAGTAACGGGGCTTATTCTTGTTTTTCTAGCATAATTCAAAAGTAATTATATTAATAACCCTAAAATAAGGTTTTAATCGCTAAATATTATTATTTTAGTCTTTAATTATCTTTAAAATCCTGAAAAAACATTCTTATCCAAAAAAACATATGATTTAAAATTAAAACAAAAAATTAACTTATTTTTTTGTCTTTTTTATAGAACGGAAATTTTATTTGAATTTTTAAAGGCGTCAATGTTATGAGTCACCACGGAGGTGAAAGATTATGATGTTTGAAGAAGATGATGATTGGGAAGATTGGGAAGAAGATGGAGAAGAAGAGGAAGACTGGTAATCACTACGAGCGAATAATTTCCTGTCAAAAGTGAACTAAAACCCAAGTGAGGACAAAATCCCATTAGACCCTAGATAATGAATCCAAACAGTTTTTTGTTGTTTTTATTTTATTATTTAATAGTTCCCCTGATTTAGATTTCTAGGTTATTTCATATCACAAAAATATACATTACACCAAAATTTTTTGAAATTACATCTTTTGAGTTCATAAAAAATATCTTTATTTCAGGACTATTGAATAGCAAAGGTGTTTACGTAATGGAAAACGGAACAGATTCAGAACTCCAAGACATTATAACCTTTTTACGTACATCTGGAACTTTGAAACAAATCCAAAGAACAGGATGGGTGGATATTGGAATTAACGAACCTGAGTCTGTCGCCGACCACACTTTTCTAACTACCGTTCTTTGCATGCTGTACGCCGACCTGAAAAAGTTGGATGTAACAAAAATGTTGAAAATGGCCTTGATTCATGACCTTCCCGAAGCAATAATTGGTGATTTTATGCCTTCCCAAAAAAACGCTAAAACAAAAAAGGACGAAAAAAATGCAATTTGTGACATATTAAATCTGTTGCCCAAAAAGCAAAGAGCCGAATATTACGCGATTTGGACAGAATATCAGCAAGGAAAAACCCAAGAAGCTAAAGCAGTTCGACAACTGGACAAAATTGAGATGGCTTTACAAGCTAAAGAATACGAAAAAATGGGACACGACAAAAAATGTTTAGAAAGATTTGTAAACTCAGCTCAACAATTTACTGAATGGGTTGACTTAAAACATCTTTTAGATCGTATTTTGGAGGAAAGAAAATGAGTTTTAGAAAAAACTGGACAAAAGAATTCACAAAAATGTTAAATGAAGATGAAAAAAAAGCATTCAAACTTTGGATGGAATTTTCTCAAGGTAAAATTTCTGAATCTGAGTTTCAAGCAAAGATGGACATGAAGATAATGCCCAAAGTTATGGGAAAACTAAGTGCTGCCAGAATGAACGCCCTAGAAGACGAAGTTGAGCGCCTCAGAAAAAGGGTTGCTAGTCTAGAAAAACGGGCAGGAAAAAAGTCTTGAACTATTTGGTCGAAAACAAAAAGTAGACTAAAACCGTTATTTTTTGCTTTTATTTGTTGATAACTTTTTTTCGCGCCTCAAAAAGTCACCAACATCAAGAATGTTTTTTACCGCAATTTTGTCCATGTCTATTTCTTCTCGAACGTTAATCATTACTCTTCCAAAGCCTAAACACTCTTCGTTTTTGTTCATAATTAACACGTAATCGTCTTTTTTGAGGTCGCTTTGTTTAAGTAATCCACGTTTGAATATGTCCCGTCCACAAATGAAAAGCCACGCAGCTTTTTTGCCAAGAATTACCTTTGTTGCTTCTGTCTTGGCAATCATTCTTAACAAAGCAAATCCAGGAAAAAACCCGGTGCCTTTTACTGCTCCAAGATAGTCTCCGGCATAAAAGAATCCTTTTGGAGCATTATGATTCAGTTTGTCAGAGAGCAAATAATACCGATTTCTTTTTCGGACAATTTGTTTCTCTTCCAAGGGGATTTCAACATTAAATTGTTTCACAAACTCGTGGATTTCTTTCATTAGTTATTCCCCATTTTTTTGAGTTTACATACAAAGAACCCCTGAGTCTCGTTTGGCCAAATCCGTTTGGCTTTTTTAACGGATGAATCAAGGATACTGTCAAAGACTTTTGTAAGTCCTTTTTCTCCATAACATTTGATTTTTTCAATTTTTAGGGGCAAATTTTTTACTGCCCAGTCCATGTTGAATTCGTTTTCTTCTGGTTCTAACGAACATGTCGCATACACAATTTCCCCACCATTTTTTGTCACTTTCGTTGCTTCAGCTAAGATTTGTCGTTGCCGACGAGCGTTTTTGTGTATGTCTGCCAACGTTCTTTTGCTAAACCATTCCCTGTCAGTTATTGGGTTACCTGAACATGGAACATCCAAAAGAACACAATCAAACTTTATGTTCAGCTTTGAGGCTTCTTTTGCATCCATGTTGTATGCTGCTGTGTTTGCAACTCTGCTTCGTTCCAGCTGGTTTACTAAGGGGAACATTTTTCGTGGTTTAAGGTCAAGAGCAACAATCAAGCCACTGTTGTTCATTAAATTGGCCATTTGAACTGTTTTTCCTCCTGGAGAGGCACATGCATCAAGAACCGTTTTGTTTTCTAGGTTCGTAAACAATGTTGCTGGAATTTGTGCGGCTGCTTCCTGAATAGAATACAGTCCTAGCAGATATTCTTCAGTTGCACCTACAGAAAACCTGCTTTTTTTGATCCAATACCCCATATCAAGAAAAGGAACTTTTTCCAAAGTTATTCCCCGCTTTTCTAGTCTTGAGGTAACCATGTTTTCGCTGATATTCATGGTGTTTATTCGGATTGTTTTATTAAATCTTGGTTTTTTGTATTTCCATCCCAGTTTTTTGTATCTATTAACGAAAAATTGTTTACTAGACATCAAACAAGTAAGAAGTGCTGAGGTAAATAAAACATTGGCTTTTTTAGGGGATTATTAGCTTTGTTAAGAAAAAAGGTAGTTTTGAATATAGAAACTCTATTAGTTGCCAAATTGTTTTAGCCAATTTTGATTGTCTTACCGTTTAGATAAAACTTGGTCAGATGAAAAGTTTTAGATTTAACGTATAAATGTAACCGGCGCGACTTACTGTTTACTGTTAAGGGCTAAAATGAGGAGAAAGAAAAAAAGCTATGAAGCCTTTTAGTTTTGTTCATGCAGCGGATTTGCATTTGGGTTATGCTCAGTATAACTTGGATGTTCGTCGCGAAGATTTCAACAAGGTCTTTTCTGAGTTAGTGGACAAAACAATAAAGCTTAATCCAGATTTCATGATTATTGCGGGAGACATTTTTGAGCATGCCCGTCCAACTAATTCTACTTTAGAGACTGCAATTGCAAATTTTCGACGATTAAAGGATGCGGGCATACCTGTTTTGGCGGTTGATGGTTCTCATGATTCTGCGCCTAATGCTGTTACTGGCACCATCTTGAATCCCTTAGACAGTGCAGGTTTAGTTTGGTATTTGCCTCGTCATGAAGGTGCTTGCTGGAAGAATGAGAACTGTTATGTTTATGGTATCCCAAACTTTAGAACTCCCAGAAGAACCCAAGAAGAGTTACCTAAATTTTTAGAAAAAAACAAACCTACCCCTGACCCTTTATTGTTCAATGTTCTTGTTTTTCATATGGGACTTGATATTCCCGCAGTTAAACCTCCAAAAATGGAAGCAGAAGCCAGTCCCGAAAATCTTCCTGACGGATTTGATTACTATGCAGGAGGACACATTCACAAGCCTTACATTTCAGGTTTTAAAAAAGGCATTATCGTCTACAGTGGGGGAACAGAAACAGCCAGTTACGATGAGGCAAGAACCAAGAAGGGCTTTTATCATGTTAAAGTAAGCAAGTCGGGCAAAGCCAAAATTGAGAGAGTGAAGCTGGAAACTGCTCGCAAGTTTGTTATTTTAGAAGAAAATTACACGGGTTTGACGCCTTCAAAAATCACTAATGCTGTTATTCAGTTAGTTAAAGACAATGATGAAAAAGGGGTCATTATTGTTCCAGTTATCAAGGGTGTTTTACCCTCAGAGACAACCCGAGCAGAAATCGATATAGCAAAGGTGAAAAAAACGGGCGATAAGGCACTTCTTGTTCATCCAATTCTTCGGTTACGGGAAACTGAACTCTCTGAGCACATAATCCGATCCATTTTTGGAAACGACATGAAAGACCTCACAACCAAAGCTTACGAGTATTTCTTAGAGATTTTTTCTGAAAACTACAAACGGGAAGAAAGCGAAAAAATTGCTCGCCTGGCAGTTGATTTGATTAGCCCCTTGGTTGCAAAGCGGGAAACAAAAGTTAAAGAAAAACTGGAGGAGTTTCTTTGAAACTGGAGTCCTTGCACATAGAAAACATCCGGTCCCACGTTAAAACTGTCATTCCTTTTGCTGAGGGATTTAATTGTTTAGTTGGAGGACTGGGGCAAGGAAAATCTACGGTTTTGTATGCTATTGATTTTGTTTTGTTTGGGGAACCCTTAGGCAGAAGTTATGAATATTTGCTCAGGGAAGATTCCCAGAAAGGCAAAGTTACTGCCGAGTTTGTTCATAACGGCAAGAGCTACAAAATTCAGCGAGCCTTGGAACGAAAAAGAAAAGGCATCAGCCAAGACACCGACCACCTTAAGCTCTATAAGGATGGCAAACTTGTTGCCAGTAACAGAAATGATGCTGTTTTGGAAGAATTAACTACCCTAACCGGATTGGACAAAGACATTTTTCGTGAAATCATATGGGTGCGTCAAGAGCACCTTAAAGAATTGATAGATATTACTCCTCGTCAACGGCAAACAAAACTGGATAAGCTATTTGGTCTTTCCAATTATGATATTGCATGGAGTAATCTGCACCAGTATCAACGAGATTATGAAGTAGAAAAAAAACTATTGAACCAAGACATAGACGTAATTCGCGTAAACAAACTGGAAGAGAACTACAACACTGCAGTTGAAGAGTTCTCAACAATAACAAGCCAAATCCAAGAAGCAAAACAAAACTTAACAGAGGCAGAGTCTGCACTTACAGAAGCTTCTAAGCGTCTTGAAAGCTTGGAAGAGATGCGAAAAATCACGGAAGAGCTACAAAGAAAAAGAGTACAACTAACAACAAATCTGGGCAATCTCGGGTACCAGATAAAGAGAATTTCAGTTCAAAATGAAACAGAAAAAAGAAGACTGGAAAACCTGAAACTACAGCTAAACCAGATGGAAACCAAAGAAAAGGACAGTCAAACTATACTTCAAGAGATTGGTTGGGACTTGGATAAACCGTTAAAGGAACACCAAAAACAGTTATCCAGCATTGAAGAGCAACTACGAACTCTTCGTGTTGAGCAAGGAACCACCCAAAAAGAAATGCAAAAATCAGAAGCACATATTTCGAGCATAATTGTAGAAAACAAGTGCCCCCGGTGTCTTCAGGAACTAACTGGCGAGTATAAAGATAGTCTTAAGCAGAATCTGCAAAAGGAAAAAGCGGAAAAACAAAAACTGTTAGCTGAATTGCAACAAAAACTCGCTGACCTAAGAAATGTTCAAAGCAAAGCCAGCACTGTAGTTTCAAATCTTCAACAGGTTGTTGGTAGAATTGAGGACACAAAACGGCAGATTACAGAAAAACAGGAACTGTTAAGCCAGAATTGTACAGAAATTCAAAAAGCCCAAGAAGAAGAAAAAAACAATCAAGAACAACTTGAAAAAATTAATGCAAAAATTGCCGATTTTGATGTAACTGAATTAGTTTCTGCTCGAAAAAACAAGGAAACTGCCCTTACTAGGCATCAGGACGCAAAAAATGAACTGGCTAACTTGGAAAGAAAAAAACGTGATTTGGCGTCACGGGTAGATGAGTTAAAAGAGCGGTTGGATGTTGTTCAGAAAAAGATTGAACGAAAAGAGCAAATCATCAAGCTTTCGGAGATAATTGACCGCATACGGGTTGCTTATAGGAGCATTCAGCCTAAACTGCGAAAAGAGTTTGTTACATACTTGCAACTTACGGTTCAGCAGATGCTAGACAACTTAGTTGGCGAGTTAGGACCAACATTAACCGTAGAAATTGATGAAACCTATTCACCCTTAGTTAACAGCCAAGAAGGGCACAAAAGAGAAGTTTCAAACCTCTCAGGAGGAGAACGCACCCTTCTGGCTTTTGCATATCGTATTGGACTAGGACAGTTAATCATGCAGGCAAAAACTGGTCATGGACTGTATATGCTGTTGCTGGACGAACCCACAGAAAGCCTAGGACAAGAAGATGGCTCAGTAGACAGGCTCGCAGAAGCAATAAGCCGCCTAAACTCCATTGAACAAATAATTGCAGTAACCCACAACGAATCTTTCGCAGAAAAAGCCGAGCACGTAATCCGTATCGAAAAACAAAACGAAGAAAGCCAAGTTTATATCGATAAATAGCCTCAAACTGCTGTTTTATCCACAAACAATAAAAACTGAATCAATAATTTTTAAACGGGTCCATATGAAAAACAAAAACAGCTTTTACACTGTTTTCCTGTTGTCGGCTCTGGTATTAACTTGTCTTTTTGGAATTGTTTTATCCCAAATGACAGTAGGAGTAAAACAAGGCAACATGATACAATACAAAGTAGAATGCACAGGTGATGTTCCAGAACACCACGATGTCACCAATGCAAAAATTGAAGTTGTTAATGTTCAGGACAAAATGATTGACATCAAGTTTACCTCCTTGTATTTGGATGGAACAGAAAAAATTGAGTATTCAACCCTCAATCTGGAAACAGGCAATCTTGGAGAAGGCTTCATTATTCCTGCAAACCTAACGGAAGGGGACACCTTTTCTGAAAAAAATTACGGAAACATAACCATCAGCAAAATAGAAGAACGCGCCTACGCGGGAGTAAAAAGAATAACAGTAACTGCCAGCAACCCCCAAAACATGTGGCATTGGGACCAAGAAACAGGCTTTTTGGTAGAAGCAAAATCAACTTATGCTAACTTTACCATCACTATGGAAGCCAAAGAAACTAACATCTGGGAACCCGAACCCTACGAGATGGACCCAACAGTTGCCATAGTTTTGGTTGTGGCAATCATTGCGGGTTTGGTAGTTATTGTTATTTTTCGCGTTTTAAAAAAATAGATTTAGTCTTCGTGAAAGTCAACAGGAATCGGAAGAGGAGGAGCCGTAGAAGCCAGCGCCCATCCAATCCACGCAACTACAATAAGAACAGCATAAACAATAATAACCACAGGAATAAGAACCGCCCACTCACTTGCGGTTCGCCCTAAAAAAGACTCATCTTGGGGCGCCAAAAACAGCAGCCAAAAATACGCAACCATAGTAAGCAACGCTAACGAAAGAAGTATCGCACCCAAGGATTTGTTTCTCAATATATTGTTTCCTCGACCATATGCCTTCACGTTTAATCACTTAAAACTTTCGAGAATAAACAGGCACAATGTACAATCTATAGTTTTTAGA
>Ga0272441_10011439_pt1 | contig 13169 bp, 5 predicted proteins | sample SSMProp6N_FD_193582 | JGI IMG/M metagenome (GOLD analysis project Ga0272441, IMG submission 193582) | Marine sediment archaeal communities from Little Sippewissett salt marsh, Falmouth, MA, United States - SSM-Prop-6N | ecosystem: Environmental > Aquatic > Marine > Wetlands > Sediment ... | reverse complement strand
GCGCTCTCAAGTGGGTGTTCTGTGGTGCAGTCATCCAGGCCGCTCTCGTGGGCTACGTCGCTGCACAGGAGGCCGGCGAGAAGGCCACAGCCCATGAGACGATCACCATTGAAGGCAGCGCGTCGGGGACCGATCCCTTCACCAACCTCGCGCGACTGAAGGCGACAAGCACCCTGGCCGACAGCAGTCAGGCCGACTACGCGATCGCAAGCGTTGCAGATGGTTGCCGACGGTCCAACGGCAAGCCGGCGACGAGTTGGGCATCCGCCGATGTGCCGCGGGATCACTGGGTGGAGTTCCGTTGGCCCGCGAAGCAGAGCATTGCCGCGGTGAAAGTCTACTGGTGCGACCACCGCTATCGGACCACCAGTCGCCGTTTCCGCGTTGAGACGCTTGACGGGAACCGCTGGGTGTTAAGGGGGGAGGTCCAACAGGACAAACAGCCACTGTGCAATCTGGCTCAATTCCCTGCGATTGGCACGCGCGGCTTGCGCGTGTTCCAGCCAAAAGGTGGCGGGTGCCCCGAACAGCCGGACATCATGTGGGTGTCAGAGATCGAGATATACGGCCCTGGCGACGGCAGGCGGCTCCTCCTCGACGAGGAGTTCGACGGCTACGAAGCCGGTGAGCCACCCGGCGGATGGGTCGTGCAACGGGCCACCGGGGACACAAACTGGTTCCGCGCGGCGGACCGCAATACTCACGCCGACGCCAGATGTATTGAGACGCGCGGTCAGGGCTGGCCCAACGTCAGGGCCGAGCATGGCTTCAGCCCCGCCCTGTCAGGGATCTGGGAGTTCGACGTAAGCCACTCCGCCGGAAGGGCCATGGCCTTTCTGCTGGATCCGACGGGCCGCATCGGGCCCTATGTGACCGTTGAGCGCAGCGGTGAGCTGCGCTATCGTGACAGCGTAGAGCCCAAGAGCTACAAAACCAGGCAGTTCCTCAAGCGGGGGCAGTGGCGGCACGTGCGCGTCCTGTGGGATGTGGGCGTCGCGGCCTATGACGTCTGGCTTGACGGCAAGCTCGTGCAGCGAGGCGTCCCGTTCATGGATGAGGGAATTCGCCTACCTCTCGAGGCCGTGGGATTGCTCAACAACACGGCCGGCGAGACGAGATACCGGGTGGACAATGTGAAAGTGCACAACGCCCCGCTCGCAATGCCGGCGTCGCCTTCCCATCAAACAAGGATCGCCGAGCTGTCAGACCTGTGCCTGACGACTACGCTTGCGACCGAGGCCGGGCCCGAATGCGCCATCGTGATCCCTCAGGCGCCGCTGTTCCGCAGACTCGCCGAACAAATTCAGGCCAGAGTCCATCAGTGTTGCGGGACCCTCTTGCCCATACAGACCGACACGGAAAGTCTCGACGTTCTTGCCCAGAGCAACGCAATCACGATCGGCTGCCTGGCCAATAACGAGCTTGTCGCGAAGCTGTATCTCGACTGGTTCACCCCCTGTGACCGTTGGTATCCCGGCACCGGCGGCTGGCTGGTTCGGACGATCCACAACCCGTACGGGACGGGCAGGAATGCCATCTTACTGGGTGCCAGCGAAGATGAGATGCTGCCCAACGCCGTCGACGCGCTGTGTGCTCGACTCCAGCCGGGGAAGCTCTGCCAGATCGGCCGGACGTGGGACATTCATCTGGGCGAGGGGATGGAGTTAAGACCTGACGTGGACTCCATCGGACTCTTCCACGCGTTTAACGATACAGACCCGGGGACCGGGCTGAGCAAGGTCTTCCAACAGGGCCTGCGCTATTGGTATACGGGAGACGAGACGTACGCCCAGCGGTTTATGAAGGCCATCGCGGCCACCCCGGAACAGATCGCCACAGCGAATCACTATCATGCAAGCCAGCATCCCCTGATCTGGGACGTCATCGAGGAAAGCCCTTCCTTCACCGACCCGCAACGGCTTCAGGTGGTGAACGCTTTCGTGCAGCATCTCCGCAGCCGCGAGTCGGCGGCCGCGCCGGGCATCAAGTCCTGGCTGGATGCCGACAACCCCAAGAGGATGATGGAGCGGCACGGCATGGCGGCGGCGCTCTGTGCATTGGGCGAGGCGCGCTACCTTCAGACCCACTACCCGTCCCAGGAATTCGCGGACGTTCTCGGACTGGTGGACAGATACTTCGCCCGGCAAATGACCCACGGCAAGGGATGGAAAGACGAGATCGATCTACACACGTATCTGGAGATGCCGCTCTACTACGCCATCCTTCGCCGCAACTCGACGTTCAAGGACAGCGGCGCACTGGGCCTGTTCGCCGATCGCTGCGTGCAGTACTGCAACAACCTGGGAGGGCTGGAGTCTTACCCGTTCTACCTGCTGCGCATGGTGGGATACTTGCTGCATGATCCGGGGTACGTCTACGTGGCCGATTTGCGACTCCGAGCGGAGGAGAAGCTCGGCCCGCTTGTGGTCCACGAGTTTGTCGGCCCTCAGGCCTTCGCGGGCGACCTCGAGCCGACACCGCCACCAAAACATGTAGGCGTCTTGCCCACGCCGGTGGACCCGATCGAGCACTGGGTCTACGACTACCAACTACCAATGCAGAAGGGGTTCGACAAGCTCACTCTTCGCGCCGGGTTCGGCGTTGACGACGACTACTTGCTACTGGACGGCGTCTCTCGGGCGGACGACAAGGCCAACTACGACGCCATGAGCATCAATGAGTTCTCCGCCGGCGGGCGCGTCTTCCTGGCCACCTACACCAACTGCACGATCCTCGAACGCCACGGCTTCGTCCATCACAACCTCGTGACCGTCACCAGAGACGGCCACGCCGAGCTTCCGCCGCGTCTGGGTGAGAGGGTTCACACTGCTCAGCAGGGCGGCATCGGCTACGCTCACGTTCGGATGGACCCGTACATCCACTCGGCGTACGACCGCCGCCTGATGTGGAAGCCGAACCGCTGGCTCATCGTCTGCGATCGTCTCGAGGCCGACCAGACGGGGGACTACGCGCTTCAATGCAATTGGAGCCTGGCCGGGGAAGGCCGGGACGAAGATGGCTGTTACCGTACGACGGTACGTGAAGCCGGTGTCCCTCTCACCTGCTGGATCAAGTGCGCACAGCGCTATCCGCTGCGGATCAGGCGGTCCACGATTCCGTTCGAGCCCTACGCTACGTCGTCGTTCCCCTACTTCGGCCAGGAGCTCACCAGGGTCAGCCAGATGGCCTGCGGCAGGCTCGAAGACGGGGAAGGCGCCGAGTTCACGAATCTGATCTACGTGGATGGGGAGGGCCGTCCCAGCGATCTTGACGTGCGCGCCGTGCAACCGGGCCTGGACGTGCTGAGCGGAGAGGAAAACGCGTTTCTGGTGTCGGCCGATCCTCTGAACTACCCGGACGCCAAGCTCGACGTGCAGGCTGATGCCGCCGTGCTCACGGAGTCTCAAGCGGTCCTGTTCGCCTGCCGAGGGTTGGCGTGGCACGACGCCGAGATCCAGTCGACCAACCCTGTTGACGTGGCGTGGGACCTGACTGCCGACGAGATTGTCGTGGATGTCCCAGAAGAGACCCAGCTTGGGGTCTACGCCAATACGAACATCGTCCTCGACGGGAAGGCACTGCGGACCGCCCCTACGGACGAGATGACCCAGATCGCCTTGTCCAAAGGTCGCCATCGGCTTTCCGGGGCAGCCAGCGGCTCGCCGGAGGAAAGGCGCCGGGATATCGCCCGGGCGGCCCGCGCGGCGGCACCCTCTCCGACCCCGCCTGCCACACAAGCGGAAGCAGGGAGTGCTCTTCAGCCGGTCTGGCAGGTCGCTCTCCCATCGGCTGTTACCTCGCTTGAACTCGCCCGGGGGCCCGATGGCTTGCTGGTCCTGGCCGGCGACAGCGAGGGCATGGTGCACGCCCTGCAAGCCGGCCGGACCGAGTGGACCTTCCCTACGGGCGGGCCGGTCGAATGCCTGGCGGCGGGTCGCCTCGACGATGATGGTCCCGCCGTGCTGGTCGGGTCCGATGACGAACACCTCTACCGCCTCGATCTGGGCGGCCGGGAAGTATGGCGCTTGAAGATGGGGGGCGACTATGGCTGTGAGTGGTGGACCCTTGGGTGCAGGTCCCCCGTGCAGGCGATCATGATCGCCGACTTGCGCGGCGACGGCGACCGGCAAATCGCGGTGGGGCACGGCGGAATGCAGTTGGAGCTTATCGACGTTGCCGGCAAGTCACTGTGGCGTCAGTCGTGGTACTACGGTATCCCGGCCACTTTGGCGGCGATCGATGCCGACGGAGACGGCGTCCAGGAGATCATTACCGGGGGCCGGATCCGCTCGTGTACATCCTACGTCAAGAGCTTCTCTCACGACGGTGAGCCGCTCAGCGCTACCCTCTACGGTGCGGGCCGGGCGGGCCGCGGCTTCGATTGCGCAGGAGTGCCCTTCTTGTCCTACTTCAAAGAAGGCGACGCCCTGCGCGCAGTTGTCGCACGTAGCGGCCCCTACTGTGATGTGGGCATGTACGACCACAAGTCACAGGAGTTGCTCTGGCAGCGCGTTGTCGGGGACACCGTCACCGGATTGCTTCTCATGGATCTGGACGGTGATGGCGCGGTTGAGATCATCTATTCAACCCAGGCCGGCTGGGTCGTCGCGATGGATCGTTTGGGCAAGAACCTCTGGGCTTACCAACTTACGGACGCGGTGTCAGATCTCAAGCAGTGGGGCGAACTGATCGCCGCGGGCTGCGAAGACGGCGGCGTATACTCACTGGATAGGCGTGGGCGCATAGCGGCAACGGCTCACACCACGCCCGGCACAGTGCGTCTCGCGACGGCGAGAGATATTGGCAGGCCTCTGCTTGCGGTGGCCGGCCGCGACCGCGTCACGGTCTTCTCGCCATGACGCCTGCAGCCACCTTGCGCCGGCCACGCGAGAGCTGAGGGCGGGCAAGGCCCATACCAAGCTCGTCGAGTGCATGCTCCCGACCGAGAGGAAGCTAGGCGCGGATCGGCAGGCCTATGACAGCCGAATTCGCCGGCTCACGGCGTCGGCAAGCGTCGCGGCCAAGGCTATCCACAAGTGCGAAGCCAAGTGGCTACCTCGCACCACGCAACCGGCAGGATAAACCCGTCTGAGAAGTCAACATCGTGCAGTGGCACAACCCACCGGACTACCGGGATCGTCGGGTAAGTGGCGAGCGACCTCGAACAGGGGGCAGTCCGTTGACCGTCTCAAGGCGAGCATCTGTGGACAGGGCGCGCCACATCAGCCTGATTACGTGTCTTTTGGGGGGGTGTATTGCTATGCAACTGAACGCGGACGAACACTCGGATCGGGTCCTAAGCGTGCTCCCGAGTTCGGGTGCGCCAACTTTCTTCGACAAGGAGAGCGAACTCGAGCTGCAGCGGTCGTTCCAGCCCTGGGCGCGCGACAGCCGGTGGCACCCGCAGGTCGACGAGGCGAGTGTCTTCCATGCGCGCCTTGCGCACAAGGCGGTCGAGGAACGGTGCTGGGAGATCGGTATTGGGAAGGGCGGGCAAATGTACTCGATGACCTCATCCTTCGGTGAGGCGATGCCGCCCCAATCTCCCCAAAGCCAGTGGATGGACGAGACGTGGCAGTTCACGACCATCTACGAACCTCTGCTGGGCCGGGACCTGCCCAAGTCGTCTCAGAGATTCGGAAACGCTTTTGTCCACCAGTCGGGCATCTACACCCGCCAGAAGGGTGAACGACCGTTCTACTCACCGATCCTGGCTGACAGCTTCGACGCAGCCAACAGGTCATTCTCGGTGCTGTCCTGGGCGCAGATCCCAGACCCAAGCGTGAACCGTAGTGGCGTCTTGGTCTATGCCCAGTACCGCGACCTTGGGGCAGGCGTCATCGAGGTCACTTACGTCATCTACAACTTCGAGAAGCACCCGATGACGAACCTCGGTCCATGGGGCGGCGCGCGGACCTCCGTGTTCCCGGAGCATGTGATTTCCAATCCGGACGGCAGTTACCGCTTCTTCACTCCCTACAGCTACGGTTCTGAGGGGTGCCGCATCGATTTCGACCAGACCGGCGGCTGGGCAGCGGTGACTCAGAACGCGGCGGATCCCCTCAGCTACGCAATCGCCGTAGTCTTCGGCACCGATCTGGATCGGCGGGGCGATCACTACGCCCGGCCTCGCTACGACGTGGGCAACTCGCGCCACGGCACGCGCGACTACACCGTTCAGGCCACGGTGATCCACATCAAGGATGTGCCCGGCACCGCCCATCTGCTGCGAATGTACTTCATCATCGGCACGCTGGCGGATGTAGCAACGAAGGCCAACAAGCTCGCCCCCTACGCCACGTACGCGCCTTTGGACCTGACGACAGAGGGGGTGCCCCGCGTATTCCTGTACGCGGATGCTGAGGGACTGACCCGCACGAGACCACAGGAGACGGCGCAGCCGCTTTGCCAGGTGTACGCTCACCCTGTCCGTGGGTCTCGGCCTTTGTTCCTGATTCGAGAAGTCAAGACCGGCCGCACGTTCTGCACCACCGACCCCTATGCCCGGTGCGCGCGCGAGGCGTTCGTGAACCCGCTACCCGAAGGGCATGCGAGTTTCAACAAGTACGAGACCCGAACCGTCTACAAGGCGTTCGCCGGGGAGACGGAATGGGTCGATCTGCTGGGGTTCGTGCTCACGGAGGCTTTGCCCGGCCACACCCCACTGGCATCCATCCTACCCGCCCGAGAGGCTTTTGACCCGGGGGAGTGCGAGCCCGCCGAAGAGCTGTTCGTCAGGCCGGCTGAGTAACGGAACGGCCCCGAGCGGGTGGAGGTGCAGGCTCAAGAGCCGGCGAGGGAACGCCCGCCTCGGACCGTTCAGCCAAGAGCCGTGGTCTTCTTTGAGTAGGCTGCGCAACAGGCAGACGAGGTGACGTAGCGACAGACCGGGATGGCCCGCGCCGGTAGGGCCCTCAATGTCGGGCCGGACCGGAACGCTGCAAGGCAATTGAGGAACCAGAAGTGAGCGCTCGGGGAGACGACGCCGCCCGATGCCGCGGAAGGGAGCTATAGTGAAAAGCATCATCGTCGCAATCGCGCTGACAGGCTGTGTTGCGACAGCCGAGCAGGAGACTCTCCCGCCGCTGGTTGATGGTCGTGCCCCCCAGACCTTCGACGAGATGTGGGCGGGCTTCGATCCACGCGCAGAACCCCTGGAGACCGAGGTTCTCAGACAGTGGCAGGAGGATGGGGTGCTGCTGCAAGTCATCCGCTATCGCATCGGGATCTTCAAGGGGCAAAAGGCCATGATGGCGGCTGTATACGGACGCCCCAAGGGGGAGGCGAAGCTGCCGGGCCTGGTGCAGATCCACGGCGGCGGACAGTACGCCGACTACCGGGCGCCCCTGTACAACGCCAAGCGCGGCTATGCGACGATCTCTGTCTCCTGGGCCGGGCGGATCAACGCCCCCGGCTACCAGGTGACTCCCGACGTCGTGCAGCTCTTCTGGGATGGCAAGACGGATGACCCGGCATACAAAGTAACTACCGACTGGGGCGTGCTTGATGCGTACCACGCGCCATGCCGCAACCCCAAGAACGGCTTCCACAACATGGCCCCGCAACCGTGGACGTTGGACGCCGTAGAATCGCCGCGCAACAACCCGTGGTTCCTGTGTACCCTCGGCGCGCGCCGGGCCCTGACCTTCTTGGAGCAGCAATCGGAGGTGGATCCGGACAGACTCGGGGTCTATGGCCATTCGATGGGCGGCAAGCTCACCGTCATGACGGCGGCCGCCGACTCCCGTGTCAAGGCGGCTGCACCGTCCTGTGGCGGCGTCAGTGACCGCAACTCCGGCAATGCAGCCTACCGAACCACGATCGGTGACGACGTGAATCTCAAGCGCGTCTCGTGTCCGATCATGTTCCTCAACCCAGCAAACGACTTCCACGGTCGTATCGATGATCTGCAATTGGCCGTACGCGAGACAGCCGGCCCGGACTGGCGTGCCACCTGCTCGCCTCATCACAACCATCAGGACACCGCCGAGTATCAGGTGCTCGGCCCCCTGTGGCTTGACCAGCATCTGAAGGGCACGTTCACCTTCCCGCGGACACCGGTGTCATCCCTGGAGTTGACCACCCAAGACGGCGTACCGACCTTCACCGTCGGCCCGGACGGGTCCATGGACATCGTGTCGGTCGACATCTACTACACCCAGCAAGGCCGAAGCGGCGACGCCCCCGAGCCCATGGACAATGCCATTAACCGCTTCTGGCACCACGCGGCGCCCCAGCGACACGGGGACGTCTGGGCGGCACGTATGCCACTGTCTGCCACCGACAGACCCCTGTGGGCCTACGCGAACGTGACCTACTCGACCAGTGAATCTGTGGTCGGCGCGGGCTACTACTACGCTCCCTACGCGGCGGAGCAATTCGTTCTATCATCCACGATGCACATCGCCACGCCCGCCGAACTCAGAGCCACAGGCCTGAAGGCAGCATTGGAGCCGTCTCTACTGATCGAGGAGTTTGGACGCGACTGGGAGAGGGAGTGGTTTACGTACGATCTGTCCGACAACTGGGCCCGTCGCACCCACAAGCTCTACAATGAGCTTTGGCGGGCGCCATCGAACGCCAAGCTCGCCATCGAGGTGCGTGCTGCTCAACCGAACACTCTGGTGATCGGCATCGATACATACGCCGCCGAAGCCCCAGTGACAGGAGGCCCTGCATGGCAGCGTCTCCTCCTGTCACCGGCGGACCTCTGCGACGCTTCAGGCGCCGCTCTTTCGAGTTGGACGGGCATCAAGGAGCTCCGGCTCGGGCCCCGGGAGACACTTCGCTCCGCGGGCGGGGACGAGCACAGAAATATAGGCGGCGACTGGCAGGGATCCGCGCCGCAGTTCCGCAATCTGCGATGGGTCGTCGAGTAGACCCACAGGGCAGTCCCTCCGGCATCCGCAAGGTGGGCACTGGGCCCGAGCCTCGGCGGCCAAGTGGGCGGATCGGGGCGGCCCGTTCAGCCGCATTGGAGATGCCTCCCGGCCTTCACGGCAGTTCTCGGCCGATTTCATGGCCGGCGTTGCGATGGACCCATGGCCGCATCATGATGATCTCTTCGAAGTCGTGCAGCATGAAGACCACCGGCAGCAGCTACATGAGGTTCTCGATTCTCACGCTCAGTACCACTTATCTCAATCGCTATCCATTTCCATCTGTGCGTGCATTCAGGTCGCGTTCGTGCGTTGCGACCACTCGCCGCATCGCGTTCCCCCGCTGTGCGACGCGGCTCAGTCGAGTGTGCGCCCCAGGTAGTCAATCTCGAGCATCGCTTCGGCCACATCATCCGCGCTGACGGGCCAGGGCAGGCCGAAGCGCGGCTGGGCACCCTCGCCGATCATCTCACGGCATTCGTCGCGCACCTGCTCTTGCGTGATGTCGGGTAGGTCGAAGTCCGCGAAGGTCGTGGGCAGGCCCACGGCCCGCGTGAAGCGCAACTGCCGCAAGATGCGTTCGCGCTCCCAGCGGAAGAGGATCACGTTCACCAGCGCGCCGAAGGCCACGCCCTCGCCGTGGTATGGCTCCATAGAGCAGCACGAGAAGTTGCCCGGGTGGTACCCGTGGTCATTGCCCACACCCCCGCAAGCACTCACCGCCATCACGGAGCAGTAGACCACCGCCTCAACCACCTTGTTGAAGGCGTCGCTGACGATCCCGCGCTCTGCGGCGCGATGGGCTTCCTCGCCGTATTCCAGGATGGTGTCATAGGTGAGAGTCGCCAGGGCCTGGGAGGCGAGAGTTGGGTAGCAGTCGCTTAGTCCCAGCACGTGCTCCGCGCCGGTGGTCTTGCCCAGGCGCTGGGACATCTCGGCCATGCCGCCGAAGGGCAGGCAGTCGCCCATGCCGGAATTGAGCCAGCGTGGCCCGGCACGGACGATGACCTCCGTGTCGGCCATCAGCACATCCGGCCCGCGGTACCAGTAGCTGCGCTGTGGATCACCCTCGATCTGCCCGCTGAAGGTCCCCGGTCCGTTGGATGCGGCCACGGTCGGACAGGTGATCAGCGGCACGTTGAGCGCACGGGCCACGGACTTGGCCGCATCGCCCACACGCCCGCCGCCGACGGCGATGGTCAGGTCCACGCCCTGCCCTCGGCCGATCTTTACGAGAGCGTCCACCTCGGCGCGGCGCTTGTCCACGTGGCCACCACGTTCCTCATGCCAGGCTACTCCCTGCGCCTGTAGCGCGCCGACGATGGTCGGCCCGGCCAGCGTGAGGGCCGTGTCGCCGCCGATGAGAAAGGCCTTCTGCCCCAGCGCCGCCGCGTGATGGCCTATGTCGCGCAGGACGCCTTCTCCACAGATGAACCGCCACGGGCCGACGATGGAACGTTTCATGTCGCTCTCCTCGCTTCGGTTGGGTCGTCACGGCGGCGCTCAACAGGTCCAGTGCCCTGCCGTCACAGGACCGCGATCGTCTCCGTCGTGTTCGCCGGCACACCAGCAGTCAGGCCCACGGGTGAAAGGCAACTCAAGGCCTCGACGGGGCTGCCATTGTCGCTGCTGATGGGTGCGCGGCGTCACCGATACAACCTGTCTCTGTGAGTCTGTAAGCCGGCGCAAGGGTGGCGTCCAAGGCTGCATAGGCCGATCACCGCACATCAATCTGCAGCTCGCAGTGGTAGATAAGGCCCCAGTCCCCTCGGCGCTTGTAGCTGCGGAGTGCGTCGAGCAGCGTCGGACGGACCTCGTGTTCACTGGGCACCCCATTGAGCGTCACGACGACGGGCCGGTTGAAGTCGACCATCTTCGCGTGCAGCCACAGCGAGAGCCGCAGCACGTTCTCGGTGCGGACCTCGAAGGCGTTGTTGCCCTGGTAGCGCGCCTCCACCAGGCCCCCCTTAACGTGGGTCTTGACCAGCTCGAGTCCCTGCTGGTTGAAGCTCTGAAGATCCTCGCCCCATTTGGGGCCGGGCCCGGTGTTGATGACGGCGTCCAGAGGGATGCGCCCGTCGCCGATCTCGAGGATGCTGACCCACCGCGTGTGGGGTGAGGGGGCCGAGGTCCGAGCGTCCATCCCTCGGGGCGTCACGGCGACCACACGGGGGTACAGCGGGTCGCGCCTGCGGTCGGTCGCCCACGCGAGCAAGGTCTGGATCGCATCCCCGGCATCTCGAGGGTGATGCCCACCATCGTACTCGGCGTACACATGGTCGGCCTTCGCCCCGGTGAGGAGCTTGTCGGCCGCCCTGGCGTAGAAGACATCCGTATACCGCGGTCGCGCGGCTTTCTCCGGGGTGCCCGGGGCTACCGCGTCATGAGCCCCATGTATGATAAAGAGTGGCGTCCCGACCATGGAGCGCCAGTCTGCGGCTTTCCAGCTCCCCGCCCCCGCTACGCCACCCGCGATCCGGTCAGACAACCTCTGGCACTGGTGGTAGGCCCCGAAGCCCCCCATCGACCAGCCTCCGAGCAATACCCGATCGATGTCAATGTTGAACCGATAGCAGCACTCCCGGATCACGGCGGCGATATAGTCGTCGGCCTCGGGCTTGTTCCAACGCGTGTCGCTGGTGTCATCGACCAAGGCCGATGGCGCCACGGTGATGAACGGGGCATGATCGATCGCCGGCCGAAGGTGGTAACTTCGCCCCTGCTCGGGCGTGTTCACGACCACCTGAGCGTACTCGCGAGGCGTGCCCGGCCCGCCGCCGTGCATGAAGATCAGTAGGCCAAAAGACTCGGTGGTGTCGTACTCCGGCGGCACATAGAAGTAGAGCAGGTCGTCCCGATACCGCTCGCGCAGCTGTGGCGCCACGAAGTGCTCCGCGAGCATCCGGCCCGTGCCCCGTTGCCATTCATGGGGCTCCGCTTCCCTGAGTGCCTGCAGCACCGGATCGATCGGCCCGCTGTACTCCGCCAGGCCCTTCCGGTGGCCGGCCTGTTCCTGCTCTCCCTCCACGAGATAGGCTTGGCAAGCTCGAAGAAGCTCCGCGCTCACATCCCCGGCGGCCTTTCCGCCGGCCGACGCGCACAGAGCGGCCAGACACCACATCATATGCTCGATCTCCCCTGTAAGCTCAATGGATCGTCAGGATTGGCACACGCGCCTTCGCAGGGATGGCGTGCGGCGGGCCCGGTGCCTACCAGGCTCAGCTTACGTCCTTACGTCGCGGGGGCCTTGCGGCCCTTCTGCAGCGGCGCCCGCCGATAGCGCGGGGAAGCCATGCTCGGCGACATCTCGTTGTACTCAGTACCCAGCTTCAAGGGACCCCGGATCAAGCTCCACAGGCGACAGCCCGGAAGCGGCTTCCATGGTCGGTCACGGCCCCCCAAACCGACTACCGCAGCAGTGCTCGCGCGTTGCCGTTGTGTCTTCGCCCCGGCACAGCGGTTGCCCTGCCGGCCTGCAGGAAAGCTCGATTGCTCTGCTTCCCGGCCCCGAGAGCGTCCGAGCTTTCGAGAGCGTGGTCAATGTGGCCCTATCCGTCGCTGTCACATCGTTGGTCGGCCGGCTTCCCGGCGATTCGCGCTACCGACACGCCTTCGCGGCCGCAGATATCCCGCGCGAACGCGAAGCCGGGATGAGTTCGAGGGAAGCGCATGGGAGGGGGCATCGATGTGCGTGCCGGCGTGGGTCGGCATGTCCGGACGCTCTATCCGGAATTCGGAGCAGGCCATGTTCATGGCTAGGTCCACCCGGAGGCGGGGGGTAGGCATGGATTCCCCGGGCAGTTGTGATAGGTGAGGCCTACGTGAAGCGGCTTCGCGGTGGCTTCAGGGTCGCGACTAGTGGCGACCCGGGCCTATGCTCGCCGGTTCACGGGTCGCCCCCTGCACCTGCGGAGAGTGAATAACGTCGGCACCCGGGTTCATCTAGTCGCTTGTGAGGCATCGGAAGCCCGATGGGGGCGTCAGTGGGAGAGATCATTGGCTGTGGACGGCCGTCGCCGCGAGGGCGGGACGTGCAGCCATACGGCGGGAACGCCGCTGGAGGAAACCACGCACGTGGGCGCGAAAGGAGAAGGCGTCTACGCAAGGTGCACCATCCAGGCAGCAGTGCCTCATATCCCATGGGAGAGTTCTCCAGAGACCGACGGGAGCGGCCTTCTGCTCTCTGCCCCTCTTCCCCATTCCGCTTCGCTCCAGTCCGAAGGGGGCAAACGGCAACGGCATCCTCACCCCGGGGCCGAGAATTGCACGAGGCCGCAACGCGACCTCAGG